>Ga0247719_1000085_pt1 | contig 64915 bp, 62 predicted proteins | sample 41E_DmetaG_FD_189046 | JGI IMG/M metagenome (GOLD analysis project Ga0247719, IMG submission 189046) | Soil microbial communities from hillslope of Landscape Evolution Observatory, University of Arizona, Oracle, AZ, United States - 4-1-E_D | ecosystem: Engineered > Artificial ecosystem >...
CCTCAGCCTGCGGCAGCCGCAGCACCTTGCGCGGCGCGAGCGTCACGTTGCGCAGCACGGTCATGTGCGGGAACAGGTTGAACGACTGGAAGACGATGCCGATCCGGCGGCGGACGCGGTCGACGTCAATCCCCGGCGCCGTGATCTCCTGGCCCTCGATGACGATTCGCCCGGCATCGATCTCCTCGAGTAGGTTGATGCAGCGCAGCAGCGTCGACTTGCCCGAGCCCGAGGCGCCGATCAGCGCCACCACCTCGTGTTCGGCGACGGTCAGGTCGATGCCGCGCAGCACCGCGAGCTGGCCGAACGACTTGTGCAGCCCCTCGACGACGAGAGCGTGGTCGGTCATCGCAGCCTTCCCGCGGCGCGCCGCCGCTGCTCACGCGCGATGAGGTAATCGACGAAACGCGCCAACGGCAGCGTTACCGCGACGAAGATCAAGGCCGTGACCAGAAGCGGGGTGAAGTTGAAACGCGCCTGCTGCTCGATCTGTGTTGCTCTGAAAACCTCGACCACCCCGATGAACGAGACCAGGACAGTGTCCTTCTGCAGTCCGATGAAGTCGTTGAGCAGCGGCGGGATCACCCTCCTCACCGCCTGAGGCACGACCACGTAGCGGAGAGACTGGAATCGCGAGAGGCCGAGCGAACGGGCGGCGGCCTCCTGGCTGGGATGGATTGACTCGATGCCAGCGCGGTATACCTCCGAGACATATGCCGAATAGAGCAAGGTCAAGGCCACGACGGCCCAGAAGAAGCGGTCCGTCGGCACGCCCTCGATCCGCAGGCCAGTGAAGCCGAAGCCGAGCATGAAGATGACAAGCAGACCGGGCAGGGCGCGAAACAGGTCGACATAGGCGGTGGCCAGCAGCCGGATCGGAAAGAACGCGGGGCCCGGGACGCTGCGCATGACCGCCAGCGCCAGGCCCCAAACGAGCACCAGGACCTCGGCGACCAGGAAGAGCTGGACGTTCGTCCAGAAGCCCCTGACGATCCGCGGTATCGACTCGACGAAGACTCGTCCGTCAAAGAAAGCCCGCTGCACCTGGGCCCAACCCGGCGCGTTGACGACGAGGATGGTGAGGACCGTGAAGAAGACGACCGTCGACGCGGCGGCGATCAGGATCGCCTTCGTGCCCTGACCGCCTATGCCGAGACGGGACCGCGAGCGTCTCGGGGGCGGAATAGCCCCTGACTCCCGTGGCCCCGCCTCAGGCAGCACCAGATCTGAGTGCGTCGAAGCCTATGGCTGGAGGTGAGGGGCGTCGGCCTTGTCGGCCATCCACTCCTGGGTAATGGCGTCGAGCGTGCCGTCAGCCTTCATCTCCGCGAGCGCCTGGTTGACGCATTCGGTGTATGGGCTGTCGAGCTCGAGCACGACGCTGAAGTATTCCTGCTCCTCGCCCGCGGCCGGAGGGAACTGCCCCACGATCTCACCGTTGTCCATCTGGGCGGCGGTGATGAAGAAGGCCGTCGGCAGGTCCACCACGATGCCGTCGATCTGCTCCGCGTTGAGCGCGGCGATGGCCGCGTCGTTCGAGTCGTAGACAGACGCCTGCGTGGTTGGCTGGATGTGGTTCTCGATGTAGGCCAGGCTGGTCGTTCCGATCTGGGCGCCCAGGCGATACTCCCGAACCTGTTCGATCGTCGTCGCTGACGCAATCGGCGTGCCGGCGTTGGTAACCAGCGCCTGATTCAGGAAGAAGTAGCCCTCGGACATGTCAGTGCTCTCGGCGCGCTCCGGCCGATACGACGTCTGGTTCAGGTTGAAGTCGAACTCCTTGGGTCCCGGCGCCCACGACTCGGCCCACTCCACGGCGATCCAGTCGACCTGGTCGTCCGAGAAGCCCAGCCGTTCGGCGAGCCCCCAGGCGACGGCGGCTTCAAAACCACGCTTGTTGGTCGGATCGCCGAGGGACCACGGATCCTGGCGATTGGCCGGCGTGGCAGCCATCTCACCGTCGGCCGGCGGATCGAAGTAGGGCGGATACGCAGGTTCGCCCGTACCGATCGTCAAGCGGCCGGCGTTCTTGAGCGCCGAGCTGTCAGGTCCGCACGCGGCGGCGGCGGGCGTGGGGCTGGGGGTCACGTCCGGCGTCGGTGCCGGAGTCGGCGACGGGGTCGCCGGCGTGCCCATGCCGCAGGCGGCCAGCACAACGGACAGCGACGCAGCACCGAACAGTCGTCGAAGTGCCATCAAGAAAATCCTCCTCCTCGCGTTTGAGGCTCGAAGGATAGCGGAGCCTAGCGGTGGACGGCCGCGGCAATGATCGCGAGGATGCCGGTGAGGCCCATCGCGTAGAAGGTCAGCGCGGCGCCACCGACGGTGCCCGCGCTGATCAAGAAGCCGAGGCCGGTCGAGGCAAGGACCAGGCCGTAGCCTGCGACGAGCCACTTCGGCGCGCGCGGAGCGATCCACCATGCGATTACCGCGATGACGTGGCCGATCGTCGCCATGCCGAGAAGGAACGCGTCGAGCCGCGAGCCGGAGCCGGTGTTGGCCAGCCACCAGCCGACCAGGAGGACGACGATGCCGAGGGCCGCCAGCAGGAGTGCCAGGCCGTTACGCGTCAATCAGACCGCCTTGAACTGTTCGAAGGGCTGCGAGCAGGTCGTGCAATGGTAGATCGCGCGGCACAGCGTCGGGCCGAAGGCGTTCTCGAGCGTCGTGTCGCGCGAGCCGCAGTAGGGGCACTCGGCGACGGGCAGGACAGGCAGCAGCCGGTCATCATCGAGCGCCGGACCCGGCGGCCCGAAACCACTGGCGCGCAGCCGGGCACGGCCCTCTGGCGTGATCCGCTCGCTCGTCCACGGCTCGGCATAGCTGATCTCCACGGCCACCTCATCGGCGAAGCCGGCCAGCCGCTGCTCGACCGACGCGCGCATGACGTCTATCGCGGGGCAGCCGATGAAGGTCGGCAGCAACTCGACTCGCACGTGACCAGCCGAGGCCTCGACCCGACCGACCACGCCCAGGTCGACGACCGAGATGGTCGGGATCTCAGGATCGTGGACGTCGTGCAGCGCCGCCCAGACGGCCGACTCGAGCGGGCGCGCGGTCGCCAGCGCGCTCACCATTCGACCCCCTCCTCCAGCCGCGCGACCGAGGTGAACTCACCCCACAGCCAGGCGAAGGCATCCGAGGGCGGCCGATGATCCCGACCCTCTGCGGTCGGCGGTTCGACCGGTGGTGCGGGCAGGCGAAGCTTGGCCAGCGTCTCGGCGGCTGCCGAGGACCAGCGCCCGGCGAGCTGCGCCATCGGCGCGGCCAGGATGCCTGCCTCGACCAGCAGCTCCTCGCCGGCCAGCGGCGTGAAGACGCTCGGCGCATCCGGCGCGAGGCGCGAGAGCGCCTCGACGAGGCGCGCCCGCGGCTCCTCGCCGGCTTCGGCAAGTCCGCGCAGCCAGGCGTCGATGTGCATCAGGTGATAGCGCTCTTCGCGGCGGACCTTGGCCACGACCTCGCGCAGCGGCGTGAACGTCGACTCCTTGAGCGCCTCGAGGCGGACTGCGTCGGCTGTCTCGTACAGCCAGCGGCGCGCGATCGAGAATGCCCAGTCGGAGCGCGCGTGGTCAACCAGCATGGCGTGCCGGTACTCGTCGGCCTCGCGCCCAAAGGCCAGCCGATCGGCCCCGTCGCCGGTCAGCTGGGCGAGCATCTCGTAGAACAGCCGCGCATGGCCGATCTCGTCCTGCGCGATCGAGCTGAAGGCCACGTCCTCCTCGAGCATCGGCGCGATGCCGGTCCATTCTGAATCCCAGAAGCCGATCACGAACTCGTCGTCAGCCATCGTCAACAGCAGCCCGGCCAGCGCGTCCCGGGCGTTGGGCTCGAGGTCGCGTCGGTCGAAGCGCGGCAGGTCAGGCTCGAGGACCTGTCGTGTCGGACGGCGGAGCTCAGTCGACATCGGTCCCCTTCTCAGTCGCAGCGCGCCGCTTGGCGACCTCCAGCTTGTCGCGCATCACGTAGCCGCCCGGCTTCTTGAACGACCGGTCGAGCGGCGGCTGGAGCAGATCCGGATCGGACAGGTCGGTGATCTGGCCGCGCGGCACGATCCATAGGCGGACGCTCTCGTTGCGCCGGCTGTACATCTCGCGCGCGTAGTGCGTGGCCAGCTCGACGTCCGGCGCCACGACGTTGCCCGCGTGGCGCATCGGGTCGCCGTCCTTCTCTTGGCGGAAGATTTCGAAGACGTCCGTCCGGGCGCCCCTGCCCAAGCGACCGATCTCCTCGTGGCGTCCCGCGGCGGGCACGGCTCCCGCCCGGCCCGCCGCCGGCGCGCCGCCAGGCTGGCTGAGCGGCCCGGTCGGGCGATCAGCGCTCACGAGCGGATGTGCTTCGTGGCGATGCACAGCGGCACCTGCTCCCGCCGATGGCGCGCCCACTCAATGTCGTGGCTGATCTCGATGTCCAGCTCGAGCATGCGACGCGCTGAGCGCCGCCGGCCGACTGACGCGATGGCTGCGCGCGCGACCTTGAGAATCGCCTGCATGGCCTGCTCCTGTGGTGTGCTGCTCAGGCGGCCGCGGCCGGCGCGGCCAGGATCGTCCGGCGGACCCACTCCGTGTCGTCCCAGCTGGCGCGCCGGAAGGATAGCCGCTCCTGCGACTTGGGCCCGTTGTTCGTCACGACCGTGCGCAGCTCCTGCCAGTCAGGCTCGCTGTAGCGCCATTCACCGCTGGCTTCGTCGAGGCGCAGCTCCGGATCAGGCGGGTACAGCCCGATCTCCCACAGCCGCGGCACGTAGGTCGACAGGAACTCCTGGCGCAGCTGCTCGCCGGTCTTCTCCTTGATCCGCCAGTAGAGGTCGCGGTCCTTGGCCGGATCCGTGCGCGGGCCGTGCATCTGCATCAGCGGGCCCCACCAGCGATCCAGCGCGTCTTGGACCATCTCGCGCTGCTTCTGGCTGCCGTTCATCATCGTCACGACCACGTCACGGCCGTGCATGATGTGGACCGATTCCTCCCAGCAGATCTTCTTCATCGTTCGTGCGTACGGGCCATAGGACGAGTCGCGCAGGGCCTGCTGGGCGACGATCGCCGCCGCGTCGACGAGCCAGGCGATGATGCCCACGTCGCCCCACGACTTCGTCGGGTAGTGGAACACGTTGTGGAACTTCGTCTTGCCGTCGAGCAGGTCGGTGATCATCTGCTCGCGCGGCTTGCCGAGATCCTCAGCCACGCGGTAGAGCAGCTGCGCGTGGCCGACCTCGTCCTGTACCTTGGCGGTCAGGGCAAGCTTCCGCTTGAGCGTGGGCGCGCGCATGATCCACTCGCGCTCTGGCAGCACGCCCATCAGCTCCGAGTTGGCGTGCATCTCGACGAAACGCAGCACGCCCGTCCGGTACTCGTCCGGCATCCAGTCGCGTGCCTCCACCTTGAGGCCGGCATGGACGTGCTCGACGAAGGCGCCGTAGCGCTCGTCCGGCGTCAGGTCAGGGTCCGCGAAGACGGGCGTCGGACGCTCCTCGGGGGTCAGGACGGGCGCCAGGGAGATCGGGTCGGTCATGAATCGGTCCTTTCGCGGCTGGATCCGGGCGCGCCACAGGTCAGCGCGCGGATGAACAGGTCGGCGTGGTGGTCGGCGATCTCCTGGGCGGTCAGAGGACCGTCCGGCCGGTACCAGGTGGCGATGCCATTCAGCGCGGTCAGGATCGCCGTAGCGGTCAGCCGCGGATCGACCGGCGAGAACGTGCCGGCGGCGATGCCCCGGCCGATGGCCTGGCGGAACAGCGCCTCGTAGGCATCGCGCCGGGCGGCCATCTGGGCGCGCCGCTCGTCTGACAGGAAGCGCCACTCGTGCAGGAAGACCGCGGCGTCGCGCTGGCTGCTGGTAACGACCTCCACGTGAGCACGGATCATCGCGCGCAGCCGGGCCGGGGCGGAAGGGGCAGCAGGCGCACCCGGGTCGGTCGCCAGCGGGCCGACCTCGGCGTTGAAGCGATCGGCGGCCCGCGACACGATCGACCAGAGCACGTCCTCCTTCGATGCGACGTGGGCGTACAGGCTGCCGCCCTGGATGTTGAGCGCCTGGGCGATGTCGCGGACGCTCGTCGCGGCGTAGCCACGCTCGCGGAAGAGCGCCGACGCGGCGTCCTCGATCTGCTGGCGGCGGGTCGTCTCGATGGCCATCCCGCGGAGTCTAACTAACGATTGTTAGGCGCGTCAAGCACCGGGGCTGCGGACGGTCGGCTCCGCGCGGCGGTCCGTTCGTGTCGTGTGGTCCGCGGCGGATGTGACATGTGGCCCGCGCACAACCCACCCAGAGGGCGTAATGTGCCCGCGTTCGGCCGCTCGTGAGGCCGGCTAGGCCGCCCATGTCCGCGTTCCGGGCATGGCCGGCGAAACAGCCGCAGAGCAGGCCACGGTAGGAGGACTACGTTTATGACCGGACGGACCCGGTTGCTCCGCATCCTTGCACCTGCGATCGGGCTGATGCTCGTCGTCGCCTGCACCACCACGCCTCCCGCCGGCAGCCCGACCCCGGGCGCGACCGGCGTGGCCTCGCCCCCAGCGACGCCCGTCGCGGGTGGCGAGGTCGAGATCTTCAGCTGGTGGACCGCCGGCGGCGAGGCTGATGGCCTAAACGCGATGTTCGGGGTCTTCGAGTCGGAGTACCCGCAGTACGAGCTCGTCAACGCAGCGGTCGCCGGTGGCGCAGGCACGAACGCCCGCGCGGTGCTGGCCACCCGGCTGCAGCAGAACGATCCGCCTGAGTCGTGGCAGGGCCACGCCGGGCAGGAGCTGATCGGCACGTACGTCGCTGCCGACCAGCTCGAGCCGCTCAACTTCCTGTTCGAGGAAGAGGGCTGGATGGACGTCATGCCCGAGGCGCTGATCCCCCAGATCTCGCACGACGGCAACATCTACTCGGTACCGGTGAACATCCATCGGGCCAACGTGATGTGGTTCATTCCGGCGAAGCTGACCGAGTGGGACGTCCAGGCGCCAACGACGTGGGACGAGTTCCTGGCCACTGCTGAGACGCTGCGCGAAGCAGGCGTCACGCCGCTGGCGATGGGCGAGCAGTGGACTAGCCTCCACCTGCTCGAGACCGTCCTGCTCGGCGAGCTCGGAGCAGATGGCTATGCCGCCCTGTGGGACGGCAGCAGTGACTGGAGCAGCGCCGAGGTGACCTCGGCCCTCGAGACGTTCGATCAGGTGCTTGGCTACACCAACGCCGATTCGTCGACGCTCTCGTGGGACGCGGCCGCACAGCTCGTCGTCGACGGCGAGGCGGCCTTCACCATCATGGGCGACTGGGCAGAAGGCTACTTCGTCAGCAAGGACATGGATCCGGGCGCTGGCGACTTCGGCTGGGCACCCGCGCCGGGTAGCGTGGGCGTCTTCCAGTGGCTGTCAGACAGTTTCGTCCTGCCCAAGGGGGCGGGCAATCGTGAAGGCGCGCTTGCCTGGCTGAGGGTTGCCGGCTCGAAGGCCGGCCAGGATGCCTTCAACCCGGTCAAGGGCTCGATCCCGGCGCGCAGCGACGGCGATCGCAGCCTCTACGATGCCTATCTCCAGTCGGCCATGGACGACTGGGCAAGAGATGACCTCGCCGGGTCGCTGACCCACGGGGTGGTCGCCAGTGACGCCTGGAAGTCCGAGATCGATACCGCTCTCGGGCTCTTCCTGGGTGATCGCGACGTCGCAGCCTTCCAGACGGCGCTCGTTGATGCCTGCGCCAGCGCTGGTGCCTGCGGGGAGTAACCGAGCAACCAACGTGGGGCGGCACGGCGTGCAGATGCCGCGCCGCCTCACGCCACCAGACCGACCATGACCCTCGTGCGCGGGCTGCGGCGCCACTGGGTGGCCTTGGCCATGCTCAGCCCGTCCATCATCCTGGTCGGGATCTTCGTCTACGGCTTCATCGGCTGGTCGCTGCGCGTCTCGGTCAGCGAGTGGCAGGGCCTGCGGCCTGACTTCACCTTCGCCGGGCTGGACAACTTCGTCGCCCTGCTGAGTGACCGGCGCTTCCAGATCGACATGCGCAACACGGTCGTCTTCACGACCTTCTTCGTCGTCGGCGCTGTCGGGCTGGGTCTCCTGCTGGCCATCCTGATCGACCGGCGCGTGCCCGGCGAGACATTCTTCCGCAACGTCTTCCTGTTCCCGCTGGCGATCTCGCTGATCGTCACCGGCGTCGCCTGGCGGTGGCTGATGAACCCCGGCAGCGGCGAGCGATTGACCGGCCTCAACCTGCTCTTCGACATCTTCGGCCTGAACGCGCTGATCAGCGCCTGGCACACGTCTGATCCACCGTGGGGCATCGCCTTCGTCGCCCTGCCCGCCGTCTGGCAGATGTCCGGCTTCACGATGGCCCTCTTCCTGGGCGGGCTGCGCGCCATCCCAGACGAGCTCAAGGAGGCGGCTCGGGTCGATGGCGCCGGCGAGTTCCAGGTATACCGGCGGATCATCATCCCCCTGCTGAGGCCGGCGCTGTTGAGCGCGCTCATCATCCTGGGCCACCTGTCGCTCAAGGTCTTCGACCTGATCGTCGCGTTGAGCGGCAAGGACCTGCGCCTGGACGTGCCCGCGATCTACATGTGGACGACCACGTTCGACGCCCACAACTACGCCCGTGGCGCGTCGATCGGCATCTACCTGCTGCTCAGCGTTGCGATCCTGGTCGTTCCCTACCTGCTGTGGAGCCTGCGCCGGGAGACCGAGCTGTGACGGTCCCGCTGCCGCCGGCCGTCGCCCGCCGAAGGTTCCTGCCGCTGCGCCTGCCTACGGCGCGCCGTCGCGGCCGCTGGACGCTGGGCAACATGGTCGCGCTGGTTATCCTCTCGGCGTTCACGGTCTTCTTCCTGCTGCCCGTCGCGCTGATGCTCAACACCGGCCTCAAGCCGTTCGCCGACGTGAGCCTGGCGCGCATGTGGGAGCTGCCCTCGGGCATCTACCTCGACAACTTCCAGGCCGCGCTGGCGGCCCTCGGGCCGAACCTGGGCAACTCGATCGCGCTGGCCATCCCGGCGGCGGCGATCTCCTCGATGCTCGGCTCGATGAACGGCTACATCCTCTCGAAGTGGAGGTTCCGCGGCTCGGACGCGATCTTCACCGCCTTCCTCTTCGGGATGTTCATCCCCTACCAGAGCATCCTCATCCCACTCGTGTCGTTCATCAACCTCGTGCTGCCCGGCGGCGGACTGCCCGGATTGATCCTGGCCCATGTCGTCTACGGCATCCCGGTCACGACGCTGATCTTCCGCAACTACTACGCGACGCTGCCCAACGAGGTCGTCGAGTCGGCGCGGATCGATGGCGCGGGCTTCTTCGGCATCTTCCGCCACATCGCGCTGCCGCTCTCCATCCCGGGCTTTGCCGTCGTGCTGATCTGGCAGTTCACCAACATCTGGAACGAGTTCCTGTTCGCCATCGTGCTCACCCGGCCGGGCTCATGGCCGGTGACGGTGGCGCTCAACAACCTGGCCGGCAGCCAGATCGTGGAGTGGAACGTCCAGATGGCCGGCGCGCTGCTCGCCGCGCTGCCGACATTGCTCGTGTACATCATCCTCGGCCGCTTCTTCCTGCGCGGCCTGATGGCCGGCGCGCTCAAGGGCTGACCAATGCCGCCGTTTCGCTTTGGGCTGCTGGTCGAGAGCGCGACGGTTGCGCGCGCCGAGCTGCTGGCGCTCGTCCGGCGAGCGCAGGACGAGGGCTACTCGACGATCCTTGGCACTGATCACCTGGGCCGCCACGCGGCGCTGCCGATGCTGCTCAGCGCGGCAGAGAACAGCCGCCTGCGCGTCGGCACGCTGGTCCTGAACAACGACTTCCGCCACCCGGCGCTGCTGGCCCAGGACCTGGCCACCCTGGACATGCTGACCGAGGGCCGATTGGAGATCGGGCTTGGCGCCGGCTGGGCGGTCAGCGAATATGTCGGCGCGGCGATGTCGTTCGACCGGCCGGGCAGGCGAGTCGGGCGACTCGAGGCGACGATCAAGCTCCTCAAGCAGGCCTTTGCCGAGGGCCGGATGGAACATCCTGGAGACGAGCACTACCCACAGATAAGCCTGGACTCTGTGCCTCGCTCAGTCCAGCAGCCGCACCCGCCGCTGCTCATTGGCGGCGGCGGCCGGCGGGTGCTCAGCCTGGCCGCGCGTGAGGCCGACATCGTCGGCCTCGATCCACGAGCCTTGCCTGAGGGCGGCCACGACCGGCGCGACGTGACCGCACCATTGATCGACGAGAAGATCGGCTGGGTCCGCGAGGCCGCGGGCGAACGTTGGCCAAGGCTCCAGATCAACATCATCGTCTTCGGCGTTGACCCCGGCTTCCGTCCGGGCGGCGATGCCTCGCCCGTCCTGCGCCACCCGATCAGCACCGACGAGATGGCCGCGAGCCCGCACTACCTGTGGGGGGACGCGGAGGCCATGGCGGACCTGCTGCTCGGCCGGCGCGAGCGGTGGGGCATCAACTACTACGCCGTCCGGCCCGACCAGATGGATCAGCTGGCGGCGGTCGTAGCGAGGCTGGCCGGCAGCTGAGCGGCCGTGCTCCCTGGTTGCGTGCGGCGCCCCGGCTGGGCGCTCACCTGTCGCTCGAGCGGAGCTTGCCGTAGAGCGGCAGCGCGTACCAGAAGAGCCCAAAGCCCACGGCCGTTGCGGCGGCGATGCTCAGCCCGCCGACATCGCCGACCAGCACCTCGGCGATCAGGAACACGGCCGCGGTGACGGCGATTGCCAGGCAGAGCATGCCGGCGATCGCCACCCGGTTGGAAACGACCAGCATGCGCTCCTTGTCGCGGGCACGGAAGCGCAGCCGGTGATAGCTGGCCGGGGTGATGAGCAGGATCGTCGAGGCCGTGGTCGCGAGGAAGGCGACCATGTACATCGTCCGCTCGAGACCCGTCATGTCGGCGAAGCCGGGCTGAAAGGGCAGGATGAGCAGGAACGCGAACAGCACCTGCACGCCGGGCAGCGTCACGCGCAGCTCGTTGAGCAGCTCGATGATCTCGCGGTCGATCCGTTCCTTCTCTGTTTCCTGGGCCACGCGTCCTCCTGGTCTATCCCCGCGTCCGGCATGGTGCGCCACGGACGTGGCGCTTGTACGTCCCGCCGGCCCGCCGCGCCCGGTCATTCTCATTGCGAAGCGGCGGACCATCAGGCGATATCCGGCCGCGCCACCGCGGCCGGAGGATTGGGTCGTGTTCGCCCTGGCCGGCATGGCGCGTGCCGCCGCTGCCGTTCTCGCTGTCACGACCGCGCTTGCGCTGGGGGCTGCTGTCGCGCTCGATCGAGTCGAGGCAGAGCAGCGCGACCGCTACCCGGCGCCGGGCCGGCTGGTCGACATTGGCCATGACCGCCTGGTGCACATCCGCCAATGGGGCATGGACAACCGGGGGCCGGTGATCATCCTCGATGCCGCCGCCAGCCTGCCCTCGTCCGCGTGGGCATGGATCGCTCGTGACCTTTCGCGGACTCACCGCGTCGTCGCCTATGACCGGCCGGGCATGGGCTGGAGCACGGGCGGCACCGAGCCGCGCGACGCCCGATCGGCTGCCCAGGCGCTCGGCGCAGCGCTGCGCAAGGCCAACCTCGAGCCGCCGTACGTAATCGTCGGCCACTCGTACGGTGGGTTCTCGGCGCGGATGTTCGCTCACCTCCAGCGTGCGGACGTCGAGGCTCTCGTGCTGCTCGACACGACTCACGAAGACGGCGGCGGGGCCGAAGCGTTCGCCACCTTCTACCGCGCCCGCGCCGTGCGCGGCCAGCTTGGGCTGTTCGGGCTCTTCGGCGAGCCGAATGGCCTTCTCGGCCTGCCACCGGAAGAAGCCGCCGCGGGCCACGCGGTCGCGCTGTGGCGGTCCCACCTCGACGCCACCGCGGACGAGCTCGAGGCCTGGCCGGTCAGCGCCGCCCAGCTGCGCGAATGGGGCGGCCACGGCAGCCTGCCCTTGCTCGTCGTCGCCGCCTACGGCTCAGACCAGCAGTACGACCTGCAGCGCGACCTCGCCCGGCTTTCGAGCAACAGCCGGTACGTCGAGCTCGACGTGTGGCACACCTCGCTGCTCTTCGACCGCGACCATGCCGCGCTGGTGGCCGCCGAGATCAGGGACTTCCTCGCGGGGCGCTGATCAGCCAGTACTCTGCAGCCCCGCCGCCACACCGCTGACCGTCAGGTGGACGAGGCGCAGCAGCTCGTCGCGCTGCGGATCATCCGCGGGCAGCGATCGAAGCCGGCCGAGCAGCAGGACCTGCATCTCGGACAGCGAATCGACGTAGGGGTTGCGCAGCTCGATCGAGCGTTGCAGCACCGGCATGTCATCGAGCAGCCGCGAGCGGCCGGTCAGCTCGAGGATCTGCTCGACGGAGAGCGCGTATTCCTCGCGGATGCGCCGCCAGATCGGGCGTCCCACCTCGCCAGCAAGCGAGGCGTAGCGCTCGGCGATGGGCATGTCCGCCTTGGCCAGGATCATCTCGGTGTTGTCGAGGACGCTGGCGAAGAACGGCCAGTCGCGATAGAGCGCACGCAGGCGGCGCAGCCCGCCCGAGCGGTGCGCCCGGCGGTACTCGGCCAGCGCCGTCCCGGTGCCGTACCAGCCGGGCAGGTTCGCCCGCGATTGTGCCCACGCGAAGACCCACGGGATGGCGCGCAGCGAATCGAGCGTGGACTGGCTCGTGGGGCGTGCCGCCGGCCGCGAGCCCAGCCCCATGCCGGACAGCTCGCCGATCGGTGTCGCCGCCCGGAAGTAGTCCTCGAAGCCGGGCTCCTGCCAGACAAGCGCCCGGTAGGTGTCGCGAGCGGTAGCGGCGAGCTCGCCCATCACGCCCGCGCCCTCCCCGGCCGCCCGGCGCAGGCGCGCCTCATGGTCTGGCGTCGAGGCCTCGAGCGCAGCGTAGGTGAGCTGCTCGAGGTGACGCAGCGCGATGGCCGGATTGGCATAGCGATCGCTGATCACCTCGCCCTGCTCGGTCAGCTTCAGCCGACCGTCGACCGAGCCCGGCGCCTGGGCCAGGATGGCGCGCGTCATCGGTCCGCCGCCGCGGCCGATCGCGCCGCCGCGGCCATGGAAGATCAGCAGCTCGACGCCCTGGCCACGGCAGGTTTCGACGAGCTGCTCCTGGGCGCGGTAGAGCATCCATGCCGCCGCCAGCGCGCCCGATTCCTTGGTCGAGTCGGAGTAGCCCAGCATCACCTCCTGCCGGTTGCCCCGACGCTCCAGATGGGCCCGATACGACGGCTCAGCGAGCAGCTCGCCGACGATGGCTCCGCAGCCCACCAGCGCGTCGGCCGATTCGAAGAGCGGCACAACGTCGAGATCCGGCCCAGGGCTCCCGTCGGCGCTGGCCCGCCCGCCCAGCTCGAGCACGGCCAGCACGTCGGCCGGCGAGCGGGTGAAGCTGACGACGTAGCGCTGGCAGGCCGATTCGCCGAAGCGGCGCTGCAGCTCGGCGACGGCGCGGAAGGTGGCCAGCGTGTCATCGGTCGGATCATCGCCTGCCAGTGCGGCCGCGTGGACCTCACTGTGCTGCCGGACCTCGAGCGCGGGGCCGTGGAAGCGGAAGGTGGCCAGCTGCCAGCGCAGGGCCTGCAGCTCGCCCGCGACCGCCCGGTGCAGGCCGATCGCCGTCATGGCGTCAGCAAGCTCGGCCAGCTCCAGGTCGAGCTCAACGGGCGACGCATAGGCACCGCCGGCGCCTGGTGCCTGGGTCTCCTCGTCCGGCGCGGCCAGCCGCAGGCGCGTCCGGCGCAACCGTTCGGCGACGTAGCCCAGCCGACGGCGGAATGGCTCGCCGGGAAAGCGCCGCTCCAGCTCGCGCGCCGTATCGGGCAGCTCGCGCCGGTCGGTGGCCAGCCGCTCGCCCAGCGGCCCGCTCTCCTGGGCGCGGGCAGCGAAGGTCTGCATCAGTCGCCGGCTGACGGCCTCGTAGGCGCGCAGCACGTGGTCGGCCTGGATGCGCAGCGCGTGGCGCGTCGTGTCGGCGGTGACGTTCGGGTTGCCGTCGCGATCGCCGCCGATCCACGATCCCCAGTGCAGGAAGGGGCCCACCGGCGTCCGGCGCGCCGACTCGGCAGCGCCCTGGTCGAGGGCCTCCTCGAGCACCCGGTACAGGCGCGGCGTGACCACGAACAGCGTCTCGTCGAAGATCGCCATCGCGCTGCGCACCTCATCGAGCGGGCCAGGTGCGACCAGCCGGATCGGCGAGGCGTGCCACAGCAGCGTGATCTCCTCGCGCAGGCGGCGCCGCGCGTGGGCGTCCTCGGCTGGCGTGAGCCGCGGGTCGTCGAGCCGATCCACCAGCCGGTAGACGCGGCGCAGCGCCTGGAGGATCGTCCGGCGACGTGCCTCGGTGGGGTGCGCGGTCAGGACCGGTGCGATCGATAGGCGCCGGATCAGCTGCTCGATGCCGTCCGCGCCCAGGCCCTGGCGCCGCAGGTCGGCGATCGCGGAGGCGACCGATTCGTCGATCCGGCCGCGCGCGCTGGCCCGCAAGCGGCGGCGCAGGGCCCGGATGCGCTGCTTCTCCTCGGCCAGGTTGGTCAGCTGGAAGTACAGGCTGAAGGCACGAATCAGGACCTCGGCCGTGGGCAGATCGACCGCCTCGAGCTGGGCGGCCAGCCGCTGCCGCTCCGCCCGCCCGGCGGCGCTGTCCGGGCCGCGCCGCCGGATGGCGATCGTCGACTTGCGCACCCGCTCGACGAGCTCCAGCGCGGCCAGCCCCTCCTGCTCGACGATCACCTGCCCGAGCAGCGCGCCGAGCAGCTTGACCTCGCGCGCCAGCGGGTCGCGAGCGCGCGCCGTGCCGATTCCGCGCGGCTCTGCGCGGACTGCCGGATTGGCCGATTGGCGTGGTCGGGCGGGCATGCCCCCAGCCTACAATCGGCCGGCAGCGTCGTAGCGAGGGGTATGGATGACGAACGCGCCCCAGGGTCCGGACGACCCCAGCCGGGCAGGACCAGGCGCCATCAGCGGTGGCGTCCAGCTGCTGGTCGCGCTGCTCGCCGGGGTGGTGCTCCTCGCCTTGGTCGCGACCGTCCTCGGGACGGTCAGCTGGCTGGCGCTCAGCGCGGCCGGCCATATCCCACCGCCGGACCGACAATGGCCACGGCTGACCAACGTGGCCATCGCCGCCATCCCGCTCGTGGCACTGCTGCTGGCGGCGCTGTTGGCGCGGCGCGGCAGCGGCGGCACGTTCCACCAGCAGCAGGCAGCCAACCGGCGCATCTCGGTCCTGTTCATCATCGCCCTGGTCGGCCTGCTGACCGTGCTGGGCGAGGTGATCGTGGCGAGCGTCACCTTCGACGCATACGCCGCCCTGGGCGGAGCGGGCGTGTCGGCGCTCGTTGGCCTTGCGGCGGCAGGCTTCGCCCACGCACGCGGGTCCAGCCTGGTCCTTTCGTCAGCCGGCGCACGGCCGGCCAGCGAAGCGGCGGAGCCGGTGTTAGTCAACGTCGTTCGCGAGATCTCGATCGCGGCCAACATGCCGCCGCCGGCGACGTACGTCATCGACGACCCGAGTGTCAACGCGATGGCCGTCGGCACCAGCCGATCAAACGGCTCGGTGGCCGTCACGCGCGGCATGCTCGACTCCTTCGACCGCGAGCAGCTGCAGGGCGTCATCGGCCACGAGATCGCCCACATCCGCAACCTCGACAGCCGCTACGGAGTCTATGTGGCGATCCTGGTCGGCCTCGTCGCGCTGGTCACCGATGGCTTCCTGCGCATGGTCATCCGGGCCTGGAGCGAGGGCGCCTTCTTCAAGGGCGCCGAGGCCGGCGACGATGCCAGGGGTGCCCTGGCCGGCCTTGCCGCGGGGGTGGGGTTCGGCCTGCTGCTGCTGATCGTGGCGCTGTTTCTGCGCCTCTTCGCGCCGATCACCGCGCTGCTCGTCCAGGCCGCCGTAAGCCGGCAGCGCGAGTACCTCGCCGACGCCACGTCGGTCGAGCTGACGCGCAACCCGGTCGGGCTGTCTCGAGCGCTGGCCGAGCTGCGTGCCGGCGGCCCGCCACTGCGCATCCGCAACCGGGGCAGCCAGCACCTGTGGTTCACGAGCCCACTCAACCCGGGCGACGACATTGGCTGGCACATGCTGGCCACGCATCCCACGCCTGGGGCACGGATCAGGCGGCTCGACGAGCTGTTCCCCGCCGGCGTGCGAGCGGGGCTGCTGGGCGAGGAGTCCGCGGCGGCCGCGACTGAGGCCTGATGGCGGCTGCCTCGTCCTGTTTGTCCCACGGCCGAGACTGCGCCCGCGATGAGGGCCGACAACGATCTAAGGTCCGGCTGGCCAGCGGCCTGTTCGTCCCGCGCGAGGTAACCGACAAGTTGTCCCGTGAAAACGACCCATCCGACCTCGTGCAGCGCCCTTTGTTTGGGCCCGGCGAACAGGCGGTCAAGTTGAGGCGGATCGCGGCAATCGCAACGCACTAGTCGTCGGTTAGCTCGCCCCACGCGAACAAGTGGCGGCAAAGCGGCCGGTAAGCCCGCCGCAAGTCGCCGCTGGCAAGGTGGTCGCATGTCGGCGGCGCGTGTACGACGGCTTGACCGGGCGGCCTGGCTGATGAGCCGTGAGCTGGAGGAGCTCGGAAGCGACCTTCGCGAGGCCCGCCTCGGCGCCGGGCTGACGTTGCGCGAGGTCGGTGCACGAGTTGGGATGGCGGCGTCGGTCGTCCTCGCGACCGAGCGCGGGCGGCAGCCGGGACCTCGCCCGGCGCTGCTCGCTCGCCACGCAGCGGCCGTCGGCATGCGGGCGCGCATCAAGGCTTATCCAGATGGCGAGCCGCTGCGTGACGCGGCCTCGGTCGCGCTGCTGGCCGCCTTCCGGCAGCGCCTGGCGCCAGATGTGCCGTTCAGGGCCGAGCAGCCGGTGACCTCCGATGCCTCGGACCAGCGCGCTTTCGACGCTCTGCTGATGCTGCCGCCCGGCTGCCGCAGTGCGGTCGAGGTGATCAGTCGCTTCCACGATTGCCAGGCCCAGCTGCGGCAGCTGCACCTCAAGCAGCGCGATGGCGAGGTCGAGCGGATGATCCTGGTCATCAAGGCAACGCAGCACAATCGGCGCGCATTGGCGACAGCGGCGGAGGTGGTTGGAGCGACGTTCCCGCTCGGGACGCGACGCGTGATGGCGGCCCTCGCCGCTGGCCGCGATCCGGGTGGCAACGGCGTGGCGCTGCTGTGAGCTTGTTCGCCCGGCGCGAAGTAACGGCCACTCTTGGCCGCGCACGGGACCTGCGCGGCAGGCTCTAGTGCTGCACGTTCGCGTCCAGCGAACAAGCCACAGGAAGATGGTTCTCGGCGGCAAATGGCCTGCCCTTCTTGGCCGTTACCTCGTCGGGCGCGAACAACTGCGCAATTCGGGAGTCATCCCGTCCGGCCTAGATCCGCCGCAGCCGCTCAGCCGCCGCGTTCAGCGTCTCGATCTTCTTTGGGAAGGCGAAGCGGACCTTGGTCCGGCCGAGCTCAGGCCGGGAGTAGAACGACGAACCGGGCACGGTCGCCACGCCGGGCGTGACGGTCAGCCGCCGGGCGAAGGTGACGTCGTCCTCATCTGTCAGGCGCCCGATATCCGTCATGACGTAGTAGGCGCCGTCCGGCCGATAGGTGGTGAAGCCCGCTCCTTCGAGCGCCTCGACCAGCACGTCGCGACGCTGGCGATAGCCCTCGGCCAGGGCCTCGTAGTACGCATCCGGCAGGGCCAGGGCCACGGCCCCGGCGGCCTGCAGAGGCGCCGCCGCGCCGACCGTCAGGAAGTCGTGCACCTTGCGGATGCCGGATGTCAGCAAGGGCGGCGCGACGACCCAGCCGACTCGCCAGCCGGTCACGGAGTAGGTCTTTGACAGCGAGTTGACCGCCACCGTGCGCTCGCGCATGCCGGGCAAGGTGGCCATCGGGACGTGCTCGCCCTCGTACACGATGTGCTCGTAGATGTCATCGGTGAAGCAGATCACGTCGTGCTCGACGCACAGCTGCGCGATCAGTGACAGCTCGCCGCGCGAGAAGACCTTGCCGGTGGGATTGTGCGGCGTGTTGAGCACGATGCCCCGCGTCCGCGGCCCGAAGGCAGCGCGCAGCTCAGCCTCGTCAATGTGCCAGTCCGGCTCGTGGAGGGTGACGTAGCGCGGCACGGCGCCGGACAGGATCGCATCCGGCCCGTAGTTCTCGTAGAACGGCTCGAAGACGATCACCTCGTCGTCCGGGTCGAGCAGCGCCAGCATGGCCGCGATCATCCCCTCGGTGGCGCCGCAGGTGACCGTCAGCTCCGTATCGGGGTCGACCGACCAATCGGCATGAAAGCGTGCCGTCTTGGCGGCGATCGCCTCGCGGAAGTCGCGCGCGCCCCAGGTGATCGCGTACTGGTTGATGTCGGCGTCGATCGCCGCCTTGGCGGCGTCCTTGAGCTCGGCCGGACAGGCAAAGTCCGGGAACCCCTGGGCCAGATTGACCGCGCCGTGGGCCATCGCCAGGCGCGTCATCTCGCGGATCACCCGACTCGGTGAAGGACTCCGCCTTGCGCGACACGCGAGCCATGGCCGCGATGATAAGGGCGGCTACTCGTGGCGCAGGGCGGTGATCGGGTCCATCCGCGCCGCCCGCCAGGCGGGCGCCACTCCGAAGAAGACGCCGATGGCGATGGAGACCCCGAGCGCGAGGCTGATGATCCAGGCAGACAGCCCAGCCTCGATGCCCAGCGCCTCGCCGAGCAGCGCGACTCCCACCCAGGCGAGAAGCAGCCCGAGCATGCCGCCGAGCAGGCTGATCAACACCGCCTCGGCGAGGAACTGGAGGACGATGTCGCGCCGCGTCGCGCCGATCGCCTTGGCAATGCCGATCTCGCGCGTCCGCTCAGTGACCACGACGAGCATGATGTTCATGATGCCGATGCCGCCGACGAGCAGCGAGATGCCGGCGATCGCCGCCAGGAACCCTGTCAGCACGCCGAAGATCTGGTCGAACGACTCGAGCAGCTCGGCGATGGAGTCGACGCGGAAGTCTTCCACGCCGTGGCGCTCGAGCATCAGCGCCTCGACCCGCTCGACCGTCGCCTCGACCGTCGCCGGGTCGGCGGCGGCGGCGATGATCTGCGACACGTTGTCCGTGCCAACGAGATCCATCACGAACTGGGCGGGCAGGTAGATGGCGACCTGGAAGCTCGGCCGATCGTCGTCATTCTGGCCGCCCGGCGGCGCTCCGCCACCACCGGCCTGGCCGGCGCCCAGGCCGAGGGTCAGGTTCTCGACCACGCCCACGACCTCGAAATCCTGGCCGCCCACGGTCAGCGTGGCACCGACGGCCTCCCGATCGGGGAAGTAGCGATCCGCGGCAGCCCGCGAGAGCATCGCTTCCCGCTCAGCGGCAAACGTGCGGCCGGCCTCCAGCTCCAGGCCCGTCAGCGCGGCGTAGCCCGGGCCCGTGCCTGTGAGGGCGGCTGGCCTCGGTCCCTGCGACGTGACGATCGGCCCCACGGCCTGGAGCACCGGCTCGGCGTCCACCACGTCGTCGAGCGCGCGGATGGCCGCGACGTCGTCCAGCGTGAGTGTGCTGGTGATCGGCGCGAAGGCGCCACCGCCCACTCCCCGGCCAGGCGCGCCCGGGCTGACCGTGATGCGCGTCGAGCCAAGGTCCGCGAAGTTGCGGCTGATCGTGTCGCGCACGCCCTCGCCGAGCGACAGCAGCATGACCACCGATCCGACGCCGATGATGATCCCGAGCGAGGTCAGCAGGCTGCGAAGCTTGGCCGAGCGGAGGTCCGTGCCTGCCTCGCGGAGGTAGTCGAGCGGGCGCATCAGGCCGCCGCCTCGGGTGCGACGGCGGCGCGGGGCCGGTCGCCGGGTGTGCGCTCGTCGGCCACCACCCGGCCGTCGGAGAGGCGTATGATCCGCCGCGCCATCGACGCCACGCGCTCGTCGTGAGTGACCACCAACAGCGTCACGCCGGTCTCGTTGAGCCCGCGCAGGACATCCAGGATCTCGGCGCCCGTCCGGCTGTCCAGGTTGCCCGTCGGCTCGTCGGCCAGGATCAGCGCCGGCTCGTTGACCAGCGCCCGGGCGATGGCCACGCGCTGCTGCTGCCCGCCCGACAGCTCGGAGGGCCGATGATGCGCTCGGTCGGAGAGGCCGACACGCTCGAGCATCAGCCGCGCCCGCCGATGGCGGTCGTTGCGCGGCACGCCGGCGAACGTTAGCGGCAGCGCCACATTGTCGAGGCCCGACTTTCGGGCGAACAGGTTGAACGACTGGAAGACGAAGCCGATCCGCTCGCGACGGATGCGCGCCAGGTCGCCGTCAGACAGGCGCGCGACGTCACGCTCCTCGAACAGGTAGCTGCCGGCAGTCGGCCGGTCGAGCAGCCCGAGGAGGTTCATCAGCGTCGACTTGCCCGAGCCGGAGGCGCCCATGATCGCTACGAACTCGCCCGCCTCGATGGCCAGCGAGACGCCGTCGAGCGCGGTCACCGGCACCGCAGCCGGATAGACCTTGCTTACTTCGTGGAGGGTGAGGACGGGCATCTGCAGCCGATGCTGCCACGGATCGCGGAGGCAGGCCCGTGAGGAGGGCTTTGTCGAAGGTTGTGGGGGACGAGCTAGGCTAGGGCATGGTCACCGGCGTGACCCGCCGACGAAGCCGGGCGAAGGGCACGGTCGCAAGCGCGATGCCGCCGATCACCAGGCCGACGCCGGCGAGCTGGGCAAACGATGGCGCCTCGGCGACGAGCAGCATGGCCAGGAAGACGGCCGCAACCGGCTGGGCGAGGAGGATGATCGAGGTGGTGACCGCCGGTAGCCGCGGCAGCGAGATCGAGATCAGCAGGTACGCCACTGACTGGGCGCTTACGCCAAGCAGCAGCAGCCAGCCGTGCTCGGGCCACGAGGGGACGAGGTTCAGCTGGCCCGTCCCGAGGCCGAGCACGAGGGCGACGGCCGCCGTCGAGCCGGTCGCGATCGCCACCGGCTCGGCTGTCCGCGTCCGGGCGACCGGCCGGATGATCAGCAGGTACGCCGCGTAGGCGAGCGCGGTCAGGATGCCCAGCAGCACGCCAAGCGGCGGGTCGACGCCGTACGTGCCGGCGCCGATGACGCCGGCGATCAGGACCACGCCGGCGAGGATGAGCGGCAGCGCGGCGAGAGTGCGGGCCGTAGGTCGCTCCCCGAAGAAGAGCCACGCGGCGATGGCCACGACGACCACCTGCAGGTTGCCTAGCACCGTCGCCATGCCCGCGCCAACTGCGTCGATCGCGTGATGCCAGAGGAACAGGTCGAGCCCAAAGAACGTGCCGGCGGCCACCGCCAGCAGCCGTGCCCGGAGCGGCAGGGGGGATGAGCGCCTCCGCTCGACGAGCGCCACGGCGACCAGCAGCGGCAGCCCGTAGAACGCCCGGAAGAACGTTGCCGTATCAGCCGTCACGTCGGCGAAGCGATAGATGATCCCTGACGCGGCCACGCAGCCCGCGGCGAGCAGCGCAGTGAGCCTGGGGTGCGCGGCCAGCCACCGGGCAGCGGGCATCAAACGGTCGTACATGCAGCGCCGCGCATCCTATGGCACGCGCGGCAAGCGCGTCAGCCGCCGCTTGGGCGGATCACCTCCGGTCCAGCGGCCCGGTGATCAGTCAGCCGAATACCGCGCCGGTGTCGCCGCCCGACGCAGCCAGCGGCGCATCAGCCGGCGGCTTGGCGCAGTGCCTGTTCGAGCGACGTCACGCGGAACTCGTAGCCGCTGCGCAGCGCTGCCTCGGGCACCAGCCGGCGCGAGCCGATGGCCAGCGTCGCCTGGTCTCCCAGGGCCAGCCGGATCAGCCACGCCGGCGTGCGCAGCCACGCCGGCCGGCGCAGGACCGATCCGGCGATGCGCGCGAACTCGGCTTGCCGCACGGGCTCCGGCCCAGCGACGTTCAACGGCCCGCCGACATCCCAGGCTCGCAGGGCGTGGACGATCAGCCCGACCGCGTCGTCCAGAGCCACCCAGCTGACCCACTGCCTGCCGGAGCCCAGCGGCCCTCCGCCAAACAGGCGGAACGGCAGCAGCAGCCGCTCGAGCGCCGGCGCCCGGCGGCCGATGACCAGGCTCGTGCGCAGCACCACCACACGGGTGCCCAGCTCGCGCGCTCGGAGGGCCGCCTGCTCCCAGTCGAGGCACACGCTGGCGAGGAAGTTGTCGTCCGTGGTCGGGCTGGATTCGGTCGCCGGCTCGGCATCGAGGTCTTCGTACATGTGCGTGCCGGAGCCGCTGACCAGCACCGTCGGCCGGCGCTCGGCGGGCAGAATGCCCATCGCGTCAACCAGCGCCTGGGTCGCCTGCATGCGGCTGCCGCGAATGGCCGACCGGACGGCACGCGTCCACGGCCAGCGGCCGACGCTCTCGCCGGCGAGGTTGATGACCGCATCAGCCCCGTCGAGCAGGCTCGCCAACGGCGCCGCGCCGGCTGACGGATCCCAGGCCATGACCTCGGCCCCGGCGGGCAGCCGGCGGGCCGCGCGGCCGGGCGAGCGACTCAACACCACAACCTCGTCGCCCAGTCTCACGAGCTCCGCGGCCAGCGCACGGCCAATCAGTCCCGAACCACCGGTGATCACGACTTTCATACTCAACGCCCCACATCACGGATACTTGTTATGCTTGCGTAGCCAGTATCTGGCATAAACTCGTTACTGTCAAGGAACGCATTGTGGACGAAGCTGAGCAGATCAGGCGCGACTTCGCCGTCGGCTGGGGGCGGATCGGCGCCGCGTGGGGGGTTGCGCCCTCGACCGCGACCGTGCAGGGCTACCTGCTCGCGCACGGCGGACCGCTGGCCGAGTCGGAGATCCGCGAGGCGCTCGGCCTGTCGCACCGCGCGACGCTGCTGGCCCTCGCCGACTGCGAGTCGTGGGGGCTGATCGAGGCGGCTGAGCCGCGACGCGTCGGCCAGCGCGGGCCGGCTGCTCGAGCATGGGTGCCCGTGGGCGACAACTGGGAGTGGTTCCGTCGCGTCGCCGCCGTGCGCAAGGAACGCGAGACGGATCCGGTGATGCCGCTGATCGACGAGTGCCTGCGCCGGGCCGCCGAGTCAGGCTCAGCGGACCTGCGCGAGCGCCTTGATCGGCTGGTCGTCTTCGTGCGCCTCTTCGACCGCGGTATCGGGACCGTCGTGCGCACCGATTCAGCGGACCTCGAAAGGCTCTTTGGGGCGCTTGGGCGAATAGACGAGGCAACGATGCACCGACTAGTCGAGCTGCTCGCGTCGCTGCCCGAGGACGAGCTCGCCGCCTCAGCCCGGTCGTTGAGCCGGCTGCCCAAGGCGACGGTCCGTCGGATGCTGCGCCTGGCAGGTCAGCCGGCCGTGCTGCGACTGCTCGGTGCCAGCTCCAGGGACGACGCGCCGGCGGACTGAAGCGGGGTCGTTGGGCGGTTGTCGGTGGTCTGGTGCGGTGGCGTGCGAGAAGGTTGACCAGCGGCAACGCTTTCGCAGCGCGAATTGGCCCCCAAAACGTGCTCAGACGCTCGAGGGTGGGCTAAGGTACCCCCATCGACCAGGACTTCCGGATGGCTCGCCGGCAGTACCTTCGGCGGCGAGCCGCTCAAATGAAGCGAACGGGGTCAGAACCGGACATGAAGCGACTGATCGGCGCCTCGATGGCATCAATCCTCACTCTCGGCCTGCTGCTCGTCGTGGCCGTGGCCCCGGCGGCGGCCCAGGACGAGTGCGTGCTGACGGTCGAGCCGGCCGAGGCTCCCGCCGGCGACCAGTTCATCCTCAGCGGCACCGGCTACACGCCTGAGCAGCTGATCCTCCAGCGCGGCAGCGCGCAGCCGGTGACGTTCGACCTCAGCCTCGGCGACGCCGATCCGTTCGAGATCCCAATCGGCTCCAAGAGCGGGGACGAGGGGCTGTGGCAGGCGGTCGTGATCGACACTGACACCGGCTGTCGTGCGCGCGCCCACTTCCGCGTGACCCTCGTGCCGACTGACATGGTTGACGACCTGCTGGCCACTCCCGCCGGCGGCGTGCCGATGATCGCCTACCTGCTGGTCATCGCCGGCGGCTTCGGCGCTGGTACGCTGATCGCCCGTTACGGTCGCGCCCGCGCCTGAGCGGGAAGCCGCCCCAACCGCGTCCGAGGGGGTCCAACGTGCAGCAGCCGATCATGCGTACCTACCGCGGGCCAACGCCCGAGGCTGCGGCTTCCGCCTATCGGGCCGACGCGGCCCAGGCGCAGTCGAAGGGCTACGTGCCGATCTCCCACCGCTGGGCCGAGGACGCGTCCGGCCACACCTTGACAGTCGCCTTCCAGCTGCGCGGCGATGCGATGGTCGCGCCCGACGAGCCAACCGAGTCCGCGGAGGCGCTGACCGAGGCTGGGGAGGTACCCGTCGAACCCGCCGCGCTCCCGGCTGAGCCCGTGGAGCCGGTCAGCGTCCAGCCGCCCGAGCCGGCGCGCCCGCTCGCGAAGCAGCCGGAGGCCATAACCGCCGGTCGCAACGAGGTCCTGGCAGTTCAGGTGCTGGATATGCACTGTGCCGGCGAGCCGCTGCGCATCGTGCGCAGCGGCTTCCCCGAGGTGCCGCTGCTGAGCGTGCTCGAGCGTCGTCGCTGGATCGCCAAGAACGCCGACCACATCCGGCGCGCGATCGTCAACGAGCCGCGCGGCCACCGCGACATGTACGGCGCGGTGCTGCTGCCGCCATACAGCCCCGACGTTGACATCTGCCTGCTGTTCATGCACAACGCCGGCTACAGCACGATGTGTGGCCACGGTGTGATCGCGGTCACCACGGCGCTGATCGAGGAGGGCCTCTACCCGGCCAGCCAGCCGGTGACGACGATTCGCTACGAGGTGCCGGCAGGCGTGGTCGCGGCCAGCGCGACCGTCAGCGCGCTGCCCGACGGCGGCCACGCCGTCGCTGGCGTGCGCTTCACCAACGTGCCGTCGTATCTCGCCGCCCGCTCGCTGTCGGTCCGGCCGGACGGCCTCGAGCTGCACGGCCGGGCGGCCGACGCCGGGCACCTGGCCGTCGACCTGGCCTTCGGTGGGGCGTACTACGGCATCGTCGATGCGGCCCAGCTGGGCCTCCGGGTCGTGCCTGAGCAGGCGTCGCTGCTGCGCCATGCCGGTGCTGCCATCACGGAGGCGCTGCGCCGCGACCACACGCCGGCCCACCCGACTGACGACGACCTGTCATTCGTCTACGGCACGATCATCGTTGACCTGGAACCCTCGACATCGCCTGACGGTCGGGCCCGCGACGCCCACATCCGCAACGCCACGGTCTTCGCCGACGCCGAGCTCGACCGCTCGCCATGCGGCTCGGGCACGAGCGCCATCCTCGCCCAGCTCCACGGCCGCGGCCGCATGCAGGTCGGCCAGGAGATCATCAACGCCGGCATCACCGGCGAGCAGTTCCTGGGCCGGATCGAGTCCGAGACGCGGCTCGGCGGCGAGCCAGCGGTCGTGACCAGCATCGCCGGCACGGCCTTCGTGACCGGCTACGGCACTCTGGTCGTTGACGAGCGCGACCCGCTCGGCGAGGGCTTCCTGCTCAACTAGGGCGACGCTCGCCGGCCGCCAGACGCAACCACGTGCGGCGCGACTGTGTTATCCCGGTGTGTACATGGATGGCCCTGACGCCCTCCCCGCCCGGCTGGCGGCAGACGCTCGCGCTGCCTTCGGCGACGTCGTGAGCGCCTACCAGGACCTTGTCTACGGCGTCTGCCTGCGCGTGCTTCGCGATCCACAGCTGGCCGAGGATGTCGCCCAGGACGCGTTCGTCAACGCCTATCGCGCCCTCGGCCGCTACCCGACGGCGCGCATCGCCGAGCTGCGGCTGCGGCCGTGGCTGGCTCGGATCGCCCTCAACCTGGCGCGCAACGCCCTCCGCGACCGAAAGGCCAGCCACGCAATCGACGGCGTGCCGGAGCCGCACGCGCCGGCGGCTGACGAACCACTCAGCCTCGCCCAGCGACGCGAGGAGCGCAACCTGTGGGCGCGGCTGCTGGCCGGACTGCCAGATCGTTATCGGCAGGCCGTGGCACTGCGCCACGTCGATGGTCTGTCATACCCCGAGCTGGCCGAGGCGCTGGGCCGGCCGGCCGGTACCGTCAAGTCAGATGTCCACCGCGGGGTGGCGCTGCTTCGCGCCGCGTATGACGCCGAGCAGCGGCGGCAGGCCGGCCTCGAGCGAAAGGAGGCGGTCTAGTTGGTCGATCGAAGCCTGGCTGCGGCGCGCGGTGCGCTGAGCGGCCTGCGCGAGCTGAACACGCCGGCCCCGGCCGGCCTGGCCGCGGCCGTCGCCGACCGGCTCAGACCGGTCGATGCCTACGCCGAGGTTGACGGCCCGATCGGGCGCCTGTACGTCTCGTTCACGCGCGACGCGATCACGCTCGTCTCGCGCGCCGGCGACCCTGGCCAGTTCGAGGAGGAGTTCCGCTCGACCTTCGGCCGCCCGTTGCACCGCGTGGCGGCGCCACCGGCTCACATCGGTCGGCTGGTCGAGGCCAGGGTCTGGGGACGTGGCCGGCCGCCGGCCGCGGCGCGCGTCGACATCAGCTGGCTGCCCGACTTCGAGCGGCGCGTGCTCGAGAAGACGGCGGAGATCCCGCGCGGCGAGGTCCGGCCGTACTCGTGGGTCGCCGCCGAGATCGGCCGGCCTCTGGCCGTCCGTGCGGTGGGCAATGCCCTGGCCCGCAACCCGATCCCGTTCGTCATCCCGTGCCACCGAGTGGTCCGCGCTGACGGCACGATCGGCAACTATGGCGCCGGCGGGCCCGAGTCGAAGCGTGCCCTGCTGCAGGCAGAGGGTCTCGACCCGGCAGAGCTTGCGCGCCTGCCGGCGGAGGGCATCCGCTACACCGGCTCTGACACGACGCGCATCTACTGCTACCCCTCGTGCCGGCACGCCCGGCGCACGTCAACCGGTCACCGGGTCTCGTTCCGCTCGGTCGATGAGGCGCTGCGCGCGGGCTTCCGCGCCTGCCGCGTGTGCCGGCCGGTGCCCGCTCCGCATCGGGCAGCGTGAGGCGCCGCCGGGCGCTGGGCATTGCCATCGCGCTCATCGCGGTCGTGGCCGCGGCGGTCGTGATCGCCTCCGGCCCTGGGCTCCTGCGCCCGGCAACGTCGCCGGCGGCGGCTGGTGACCAGGCGCTCCTCCAGGCCGCGTGCAGCGGCGACATCAACCCGGGCTTCGAGAACCGGTCCGGCTGGACGCTCGAAGAGATCCGTGACTGGTGCGCCTGGGTGCTCGAGCTGACCCTGCCAACCCTGCCGGAGCGGGCGGCGATCAGCGCGCTCGAGCTGCGCCAGCCAAGGGCCGAGGCACCCCTCGCCACGTTCCCGGCCGAGGTGTGGGCCTATCGGGCGGATGGCCGGCGTGAGATGCGGCTGGTGATCTGGCCGCACAACGCCGAACCGACGGTCCACGGCATCGAGCAGTCGCACGACTCGTCCGCCGGCTCGCTCGCGCTGCGCTGGCAGCGGCCCTAGCCAGCGGCGGCCGCCGGGGGCCGCCGGGCGGCGGCGAAGACGATCGGCGGATGCCAGAAGAAGTCCTCGGCGCGCAGCTGCTCCAGTCGCGCGCGGGCAGCCGACTCGAGCCGCTGGCGCTGCTCGTCGCCGAGGGAGGCGACCAGCGTGCGCTCGTCGTAGGCGAGCTTGTACTCGAGGTACTCGTCGCGCGTCCAGTGGTAGTCGAGCTCGTCCTCGCGGCAGACCACGTCCCGAAACCCGGCTCGGCGCAGCTGTGTGGCGGCGGCAGTCGCTGATGGCACGTCGCCGGCACATCGCTCGGGGGCGACCTCCGGCTCGTCGAGGGCCAGGCTGAGCACGGCCTCGTCGAACTCCTCCATCGGCCGGAAAGGCTCGCGCAGGTCGCGGTCGAGCCACGTCACGTAGGCCAGCAGCCCGCCCGGTCGGAGCAGCCGGAAGGCTTCGCGCAGCGCGGCCCGCCGGTCGGGCACCAGCTGGAACACGAAGGACGAGAGGATGACGTCAACGCTGCCCTCCTCGAGCGGCAGCTGATCAGCCTGCCCGAGCACCGTCGTCACCCGCCCGCTGAAGCCCGCTGTGCGCTCGCGCGCGACGTCAAGCATGCCGGCCGCGGCGTCGGTCGCGATCAGCTGGGCTTCCGGCCAGCGCTCGAGAGCGGCGCGCGCCAGGGTGCCCGTGCCGGTGCCAACGTCGACGACGGTCAGATGGCCCGCCGGCAGGCCGCCGGCGTACCACTCCACGTACTCGATGAGCGTCGCCGAAGTCGCCTCGAGGACTGGTGCCCAGTACCGCTCGTAGTCGCGCGCGTTGAGGTGATAGCGCTCGACGACTGCGTTCACGTCAGCCGCGCGTGGGCTCGGGCTCGGTTGTCCGGGCGCCCGGGTCATCGGCCAGCGCGTCGGTCGTCTCGACGTGGCTGAAGCCGACGCGATCGGCCAGCCGCCCGAGCACGCCCGGTGCCCACCAGTTCCAGCGGCCCATCAGCCGCATCGTCGCCGGTACGAGCAGCACGCGGATGATCGTAGCGTCGAGGAAGACGGCAATCGCCATGCCCACGCCGATGGCCTTGATCGTGATGTTGTCAGCCAGACTGAAGGCGGCGAAGACGGTGATCATGATCGCCGCCGCGCCGGTGATCACCGCCGCCGTCCGGGCCAGGCCCTCCGCCACCGAGGCGGTATTGTCACCCGTCCGCCGGTAGGCCTCCTGCACGCGCGACAGAAGCAGCACCTCGTAGTCCATCGACAGCCCGAACAGGACCGCGAACATGATCACCGGGATGCCGGCGACGGTGTAGCCCAGCGGCTCGAAGCTGAGCAGCCCGGCCAGGTTGCCTTCCTGGAAGATCCAGACCAGCGCGCCGAAGCTGGCCGTCAGCGAGAGCAGGCTCATGAAGACGGCCTTGACCGGCAGCACCACCGAGCCGAAGAGCAGGTACAGCACGATGGCGACGACGACCATCGTCAGCGCCACGGCCCAGGGCGTGCGGGCCCGCATCGACGACAGCGAATCGTGGCTCGAGGCGATGTACCCACCGACCTGCGCCTCCATGCCGGCCTCGACCTCGACATCGCGCAGCTGCTGGGTCAGGGCCAACGCCGCGGGCTCGACCGGATGGAGCCTGGTCTGCGCCTCGAGCCGCACCGTCGAGCCGCTGATGTACGTCTCGAGGTACGCGCGCAGGCGCTGCTGCGCCGGCGGCAATGCCGCCCCTGGAGCGGCGAAGAGCTGCGCGACCTGCTCGGCCGGCAACGGCTCCCCGCTTGCCGGCTGGACGAGCAGCGGATGGCGGAACGGGCTCTCCACGGACTCGATCTCGGGCAGCGCGTCAAGTCGCTCGCCGTAGGCGATCACTGCGCCGATGCTGGCCAGGCTCGTTGGCTCGCCCTCAAGCTCAGCCAGGATCGTGAACGGCGTCAGGTCGCCGCCTGGGAAATCTCGCTGCAGGGCGATATAGGCGTCGCGTGCTTCGAGCCCGGCGGGCAGCACCGACGCGTCGGGCACTGCCTGGTTGAGGCGCAGGAAGGGCGTGCCCGCGGCGAGCAGCAGGATCAGCGTCGGCACCAGCACCAGGATCGGCCGGCGCATGACCCAGTGCGCGACGCGCTCCCAGCGGCCGTGTCGCGTGCCGCCCTCAGGCGGGGCCATGCCAAGCCGCCCGCGCAGCACGTTGAAGCCGCCGCCCAGGCTGAGCGCATTGACCCGCCCTCCGAGCATGCCCAGCACGGCCGGCAGGAAGGTCAGGGCGAATGCCAGCGACGCGACGACGACCAGCGAGCCGCCGATGCCGATGGACGACAGGGCCGACGACTCGAAGAACAGCAGGCTGAGCAGCCCTATTGCAACGGCCAGGCCCGAGAACGTGATCGCCTTGCCGGCCGTGCCCATCGCCGTCTCGACCGCGTCACCGACCGGGCGTCCCTTGGCCAGCTCCTCGCGGAAGCGGCTGACCAGGAAGAGCGAGTAGTCGATCGCCAGCGCAAGGCCGAGCATCGTCGCCACGTTGACCACGTAGATGCTCATCTCGATCTGCTGGGCCAGCAGGTAGACCAGCGCCAGCGCAGTCGGAATCGCGAGGCCGGCGACGAGCAGCGGCATCACCGCCGCCGCTAGCGAGGCGAAGACGAGCACCAGGATCAGCAGCGCGAGCGGCAGCGAGACCAGCTCCGCGCGCTGCAAGTCGGCCTCCGACTGCTCGTTGACCGCCAGCGCCAGCGGACCGTAGCCGGTCAGCCTGTAGCTCAGTCCGGATTGTGGCTGGATGAGGGAGCGCAGGTGCTCGACCTGGTCGATCGAGCCCTCCTCGGTGGTGTCGAGCTGGGCGACGACGTACGTCGAGCGGCCGTCGCGGCTGATGAAGCGCGGGTCGCCACCGCTCTGGCTGTAGCCGATGACCTCGTTGACGACCGGGTCGTCGGCAAGCCGCGACAAGCTGCTCGCAACGGCGTCCTGGACGGCAGGGGATGCGGCGTCGCCCTGCTCGCTGGTGTAGACGATCACGAGGCTCGAGCCGCCGGCGTCGAACTCTCTCGTCAGCCGCTCGGTCACGCTGGCCGATTCGGATCCCTCGATCAGCCAGCCGCCGGAGTTGAGGATCACCCGCGCCTGGCTGGCATAGGCGATCGCCATGGCGGCGACCAGCACGGCCAGCAACGCGACCCAGCGGCGGCGGCGGTAGACGAGCCTGCCCCAGGCAGCGAACACAGACGGGACCCTCGCGGCAGTGACGGACGGCCAGGCGATGATAGTCCGGCCAGCGTTCGGCTGGCCGGTGCGCCCATCACCTCGTGGCTGGCCGAGCCGCTTTGTTGCTACGCTGGCAGCGTGACTGACAGCAGTCTGCCGGGCACACCCGTCCCGCTCGGCGCAAGCTGGTCTTCGCGGCAGCGCACCTGGGCCAGCCTGACCGTGCTGCTCGGGGTGTTTCTGCTGGCCGCATCCGCGCTCGGGGCCGTCGCTCTCGAGCCCCAGCCCGCGCCCAGCCCGGCGGCTGCGCTGACGCCGCCGACAGAGCTTGATCCACGCTGGGGCACGTACCTGTCCGAGCGCGAGTGGGGGACGCCGCGCGAGGCCCTCGGCGCCGATGGCTGGGGCCTGTCGTGGCGTGGCGCGATCGACACTGACTACCGCTACTCGGACGATGGCATCGCCGGCCTGACGGACAGCAAGAACGAGTTCCGCGTCTCGTGGGCCTTCTGGGACGGGCGCCAGCCACACATCAGCGAGCGCTTCTACGGCGCGACCAATCCGCAGGGCGTCTCCGGCGAGGCGATCATCGACGATCGAACCTTCCACGAGAACTCGCCGACCGGCTCGTACAGCCGGCTGACCTACCGCTACCCGGCGGACGAGCCGGCCTTCGAGATCGTGCTCGAGCAGGCGAAGATTGACTCCGCCCGGCAGGTCATGCTCGCGACGGCAACCAACCTGACCGACCGCGAGCAGCGCCTTGATGTCGTGATCAAGGCGTGGCTGGCGCCGACCGCCGGAGTCGAGCCGATAGACGATGGGCTGGTCCTGCCAGGCAGCGACACGGCGCTGCTCGTGCTGACCGATCAGCCGGGCGACTGGCAGATCGCCTCGGCCAAGGACGCGCTTGACATCAACCTCCGCCGGGGCGAGCTGCTCGGCGACCAGGGCGGCCACATCGGCGCGCTGAGCCACCGGCTGACAATCGCCGCTGGCCAGAGCGGCGCTGTGCGCGCGGTGCTCTCTGAGGTGCCGTTGGCCGAGATCGGGGACCAGGGCCGGCGGATGGCGGCGATCGATGCAGCTACCGGCCTGCTGCGCCAGGCGCGGACGATTGCCACCAACCGCCGAGCGGAGGCCCGCCAGATGTTCGCCGGCGATGTCTCAGCGCACAAGGAGCTGTACCGCCAGGCGCTGATGACCCTGCTCTGGAACCGCTCTTACTACAGCTGGGACGGGACCAGCGGCGTGAGCCCCGAGTGGTCGGGCAGGGTCGACGCGCGCGACATCCTGATCACCCCAGACAAGTGGGAATCGCCGTGGGTCAGCAGCTGGCAGAGCGCGTTCCACGCTGTCACCGCCACGCTGATAGATCCGGCGCTGGCTGAGGAGCAGCTGCGCTTCTTGCTATCGCCGCGCTGGCAGCAGCCCGACGGCCACATCCCGTGCGGCGAATGGGTGATGGACCAGGAGTGCCCACCGATCTTCGCCTGGGCGGCGTGGCGGGTCTACGAGGTCAACCGCGACATCGACTTCCTGGCCGAGGTCTTCCCGGCGCTGCAAGCCAACTACGACTACTGGTGGCAGGCTCACGGCGCGAGCGAGGCGCTATTCACCGGCGGCTTCCTGGGCATGGACAACCTGCCGCGATCACCCGGCCAGCCGCAGGCTGATGCGTCGGCGTGGATGGCCTTCTTCGCGCGCGACATGGTCCGCATCGCGAGCGAGCTGCGCGAGGTCAGTGCCTCCGAGCGCTACTGGATCGATCGCGGGCGGATCTCCGAGGCTATCAACGAGCACCTCTGGGACGAGGAGACGGGCTTCTACTACGACCGCAGCGCCGAGGGCGGATTCGTGCTCCACAAGTCGTACAGCGGCCTGGTGCCGCTGATCGCCGGCGTAGTGCCCAGCTCGCGCATGCCGGCCGTGCTGGCCAAGCTGCGCGACGAGAGCATGTTCCTCTCGCCGGGCGGCATCCGCAGCCTGTCCGCTGACAGCTCGCTGTATCTGCCGGCCCACGCCGACCGCGGCGTCAACGCCAACTGGCTGGGGCCAGTGTGGGTGCCGATGAACTACCTGCTCGTGCGCGCGCTCGCCGAAGTCGACCCGTTCTTCGCCAATGACCTGCGCGGCCGCGTCGTGTCGATGGTCGAGGCAGACTGGCAGGCCACTGGACGGCTGAGCGAGTTCTTCGACGGCGACACCAACGAGGGCCTGGGCGCCGATTCGTCAAGCGCCACCGCCCTGGTCGCCAATCTGATCAGCGAAGGCTGGCCGGCCGAGTAGCGCTCAGTCGCCGGCGACGACGCGCAGCACCTCCCCGCCGGCACCGACCAGGTACAGCTCGCCCCGCATGTCCTCGCCGAAGCCGGTGACATTGATGCCGGCATTGCCCATCTCGTGGACCTCCACGGGCAGCTCGGTTGCGGCCTGAGCCCCCGCCGCGTCGAGCGCCCAGACGGTGCCAGAGCAATAGTCCGCGAAGAGATAGAACCCATCGAGCTCGGGCATGGCCGAGCCGCGATAGACGTAACCGCCGGTGATTGCGCAGTCAGCGCCGGTCGGGTACCAGGCCACGGGCAGAGTCAGGCCGGCGGTCTCGCAATCCGCCTCCTCGAAGCACTCCGGCCCTTCCATGATGTTCCAGCCGTAGTTCCGCCCGCCCTCCCCCGCCGGCTCGACGTTCACCTCCTCCCAGCGGTTCTGGCCGACGTCGCCGATCCACATCGCCCCCGTATGGCGGTCAAAGCTGAACCGCCAGGGGTTGCGCAGGCCGTAGGACCAGATCTCGGGCAGGGAGCCGTCAGCGGCGCCGACGAACGGGTTGTCGGCAGGGATCCCGTACGGCTCGCCATCCGGCCCATCCACGTCGATGCGCAGGATCTTGCCCAGCAGCGTCGCCCGGTCCTGGCCCGCCTCGAGCGGGTCCGCCGCCCCGCCACCGTCGCCGCTGGAGATGTAGAGCATGCCGTCCGCGCCGAAGGCGAGCATGCCGCCGTTGTGGTTCGGGAATGGCTGCTCGATGCGCAACAGGTCGCGCGCAAGCTCGGGCGGCCGGTCCTCGGAAGCCTGAAACTCGGCAATCACGTTCGCGCCATCGCGAGCGCTGTAGTTGACGAAGAAGCGCCCGTTGTCAGCGTAGGCGGGATGGAAGGCCAGGCCCAGCAGGCCACGTTCGCCCCCGGCGCTCACGCGGTCGCTGATGTCGAGGAAAGGCCGCTCGTCCGGCTCACGCCCGGGCGCGACGATGCGCACGACGCCGCGCTGCTCGACAGCGAACAGCAGGGCCGTGCCGTCGCCAGCATGGGTGAGGAAAGTCAGCCCGCCCAGCCCCTCGGCGACCTCCTCGAAGCCGATGGACGGTGGATCGCCAGGCGCGTCCGGCGTGACCGTCGGCTCGTCGGTCGGGCCCGGCGTGGGTGCGTCGGTGGGGAGGGCGGTCGGATCGGTCGTCGGTAGGCCGGACGCGGGAGTGTGGACCGGCGCCGTCAGCCGCGGCGAGGGGCTGGTTGGTTCCTGCGCGGCGCAGCCGGCCAGCAGGCTGAGACCGAGGGCGGCGGCAAGAATAGTCCGGGCAGGCATCAGGCCAATCCTGCCCCAACGGACCTGACATGGCGTCCGGCGCGCGCCCTGTCTCTCTGCCAGTCACCTTGCGGCGGACGTCCTGCGGGTGGGTCGGATCGCGCACATGACCGTGCCGGCCGCCGACGATACTCTGGCGCGCCTCCCTACGTGGGGCGCGGCGCCGGCTGGGCGCTAGGGGGCGTCGCGGTAGCGAACCGCGACCAGCCGGTCGCAGCAGTCGTCGCGGTAGTAGTCGACTTCGATCGGCTCGCCGCTGGCCAGGTGCTCGCGCAGGTGCGGCGCCGGCTTGCCGCTGCGATCAAGGGCCAGCGCTTGGACCTCGAACGTCAGCTGCTGGCCGTCAGCCGTGCGCAGGACGAAGCTCGCGACGCGCGCAAGGTCCGGGCCGCGCACGTCGAGGACGATCCCGACCGCCGAGTCGGTCGCCCGTGGCGGAGGCTCGAGGCGCGCCAGCTGGGCGACGATGATCGCGACTAGCCCGAAGCCGGCGAGGAGCAGGACGAAGGCGAGCCGCTTCAGGGGCCTACGACCGCAGGCTGAACGGCGCCTCAGCGTCCAGGCCCAGCTCGCCGATGTGGCGGGCAGCGTCATTGGCGTCGATCCGCCCGCAGCGGGCGAGCTCGGCCAGCACGGTGGCGGTAATGCTCTCGGCATCGACCTCGAAGAAGCGCCGCAGCGCCTCGCGCGTGTCGCTCCGGCCGAAACCGTCTGTGCCCAGCGACCGCCACCAGCCGCCGGGCACCCAGCGCGAGATGAGGTCCGGCCAGGCGGTGATGAAGTCGCTGGCGGCAACGATCGGGCCCTGCTCAGCCGGACCGCGCAGCAGCTCGGTGACGAGTGGCGTGCGCGGCGCCTCAGAGGGGTGCAGCCGGCTCCAGCGGTCGGCCTCCAGCGCCTCGTTGCGCAACAGCTGGTATGACGGCGCCGCCCAGACCTCCGCGGCGATGCCCCGCTGGGCGAGCATCTCCTGGGCGCGCAGCACCTGCTGCATGATCGAGCCACTGCCCAGCAGCGTGGCGCGCAGCGGTGCGCTGCCCTTGCGCCCATTGCCACCCAGCTCGAGCGCGCCGCGGAAGCGGTACAGCCCGCGGACGATCTCCTCGTCGCTGACCCCTTCCGGCCGTGCCGGCATGACGTAGTTCTCGTTGTATAGCGTCAGGTAGTAGAGCACGTCCTCCGGCTCGGGCCCGTGCATCCGGCGGATGCCGTCCCGGATGATCACCGCCGTCTCGTAGGCGAAGGCCGGGTCGTAGGCGCGGATCGTCGGGATGGTCGAGGCGAGCACGAGCGAGTGGCCGTCCTCGTGCTGCAGGCCCTCGCCGTTGAGCGTCGTGCGGCCGGCGGTGGCGCCGAGCAGGAAGCCGCGCCCGCGCGCGTCGGCGAACTGCCAGAACATGTCGCCGGTGCGCTGGAAGCCGAACATCGAGTAGAAGATGTAGAACGGGATCATCGGCTCGGCGTGGGTCGCGTACGAGGTCCCGGCGGCCTGGAAGGAGGCGGCCGAGCCGGCCTCCGTGATTCCCTCCTCGAGCACCTGGCCGTCCTTCGCCTCGCGATAGCTGAGCAGCAGGTTCGAGTCGACCGGCTCGTACAGCTGGCCGAGGGCGGAGTAGATGCCGACCTCCTTGAAGAGCGGGTCCATGCCGAACGTCCGCGCCTCGTCAGGGATGATCGGCACGATCCGATCGCCGATCGCCTCGTCGCGCAGCAGGTTGCGCAGCAGCCTCGTGAAGGCCATCGTCGTCGAGGCCTCCTGGCCGCCCGAGCCGCCCATGAACTCGCCGTAGATCGGCTCGTCGGCCAGCTCGAGGGTCTTGGTCACGACCACCCGCCGCGGCACCGGCCCGCCCAGCGCCGCGCGCCGCTCGAGCATGTACTTCACCTCTGGCGCATCCGGTCCGGGGTGGTAGTAAGGCGCGTCCTTGAGCTTGTCGTCGGGGATGTCGATCTCGAGCCGATCGCGGAAGACCTTCAGCTCCTGCTCGGTCAGCTTCTTTGCCTGGTGGGTGATGTTGCGGCCCTCGACGCCAGTGCCCAGCGTCCAGCCCTTGACCGTCTTGACCAGGATCGCCGTTGGCTTGCCGGTCATCCTGGTCGCGGCGTCGTAGGCCGCGTAGACCTTGCGGTAGTCATGTCCGCCGCGGCGCAGCTTTGCGATCTCGTCGTCAGAGAGGTCAGCGACGAGCTCGCGCAGCCGCGGGTCAGGGCCGAAGAAGTGCTCGCGGATGTAGGCGCCGGACTCGACCGAGAACTTCTGGAACTCGCCGTCGAGCGTCTCGTTCATCTTGTCGACCAGCACGCCGTCCAGGTCCCGCGCCAGCAGCTCGTCGAACTCGCGGCCCCAGATGACCTTGATCACGTTCCAGCCGGCGCCGCGGAAGACCGATTCCAGCTCTTGGATGATCTTGCCGTTGCCACGTACCGGGCCGTCGAGCCGCTGCAGGTTGCAGTTGACCACGAAGGTCAGGTTGTCGAGGCCCTCGCGGGCAGCGATCGAGAGCGAGCCCATCGCCTCCGGCTCGTCCGTCTCGCCGTCGCCCAGATACGCCCACACGCGACTGTTGGACGTGTCCTTGATGCCGCGATGCTGGAGATAGCGGTTGAAGCGCGCCTGGTAGACCGCGCTCAGGGGCCCGAGGCCCATCGAGACCGTCGGGAACTCCCAGAAGTCGGGCATCAGCCGCGGGTGAGGGTACGACGACAGCCCCTGGCCGGGCACGACCTCCTGGCGGAAGTGGTCGAGCTGCGACTCGGAGAGGCGGCCCTCGAGGAAGGCGCGGGCATAGACGCCGGGCGCGGCGTGGCCCTGGAAGAAGACGTGGTCGCCCATGCCGTCGGCGTCCTTGCCGCGGAAGAAGTGGTTGAAGCCGACCTCGTAGAGCGTCGCCGCGCTGGCATACGTCGCCAGGTGACCGCCGATGCCCGGCGCGCGGTTGTTGCCGCGCAGGACCATCGCCACCGCGTTCCAGCGGATCATCCGCCGGATGCGGTGCTCCATGCCCTCGTCGCCGGGGAACTCCGGCTCCTGCTCTGGAGAGATGGTGTTGATGTAGCGCGTCTGGGTCAGCGGCGGCAGGCCGATGTTGAGCTGGCGGGCGCGCTTCAGCAGGCGGTAGAGGACGAACTGGGCACGCGCCCGGCCTGCGCTGGCGACCACCGAGTCGAGAGACTCGACCCAGTCCCTGGTCTCCTCCCGATCGCGATCGGGCAGCTGGCGCTTGAAGTCGCCGTACTCATCGAACATGCTCGGGCCATCTTAGAAGGTCGCGCGCAAGTCGGGACAGAATGCGCAGGTCGTTCGTTAGCGGGGTGTGGATGCGGTGGCCGACGAGAAGCTGACCATTCCGGCGCAGCTGCGCCAGGCCCTGCCCGCGCGTGCCCAGCCGGCCTCGCTGGAGGTCGTGTACGTCCGCCATTACCGCGCCGTCTACGGCTACCTGCTGGCCATGACCCGCTCGCACGACGAGGCCGAAGACCTCGTGGGCGAGACGTTCGAGCGCGCGCTGCGCGCATGGGAGTCACGGCCGCCGGCGAAGGGCATGGAGCTGGCGTGGCTGCTGCTGACAGCCCGCCGGCTGGCGACGGATCGCTGGCGCCGTGCCCGGCGCTACGCGGCACTGGCGCGCAGCAACGGTCCCTTGGGGTCGGCAGGTGGGCATGCCGGCGAAGGCGCGACCGAGTTCTGGATGTGGTTCGACGCGCTGAGCGAGGTCCTCTCAGAGCGCCAGCGCGAGGTGCTCCTGCTGCGCTACCAGCGTGACCTGTCTGACGAGGACATCGCGCTGATCATGGGCATCTCGCCTTCGGGCGTGCGCTCGGCCGTGTCGCGCGCGCTGGCCGCGCTGCGCCGGCACCCGGAGTTGCTCTGATGGACCGCGACGAGCGCACGCTCGACCAGTTCCGCCGGCGGCTGGCGCGGATCGAGGAACAGGTGCCGGATCCGCCGCCGTTGGCCTTCGACGGGCAGCGGCTGCGCCTGCCCGACGCGCTCCATCATCGGCGACGCGACGGTCGAACGCCGAACCTCTATGCGCTGCTTGCCTTGGCCCTCGGCGGACTGGTCGTCATTGGGCTGCCCTACCTGGCGCGCCCGGAACGCGAGCCTGCATTGGTGCCGCCATCGGCGGCCACCCGGCCGCAAGCGAGCGCGCGGCCTGTCAGTCGCCCAACAGCCGCGCCACTGGCGTTGACCTGCCCGAGCAGCCCGATCCTGTACGAGGGCCACCGCTCCATTGACGAAAGGTGGGCCGGTCCTGACTGGGCGCTGATCGAAGGCCGGCTGATCGCCACCGAAGGCCATCTAGCAGTCCGCGGCACGCGCGGCCCGTACGCCGGTCCTGTGCACAGCATCACCTGGCCGGCCGCTTTCCGCGAGCTCGAAGAGGACGGGCAGCTGGTGCTCGTGGACACGACGGGCCAGGTCGTTGCCCGCGAGCGAGACCTAGTGATGGTCGGCGGCGAGCTGCTGCGCGCGCAGGGCTTCGTAGCCTGCGGATTGCGGATCCTCGAGATTGCGAAGAGTCAGTAGAAGCGGCCCGCCGCGCGCAGCCCGGCGGCGCGGGTGACACGCTGGCTCGGCCTGTGGCGGCCGGTCGCCGGCCGGGCACGCAGCGACTGGCCGTTCCTGCTCGCCGTCTGGCTGCTCATCGCCAGCGCGACCACACTCCTTGCTGCCGGCACGCTCTACTCGGAGACCGTCGAAGCCGGCGGGCTGCGCCGCTCGCTGGCTGAGGCACCGGCAGAGGCACGCGGCGTCTCGGTCCGCCTCGCGGCCGCGGCGACCGAGCTGCCGCAGATCGATCCGCCGATGCGCTCCGCGCTTGGCTCGGTGTTCGGCGCGGCCGGGGCGGACGTCGTGCTCACGCTTCGGTCGTCGACGCTGCTGCCCATTGGCGCGACCGGCTCGGAGAGCAGCCGGCTGTTGACGAGCCTCGGCGCGTACGAGGCGCTGGCCGACCATGCCACGATCGCCGACGGGCGCTGGCCGGAGCCGGGCAGTCAGCTTCCCGAGGCGGCGCTCTCAGTGGGTGCGGCACAGGCCCTCGGCGTAGCTCCCGGTGAGCGCCTGTTCCTGGCCGATGCCTCCACGCCGGGCGCGGACCCCGCGCTGGCCATCGCGCAGGTCCAGGTGGTGGGCATCTACGAGGTCGGGCCCGATGACCCCTACTGGCTGGGCGACGCGCTCGAGGTTGATGGGGCCGTCCAACGGGACGGCACCGTGTTCGCCGGGCCGTTGATGATCGACCCGGCTGACGCCGCGACCAATCCGGCGTTCAGCCGCGCCGAGGCCGGTTGGCGCGCGCTGCCCAGGGTGGAGGCGCTACGGCTCAACCAGCTGGAGCAGATCCGCAGCCGGCTGGCCGGCCTCGCCGGCACGGTCAGGCGGGCCCTGCCAGACGATCGCTTCGTGGCCGTCAACACCGACCTGGCAGGCGTCCTCGGCACGATCGACCGCTCAGCGCTGGTCAGCCGCGGGGGCGTGGTGCTGACCACCCTCCAGTTCGGCATCCTGGCCGGCTACGCGGTGTTGCTCGTGGGCGGCATGCTGGCCGAGCGCCGGCGGGCAGAGGTAGCGCTGCTGCGCGCCCGGGGAGCCTCGACCGCCGAGGTCGGCTTCATCGCCCTGGGCGAAGCGTGCCTGCTGGCCGTGCCGGCGGCGCTGCTGGCACCGCTGCTCGCCGTTGGCGTGGTCGAGCTGATCGGCGGGCTGGGCGCGCTGGCCCAGTCGGGCATCATCGCCGGCGCTCAGCTGGGCGAGGCGACGGTGCTCGTGGCGATCGCCGCCGGCGCGGCCTGCGTGGCCGCACTCACCCTGCCCGCGCTGATCGCCGAGATTGATCTGGCGCGCGTCCGGGCGGCGCTCGGCCGGCCGCTTGGCCAGACGGCGGCCCAGCGGCTGGGGCTCGATCTTGTCCTGCTCGGGCTGGCGATCATCGGCGTCGTCCAGCTGCGCAGCTATGGTGGGACGCTGACGCCGGCTGCCGGCGGGCGGCTGGAGCTCGACCCGTTGCTCGTCGCCGCGCCGGCCATCGCTCTCGCGGCTGGCGCGATCCTGGTCGTGCGCTTCGTACCGCGCATTGGCCAGGCTGCAGAGTGGCTCGTCGGCCGCCGGCGCGGCGTGCTCGGGCCGTATGCCGCCCGCCAGGCGGCCCGACGGCCGCTGCGCTACACCCGCTCGGCGCTGCTGGTCGTGCTCGCGGCGGCGTTGGGCACGTTCGGCGCGCTGTACTCGGCCACCTGGACCCAGTCACAGTCTGACCAGGCGGCCCACCGCGCCGGGGCTGACCTGCGCGTCACGCGCGCCGCGCACCAGGGCGGTCGGGTGGGCGAGATGGCGGCGCAGCTGGCGGGGCTCGCCGGCGTGGAGCAGCTGACGCCGGCGGTTCGCGCTCAGGTCGACGTGGGGCGGGCGATCAGGCGGGCGGACCTGCTGGCACTCGATCCCGAGGCGATGGTCCAGATCGCGGAACTGTCGGCCGCCGCCGATGCGAGCATGCTGCTGGGCGAGCTCGCAACGGACCGCCCGAGGTCGGCCGCGCTCGAGCTGCCGGCCGGCACGCGCCGGGTCTCGGTTCTGCTCGACGTGGCGATCGAGCGGCTCGGCGATGGTGGGCCAAGCGTGGACCTGGCCGCATTCCCGGGAGTGAAGGTGATCCCGGTCGTCGAGCTGGGCGACGCTGCCCCACACCTCCTGCCGCTACAGCAGGCGCGCTTCGGCGACGGCGAGCGACGGCTGGTGTTCGACCTCCCCGATGCGCCGCACGAGGACGCGCGGCTTGTCGCGGTCGACATGCACCTCGGAACCCCGGCGCCCGCGATCGGCGACCTCCGGCTGCTGCGCGTCGAGGCCAGCCCGAGCGCCGCCGGCGATGACTGGACGACCGTCGTCGAGGCCGACGCGCTTGAAGACTGGTCGATCATCTACCGCCGCTCTTCGGCGCCACGGCCCGGAACGCCGATCACCGGCGCGCCGACGCACGACTTCGGTGGCCCGCTCGTCGGGTTCACGCGGTTGAGCCAGGTGCCGCGCTGCCTGACCTGGATCAGCGGCGACCTCGAGGGCGGCTGCCGTGACGTGCACCAGGACCTCTACCGCTGGTCCTCGCAGGCTAGCTTCGCGACGCTGCCGGCGATCGCCAGCGACGCGTTCCTTGCCGCCAGCGGCAGCGCCGTCGGGGATGACCTCACCATCAGCTGGTTCGGCGCGATCGAGGTCCGGATGATTGGCCGGCTGGCCAGCTTTCCGTCGCTCGACCCGCAGGTGCCGTTCCTGATCATCGATCGAGCGACGCTCAACCGGCTGCGCAGCGACCGCCAGCTCGACGCGGCCGTGCCGACCGAGTGGTGGCTGCGCGTGGATGACGCGCACTTGGCCGAGATCGAGTCCGCCGCCCGTCGCCCGCCGATAGCTGCGGCGGAGGTAGTGAGCCGCGATGGCCTGACGCGAACACTGCAGCGGGATCCACTGGCCCTCGGGCTGGTGGGCGCGTTGCTCCTCGGCTCGCTCGCCGCCGCGGCCTTCGCCGCGCTGGGGCTGATCGTCACCGCCGTCGTGTCTGCGCGCGAGCGGATCGGTGAGGTCGCCCTGCTGCGCGCGCTCGGGGTGTCGCGCCGGCAGGTCGTCGCGCTCCTGTCGATCGAGCAGGGCTTCCTGCTCGGCCTGGGGCTGCTCGCCGGCGCGGGCCTGGGCGGGCTGATCGCTGTGCTGGTACTGCCGCAGGCGCCGCTCAACCGCTCCGGTGCAGCCGTCGTGCCGCCGCCAGAGATCGTGGTGCCGTGGGGCCTCGCCGCGCTGGTCGTCGTCGGCGGCCTGGTGGTGCTCGGCCTGAGCGTGCTCGCCGCCCGGCGCGAGATCGTGGGCCGGTCGGTGGTCGACGTCCTGCGCGAGCGCGAGGACTAGGCGGATGGCGATGCTCGGACTGTGGCTGCTCCGGTTGCGCGACGAAGGTGCGGCCACGCTCGGGCTGGTCAGCCTGGTGCTGGTGACCGCGCTGTGCGTGTCGCTCGGCCCGCGGCTGCTCGAGCAACGCTCGGATGATGCGTTGCGCACAGAGCTGGCGGCGGCGCCTTCATTCGAGCGGACGATGATCGTCTACGAGCACGCTCGCGCCCTTGCCCAGCCGCTGGCCGAGTTCGAGGACATGATCGCGGCAGCCGGCCAGCTGGAAGACCAGCTGCCGCCCGAGGTGCGGCGGCTCGTCGAGAGCCGCAGCGCGCTGGTCGAGACGCCGCTGTGGGAGGCCCATGCCGGCACCGGCCTGGCGAGCGTCGTACGTCTGCGCGTCCAGGACGGCATCTTCGAGCGCATCCGGCTGACCAGCGGGCGGCTGCCAAGCGGCCCGCCGAGCGTGGCTCCCGATGATCGTCCAATTGCCCGGCCGGACCAGTTTGCCTACGCCTACGAGGCGCTGCTGCCGGACAGCGCGGCGCGCGAGATGGGCGTCGGCCCGGGCTCGCGGCTGGCCCTCGGGGCGTGGCTCAACGACCAGCTCAACGTGGGCGTCAACCTGGGCGCGGCGCTGACCATCGTCGGCACGTACGAGCTCGCCGAGCCCGGCGCCGACTACTGGATCAACGACGCGACCGTGGGCGGCTGGCGGCTGCACACCGTGGGCACCAACGACTGGCTCGAGACGACCGCGCTGCTGGCCCCTGACTCGTACCGCACGCTGACCGGCACGGCGCGCGGCGAGAAGATGCCGCTGCTCTACCAGTACCGCTTCTTCAACGACACCGATCGACTGACGGCGACTGATGTGCGGCCGACGATCGCCGCCCTGCGCCGGATCGAGGCGGCCGTGCCACGCACGGGCATCTCGCCCATCCCGAGCGACACACGGCTGAGCTCGGGCATGCTGCGCCTGCTCGAGAGCCATCAGCGCGCCTGGCAGGCGGCCGCTGCGGTGCTGGCGGTCCTCGGCCTGGGCGTGCTGGCCATCGCGACGTCCACGCTGGCCGCTGTTGCGATCGTGGCCTCCGGCGGCCGGCGCCACGTGGGCGCGCTCATCAGAGCGCGCGGCGGCTCGGGACGCCAGCTGCTGGCCGCGGCCGGGGTCGAGGCACTGCTGCTCTGCCTGCCGCCCGCGCTGCTCGGCCTGGCCCTGGCGGTGGCGTTCGCGCCGCGCGCCGCTGGTCTCGACGGTTACGCGCTGGCGGCCGTCGTGGCCGTGCTGGCGGCCCTGATCGTGCTGGCCGTCGCCGCGCGCAGCGCGCCGGGCGGGCAGGGCGGCACGAGCCGCCTGCGGTCGGGCCGGCGGACCTCGGCGCGCCGGCTGGTCGGCGAGCTCAGCCTCGTCGTCGGCGCGCTCGGCGCGGCCTGGCTGCTGCGCGAGCGGGGCATCCACGCCCTGGCCGGCGACGCCGCCGCCGGGCCGGATCCGTTGATCGCGGCCGTGCTGGCCCTCGTCGGCCTCGCCGCCGGGGTGGTCGCGCTGCGCCTCTATCCGCTGCCGGCCCGGCTGGCCGGCTGGCTCGTCGCCCAGCGGCGCGACCTGCTGCCGGCGCTGGCCGTGCGTCGGGCAGTGCGCGGCGGCAGCTCGGCGGCGGTGCTGCTGTTGCTCGTCGCGACGGCGACCGTGGGCGCGTTCGCGTCGGCGGCGCTTGCCCACATCGAGGACGGCGCACGCCTGACGGCCTGGCACGAGGTTGGCGCCGAATACCGCATCAGCTCGACGACGGGGCTGCTGCCCGCCGACCTGGACGCGATGCGCCTGCCCGGCGTGGAGATGGCCGCGGCCGCCTCGTTGCGCTCTGTGGGCACCGACCGCGGCACGGCCTGGCTGATGTCGATCGAGCCGAGCCAGCTGGGCATCGTCACGGCCGGGACTCCGGCCCATATCGCGCTGCCCGGCGAGATGCTCGCCGGCGGCAGCCCGGACGTGCTGCCGGCCGTCGTCGGCGGCCTGGGCGTGCGCGCCGGCGAGACGTTCGAGCTGACGGTCAACCAGCGACGGCTGCGCGTCCGTGCGAGCCAGGTCCAACCGTCCTTCCCGGGCGTGCCCGTGGGCAGCGCGTTCGTGGCCCTCGCCGCCGATCAGCTCGCTGGCGCCGTGCCCGGCGGCGTGCCACGGCCGAGCATGGTGCTCCTGCGCGGCCAGCCCGGCGCCGCAGCGGACCTGCGCGCCGCCGTCGCCACGGTCGCGCCATGGCTTGTGGTCGTCAGCCGCGCCGAAACCGAGGCGGCGCGCATGGGAGCGCCGGTGATGGATGCGCTGCGTGCGCTGATCGCCCTCTCGGCCGTGCTCGCGCTGGCCTACGCCGGCCTGGCAGTCGGCGCTGCGCTGGTCCTGGCCGCGTCCGCCCAGCGCGACGAGACCGCCCACCTGCGAGCAATCGGCCTGGGACGGAGGGGCACGGCCTGGCTGTCGCTGCTCGAGCACGGCCCGGCCGCGCTGGCCGGCTACCTGATCGGTGCCGCCCTCGGGCTGGCGCTCTTCGCCTTCATCGTGCCGGCCCTCGGGCTGGCGGCGATCGTCGGCTCGACCGTCGCCCTGCCGGTCGGCTTCGAGACATCCCACCTGCTCGCGCTGCTGGGAGCGGTGCTGCTCATCCTGCTCATCGGCTGGCTGATCGGTGTCGTCGCCCAGCGCGACACCAACCCGGCAACAGCAATTCGAAGGGGAATCGAATGACCGCTCGCACGACCTACGGCCACGGCGCGCTGATCGCCTGCGACAACCTGGTCCGGATCTTCAAGATCGCCGACCTCGAGGCGGTCGCGCTGCAGGGCCTCGACCTGCTCGTCGAGCGCGGCGAGATGGTGGCCATCGTGGGCGCATCAGGCAGCGGCAAGTCGACGCTGCTCAACATCCTCGGCGGGCTCGATATCCCGACCGCCGGCCGGGCAGTCGTAGATGGTCACGACCTGGGCCGCCTGAAGGGTGGCCAGCGGACGCGCTACCGGCGGCGGACGGTGGGCATGGTCTGGCAACAGACCAGCCGCAACCTGCTCCATTACCTCAGCGCGGCCAAGAACGTCGAGCTGCCGATGGTCCTCGATGGCCGCACGGGCCGGCGGCAGCGCGCGCTCGAGCTGCTCGAGCTGGTGGGCCTGCGCGACCGGGCGCACCACCGGCCCATCCACCTCTCGGGCGGCGAGCAGCAGCGGGTGGCCATCGCCGTAGCGCTGGCGAACGAGCCGGCAGTGGTGCTCGCCGACGAGCCGACGGGCGAGCTCGACAGTGCCACCTCGAGCGAGATCTTCGGCCTGCTGCGGCGAGTGAACGAGAAGCTCGGCACGACCATCGTGATCGTCACCCACGACGCCGCGGTGACCGAGCAGGTGGCGCGCACGGTAGCCATCCGCGACGGCCGGACGAGCAGCGTCACGCTGCGCCGGACCGAGCTTGCGCACGACGGCAAGCAGCGCGTGGTGGCCGAGGAGTTCGCGGTCATCGATCGCGCCGGCCGGCTGCAGCTGCCGCGCGCCCACATCGAAGCGCTCGAGCTGCGCGACCGCGTCCGGCTGCGCCTGGAGGACGACCACGTCGGCGTGTGGCCGTACCTCGCGCACAAGGTCGATGGGCGACTGCCAGACCCAGCCGCCACGCCGGAGGAGGAGCGGCAATGACCTATGACAGCCGGGTGATCAACAACCCGCAGGTCCGCGCGCTCGCCGGCCCAATGGCCGAGGTGCGCGCGGTAGAGCGGCTGTTCCGCCACGGCAGCGAGGAGATCCACGCCCTGCGCGGCATCGACCTGCAGATCCAGCGTGGCGAGGTGCTGGCCGTCGCCGGCCGGTCGGGCAGCGGCAAGACCACGCTGCTCAACCTGCTGGGCGGGCTCGACCGGCCGACCGCGGGCAGTGTCCACGTCGACGGCGTCGAGATCTCGGCGCTCAGCGAGCGCGAGATCGTCGGCCTGCGCCGAACCTCGATCGCCTACGTCTTCCAGTCGTTTGGCCTGCTGCCCATCCTTTCCGCCGCCGAGAACGTCGAGGTGCCGCTGCGGCTCGTCGGCATGGATGGGCGCCGGCGCGACGCGCGGGTGACCGAGCTGCTCGACCGGGTCGGCCTGGCCGAGCGGGCCAACCATCGGCCGCACGAGCTGTCCGGCGGCGAGCAGCAGCGGGTGGCGATCTGCCGCGCGCTGGCCAACCGGCCAAAGCTGCTGCTGGCCGACGAGCCGACCGGCCAGCTCGACTCCGAGACCGGGCACACCGTCATGGACATGCTGCGCAGCGTGGTCCGGGACGAGGGCGTGACGGCGGTCATCGCCACCCACGACCCGCTGATGCTCGACATCGCTGATCGGGTGGTCGAGCTGCGCGACGGGCTGATGGTCGACGGCCGGCCGGCGTAGACCGGCACGCTGGCCGACGGGCCGTATGCTGGCCGCGTGGGAGCAGCGCGCCTGGGGCTGGGCATCGACGTCGGCGGGTCGGGCGTCAAGGCGGCCGTCGTCGACCTCGACAGCGGCACCCTCGCCAGCCGGCGAATACGACTGCGGACGCCCAGCCCGAGCACGCCCGCGGCGGTCAGCGAGATGATCGCCGGCATAGTCGCCGAGCTGGCCGGCGAGGTCGAGCTGCCGGCCGATGTGCCCGTCGGCTGCGGCGTGCCCGGCGTCGTCATCGATGGCCAGGTGCTGACGGTGGCCAACATCGATGCCGGCTGGCTCGAGGTCTCGGCCCGCCAGGTGCTCTCGGATGCGCTCGGCCGGCGCGTCCACGTGCTCAACGACGCCGACGCGGCAGGCATGGCCGAGATGGCCTTTGGCGTGGGCCATGGGCGGCGTGGGACGGTGCTGATGCTGACCATTGGTACGGGCATCGGCAGCGCCATATTCCGCCACAGCGTGCTCGTGCCGAACACGGAGTTCGGCCACCTGCGAATGGGTGGCCACGACGCCGAGACGCGCCTGTCGGGCGTGGCTCGCGAGCGGCGCAGGCTCAAGTGGCGCGCCTGGGCAAACGAGTTCAACGTCTACATCGAGCGCCTGGAGGCGCTGCTCTGGCCCGACCTGATCATCTTCGGTGGCGGCGTGGCCAAGTCGTTCGCCTCGTACGGCGACCGCCTGCGGTCGCGCGCGCCGATCGTCGTCGCGGAGTTCCTGAACGCGTCGGGCATCGTCGGCGCGGCGCTCCACGCGGCCGAGGTCGAGCGCCAAGTCGAGCCAAAGCTGCCCACCGCTGCCCGGATCGAGGCGACGGTCGCGAGCGACGGCCGGTGACCGTCCAGGTCCACCTCCTGGATGCGACCTACGAGCTCTTCCGGGCCCACTTCGCGCCGGGCCGGCCGGACGCTCGCGACTCTGACGGCCGCGCAGTCAAGGCGACCGTCGGGCTGATCGAGAGCACGCTCTCGCTCCTGCGCGAGGACGGCGTGACTCACCTGGGCTGCGCGACGGACCATGTTATCCGCTCCTGGCGCAACGACCGCTGGCCGGGCTACAAGACCGAGGCCGGCGTGCCGACCGAGTTGCTCGAGCAGTTTCCGGTCGCCGAGGACGCGCTGCGCGCCATGGGCGTGGTCGTCTGGCCGATGGTCGAGTACGAGGCTGACGATGCGCTGGGCGCGGCCGCGGCCCGCTGGGCGGACGATCCGCAAGTACAGCGGGTGGTGATCATGACGCCGGACAAGGACATGGCCCAGTGCGTGCGCGAGGACGGCCGGGTGATCCAATACGACAGGCGCAGGCGCGAGTTCATGGACGCTGACGGCGTGCGCGCCAAGTTCGGCGTCGCGCCGGCCAGCATCCCCGACTACCTGGCGCTGGTGGGCGACTCGTCCGATGGCTATCCGGGCGTGCCGGGCTGGGGCAAGCTCTCGGCGGCGACCGTCCTGACACGCTACCCGCACCTCGAGGAGATCCCCGACTCGGTGGCTCGTTGGGACGTGGCCGTCCGCGGTGCGGCGACCCTGGCCGCGTCGCTGCGCGACCATCGCCAGCTGGCGCTGCTCTTCCGCGAGCTGGCCACGCTGTCGCTCGATGCGCCGGTGCCTCAGGCGCTCGGCGATCTGCGCTGGCAGGGAGCCTCCCGATCGGCGTTCTTCGAGATGGCCGCTCGGCTGGGCCAGCCGGGCCTGGTCGATCGCGTCCACCGCTGGCGCGACTGACCTCCAATGGCGGCCGCCGGCCGATGGTCGGTCAGGTGCGGTCTGGTCGATTGCCGGGGCCGCTGCCGCTGGTATGCTCGGCACGACCTCGGACGGTTTGGTGCGCGAGGCAGAGGGGATACAGCACTTGATCGCTCGCCGCAAGCACGTCTCGAGCATGCTCGCCGCCGGCCTGCTGGTTGTGCTGGCGGCCATCCCGGCGGCCGCGACGAGCGGTCGCGGCGACAAGCCTGCCGGCGCTGACTACATCGTCGTCCTGAACACTCGGCCTGCAGAGCGTGCGCAGCTGACACGCACGCTGGAACGCGTTCGCGGCTTCCGTGCGGCGCGCCACTTCCGGTTGCTGAATGGCTTCAGCGCGCAACTCCGCCCAGCCCAGGTGGCGGCGCTGCGCGCCGACCCGCGGGTCGCGGCCGTCGAGCTCGACCGGCCGGTCTGGGCAAGCAACAGCTTCCCGCTGACCGCCGGCGATGCCGTGCCACCCGGCGTCCGGCGGATCGGCGCCGCCGGCGCTGACACGGCCCGCGATCCGAGCGGCGCGAACGTGGCGGTGATCGACACCGGCATCGACCTGTCGCACCCCGACCTGAACGCCGTCCACGGCGTCAACTGCATCGGCTCCGGGCCGGCCAACGATGACAATGGCCACGGCACCCACGTGGCCGGCATCATTGGTGCCCGCAACAATGGCGCAGGCGTGATCGGCGTCGCGCCGGGAACGCGGCTGGTCGCGGTCAAGGTGCTGAACAAGCACGGTCGGGGCAGGTGGTCGTCGATCATCTGCGGCATCGAGTGGGCGCTCGCGACGCGCACCGACGCCGATCCCACGAATGACATCGCCGTCATCAACATGAGCCTCGGCGGGGGCGGCTCACCGATCAGCAGCTGCGCCACGACCACCGATCCGTTGCACCGCGCGATCTGCCGCGCCACGGACGCGGGCATCCATGTGGTGGTCGCGGCCGGCAACGATGGGTGGGATTTCGACTGGCCGAACGCGCCCGACGTGCCGGCCGCGTACCCCGAGGTGTTGACTGTCACCGCCATGACCGACACTGACGGCCAGCCCGGCGCGGTCGGGCTGAATCCGGCCTGCTCGGCCAGCGTGGCCCAGGACCGAGACGATCGCCACGCCGGGTTCTCCAGCTTTGCCGGCACGGAGGCCGGCCGTGCCCACACTATCGCCGCTCCCGGCGTCTGCGTCGGCTCGACCTGGCCCGGCGGAGGCCACAAGGCGATCTCAGGCACGAGCATGGCCGCGCCGCACGCCGCCGGCGCGCTGGCGCTGTGCCTCGACACCGCCGGTACGCCAGGGCCGTGCGCCGGGCTGACGCCGGCCGACGTGATCGCGCTGCTGCGCGCCGATGCGGCAGTGAAGACTGCTGCCGACCCTGGTTACGGCTTCGACGGCGATCCCACTCGGCCCGTCGACAGCCGCTACTACGGCCATCTCCTGAACGTGCCCGCCGGCGACGGCACAACCGATCCGCCTGCCACGACCGGGGCGCCCAGCGTGAGCGCGACCTCGCCCACTGCCGGCGCCACCGGACAGCCTGCCGCGACGGTGATCGGCGTGACCTTCGACCAGCCGGTCAACCGCGTCGTCGCCCAGGCGGCGTTCTCACTCAGCCGGCCGAACGGCACGACCGTCAGCGGCTCGTTCTCGTGGAGCGGCGAGACGATGGCCTTCACCCCGACCGCACCGCTGCCGGAGGGCACGACCTTCAAGGTGACGATCGGGGCCATCGCGCGCAGCAGCAGCGGCACGCCGATCGCCGCGCCCGTGTCGTGGACCTTCCGCACCCTCACCCGCGGCAGCCGCGCGCCGTCGGCGGCCGTCGTCCAGAACAGGTCCGTGCGCGCCGGCGGTTACGCCCGGCTGGCGGCCAACGACAACTCCTTCTACGACGTCAACTCGACGACTCGCCGTACCTTCACCAGCTCTTGGTTTGGGCGCTTTATCAACGTGCCGCGCGGCACGCTGTCGTTCAACGTCGCCTACAGCGGCCGCAACACGCGCGCCTGCACGCAGGTCGTGCAGGCCTACAGCTGGACGGCCGGCGCGTGGGTCGACCTCGATGCGCGGACGGTGGGCAAGACCAAGGTCATGGTCTCGGCCCCGCTGCCCGGCCCGCTGGATCGCTTCGTCAGCGGCAGCGGCGCCACGGGCGAGCTGCGCATCCGCGTCCGCTGCACGACGAACGCGGGCTCGTTCTACGCCCGCGCCGACTACCTCCGACTCGGCTTCACCAGCCCCTAGCTGCGGTTCGACCCTGACGCTGCCGCGCCGGCGAGCAGGAAGCGCAGCGCACCGGGCAGTCGCCTCGCCCAGGCTGGCTCGTTGTGCGGCGCGTAGCGCTCCTCCACGTAGCTGAGGTCCCGGCCGACGGTCATGCCCTGCTCGATGAGCGTGTCGCGCAGCCGCCGCGCGTCGTCCAGCCCGCCGCGCCACTCGCGACCGCCCATGTCCAGGTGGACGCGTGCCGCGGGCAGGCCGAGCTGGCCGATCAGGCGCACGATCGCGTAGCGCTTCCAGCGTATTGACGGGCTGATCACTCCAGCCAGGCCAAAGGTCTGGCGATGGACCAGCAGGCCATACATGCTGATCAGCCCGCCCATCGACGAGCCGATGATGCCGGTCTCCATTCGATCATGGCTGGTCGGGAACGAGCGGTCGACGAGTGGCTTGACCGAGCCGACCAGCCAATCGAGATAGGCGTCGCCCTTGCCACCCACGCGCTTGCCACCGCGCCAGAACTTCTCGCGGCTGGGCCACGGGTTGTACTCGTCCATTCGGCCCTCACCCGAGTTGGGCACGGCGACGGCGATCGCCTCAATGCCTTCGCGGGCCAGCTCCTCGAGCGCCTCGTCTGCCCGCCATTCACCGGCGTATGAGGTGCGCTCGTCGAAGACGTTCTGGCCATCGTGGAAGTAGAGCGTGGGGTAGGTCTTGCCCGCCGACGGCCGACCTTCGGCCAGTGACGGAGGCAGGTAGACGAGGATCTCCCGGCCAGGGATGCCCGGCGCACCGGCCTGACGCGGCCAGACGAGGACCTTGCCGCTGACGGTGTGGCTCCGCCCGTGGACCTTGTCGTAGGGCAGCCAGCCGCTCACTCCGCCAGGCCGTCGGCGCGGCCTCCATAGCGGGCCAGCTCGGCGGCCAGGTCGAGCGGCGCGATCGTGGCCTCCGCCTCGTAGCGGCCCCAGTCGGCGCGGGGCACCATCCACATGACCTCGAACTCGTTGCCATCTGGGTCCTGACCGTACAGCGACTTCGTCGCGCCGTGGTCGCTCTGCCCGCCCAGCGCACCCTCAGCGCTCAGCACCTCGGCGGCGCGCGCCAGGTCCTCGATGCGCGGCACCTCCCACGCGAGGTGGTACAGGCCAGTCGAGCCGCGCACCGGCCGCGGCGCGTCCGGGCCGACAGCGGCCAGGCCCAGGTCGTGGTGGTTGCTCGAGCCGGCCGCGCGCAGGAAGGCCATGAAGCCGCGAATGCGCGAGATCTCCTCGAAGCCGAAGACGCGGCGGTAGAAGTCGACCGACCGGTCGAGGTCGCGAACGTAGAGCACGGCGTGGTTGAGCCGGGCGACTGCGATGCCGGCGGTGCGACCAGTCATGCGAGCAGCTCCAACAGCGCTTGGTGGTGATCTGGCGGGGCCGCTACCAGGCCGATCGACTTGTCCGGCCGAGCGAGGTCGAACCAAGGCTCTCCGCTCAGCGTCGAGACGGCCGCGCCGCCCTCGGTCGCGATCAGCCCGGCGGCGGTTACGTCCCACAGCGACAGCCCGCCCGATTGGACGAAACCGTCGAAGCGGCCGTTGCCGACGTAGGCCAGCGCCAGGGCGGCGCTACCCATGGCGCGCGCCACGCGGATACGCTTGCGCACCTCCTGCTCGCGCCTGGACCACCCTCGCCGAGGCAGCGCAAGCGAGAGGACCATGTCGGACATCTTCTCCTTCGCCGGGTGCCGGATCGGCATGCCGTCAAGCTGCGCGCCGCCGCCGGCGACGGCGCTGAACAGCTCATTGCGGACCGGGTCGTAGATCACCCCCGCCGCGGGCTGTCCCTCCGCCACGAGGCCAATGCTGACGCAGAAGACCGGGATGCCGTTCGCGTAGTTGACGGTGCCGTCGAGCGGGTCGATGATCCACATCCGCTGGGCCACGCCGGACGCGCTGCCCTTGCTGGTGGGCAGCCGGACGTGCGTCCGGCCGGACTCCTCGGCCAGGAAGCCATCGTCAGGGAACTGGTCGCGGATCGCGCCGATGATCAGCTGCTCAGACATCTCGTCGACCTCGGTCACGACGTCGTAGGCGGTCTTGTGGACGATCCGCTCCAGGCGCTCGTAGCGCTCCATCTGGAGGCTGCCGGCGGCACGGGCGGCGTCAATGGCAACGGCCAGCTCGCGCTCGAACGAAGTGGATTGGGCCAGGGGCACGAGGCGGATTGTAGGATGGCCGGCCGAGGCGCTCCCTGACGCGGCAGACTGTCGCGGTGAGCGGCAAGACGTGGACCCTGCTGGCGGCGGTGCTGGGCTCGTCCGTCGTGTTCCTCGACTCGTCGGTCCTGCCGGTTGCGCTGGCCGAGATCGGACGCGAGCCGCGGCTCTTCCTCGACGTGTTCGAGGCCCAGAACTACATCCATTACGGCTACCTGCTGACGCTCTCGGCACTGCTCGTCCTGGCCGGCGCGTTGACTGACTACCACGGCCGCAAGCGCATCTTCGAGCTTGGGCTGGTCGGCTTCGGCGCGACCTCGCTGGCCTGCGGGCTTGCACCAAACCTGGAGCTGCTGGTCGTCTTCCGGCTGCTCCAGGGAGCGGCCGGGGCGCTGCTCGTGCCGGCGTCGCTGGCGCTGCTGACCCATGCCTTCAGCGGTGAGGAGCAGGGCCGCGCGTTCGGCACCTGGGCGGCAGCATCGGGTGCGGCGGTCATCCTGGGTCCGCTCGTCGGCGGTGTGCTGGTGCAGGAGGTCACGTGGCGGGCGATCTTCCTGCTCAACCTGCCGCTCATCGGGCTGTCGATCTGGGCGCTGCGGCGCCACGTGACTGAGAGCCGCGACCCTCAAGCGGCGGCGCACTTCGACTGGCTGGGTGCCGGCCTGGTGGCGCTCGCCGTTGGCGGGCTGTCGTTCGGCGTGATCTACGGGGAGCAGCGCCAGTGGGCAAGCCCGCTCGCCTTTGGCGCGCTCGGCGCGGGCGCGCTGGCATCGATCGCGCTGCCGATCTACTTCGCGCGGGCACGCCAGCCCCTGATCCCGCTGTCGATGTTCCGCTCGCGCAACTTCGCGGTCACCAACCTCTCGACCCTGCTCATCTACGGCGCGCTGTACGTGACCTTCTTCCTGCTGCCGATCTACCTGCAGGGCACGCTCGGCTACACGGCGGCGGCGGTCGGGCTGGGCATGGTCCCGAGCTCGCTCTTCCTGGTCTTTCTGTCGTCGCGCTTCGGCGGCCTGGCCAGCCGCTTCGGGCCGCGACGCTTCATGGCCGCGGGGCCGCTGCTGATGGGCCTGGGCGTGCTCTGGCTGGCCCGTGTCCCGAGCACGAGCCAGCCGTGGCGGCTGATGCTCGGCGATCCGGCAACGTACCTGCCGTCGGACGGATACCTGCTCGACGTGCTGCCCGGGCTGGTCGTACACGGACTTGGCGTGGCGATCATGGTCGCGCCACTGACGACGGCGCTGATGCGCTCCGTGCCCGCGCGCCAGGCCGGCCTCGCCTCGGCGATCAACAACGCCATCTCGCGCGTCGGCCCGCAGCTGGCCGGGGCGCTGATCTTCGTCCTCGTCACGGCCGCCTTCTACGCCGCCGCCGCGCCGGCCCTGCCCAGCCTGGACGTCAACGATCCACAGGTCCGGCGGCTGATCCCGCCGCTCGCCTTCCCCGAGGCACAGCTGACGGCGGATCAGATGGCCGGCGTGCGTGCCGCCTCGACGGAGGCCTTCCGGCTGGCCATGCTCGGCGCCGCCGCGCTGGTCATGACCGGCGGACTGATCAACCTGCTCGGGATCAGCGACCGCCAGGCGCGATCGGCACCGGATCAGGCTCCGGGAGCCTAGTTACAGAGGACGGCCACCTGCAGCGGCCGGCCCGCGGGCGCATTGGCCGCGCGCAGCAGGCGCGTGAACTGGCGCATCTCGCCGGCCGGGATCGGCTCCGAGAAGAAGACATCGTCGCCGCTGCCGACGAGGCCGCCCTGCGACAGCCGGCAGGTCGCTCGTGCCGAACGGTCGCCTTCGTTCGTCACGTTGACCACGACCGAGGTCTGGCCGTCGCCGACCGGGGTCGTGGCGACGATGGCCGCATCGAACGGCCCACCCGCGCGGATCATCGTCGCCGCCAGGCCGAACAGGATGAAGCCGACGATCAGCCCTATGACGATCGTGCCGTGGACTTGGGTCGTGCTCGGGCCCTTGATCCGGCCCGGATTGTCGTGCTCACACAGCGGCACCCCGAGCGGCGTCGGCTTGCCGCAGCGGAAGCAGGTGTCGTGGGCTTCGGTGATGGTGTCGAGGCGACCGCTCATGGCCGCCTCAGCGTAGCGCGGAGTGGCCGATCAGGCCGCCAGCTCAGAGGTGCACATCGGGCAACGCCGGGCGGCCAGCGGGATCTCGCTGGCCTGCGGCCTGGCCTAGCGCCCGAGCGCAGCCTCGTTCGCTGCCTGCAGCAGCGCCGGCAGATCGTCCGGCCGGACCCAGCTGACGATGAGCTCGTCGGCGCCATGTGCCTGCCACTCGGCGGCAAGGTCGGTCAGGTTGATGGCCGCGCCGCGTTGGAGCTCGACGGCCAGCAGGTGGGCCACGTCCTCGCGCCGGCGGCCGTGACGCTCCAGCTCCTCGAGGTGAAGCGGCAGCAGCCGGTCGTAGTCGGCGGCGTTGGTCGTCCAGCCGTCGCCAACGCGTGCGGCCAGGCGAGCCCCGGCCGATTTCTCGCCACCGACGATTATTCGTGGCGCAGGAACAGGGACAGGATGGGCCCACGCTTCGCTCAGCCGGTAGTGACGGCCCTGGAAGTCAGCGGGACCGCCGGCCCACAGCAGGCGCATGACCCGGACCGCCTCCTCGAGCCGCTCCACGCGATCAGCGGGGCCCGGGAAGTCGACGCCGTATGCCGCCATCTCAGCTTCGTAGCCACCCACGCCGAGCCCCAGCTCGACCCTTCCCGGCGCCTGGTCGGCGAGCGTCGCCAGCATCCGCGCCAGCACGGCCGGATGGCGGTTGTTGACATTGGTCACGAAGCTGCCCACGCGAATGCTGCGCGTGCCGGCGGCGGCTGCCGTCAGCGTCGTCCAGCACTCGAGCACCGGTCGCGCCTTGTCCCTGCCGCGGCTGATGAAGTGGTCCCAGCACCAGACGCCGGCAAAGCCGGCCTGCTCTGCCCGGCGGGCGGCATCGAGCCACCACGCCGAGCTGACCCCGATCGAGGCCAGGTTGAGGCCGATCGGGATCAAGACTGCGCGCCCGCCTCCAGCGCGACCTCGATCATCCGGTCGGTCGCGGCCTCCAGCTCGGACAGCGGCAGGTATGTCATCTCGGAGGTCTCTTCCTCGGCCAGCGTGTCGCTGACGGTCAGGATGCAGCCGGCGCGGACGTCCTCGCCGGCGCCGGCCGCGCGTGACGCGAGGTAGAACAGCGCCGCCGCCTCCATCTCGAAGGCGAGCACGCCGCGCGAGCGCCACTTGGTGACGTAATCCTCGTCGGGGTTGTAGAAGACGTCGACCGAGGCGACCGGCCCGATGTGCGGCGTAAGTCCCTTCGCTCGCGCCCCGTCGACCAGCCGCCGGGTCAGCTCGAAGTCGGCCGCCGGCGCATACGGGTCGCCGTGCAGGTAGGTTCGCGTCGTGCCATCGACCGGCGCGGCGGCGGTCGCCACCACGATGTCGCCCGTGCGGATGCCGCGGCCAATACCGCCGCAGGTGCCGATCCGGATCAGCCGACGCGCGCCCAGCCGAAGCAGCTCCTCGACGACGATGGCCATTGACGGGGTGCCCATGCCGCTCGTCTGGACGCTGACCGGCCGGCCCTGGTAGGTGCCCGTGTAGCCGAGCATCTTGCGGTGGTCATTGACCAGTCGTGTCCCCTCCAGCCCGCCGTCGAGCATCTCGGCCACGCGCGTGGCGCGGTTCGGGTCGCCGGGCAGGAGCACGGTCGGGGCATAGTCGCCTTCCTCGGCGCGCAGGTGGAGCTGTGGCATGGCGCGCAGTCTAGCCGCGCCTGCCCAGCGGCAGGCGCCACAGCGTGCTCCACGGCCGGTCACCGTCCTGGGCGATGACGTGAGCCTCACGCGCGACGTCGCGGATGGGCAGCATCTGCGGCAGTGCCCGCTCGGCGGCGGCGAGCCACTCCGGCCGCGGATCCTCGACGATCGTCAGGTGCGGGATTACCTCCTCATGGACGCCGGCGTAGGGCGGATAGTCGGGAAACTCAGCGTGCAGCGCCGCCGTCAGGCGGCGGAAGGGCTCGTCCGGCTCGGGCGCCAGCCACACCACGGACGGCCAGCGCTCCATCCGGGCCAGAGCGAACGAGAACGATCGCTCGGTGGCGACGATCGCCGCCACCCGCCGGCGGACCTCGTCGTCGAGCAGGCCGGGCGGCATGAAGGGATAGAGCAGCGTCACGTGGGCGGGCACCCCCAGCGCGGCCACGGGATCGAGCCCGTCGCGCAGCCGCCGCGCGGCGACCGGCAGCTCGACCGGCACGATGATCGCGCTCTCGCCGGCTGCCCCGTGGGCGGGCGGAGTGGCCGTCATGCCGACAAGCGTATACGGTGCCCTCGTGCAGACTGCGGCGACGGTCGAGTTCCGCAACGTCACCAAGCGCTATGACGGCCGCTCGAAGGTGCGTGCTGAGGGCGAGACGCCGGGCGCGGTCAACGACCTGTCGCTGATCGTGCCGGCGGGCAAGGTGTGCGTGCTCGTCGGACCCTCTGGCTGCGGCAAGACCACGTCGCTCAAGATGGTCAATCGCTTGATCGAGCCGACGAGCGGACAGATCCTGATCGACGGGCAGGACGTAGCGGCGGAGGACCCGGTCGCGCTGCGGCGCAGGATCGGCTACGTCATTCAGCAGGTCGGCCTGTTCCCGCACCAGACGATCGCCGACAACGTGGCCACGGTGCCGCGGCTGCTGGGCTGGCCCGGTCAGCGCATCGCGGCCCGGACTGACGAGCTGCTGGCGCTGGTCGGCCTCGAGCCGGACGCGTACCGCGGCCGCTACCCGGCACAGCTGTCGGGTGGCGAGCGCCAGCGGGTCGGCGTTGCCCGGGCGCTGGCCGCGGATCCGCCGCTGCTGCTGATGGATGAGCCCTTCGGTGCGGTCGACCCGATCGTCCGCGAGCGCCTCCAGGACGAGCTGCTGCGCCTGCAGGAGCAGCTGGCCAAGACGATCCTGTTCGTGACTCACGACGTGGACGAGGCGATCAAGATGGGCGACCTGATGGCCGTCATGGCCGCCGGCGGCGCGCTCGCCCAGGTCGGGACACCGGCCGAGGTCCTGGCCCAGCCGGCGTCAGAGTTCGTGACCCGCTTCGTTGGCGCCGACCGCGGGCTGAAGCGCCTCAGCCTGCGCCGCGTGCGCGACCTGGAGCTGCTGCCGGCAACCGCTGCGCGGCCGGGCGACGACGCGGCCGAGGCCGGCCAGCGCGCAGCCTCAGACGAGGTCGGCTACCTGCTGCTCGTGGACGCGCAGGACCGGCCGATTGGCTGGCTGCGGGCCCGCGACATCCCGCTCGACGGCCCGCTGTCGGCTGATGCGGCGGTGCCAATGTCGCCGCTGCTCGCCGAACACGCGACACTGAAGGACGCCCTGTCGATGATGCTCGCCGCTGACGTCATGGCGGGCATCGTCGTCGACCCCGCGGGCCGGGCGCTCGGCCTGCTGACCGTCGAGCAGATCGCGCGAACGCTGCGCGATGGCTGAGGGCGACCCGCTCATCCGCTTCGACTGGCTGCTCGCGCGGCTGGACATGCTGGCCATGCGCACGCTCGAGCACGTCTGGCTGACCGTGCTGGCGGTGGGCATCGGCTTCGCCATCTCGTTCGCGCTGGCGCTCGTCATCCGCCGCCAGCGCCGGACCTTCAGCCCGATCACCGCCGGTGCGGCCGTGGTGTACACGATCCCCAGCCTGGCGCTGTTCGCGATCCTGGTGCCGATCACCGGCCGGACCCTGCTCAGCGCGGTCATCGCGCTCGTCGGCTACACGCTGTTCATCCTGGTGCGCAACATCGTTGCCGCGCTGGACGGCGTGCCGGCCGAGGTCCGAGAATCGGCGACGGCGATGGGCTACTCGTCGTGGGCGCGGCTATGGCGGATCGAGCTGCCACTGGCGCTGCCGGTCATCGTCGCCGGCCTGCGCATCGCGACCGTGACAACGATCGGCCTGGTGACCGTCGCAGCGCTGATCGGTATCGGCGGCCTGGGGTTCCTGATAGAGAACGGGCTGCGCCAGTTCTTCCCGACGCTGTACATCGCCGGCGCGGTGCTGTCGGTTGCGCTGGCCGTGCTGGCGGACGCGCTGTTCGTCGTATTGCAGCGGCTGGCCACACCCTGGGCGCGCGCCCGGGCAGCCACATGAGCGAGCTCATCGGCTGGCTCCTCGACCCGGCCAACTGGAGCGGCCGGGATGCCATCCCGGTGCGCCTCGCGGAGCATGTGCTGCTCTCCGGCGGCGCCCTGGCCATCGGCCTCGCGCTGGCCCTGCCGCTGGCGCTGTACATCGGCCACACCGGCCGAGGCGCGTTCGTGGCGATCAACCTGGCCAACCTGGGCCGCGCCGTGCCGAGCTACGCGTTGCTGGTCATCCTCTTCGGCGTCTTCGCCACCAGCGCGCGCGACCCGCTCGTCTTCACCAACGGCCCGACGCTGCTGGCGATGGTCGCGCTGGCCGTGCCGCCGATCGTGACCAATGCCTACACCGGCCTGCGCGATGTCGACCGCGACGTGGTCGAGGCGGCGCGCGGGGTGGGCATGGGCGGCTGGCAGGTGCTCCGCCGGGTCGAGCTGCCGCTGGCCATGCCGGTGATCATGGCCGGCCTGCGCATCGCGACGGTGCAGGTCATCGCCACCGCCGCGCTGGGCGCGATCATCGGCGGCGGCGGGCTCGGGCGCTACATCATCCAAGGCATCGCCCGCTTCGACAACCCGCGGCTGGTCGCCGGCGCGCTGATGATCGCCCTGCTGGCCATCGGCGCCGACCTGCTGCTCGGCTGGCTCCAGCGCCGGCTCGCAGTCGGGTCGCGAGCAGGCGAGCCGGGCGAGCCCCACGGCCTGCCCATTAGCCTGCCGACTGAGTCACGGCGGGCCTGAGCCGGCCCGCGATGGCGATCGCACATATAGTCCGTTACACGAGGCCGCCGGTGCGGCGGCCGGACACGATGTAGGAGGGACCCAATGCGGACATCCCGCATGCTCGCCCTTGGGGCATCCCTGCTGGCGCTGATCGGCGCCTGCGGGATGGGTGGGGGCGCGACACCAACAGCCCAGGTCAACATCCGCATCGGCTCGGCCGGCTTCTACGAGTCGGCGCTGATGGCCGAGATCTACGCCCAGGTGCTGGAGGCGCGCGGCTACACGGTCACGCGCAACCTCCAGATCGGGCCACGCGACACGACGTTGCCGGCTATCGAGCGCGGCGACTTCGACCTGATGCCCGAGTACATCGGCAGCCTGCTCGAGTTCGTCAACCAGAGCGCCGGCGAGGCGACCGCCGACTCGGCACAGACCCACGATCGGCTGCAGGCGCGGCTCGACGGCCGCGGCCTGACGGTCCTTGGCTACACCCCGGCACAGGACAAGAACACGCTCGTCGTGCGCGGCGACACCGCGGCGGAGCTGAGCCTGTCGCGCGCCTCCGACCTGGCTGCGGTGCAGGCCGAGCTCGTGTGGGGCCTGCCCGCCGAGTGCGAGACGAACCCGCTCTGTGGCGGCGTCCTGCGCGACGTCTACGGCATCGACTACGACCAGATCCGGCTGATCGAGCTGGATGCCTGCGGCGCGGAGATAGCGACTGCCCTGAACGGCGGCGCGGTCGACATCGGCCAGCTGTGCTCGACGCAGCCGGACATCGCCCGCTTCGGCTTCGTCGTGCTCGAGGATGACCGCAACACCCAGCCGGCAGAGAACATCGCGCCGATCGTGCGCGACGACTTCCTCGCCCAGGTCGGCGGCGCAGATGCGCTGGCGGCGATCCTCGATCCCGTCTCGCAGGCCATGACAACCGACGAGCTGACCGCGCTCAACGTGCGCGTCGGCATCGAGCAGGAGGAGTTCGCCACGGTCGCGCGCGACTGGCTGACGGAGAAGGGCATCCTCCCCGAGGGCCCGTGACCGAGCTCCCGCTGTCGAAGCGGGCGCGTGCCTTCTTGGCCGCGCCACGCTTCGCCGCCATCGCCACCATCGATGCCGACGGCGCGCCTCACCAGGCCGTTGTCTGGTACCTGCTTCGCGGCGATGAGCTGATCGTCAACTCGCTCGTCGGCCGGCGCTGGCCGGGCAACCTGCGCCGCGATCCGCGCTACAGCCTTGTCGTCGAGGACGGCCTGGACTACGTCTCCTTCGCCGGCACGGCGGAGGAGCTGCCTGATCGCGAGCAGGCGCTGCAGGACATCTTCGAGATGGCCCGCCGCTATGAGTCGCCGGATGAGGCCGAGCGGCTGATCCGCGACCGCTTCAGCAGCCAGCACCGCGTCAGCTTCACGCTGCGCCACTCGCGCGTCAACGAGCACTTCGAGGGCTAGGCGCGCTCGAAACGGAAGTTGCGGCCCAGCTCGGACGAGTAGCGCCGGCCGAGCGTCTCGCCGCGCTGGACGACCCAGTCCGAGAGGCGCGTCGGCCGCGGCTGTACATCGGCCTGGCGTGAGACGAGCAGGCTCTCCATCAGCTCGCGGATCTCGTCGCCGGTCAGAACCACGTCGCGCACCAGCAAGCCGATGACGGTGGTCGTGGCTAGCACGACCGGCACTGGCAGGTGGACCAGCCGGGCCCGGCTGCCGACGGCCGCGCCCACTGTCCTGACCAGGTCGTTGAAGGTGAACACCTCGGGCCCACAGGCGTCGGTCTCGACCTCAGCCGCCGAGTCTGCCAGCTCCAGGCACAGCTCGGCAACGTCGTCGACGTGGACCGGCTGGACGCGATAGCCGCCGTCGCCGGGGATGCCGAAGACGGGCAGCCGCCGCAGCGACCAGGCCATGTTGTTGAGCAGGATGTCGCCCTCGCCGTAGAGCAGCGTCGGCCGGACGATGGCATACGGCGCGCCGCCGGCGCGGACCTTTTGCTCTGCCGCGGCCTTGGCCCGGAAGTAGGCCGTCGAAGAATCGGCGGCAGCGTTGCTGACCGAGACGTAAACGATGCGGCTGACGCCGGCATCGCGCGCAGCCTCGACGAGACGGCTGATGTTGTCGACCATCGCCTGCCACGTGGCGCCGCCGCGCGGGAAGCGCATCCAGTAGGTCACGAAGAGTCGCTCCACGCCGTCGAGCTGGTGGCGCAGGGCGGTCGGGTCGTCGAAGCGCGGCGCCTCGGCGCGGAGGCGAGCCGAGAGCGGATGGCTGCCTGCCTTGCGCCGGGTCAGCGTGCGGACCTCGCGACCCTGCTCGAGCAGCCGCTCGGCGATACGGCTGCCGGTGAAGCCGAACGCGCCGGTGACCAGATCGATCGCCACGCCGTCATTGTCCATCGTCAGGCGGTGCAAACTCTGGCCCATGCGCGTGCTTGTGCTGGCCGGCGGCTACGGCGGGGCCAAGATGGTCCACGGCTTTGCGCTGGAAGCGGAGCGTCGCGCCGGCGCGGGTGAGGAGCCGATCGAGCTGACCGTCGTGGGCAACACGGCCGACGACCTCATCGTCCATGGTCTCCACGTCTCGCCCGACCTCGACACGCTGCTCTACACGCTCGCGGGGCTGGCCAACCCTGACACCGGCTGGGGCGTGCGTGACGAAACCTGGTCGGCGGCGGAGATGCTCGGCCGCTACGGCCAGCCGACGTGGTTCGGGCTGGGTGACCGCGACCTGGCGACGCACGTCCTGCGCACCCACTGGCTGCGCCAGGGGGAGCGGCTGACCGAGGTGACGACCCGCCTCGCGCGTGCGCTCGGCGTCGGAGCGCAGCTGCTGCCCATGACCGACCAGCCCGTCGCCACCAAGGTGCGGACCGCAACCGGCTGGCTCGACTTCCAGGACTACTTCGTCCGGCGCAGCCACGCCGACGAGGTCCTCGAGCTGCGCTTCGAAGGCATCGATGCGGCCCGGCCGTCAGCGGAGGTGCTGGCCGCAGTTGCCGATGCGACGCTGGTCGTCATCGCGCCCTCGAACCCGTTCCTCAGTCTGGGTCCGATCCTGGCCTTGCCGGGCATGGCCGCTGCGCTGCTTGCGGCTCCGGCGCGCGTCGCCGCCGTCAGCCCGATCATCGCGGGCACGGCGCTGCGCGGACCGGCCGACCGGCTGCTGCTTTCGCTCGCCGGCGAGCAGGGCGCCGCCGGCGTGGCGCGGCACTACGCCCGCGCACACCCCGGCCTGATCGACGACTTCGTGCTCGACGAGAAAGACGCCGCGGCAGCCACCGAGGTGAGTGCCGCGGGCTATGTGGCGCTGGTGGCGCGGACGCTGCTGGGCTCTGAGGCCCAGCGGCGCGCGCTGGCGGCCTACCTGGTCGAGTCGGCGCCCGCCAGCTGAGCCCAGCCAGCCCGCCCGGTCAGGGCAGGCGCGGGTAGGCGGTCTCGGCGACCCGGATGACCTGCTGGCGGACCTCCTCGGTGTCGTCGGTCAGGACTGACTGGACGACGAACATCTCGCCGCCGCGCTGGACGTAGGCGATGATGCCGAACAGGTTGCCCACGACGGCTGGCTGGCCGGCGACGGTTGCATCGCGGCCACTTTCGCCGAACAGCATCCGCGGCACGGACAGGTCGCCGCTCTCCATGCGCAGCACGACGGATGGGATACCCATCCCGGCTGCATACGTGCAGGTGCCCTCGTCCTCGATCGGCTGCTGGGTCATCGGGACACCGAAGATCTCAGACATCTCGGCGCCACTGATGACCGCGCACATGTCACCGCCGGCGCCGGGCGTCCCGGCAGCCGGGGTCGCAGCCGGCGTCGACGCCGGAGTCGCGGCCGGGGTTACCGCCGGGGTCGGTAACGGTGTCGCCGCCGGCGTGCCGCCACAGGCGGCGACGAGGAGCATGACGCCGAGCGCCAGGGAAAGTGTTCGCACTGGGAGGTACCCCCTTGGGTAAGGCTTTCAACAGCTGGCCGCGTGGGGCGGCCCGCGGAGTTATAGCACGCAATGCTCCCCGCCGTCGATCAGGACGGCTGACGCTTACCATTGGCCGGCATGCCCGAGCACGACCTTCCGAGCGTCGCCGATCTGTCGCGCCTGCATGCGATCGTGCCCGTACGCGGCCTGTCAGACGGCAAGGCACGGCTGGGCGAGGCGCTCGACCCGGAGGAGCGCGAGTCGCTCGTCCTTGGCATGCTCAGCCGGAGCCTTGGCGCGCTGGCCGAGCTCGAGGCGTGCCGCGCCGTCCACGTCGTCAGCGGCGACCCGGCGGTGAGGCGTCTCGCCGCTCAGGCCGGGGCGCGGACGGTCCCCGAGCCGGCCTTCAGGACCGGCCTCGATGGGCTGAATGACGCCCTGCGCGCGGGCCGAGAAAGCGCCCTGGCCGCCGGCGCCAGCGCTATCCTGTGCCTGCCCGCCGACCTGCCCCTCGTCTCCGGCTCTGCCCTGCGGCGGCTGCTCGACGCGGCCGACGCTGCGCTGGCCGCCGGCTCGGCACGGCCGATCGTCGTGGCCGTGCCGGCAGAGGCGCGCGACGGCACCAACGCGCTGCTGCTCTCGCCGCCGGGAATCATCGAGCCGGCCTTCGGCGAAGCCAGCCTCGAGGCCCACGTCCGCGCCGCGGCCGCCGCCGGCGCGAGCGTCCAGCTCGTCGCCGACGCCGAGCTTGGCTTCGACCTCGACACGCCTGACGATCTGGAGCGTCTCGAGGGCCGGCTACTGCTCGAGCTGCTGGATCTCGGCGGCCGGGCGGCGGACGAGATGCTGGCCGCCACCTGACCAGCGAGCTTCCCTTGAGCGCGGTTTTCGCCGTCGCCCTGCCGGCCCTGCCCGAGGTGCACCCGGGCGACGACCTCGCGGCACTGATCGCCGATGCCTGGCGCGAAGCCGCGGCGACCGATCCGGCGCTCTCCGCGCGCGCCGGCGACCTGCTGGTCGTGACCCAGAAGATCGTCTCCAAGGCGGAGGGTCGGCTGGTCGACCTGCGCACCATCGAGCCCCGGCCGGAGGCGGTCGACTTCGCACAGCAGTGGGACCGGGACGCGCGCCAGGTCGAGGTCGTGCTGCGCGAATCGGCCGAGGTGCTGCGCATGGAGCGCGGCGTGATCGTCTGCCGCACGCACCATGGCTTCGTCTGTGCCAATGCCGGCGTCGATGCCTCAAACACCGGCGACCGGAACCTGGTCACGCTGCTGCCCCTGGACCCTGACGCCTCGGCGGCGATGCTGCGCCGCCGGCTCGGCGAGCTGCTCGGCGTGGCGCCCGTGGTGCTGGTCAGCGACTCGTTCGGTCGGCCGTGGCGCTTCGGCATCGTCGACGTCTGCCTGGGCATCGCCGGCGCGGCGCCGCTCGACGACCAGCGCGGCCGGCCAGATGCCGACGGGCGGATCATGCGCTCGACGGTCGTCGCCAC
>Ga0247719_1000086_pt1 | contig 64758 bp, 52 predicted proteins | sample 41E_DmetaG_FD_189046 | JGI IMG/M metagenome (GOLD analysis project Ga0247719, IMG submission 189046) | Soil microbial communities from hillslope of Landscape Evolution Observatory, University of Arizona, Oracle, AZ, United States - 4-1-E_D | ecosystem: Engineered > Artificial ecosystem >...
TGTTGCCGCCCTCCAGGGTTCCGGCGGGCGCAGCGGCTGCGGCGGGCGGCTGCGTCAACTGCAGCGCCCGGATGTAGGCGACGATCCGCCACCGGTCGCGCGCGTCGATCTGCGTGCGATAGTCGGGCATGGCGCCGAACCCGTTCGTCATCACGTCGAAGAAATGGCCGGCGTCGGCCGCCTGCAGCCGCGGGTCGTGCAGCGACGGCGGCGGCCGGTAGCCGCGGCGGACGATCATTCCCTGGCCTCCGCCCGTCGCGTCGTGGCAGGGGGCGCAGAAGATGTTGTAGCGCTCCTGACCGCGGTCGAGGTCGGCGGCGGTCATCTGGAACGGCAGTTCCTTCACCGTCTGATTACCCGTCTTGCCGGTATAGAACGCCTCGTCCTCCTGCAGCGTCCCGCGCGCGATGGTGCCCTCCACGAGCGGGCGCGCGCTCGCGCCGTCGGCGAAGAGCGTGCTCGCGCGCAGCGGCCGGTATTTCGGCTGATTGTGCATGTCCTGCCTGCAGCCGGCGACGGCCAGCAGGCAGAAGACGGACGACAGCAGGCAGAGGGCCTTACGGTTCAATTTCGTTCACCTCGCTCGCACCGAGCCCCAGGAGGAACGCGCGGGTCTTCTCGCGGTCGAATTTCGGGTCGTCCGCCTCGATGGCCAGGAACATCCCGTCCTGGCTGGCGTGCTCGCGGAAGCGCTGCACGTTGAACACCGGGTGGTACGGCATCGGCAGCCCGTTCATCGCGATCATCGCGATCACGGTCGTGAACGCCGCAAACAGGATCGTCACCTCGAAGGTGACCGGGATGAACGACGGCCAGCTGTTGAACGGCCGGCCGCCGATGTTGAGCGGATACGCGATCACCTGCGTCCAGTAGCACAGGCCGAAGCCGGCGAACGCGCCGACGATGCCGGCGCCGAGCACCGTCATCTGGAGCTTCTTCTCGTGGAGGTCGAGGGCGTCGAACAGCTCGTGAATCGGGAACGGCGTGTACGCGTCGACCTTCCGGTACCCCTCCGCGTGCGTCCGCTTCGCGGCCTCGACCAGCGAGGTCGGGTCCGGGAACTCGGCCATCAGTCCGTAGAGTGGCTTCTGTGTGTCCATGGCTCGCTGCTTCTACTCGCCGCCGAACGTCACGTCGTGGTCGGCTGCCGGATCCTTCGGCCCTTTCACCCGCGCCTGCGGCACGAGCGTCCGCACCTCGAAGATCGAGATCATCGGCAGCACGCGCACGAACAGGAACATCAGCGTGATGAACAGGCCGATCGTGCCGATGAAGGTCGAGAAGTCCCAGAACGTCGGGTAGTACATGTCCCACGACGACGGCAGGAAGTCGCGGTGGAGCGACGTGACGATGATGACGAACCGCTCCAGCCACATGCCGACGCTCACGATGAGCGACATGATGAACAGCCAGGCGATGTTCGTGCGCAGCCGCTTGATCCACAGCGTCTGCGGCACCACGCCGTTGCAGAAGATCAGCGCCCAGTACGACCAGGCGTACGGCCCCGTCATGCGGTTGAAGATCATGTACTGCTCGTAGGTGTTGGCGCTGTACCAGCCGTAGAACGCCTCCATCGCATAGCCGTAGCAGACGATCAGCCCGGTGACGAGCGTGATCTTCGCCATGTTCTCCAGGTGCCGCATCGTGATGAAGTCTTCGACGCCGTACATCTTCCGGAGCGGAATGGCGAGCAGGAGCACCATGGCAAAGCCGGCGTAGATCGCCCCTGCGACGAAGTACGGCGGAAAGATCGTGGCGTGCCAGCCGGGGACGATGCCCACGGCGAAGTCGAAGCTGACGACGGTGTGGACCGACAGCACGAGCGGCGTCGACATGCCGGCGAGCAGCAGGTAGGCCGTTTCGTAGCGCTGCCAGTGGCGGGCCGAGCCGCGCCAGCCGAGCGCCAGCGCGCCGTACAGCCGCGCGAGGTGAATGTTCTTCGCCCGGTCGCGCAGCGTCGCCAGGTCGGGGATCAGCCCGGTGTACCAGAACAGCGCCGAGACCGAGGCGTAGGTGGAGACCGCGAAGACGTCCCAGATCAGCGGGCTGCGGAACTGCGGCCACAGATCCATCGTGTTCGGATACGGCAGCAGCCAGTACGCCGCCAGCCACGGACGGCCGGTGTGGATCAGCGGGAACATGGCCGCGCACGCGACCGCGAAGAGCGTCATCGCCTCGGCGAAGCGGTTGATCGACGTGCGCCAGTCCTGCTTGAGCAGCAGCAGGATGGCCGAGATCAGCGTGCCCGCGTGGCCGATGCCGATCCACCAGACGAAATTGATGATGTCGAACGCCCAGCCGACCGGGATGTTGTTGCCCCAGATCCCGATCCCCTTCAGCAGCAGGTAGCCGACCGACAGCCCGAGCAGGTTCACGCCGAGGATGCCGAGGCCGAGCGTGACGAACCACGCGATCGGGTGCCGCCCGCCGAGCACGACGCGGCTGATCTTCTCGTTGACCGATTCGAACGTGTGCCCCGGCTCGATGACCGGTGGCGGCGCCGGATAGTGAGTGGCCGGTTTCGCGTCCATCAGTGATGTTCCGTCTTGCCCGCTGGGCGTTCCGGTTCGAGCTCCGGATTCGGATTGCGGATCGCCGCGAGGTACGTCGTCCGCGGCCGGGTGTTCAGGTCCTCGAGCACGCCGTAGTTGCGCTGCTGCGCCTTGAGCTGGTTCACGCGGCTGGTCGGATCGTTCAGGTCGCCGAAGACGATCGCGTCGCTCGGGCAGGTCGCCTGGCACGCCGTGAGCACCTCGCCGTCGCGGATCTTGCGCTCCTCACGCTTCGCGTCGATGCGTGCGTGGTTGATCCGCTGCACGCAGTAGGTGCACTTCTCCATGATGCCGCGGCTGCGGACGGTGACGTCCGGGTTGCGCAGCGGCTCGAGCGCCGTCGTCTTCCAGTCGGCGTACTCGAGGAAGTTGAAGCGCCGAACCTTGTAGGGGCAGTTGTTGGAGCAGTACCGCGTCCCCACGCAGCGGTTGTAGGTCATGTCGTTCAGACCCTCGGCGCTGTGGGAGGTCGCGGCGACCGGGCAGACGACCTCGCACGGCGCCGTCTCGCACTGCATGCACGGCACCGGCTGATGGTAGGTCTCGGGCGCGCCGAAGAAGTCGCCGGCGAAATAGTGGTCCACGCGGATCCAGTGCATCTCGCGGCCGCGGAGCACCTCCTGCTTGCCCACCACCGGGATGTTGTTCTCGGCGACGCACGCGATCGTGCAGGCGCCGCAGCCCGTGCAGGACGTGAGGTCGATCGCCATTCCCCACTTGTAGCCGTCGTACGGATGGTCGGGGTACAGCGTGAGGGTGCGCGGGAACGCGTGCCCCTGGTGCGCGATCACGGCCGGGTCGTGCTTGTACTCCTCGAGCGAGGCGACGCGCACCGGCACGCGCCCCTCCATGTTCTGGTGGTCCTGCGTCGTCGCCAGCAGGTAGCGGTCGCCGGTCTTCGAGATCTCGAGACCGTGGCCGAACCACGGCGCGTCGGACGTGCGGAGCCGGAAGGCGTTGAACGCCTGTGCCTCGGTCGTCGCGGTGCCGACGCGTCCCGCCATCGTACGGCCGTAGCCGAAGAAGACGGTGATCGAGTGGTGCGGCTGGCCCGCCATGATCCAAACGGGCATCTTCGCGGTCTGCCCGCGGTACTTCAGCTCGATGACGTCGTGGTTCGAGAGCCCCCGCTCTTCGGCGAGCCGCGGGCTGACCCACGCGCAGGCATCCCACGTGATCTTGGTGAGCGGCTTCGGCAGCTCCTGGAGCCAGCCGTTGTTCGCGAAACGCCCGTCCCAGATCGTCGGGTCTGGACGGAAGATGATCTCGAGACCGTCGGGCGCTGACGCTGAAGGGGCTTGCGCTGACGCTGAGGGTGCTTGCGCTGGCGCTGAGGGGGCTGGCGCTGGCGCTGAGGGGGCGGTGGTGCCGGCGCTGAACGGTGTTGCGGGGCCACCCTCCGTCAGCGCGGTGCCGGGCACGAAACCATCGTGCAGGGCGCGACGCCAAAACGCCTCCGCGTTCGGGAAGAAGTCTCCCTCGGGGTGCGTGATGGTCCACTGGGCGCCGCTCGAATACGCCCTCGTCCAGTAGTCCTTCACGATCTGCATCCCGCGACGGTCCGGCTGCGAGGTGAACATGGAGAGCACCTCGTGCAGCGATCGGCCCTCGTACATCGGCGCGATCAGCGGCTGCATCAGCGTGACCGTGCCGTCGAATGCTCGGAAATCCCCCCAGCTCTCGAGCGGATGCGCGGCCGGCAGGTTCCAGTGCGACAGATGCGCGGTCTCGTCGACGTAGGGACCGTAGTACGCGATCAGCCCCACCTTCGACATCTTGTCGGCGAACGCGAGGTCGGCCGGGGCGGTAAACGCCGGGTTCTCGCCGAGGATCACCAGCACGTCGACCTGGCCGGCCTCCATGGCCGCCGCCAGCTCGGCGATCGTGCCATGGCCGCCCGCGGGGCGGGCGACGACGTCCGCCGCATACGTCACGGTCTGCCCGACGTTGCCGAGCGCCTCGTTCATCGAGCGCACGACCTCGTGCACCGCCGGCGGCTGGAAGTCGCCGGCGACGATGAGCGACCGCCCGCGGTGCGCCTGGAGCTCGCGGGCGATCGTCGCGACCCACTTCGCGGTCTCGGGCGCACCGGGACGCGGGACGCTGGCGTTGCGTGACGGATCCGGCCCACCGCCGCCGACCGCCGCCGCGAGCTCGCGCGCGATCGGCTCGATATCGGACGCCTGCACCGGCAGGCGATGATCGGCCTTCGCCCCCGTCAGCGTGGGGGCGCTTTCGATGACGTACAGCCGGTTCATCTCGAGGCGTCCGTCCATCGGACGCCGGCGTGTCGCGAAATCGCGCTGGTAGCGGACGGCGCCCGGCCCGCAGTTGATGAAGTCGGCGTCGAGCGAAACGACGATGTCAGCCTTGTCGAAGTGATAGAGCGGCCGCTCCGCGGGGGCGCCGAGCGCGTCCATCCCGGCAGGATCGAACTGGTGCCAGCGTGCCTGCGGATGGTCGCTGAGGATCGACGCCATCAGCTCGGCGGCCGACGGCGACGTGATCCGGCCGGTCAGGAAGCGAAGGCCGGCTCCCTGCTTTCCCTTCTGGGCGGCGAGCGCCGACTGGATGGCGGTGAGGAAGTTGCCCCACGCGCGGACCTCGCCGCGGAAGGTGACGACCTTCGCACGGTCAGGGTCGTACAGATTGAGGATCTCGGCCTGCGTGAACGGATCCGCCGCTCCGAGACTGGCGGGATGCTCCGGATTGCCTTCGAGCTTGGTCGGGCGCCCCATGTGGCTTTCGACCAGCACAGGCTGCGCGTAACCTCCATGTACAACTGCACTTGCGAAGAACAGCGGGCGCCCCGGCACGACGTTCTCGGGCTGGCGGACGTACGGAACGATCTGTTCTTCCGGCTGCCGCGTGCAGGCGCCGACGCCGGCAAGCGCCAGCGAGGCGCTCATGAGCTTCAGGAACTCGCGGCGGCCTTTCGGGTCGTTCCACTCGGAGGCCTGCTCCGGGAATTCGCGATGGAGGTATTCGCGGAACTCGAGCGAATCGGCCAGCTGACCGAGGCTGCGCCAGTACAGGCGTCCCTCTGAGCCGGCGAGGCGGGAGCGGATGGCAGCAAAATCCATTCTCGTTAGGCTTCCAGCTTCCTGTCGCCGGCCCTCGGCAAGTGCATCACCACGTGGCACTTACAGGCTCCGACCGATGGAGCCTGGCCGCTGGCGCCGGCCGCGTTCGTCACGATCACCGGTGGCAGGTGGAGCAGCTTGTCAGCTGCTCCACACTCGCGATGTTGTGTTCCTTCACGAGCCGGGCGCCGAAGTCCGGGTCGTTCTTCGGGCGCTCCCAGGCCATGTTGAACACCTGGTCCCGCGGGCGGATGAACTTGCCCGGATTCCGATGGCAATCGAGGCACCACGCCATCGTCAACGGCGCCTGCTGGTAAACCAGCGGCATCTTGTCGACGGGCCCGTGGCAGGTGGCGCAGCCGACCCCCTGCTTCACGTGAATACCGTGGTTGAAGTACACGAAGTCGGGCAGGTCATGGACGCGCGTCCAGCGGAGCGGCGTGCCGTCGCGGAAACTCGCGCGCACCGGCTCGAGGATGGGGGCGGTGTTCCAGATCTGCGAATGGCAGTTCATGCAGGTCTTCGTCGGCGGGATGTTCGCAAAGGCCGACTCTTCGACCGATGTGTGACAGTACCGGCAGTCGATTCCCATCCCGCCGACGTGGTGCGCATGGCTGAACTGGATGGGCTGTTCGACGAAGTCGTTCTGGCGCGTGTTGTACCCCGACAGGTGCAGCATGCCGACGACTCCGCCCAGCATGAGCGCGAAGAAGATGACGCCGAGAATACTGAGACGCGAGTAGACGTTCGTGTGGCGATTGAAGATCTGGCTCATCGTATGGCGTCCGAGCGACACGGCCGGGGCGTTCCGTCGCAGCGCACACTGACGACGGTCCGGCCACGCGCAACACCCAAAAGCCTACTGCAAACGCTCGTGGAGGCGAAGCGGACAGCGACTAATGATGTGAAAACATTCACAAGCTTGTCAACGGGTGGGTTGCGCGGCGACCGGAAATCGAGAGAATTACTCCGTATCCTGCTGCCACCACACGCCCTATGACCGACGCCATTGCCCTGCGGCACGTCACGAAGCGGTTCGGCGCCGTCACCGCCGTGCACGATCTGTCCCTCTCGGTGCCGCGCGGCTCGATTTACGGCTTCATCGGACCCAACGGGTCGGGAAAGACGACGACGCTGCGGATGATCATGCACATCATCCTTCCCGACGAAGGGGAGATCGAAGTGCTGGGTTCGCGCGAGACGCGGGCAGCGCGGGACCAGGTCAGCTACCTGCCGGAAGAACGCGGCCTCTACAAGAAGATGACCGTTCGCCGCCTGCTGCGGTATTACGCGCAGTTGAAGGGACGCCGGCGCCACGAGATCGATCCCGCGATCGACGAATGGATGGCGCGGATGCAGCTGCCAGGCGTGCTCGACCGGCCGATCGAGACGCTCTCGAAGGGAATGTCGCAGAAGGTGCAGTTCATCTCGGCGGTGATCTCCAGACCGGCGCTGCTCATTCTCGACGAGCCGTTCTCGGGCCTGGACCCGGTGAACGCGCAGGTGCTGAAGGACGCCGTGCTCGAGATGCGCGAACGCGGCACCACGGTCGTCTTCAGCACGCACGACATGGGGACAGCCGAGCGGATGTGCGACCGCATTTTCATGATCTTCAAGGGACACAAGGTGCTCGACGGCACGCTGCACGACATCCAGGAGCAGTACGGCGCCGACACGGTTCGCATCCGCACCGCGCTCGGCCGCGCCGCGTTCGAGGGGCTGCCGGGCATCGAGTCGATCAACGACTTCGGTCAGATGCAGGAATTGCGGCTCGCCGGAGACCCTCAGCTCTTCCTCCAGCGCGTGGCGGCGCGGACGCCGGTCTATCACTTCGAGATCACCCGGCCTTCGCTGCAGGACATCTTCGTGCGCATCGCGCACCCAGGCGAGCCGGGGCCTGGCGCCGACGGGCAGGAGACGGAGGGCAGGAGCGAACCCGTCGCCGCCGCGCAGTAATCCCACGGCGCACCGCGGCGCTTGCTCGCGGCTCGCCGCTCAGCTCTCCAAGAGCCTATGAACAAGATCCTCACCGTCGCCACCTCCGAGCTGACCACGCTCGTCCGCAGCAAGGCGTTCCTCATCAGCCTGATCCTCATGCCGGTGCTGATGGCCGGCTCCATCGTGCTGGCACAGGCGACGCGCAACGCCACCGACGACCGGCATCGCCGCTTTGCGATCGTCGACTACAGCGGACGCTTTGCCGAGCCGCTGCAGATGGCCGCCGCGGCGCGCAACGAGGCGAGCGGCGGCGGACGATTCGATCCGGTGGTGGTGCCGGTCGACGGGCGAACGGCCGACGAGATCCGGCTCGAGCTGTCGGACCGCGTACGTGCAAAGGACCTCTTTGCATTCGTCGAGATCCCTGCCAGCATCGCGGACGCGGATGCGCGCGAGGAGATCCGCTACTACTCCGATTCGCCGTCCTACCTGCAACTGCCGCAGTGGCTCCGGACGACGATCAATCAGCTCGTGGTCGGCGAGCGGTTCCGCGCGGCACAGGTCGATCCTCAGGTGGTGAGCCGCTTGACGCGCCCGGCGGGGATGAGCAACCTCGGCTTGCTGGCGCGCGACGCCACCGGCGGCGTCACGCCAGCGGAGGAGGTCGACGAGATCCGCGCGTTCGCCGTCCCGGGCGTGATGCTGCTCCTCATGTACATCACGGTGATGTCGAGCGCGCCGCAACTGCTGAACAGCGCCATCGAAGAGAAGATGAGCCGCATCAGCGAGGTGCTCATCGGCTCGGTCACGCCGTTCGAACTGATGATGGGGAAGCTGCTCGGCTGCGTCAGTGTCTCGCTGCTGCTGGCGGCGATCTACGCGGGCGGCGGCCTCGTCGTTGCGAACTACTGGGGCTACGGGAATGCCGTCACGGGCGGGATGCTCGCCTGGTTCGCGCTCTTCCTCGTGATGGCGGTGCTGATCTTCGGGTCGATCTTCATCGCCATCGGCGCGGCGTGCAACGACCTCAAGGACTCGCAGAGCATGATCACGCCCGTGATGATCCTGGTGATCCTGCCGCTCGTCACGTGGGCGGCGGTGATCCGCGCGCCCGACAGCACGCTCTCGGTGGCGCTCTCGATGTTCCCGACTTCCGCGCCGTTCCTGATGCTGCTGCGGATCTCGATCCAGCCGGGTCCGCCGATGTGGCAGGTCCTGCTGTCGGCGGCGATCGTCGCCGGCACCACCGTGCTGACCGTCTGGGCGGCGGGGCGCATCTTCCGTACCGGGATCCTCATGCAGGGCAAGTCGGCGTCGTTCGCCGAGATGCTCCGCTGGGTGCGCGTCGGATAGCGCCGTGCGGCCATGAAATCCCGCCAGCGCGATTCGTCGACCAGCCCGCGCTTCGCGCACCCGGCGACGTTCATGCGGCTGCCGCACGAGCCCGAACTCCGCGGGGCCGACGTGGGCATCCTGGGTGTGCCGTTCGACAGCGGCACGTCGTACCGCTCCGGCGCGCGGCTCGGCCCGCGGGAGATCCGCTCGCAGTCGTCGCTGATCCGCCCGTACTCGTTTTTTCAGAAAGTCTCGCCGTTCGAGCGGCTCGCCGTCGTCGACGCCGGCGACGTCGATGTGCCGCCCGCGGGGTCGATCGAACAGGCGCACGGCACGATCCAGACGCACGTCGAGCGCGTGGTGCAGGCCGGCGCCATCCCGATGACCGTCGGCGGAGACCACTCGATTTCGCTGCCGTGCCTGCGCGCCGTCTCGAAGCGACACGGGCCGCTGTCGCTCATCCAGTTCGACGCGCACATCGACACCTGGGGGGACTATTTCGGCGGCAAGTACTTCCACGGCTCGCCGTTCCGCCGCGCGATCGAGGAAGGGCTGCTGCGCGAGGGCGGCTACGTGCAGGTGGGGATCCGCGGACCGATGTACGGCGAGGAGGAAGACTTCGCGTTCCAGAACGCGCACGGCGTCACGATGCTCGACATCGGGCTGGTGAAGCGCGAGGGGGTTCCGCGCATCGTCGAACGTATCCGTGAGCGCGTCAGCGGGCCGGTCTACGTTACGTTCGACATCGACGCCGTCGATCCTGCGTACGCGCCTGGCACCGGGACGCCGGAGGTCGGCGGCCTCACCAGCTACGAGGCGCAGGAGCTCGTGCGCGGCCTCGCCGGCCTCGATGTCGTCGCCTGCGACATCGTCGAAGTCGCTCCGCCGTTCGACGGCCCGGGACAGATCACGGCGCTGCTTGCCGCAAACCTGATGTTCGAGCTGCTCTGCGTCCTCGCCAGGCGGCCTGCCTCAGCACGCGGCGAATCGACGGGTTCGTAGGCACCGACGCTCGACGCTGCAGAAAGAACTTCGCTTCCAGCAAGACAGTGGAAGTGGCCGTGGCTCAACCTCGGCGCCATGGTCGCCGAGCCGCACGGTTGACGCCAGAGGGACGGACACGCGGATGACGCGAACGATGACGCTTCTCCTCGCGGTGGCACTGGCGCAGCAGCCGACGTTCAAGTCGGGCGTGGACGTCATCGCCGTCGACGTGCATGTCGTCGATCGCCAGGGGCGGCCGATCCTCGATCTGAAGCCGTCGGAGTTCGAGGTGCACATCTCCGGCGCCGCGCGACGCGTGGTCTCGGCGGAGCTGATCCGGTACGATGCCGCGGCGCCTGCCGGCAGTCCCGCGGCCGGCGCGGCGACGCGGTTCGACGCGAGCACGGCGGACGCGCCGCGGCCACGGCGGATGTTCATCCTCGCGGTCGACGAGCACAGCCTCCACGTCGCGAACGCGCTGGCGGCGGTCACTGCGGCCGAGAAGTTCATCGATCGGCTGCAGCCGGACGATCTCGTCGGGCTCTACGCGTACCCGACCGGTGTGGCGCAGCACGACCTGACGACCGACCACCGGTCCGTGAAGCGCAGGCTCCGTGGCATCACCGGATTGTTCGAAGAGCCGCCGGGCCGGTTCAATCTGTCGCCCTCGGAGGCGATCGACATCGCGAGCGGCGACCGGCAGGCGGTGCTGGGCGTCTTCAAGCGGGAATGTGCGGGGGGAGGGTGTACGCGGGATGACATCAGGAACGAAGGGATCAGCTTCACAACGTTTCTCGAAATGCGTGTGTCCCAGAGCCTTGGCGCGCTGCGGGGGCTGATCGAGGGACTCGGCGAGATCCCCGGCCGGAAGGTCCTCGTTCTCGTCAGCGGAGGACTCATCATGAACGACAACGCCGTCGGGCGGATGAATTCCACGATGGAGATCGACCGCATCGGGCGGGCCGCGGCGCTGGCGAATCTCTCGGTATTCGCACTGCACCTGGACTGGAGCTTTGTGCAGTCGCTCTCGTCACGGAGCGGGCTGCGCCTGTCGTACTTCCGCGATTCGAACATGACGGCAACGGGCCTCGAGCGTGCCGCCGGCGCAGCGGGCGGCACCGTCATCCGTGTCCACGGCACGTCGCCGGACGCCGCCTTCGATCGCGTGCTCCGTGAGACCTCGGCGCACTACCTGCTGGGCGTGGAAGCGGACGAGAAGGACGCGACGGCAACCCGAAGACGATCCGCGTCAGCGTCGAGCGCCGTGGGGCGCAGGTGCGAAGCCGGGCGCAGTTCGTCGCGCGCCCTCGCTGACGTTGCAACGCCGATCACGGCAGCGTGCAGAACGCCCGGCAGGCGCGGCGTTCGGAGAGTTCCAACCTCACGGGATTTCAGCTTGTCGATCGCCTGCCCACCATCAGCGGAATGCTGCCGTGCGGTGTGAGGCGCGGTGCAGCGCACCGCCAGGGACGCCGTCGCGCCGCTTCAGGTACTGCTCGCCGCTACTCGACGGCCGAACGCGGCGCTGAGAGGTCCCCGGGGATCCTCGGCACTCTCGAGTAATGAGCTCGGTGACCTCGACGGATCACGCCGGACAGCACCACAACCCCCAACTCGCCCCGGGGCGAGTTGGCTGCTTCACGGAGGGGCGACCGGCACCTCTGGCGCCGGCTGCTCCACGCCGGTTCCAGCGAACGCACCGAAATAGAGGTCCGCCTCGAACCGGTTGTGCGCCCAGCACCGCAGCTCGATGTTGTCGGGGGTTGCCTCGCCGCCGGCGGCAAACGGCACGACGTGGTGGAATTGCAGCCCGTTCTCCGCCCGGCAGCGGCCCGCCCTCCCGACAAACGCGCAGCGGCCGCCATCGCGGTCCCACACGACCCGTCGCACGGCTGACGGAATGCGCCGCGACCCCTCCGATAGAGGAGGGGCTTCGCGCGGCTTGGACGTGGCGCCCAGCTTGGTACGCTCCAGGTGCTCCAGCAGCAGCGTCAGCGCGCGGTCGAAGATCTCGCCGACATCGCCGTCGGGGATCTGATGGAACATCAGATTCTGAACCTGCCGGAGCTTGTGGCGCGTCTCACGCGTGATCATGAACTGGAGCCGGAAGCGCTCCGCCGGCAGCTCGGATTGCGGCGCGAGCGCGACGACAAGATCTTCGATCTCCCGCTTGCTCCTGTAGCGGGCCGCGGCGAGCACCGCCTCGCAGTTTTCTGCCGTCAGATGCGGGGCCAACACCCGCGCACCCGACAGATGGATGGCTCCTTCGGCGATCTCGTCGAGGAGCTGCGGAAACTGCCGCGCCGCCCGCGCCACCTCGATGCGGTTCAGCGCGGCGTGTGCTCCGTAGTTCAAGACCTGCGTACAGTACGCAAAAAGTGAGGGGGACCCTTCGCTCAAATACAGCTTGCGCGCATCGAACTCCCCCAGCCACCTGAGGAGCTCCACCGTTGCGTGCCGCTCGCACCGGGCGAGCCTCGCGAGTTCGGCAACGACCTGGGCATCCGAGAGTGTCTGGTCCACCACAAACACCTCCGAACACGAAGGTAGCCGAGGCCCGTGACAGGGTAGGTCACGCCCGAACGACCTGTTCGCCGCGTGTCAACCGGGCATGACAGCAACCTGCTGCCGCGCGCGGAGAATCGATGCAACCTCATTGGCGTCGTCGCCGGTCAGAGACGCGGCGCCGGCGGCACCAAACGCTCGCAGCCCGACGGCCGCATGGCGCGCCGAACGACAGAGAGGGACATTCGGCGATGACCGGCGTGGCGGCGACGATCGCGGCAATGGAGAGATCGCCTGGAGCGAGGTCGAGAGGATGGAGCCGACCCGAGCGATCTCGGCCATTCGAGCTCATCCGAACGCCGATCTCGCCACGCAGCGCCCGCGGCAGGAGCGGATCGAAGGATCAGGCAGACGATGGGAACGAGCGGCCCGCGAACGCGGCGCGCCGTCTTCCATTGAGGAGCCGCCCGATGATCGTGTCGCGGACGAACGCGTGGTACGTCCACAGACACACCACGAACGTCACCGCGGTCACGATCGCGCACTTCACGCCCGCGTGGAGCGGAAGGCGCGCGAGCAGACCGGCCGTGAAGATCACGACGGGCAGATGGACGATGTACATCCAGTAGGAGGCGTCCGCGAGGTAGCGGACGCCCGGACGCTCGCGGCGCGCGTAGTGCAGGAAGAAGCCGAAGGCCGCCAGGACGAACGCCCAGATCATCACGGCCGTCATGATGCGCGTCGGCAGGAGCACGGCCGGCACCAGCATCGCCGGCGTCCGCCACGACCACCACATCGTCAGGCCCTCGAGACGCTCGCGCCCGCGATACAAGAGCCACCCGAACAGGAAGAAGACGCCGTAGGCAACGACGGGCTTCGGATCCGGGAAGAGCAGTGGCGAAGCGTCGATGGCGATCGACTGCATGGGCCACAACGTCAGGGCCGTCAGCGCCGACCACACCGGCGGTGTCCACCAGCTCGTCGTCAGCCGCGCGCAGGCGGCGTCCGACAGCCCGTGGCCGCCGGCGAGGCGCAGGGTCACGAGCGCCGAGGCATAGAAGATCACCAGGTACCAGAGAAACCAGAGGTGCATTGGGGACGGGTTCGCCAGCTCGCGCGACAGCGGGGCGGTGGCGAGCAGCTCGGCCCCCGTCATCATGCCGCTGTGCGTGATCGCGAAGTAGAACCCGCCGAGCACCAGCGGCCCCACGGTGGCCCAGAAGATCGCGAGCGGGAGCAGGACGCGGCGCGCACGATTGCGCGCGAATGCGGCCGCGCCGTCACGTGCGTAGAGCAGCGCCGCGAAAAATCCGGCGACGGCGAAGAAAGCCGGCATCCGGAAGAGATGGATGACGAAGAGCGGCAGTTCGAACGCGCGGGTCGTGTGCGCATCCTTGAACGGCCACGCATCACCCAGCGGCACGGTGACGTAGCTCGCCATAGCGTGCAGCACCAGCCCGAGCAGCATCATCGCCGCGCGGAGCGCGTCGAGCGAGTGGAAGCGTCCCGGAGGGTCCGACACTCGAGGATCCGACGTCGCCGGCGGTCCGTCAGACGTACCCCTCACAGCACCCGCCACCAAGGAGCCGACAGGATCCCCGGGGCGAGCCACTCGAGCCGATCACCCGTGTGCAGCAGGAGGGCGGCGCGGGCTGATCGTCCGTACTCTTCGCGGAAGGCCCGCAGGTGCGCCGCGTCGCGGACACGCGGCGACGCCGTGCTCTTGATCTCGATCGGCAGCACCCTGCCCCCCGTTTCGATCACGAAGTCCACCTCTTCGCCCGACGCCGTCCGCCAGTAGAGGACCTCGGCGGGCTCCAGCCGCGCGTCGCGCCAGGCGAGCAGGTCTCCCAGCACGAGGTTCTCCAGGTGCGCGCCGGAAGGTTGCGTGAGCCCGGCCAGGTGCAGCGCGAGGCCCGTGTCCGCCCAGTACAACTTCGGCGTCTTGATCAGGCGCTTCGTACGAGTCACCGCGTACGGGGCCACCCGCACGAGCTGGTACGACACTTCGAGCAGGTTCAGCCACCGATGCACCGTCGGCTGCGGCACGGCGACGTCCCGCGCCAGCTCCGTCTGGTTCACGAGCTGCCCGAGGCGGAGGCAGGCCGCGCGCATCAGGCGGCGCAGGTCCGGGAGCGCGGCCACCGAGGAGATCTCCTGGAGATCCCGCTCGAGATAAGTTCGTGTGTACCCGGCAAACCAGATCGCGCGGCTCGCGTCGTCCGCGAGGTGCAGGGCGGGCGTCGGATAGCCGCCGGTGCGCGCGAGGCGCCGCCAGTCGTCCGCTTCGCCGCGCTGTGCGGCGAGCAGGTCCAGCCACTGGTCGTCCCTGGCGGCGAGGAGCTCCTCCCACACCCCGGGACGCCCCTCGCCCCGCTGCTCCCGCCGCGTCATCGGCCAGAGCGTAAGGTAGGTCGCTCGGCCGGCGAGACTCTCCGTGACCTGGCGCAGCAGCAGCAGATTCGCCGATCCCGTCAGCAGGAATCGCCCCGGCCGTCGGTCGCGGTCGACGGCGCGCTTCACGGCCAGCAGCAGGTCCGGCGCGCGCTGAACCTCGTCGAGCGTTACCCGCGGGGAGCGGCCGACGAGGTCGTCGGGCGCGGCAGTGGCCTGGCCCAGGACGTCGAGGTCGTCGAGAGAGAAGTAGGGGCGCGCGCCCCCCGAGACCTGATGCCGGACGAGGGTGCTCTTCCCGGTCTGCCGGGCTCCGGTCATCACGACGACAGGCATCGCCCGGCTGGCGCGGCTCAACGCGCCGGCGGCGGCCCGGGGGAGCGCCTCATCCATGCGATGAATGATAATCATTCACAACATGAATGACAACCGCGACGGGCTGCTCCAGCTGTGTCCGTGCGCCGTGGCGTATGACGCCCGTCATAGGAGCCCTGCGTCCCCGGGCCGATACTCGCCTCCGTTCACATTACGGAGGATTTCCGATGAAGAAGTTCTGGCTCGTCGCGCTGCCGGTCGTCCTGGTGGCCGCAGCAACGATCGCCGCGTGCAGCGGACGGTCGGCGGGAAGTGGTCAGGGGCAATTGCTCGACATCGCGCAGGCGCGGGGGCTCAGCCCTGACGATGCGCGGCGGGCGCTGAAGACGTTCGTGCCTCCGGGCGGACGCGATGAGTTCATGCTCTTCGCCTCCGGCGGACATTCCGGACAGGTGCACGTCATCGGCGTGCCGTCCATGCGGCTCTTGAAGACCATCGCGGTGTTCACGCCGGAGCCCTGGCAGGGCTTCGGCTACGGCGCCGACTGGTCGGAGGCCGCGCTGAACGGCGAGAACGGCAACGGCGGCGCGGCGAAGGATCCGCTCCGCTGGGGCGACTCGCATCACCCGGCCCTGAGCGAGACCGACGGCAAGTACGACGGCCGCTGGCTCTACATCAACGATCGCGCCCACGGACGGATCGGCATGGTCGACCTGTCGGACTTCCGTACCAAGCAGATCCTGCAGGTGCCGAACCTCCAGACGTCGCATGGCGGCATCTTCGCGACGCCGAACACCGAGTACGTGCACATCTCCTCGAAGGTGCCCGCGCTCAAGGCGTGGAACGCCGCCAAGGGGCAGAGCATCACGCTCGACGATCACCTGAATCGCTACGCCGACGTCTACCGCGGCTACTCCGCCTTCCTGAAGGTGGACCAGAAGACCGGCCGTCTGGACCTCTCGCAGAGCTTCCAGATGGAGCTTCCGCCGTACACGCAGGACCTCGCGGATGCCGGCAAGGGCGTGAGCAACGGCTATGCGTTCGTCAACTCCTACAACGCCGAGATGGCGACCGGCGGCACCGCCTTCGGCCGTCCGCCCCTCGAAGTCGGCGCCTCGCAGATGGACTTCGACTACCTGCACATCATCAACTGGCAGAAGGCCGCCGAAGTGGTCGCGGCCGGCAAGTACGTCGAGCTCAACGGCATCCGCGTGATCACGCTCGAGACCGCGATCGCCGAGGGCCTGCTCCACCTCGCGGCCGAGCCGCGCAGCCCGCACGGGGTCGACATCGCACCGAAAGGTGACTACATCACCGTCTCCGGCAAGCTGGATCCGCACGCCACGGTCTACAGCTTCGAGATGATCAAGAAGGCGATCGAGACGAAGAACTACGAGGGGACGGACCGCTACGGCATCCCGATTCTCAAGTTCGACGCCGTCGTCGCGGCCAAGGTGGAGCTCGGCGCCGGGCCGCTGCACACGCAGTACGACGCCGACGGCAACGCCTACACGAGCCTCTATCTCGAGAGCGCCGTGGCGAAGTGGACGCTCGGCGCTCCCTACAACCCGCCCGACAAAGCCTTCAAGGTGCTCGACAAGGTGTCGGTCCACTACAACATCGGTCACCTGGCGACCACGCACGGCGACACGATGGCGCCGCGAGGCAAGTACCTGATCGCGATGAACAAGTGGTCGATGGACCGGCACCAGAACGTCGGACCGCTGCATCCGCAGAACTTCCAGCTCATCGACATCTCCGGTCCGAAGATGGAGCTGCTGGCCGACATGCCGATCGGCTTCGGTGAGCCGCACTACGCGCAGCTCGTGAGCGTCGACGTCGTCAAGGCGCACCAGGTGTACGAGGCCGGCGTCTCTCCGGCGTCGCTTCAGAAGAGCCCGAACGCGATCGCCAGCGAGAAGGAAGCGCGGGTGGTTCGCCGCCCCGGCGTCGTCGAAGTGTGGATGAACGTGGTCCGCAGCCGCTTCACGCCTGACATCGTGACGGCGAAGGCGGGCGACACCATCATCGTGCACCTCTCGAATGCCGAGCAGACGCCCGACGCGACGCACGGCTTCGCCGTCCCGGGCCAGAACGTGATGGTGAGCCTCGACCCCGGCGAGACGACCACGGTCAAGTTCAAGGTCGATAAACCCGGCACCTACAGCTTCTACTGCACCGAGTTCTGTTCGGCGCTGCATCTCGAGATGCAGGGCTGGCTCATCGTGGAGAAATAACGGCAACGCCCCAGCTCCGAACTCCAAACTCCAAACTCCAAAGCCGGCTGCGGCCCAGGAGTTTGGAGGTTGGAGTCTGGAGCCCAGAAGCGGCGCCGAGGGAATCGGATGTTTCGCAGTTTGGCGTTTGGCGTTTGGAGTTTGGCGTTTGGAGTTGACGATGCGTAGCGTGATGAAGGCGGTTGTTGCGGTGGCGGCGGCTGCCCTCGCGGTGGGATGCGGGGCCAGCGCCGACGGCCCTCCGCACATCGAGGTCGACCGGACCTCCTGCAGCCACTGCAGCATGCTGATCAGCGAGCCGCGCTACGCCGCCGCGTATCAGCCGGCACAGGGGGACGCCCGCGTCTTCGACGATGTGGGATGCCTGCTCGACGCGGCGAGGCAGGAGGCGGGCGCGCCGCGGCGGTTCTGGTTCAACGACGCGGCAGACGGCACGTGGATCAATGGGCCGGACGCGACCTTCGTGCTCGCGGCCGACATCCGCACGCCGATGAGCGGCGGCGTGGTGGCGTATCGCACCCGCGCGGCGGCCGACGAAGCGGCCTCGCGTCACCGCGGCGAAGTCGTGGTGTCGATCGCGGACCTGCTGAAGCGCACGGAGGGGGGATCGTGAGCCGTCCGTATGCCATTCGCATCGCTGCGGCGATCGGCGCCGCCGGGGCCGTCGCGCTCGCGACGCAGCTCCCGCTGTGGAGCATGTCGATGCAGGCGCCGCAGTACCCGAAAGGGCTGCACCTCTACGCCTACGGCACCGCGATGACCGGCGACGTGTCGGAGCTCAACATCCTGAACCACTACATCGGAATGCCTCCGCTGGAGATGCCGGCCTTCGAGGCCGCGGTGTTTCCCGCCGGGGTGCTGGCGCTCGTCGTGCTGTGCCTCGCCTCGCCGCTGCACAGATGGGTGCTGCGGCTGGCGATCGCCGGCGCGGCGATTGCGCCGTTTGCGATCCTCGCCGACCTGCAGTACCGCCTCTACCAGTTCGGTCACTCGCTCGATCCGACCGCGCCGATCCGGCTGAAGCCGTTCACGCCGCTCGTGATCGGCTCGACGAAAAGTCTCAACTTCGTCTCCACCGGCATGGTGTCGTGGGGCTCCGTCTGCTTTCTGGCGGCCGCGATTGTCCTCCTGGTCGGCGCGCGCGTCGCGCGCCGCTTCGAACCGGACCGGACGGGTTTCGACGTCGGCAGGCTCGCGGCCGTCCTGGCGCTGGCCGTGCTGGCTCCCTCGATGGCGATGGCACAGTCTCGCCCGCTCCAGTCACGGCTCGACGCTGCGCCGCGCGGCGGCACGCTCGTGATCGACGGCGGCACCCACGTGGGGCCGATCGTCATCCGCGGCCCGCTCACCGTCATCGGCACGAACAACCCGGTGATCGACGGCCGGGGCCAGGGCAGCGTCGTCACGATCGAGGGAGACGACGTGGTGTTCAGCGGGTTCAGCGTGCGCAACAGCGGCAAGCAGGTGACCGATGAGGCGGCCGGCATCAAGGCGACCGGCAATCGCCACCGCATCGAAAAAAACGACGTTCGCGACGTGTACTTCGGCATCAGCATCGGCGCCGGCAGCCACGCCGTTGTGCAGGACAACGTGATCGCCCCCGGCGAACACTACGGCGCGCGGCCCGGCCATGGCATCAGCGCGTGGAACCTCACCGACAGCCGCCTGCTGCGAAACCGCATCTCGCACGCGCGCGACGGGGTCTACCTGTCGTTCACCGAGGGGCTGGTCGTGGCGCACAACGTCGTCACGCAGTGCCGCTACGGGCTCCACTCGATGTACTCGCAGAACGCGACCTTCGAGCAGAACGAAGCGGTGGGGAACCTGCTCGGCGCCGCTCTGATGATGTCGGACCGGCTCGTGCTGCGCGGCAACCGCATCAGCCGGCACCGTGAAGGGGTCGCCGCGTACGGCGTGCTGCTGAAGGACATCGGCGACCTGGTCCTCGAAGACAACGAGATCCTCTCGAACCGCATCGGCATCTACGCGGAGGCGGTTCCGACGAACCCGGCGCGCCAGGCGGTGCTGAGGCGCAACGTCATTGCCGGCAACGAGGTGGGCCTTGCGCTGCAGAGCACGGCGGCGCTGGTGGTCACCGGCAACCGTATCGCCGAGAACCTCACCGACGTGCGTCCGCTCGGCCGGGCGCTGTCGTCGGGGATGCGGTGGTCGCTCGACGGCCGCGGCAACTCCTGGGGGCAGTACCGCGGCTACGACGCCAACGCTGACGGGATCGGCGACGTGCCGCATCGCGTCGAGGACGCGATGGACGCCCTGATCCGCCGCAACCCGCTCGTGCAGGCGTTCCTCTACACGCCGGCGCACCTGGCCATCGAGGCGGCGGCCCGCATGTTCCCCCTGTACCGGCAGCGCCCGGTACTCGTCGACGACCGGCCGCTGATGGGGCCGGGCATCAGAGGCTCGCGATGATCGAGATCCGCAACGTCACCAAGCGCTTCGGCAGGCGCGAGGCGCTCTCGGGCGTGTCGCTGTCGGTACAACCCGGCGAGGTCACCCTGCTGCTGGGCGCGAACGGCGCCGGCAAGTCCACGCTGCTCCGCTGCCTGCTGGGGATTACCGATTTCGAAGGGGAGATCCGGATCGCCGGCCTCGACCCGCTCGCCGATGGGCGCGCGGTCCGCTCCCTCGTCGGCTACATGCCGCAGACCGGCGGCCTGCACCCCGATCTCACCGTCGCGCAGACCATGGCGTTCTACGCCGGGATCCGCATGGCGCCGCGCGAGCGCTGCGCGCGGCTCCTCGCCGATGCCGGCCTCGCCGACCATACGGACGCCAGGGTGGGGGACCTGTCGGGCGGCATGCGCCAGCGCCTCGGCTTCGCGCTCGCGCTGCTCACCGACCCACAGGTGCTCATCCTCGACGAGCCGAGCGCGAGCCTCGACGCCGCGAGCCGCCAGTGGCTCGCCGGGCGGCTGCGCGCCGCCGCGGCCGACGGACGCACGGTGCTCGTCTCGACGCACGCCGGGCAGGAGCTGCTCGACGCCGGCCATCACCGCGTCGTCCTCGAAGACGGCCGCGTCGTCGCGGGCACGGCCTTCTCGAAGGCGGGCTGCACGGCGGCCGCCACGGCATCCGCGGCGCCTCGCGGATCCGTGTTGCCGGTCATCGCCAAGGAGCTCTCGGACGCGATCAGCAGCCGATGGCTGATTGCCTACGCGGTGCTGCTCGGCGCGCTCGGTCTGGCGGCTACCGCGACCGGGCTCGGCGACAGCTCGGGGATGGCGCTTCAGGCGTTTGGACGCACGACCGCGACGCTGATGAACCTGTGCCTCCTGCTGGCGCCGCTCGTCGCCGTGCTGATGGGGGCCGCGTCCATCGCAGGCGAACGCGAGCGCGGCACCCTCGAGCACCTGCTCGCGCAGCCGCTCGGCCGCACGCAACTGCTGCTCGGCAAGCACCTCGGGCTGCTCGCGGCGCTGACCATCGCGACCGTCGCCGGCTTCCTGCCGGCAGGCCTGCTCATCGTGTGGTCGTCTGGCGCGGCTGTGCTTCCGCATTACCTCCTGTTCCCTGCGATCGCGTCGCTCGCGGGAGCGGCAATGGCAGGCGTCGGTCTCCTCATCTCGGTCGCGAGCCGATCGGCCGTGCAGTCGCAGGGCTCGGCGGTCTTCGCGTGGTTCGCGTTCGTGCTGCTCTACGACCTGGTGCTGATGGGGTCGCTGGCGGTGAGCGGCATGCCGGTGGCGTGGCTCAGCGCATCGCTCGCCTTCAACCCGATCGACGCCGCGCGCGTTCTGGGCATCCTCGCGCTGGAGCCGGACCTGTACCTGCTCGGCCCCGCGGGGGCGTACCTGTCGGCTGAGATGTCGAACGGCGGGGCCGCGGCGATCCTTCTGGCGGCGCTGGTGTGCTGGACGATCGCTCCGGTGGCCGCCGCCGCGTTCACCTTCCGTGTCGCCGGTGGACGGCGACGGCGTCAGCGAGGATCGACGGTGCCGCTGAACGTCGCTGGAACCGTCGCCGGTACACCAGGCGGTCCGTCAGGACCGATGTCTTCTCCCAAGGAGGTCACGCTCTCATGATGACTCGATATTTCGCCGCAGCGTTCGCGGCCTGTGCGCTCCTCGCCGCCGGCGGGTGCGCGTCGCAGGCGGAGGTTCCCGCGGCTGCCGCGACCACGGCCGCCGCTCCGAAGGCGCCGGCGTCGCCGGCGGTGATCGAAAAGGGACGATCGATCTACAAGATGAACTGCGCCGCATGCCACGGCGAGACGGGCAAGGGTGACGGACCCGGCGCCGGCGTCCTCAAGCCGCCGCCGCGCGACCACACCGACGCCGAGTACATGAGCACGTTGACCGACGAGGACATGGCCAAGGTCATCCAGATGGGCGGCGCCATCAAGGGCCGCCCGCTCATGCCCAGCAGTCCGCAGATCAAAGGGGACGATCTGGACGCCGTCGTCGCGTTCATCCGTTCTCTCAGCGCGCCGAAGTAGAAGCGCCGTCGCGTCGGTAAACACGAAGAGCCGGCTCATGGAGCCGGCTCTTTTCGTTTTCAGACAGGACCGCGGCTGCGCTGCGTGAGTCGGTGTTATCGGGAGACGAGGACGGCGGCGCGCGCAAGCAGGCGGCCGTCGCGGGCAACGTGCTGGTGCATGCGCCGGGCGAGCGATTCGGCGAGCATCGCCGCATCCGGAGACTCGGACGTCGTCGTCACCAGCCACTCGAGCAGCTCGAGATCGCGGGCGAATTCCTGGTGCTCGGTTTCCATTTCGTGCACCACGGCAGGATCGAGCAGACGGAGGAGCACCGAGAAGGCGTGCGATTCCTGTTGCGCGAAGGCCAGAAGCGCCTGTCCGGCCGCGAGCACCTCGGCGGGGGACGTGTCCATTCGGCGGACGCAGTCCTCGAGGCGCCGATGCTCCAGCAGCAACCCTGTAAGAACCGAAGGCGGCGGCGGAGTGTGTTCCATGGCCGGAGGATACGTCTGCGGGCGCGGCGCCCCTATGACAGGTGTCATACGCCTGCGGCACGCGTGAGGGCATCCTCGACGAGGATCCATGTCACACGAGACGACCCCTCACGAACTGTCGCCCGCCTCTGCACTGCCGCTGGCCTATTACCTGTTCGCGCATGCCGGCCTGCTGCTCGGCCTGATCGCGCTCATGGTCGAGCCCACGCTGCCGGGCGCCTCCTTCTACCACCCGCGGATGGTGGCGCTCGTGCACGTCGTGACGCTGGCCTGGATGTCCGGCTCCATCCTGGGCTCCTTCTACATTGTCGGTCCGCTCGCGCTTCGCGTGCCGATGGCAGTCGGTTTCATCGACTGGGTTGCCTTCGGCGGTTTCGCTATGGGTACGTCGGTGATGGTTGCCGCGTTCTGGACCGGTTGGTACGACCGCGTCGCGTGGGGCGCCGCCCCGGTGACGGCCGCAATCGGCTGGGTCGGTGCGTGCGCGCTGCGCGGGCTCCCGCGGTCGCCTGCGCCCCGAGGGGTCACGCTGCACGTCGTGCTGGCGTTTTTCAACATGGTTCTGGCGGCGGGGCTCGGGATCGCGCTCGCGCTCGATCGTTCCCGAGACTTTCTCGGCCTGTCACCGCTCTCGGTTACCTTCGCGCACGCACACCTTGCGGCGATCGGCTGGGGAACCATGATGGTCGTCGGCCTTTCGTACCGGCTGATTCCGATGATTCTCCCGGCGGCGATGCCGACCGGCTGGCGGCTCGGCATCAGCGCCGTCCTGCTCCAGGCGGGCACCCTGCTGCTTGCGTTCGCGCTGGTGTTCGATACGCGCTGGACCGCGGCGAGCGCCCTCCTCGTCACGGGCGGGTTCGCCAGCTTCGCCATGCGAATGCGCGCGTCGGTCCGGCGGCGGATGCCGAGACCTCCTGCGCTTCCCGTGCGCGACTGGTCGTCGTGGCAGGCGCACGCGGCGCTCCTCTGGATGCTGGTCGCGCTGGCCGTCGGGCTGGTGTTGAGCGTCGGCGCGCCGCCGGACCGGCGCCTCCAGCTGATGTGGATATACGGCGTCGCGGGGCTGCTCGGGTTCCTGGGGCAGATGGTGGCGGGGATCCAGGGGCGGCTCGTGCCGTTCTACGCCTGGTACCGCGCCTTCGCGGCGCTCGGCCGGCCGCCGGACCGTGCGGCCAACGAGCTGCCGTCCGCCGGCTTCGCCCGCGCGATCTTCCTGGCATGGACGGCGGGTCTTCCTTTGCTGTGTCTGGGTCTTGCCGGGGAGCTCCCGGCGTTCACGGCGCTGGGAGCCGCCGCAACGGCTGCAGGTGTTCTCACGGGCGCCGCCTACCTGGCCTGCATGCTGCGGAAGGCAAAGGGTTCGTCCTGAGCGAGCGCAGCGAGTCGAAGGATATGACGCCCGTCATACCGCCTCGCGCGGCTCCGCGACACTCTACGTCCTGCAACCCGATCTCACCGCGCGGCCGGCAGCCGCGCCAGCAAGGAGCACCTATGCGGCTGACAAAAATCCTGTTCCTGGGCCTGTTCATGCTCTCCACCTCTGGTGCGCTCGTCGCGCAGGGGCCGAAGCCGGTCGCCACCAGTGGCAAGGCGGCGATCCGCACCATCGACATCATCGGGAACGACGAAATGCAGTACAGCGTGAAGACCATCACCGCGAGTCCGGGCGAACAGATCCGGATCCGGATGATCTCGCGCGGCGTGCTGCCGAAGGTCGCCATGGCGCACAATGTCGTTGTGCTGCAGCCGGGTACCGACATCACCCGGTTCCTGAATGCCGGCGCGCCGCACCGTGACACCGACTTCGTGGCCCCGCAGTTCAAGCAGCAGGTGATCGCGCAGACGCCGATGGCCGGACCCGGCGAAACCGTGCAGGTCGTGTTCACCGTGCCGGCGAAGCCGGGGCGTTACCCCTACATCTGCACGTTCGCCGGGCACTACATGGCGGGCATGCAGGGCGTGCTGATCGTGAAATGAGCGCCGGAACGTGCGCCTGAACGCCTGCGAGCTCGAGATCGAGCTGTTCTGCCGGGGCCTGCGTGTCGCATCGGACGGGCTCCTCGGGGAGGGACGGGGGATCCGCCGTACGCGTGCGGGCCTCGGCTCCGGCCTCGAACTGGTGATCCCCACGGGATCGCGGCTGAAGGCGGAGATCTGGATGAACGTTCCCGTCCTGGAGCCGTTCGCCGCCGAGTCCCCCTTCGCGCTGCGGCGGGCGGACGCCGGCCTCGAAATCCGCGACGAGCGTGACGGCGAGCGGTACGGCGTCAGGCTGCCCGATCCGCCTGCGTGGTACGAGCGCCGCACGTCGAGCGGCACGCTCATGTCGCGCGTCGGTGTGCTCCAGGGCACGTACCTCGGCATCTACGTCAATCCCGTCTGCGAGTTCTGGAAGAACTCGCTGAACTGCCGCTTCTGTACGACAGGGCAGAACGTGGGCGGAGCGGAGATCGCCGCGAAGAGCGTCGCCGACGTCGTCGAGACGTGTCGCGCGGCGAAAGAGGAGTCGGGCGTCACCTTCGTGCACCTGAACGGCGGCTTTCAGGGAGGCCGCGGCCTCGAGTTCGTCGCGCCGTTCGTGCGCGCCATCAAGGAGCAGGTCGGGCTGCTCGTCGGCGTCCAGCTCACGCCCGAGCGCCGGCTCGCGGGCTACGACCGCCTGATCCGGCTTGGCGTCGATCACCTGTCGTTCTGCATCGAGCTGATCGACCCGGCGTGGTTCGCGCGCGTCTGCCCCGGCAAGTCGCGGACGTTCGGCCAGGGGCTGTTCTTCGACGTCCTGGAATACTGCGCGAGCCGGATGCCGCGGGGGGCGGTGTCGGGGGAGCTCATCGCCGGCATCGAGCCGATCGAGCACACGATCGAGGGCATCGAGCGGATCACGTCTGCCGGTGCATTCCCGACGATCTGCATCTTCCGCCCGACGGTCGGATCCGACATGGCGCACTGGCCCCCGCCGGATCCGCTGCAGATGAGAACCGTGATGGCGGCGATGTACGACGCCTGCCGCCGGCACCGGGTGCCCGTCGGGCTCGCACCGAACCTCGAGGTGAGCCTTGTGGTGAACCCCGATGACGCCGCGCTGCTGGCGCGGCGGACTACTGGCTTCTACACCTACGAAGGCTGGCGCCGAGCGCTGCGGTTCGCCGCCGCGCCTCTGTTTCGCCGGCGCATGCGGCCCGCGCAGCGGCCGGCGTAACTCCCCGGCTCCAACGCCCTCGCCGGAGCACGACCCGACTCGTGGCTATACTGGCCGGCGGGGACTCTGGACAGCCCCGCGGCGTCTCATCGATATAGCGTGATCGGCACCACGGTTCAGCACTACAGGATCCTCGACCGCCTCGGAGCCGGCGGGATGGGAGAGGTCTACAAGGCCGAAGACCTCCGGCTCGGACGCGCCGTGGCCCTCAAGTTCCTGCCCGCCTCGCTCAAGGCGGATGCGGAGAGCCGTGCGCGGCTTCTCAACGAGGCGAGAGCCGCGTCGATCCTCCGCTCACCCAACATCGCAGTCACTTACGACATCGGTGAAGCCGACGGCGCCGATTTCATCGTGATGGAGTTCGTCGAAGGGGAGCTCCTGTCGACCCGCGTCGCCGCCGGCCCCCTCCCGGTGGGCGAGGCGGTCCAGATCGGCATCCAGGTCGCCGACGCCCTCGACGAGGCGCACGCGCGCGGCATCGTGCATCGCGACATCAAGAGCGCGAACCTGATGCGGACCGACCGCGGCGTCGTGAAAGTGCTCGATTTCGGGCTCGCGAAGATCGTGGCCGGCGCCGGCACCGACATCACGCAGCCGGCAGTGACGATGGCGGGGATGGTGATTGGAACGGTGTCGTACATGGCGCCGGAGCAGGCGCTGGGGAAGGCGGTGGATCATCGCGCCGACCTCTTTTCGCTCGGCGTCGTGCTCTTCGAGCTCCTCACGGGACGCGTGCCGTTCGAGGGGAGCACGCCGATGGGCATCATCGACCGCATCCTGCACGAAGACCCGCCGCCGCTGTCGCGTTTCGTGTCTGGCGTGCCGCCGGCGCTCGATGCGGTCGTGAAGCGGGCGCTCGACAAGTCGCTCGCATTTCGATACCAGTCCGCGCGTGAGATGCAGAACGACCTGAAGGCGGTCGCCGCGGAGCTGGACCGGCGCCCCGCGGCGCGGCGTACCACGCGCATCACCCTCGCGGCCGACAGCCCGCCGTCGGTCGGCTGCTGCGTCGCCGTCATGACGTTCACCAACATCACCCGCGAGCCCGCCGACGACTGGATCGGCACGGGCATCGCCGAAACGGTCAGCGCGGATCTCAAGAACATTCACAACCTGTCGGTGATCGGCCGGGCGCGCGTGTACGACGCGCTGCGCAACCTGAGCACGGATGCGCACCTGAGCGACTCGCTCGCGATCGACATCGGCCGCCGCCTTGGCGCGAGCTGGGTCGTCACCGGCGGCTACCAGCGGCTCGGCTCCCTGATCCGCATCACGGCACACTTCGTCGAAGTGGGGACCGGCGAAGTGCAGCGAACGGTGAAGCTCGATGGACGGATCGACGACATCTTCGAGCTGCAGGACCGCATCGTGTACGAGCTGACGCAGGGCCTGAATGTTGCACTGCAGGGGAGCGAGGTCGCCGAGATCGAGAAGCAGGAGACGCGATCGGTCGAGGCGTACGAGAGCTACGCACGCGGCATGATGAACATGAGGCAGGCGACGCGCGACTCGATGGACCGCGCCATCGTCGCGTTCGAGGAGGCGACGCGCCACGATCCGGAGTACGCCATCGCCTGGGCGGCGCTCGGCGGCGCGTACGGCCTGAAGGGGGCGTTTCTGAGCATCCCCGAAATGATTCACAAGGCGATCGACCTGGAGCGGCGCGCGCTCGCGCTCGATCCCGGCCTGGCGGATGCTCACGTGTGGCTGGGCAACAGCCTGCTGAATCTCGGGCAGGTCGACGAGGCGATCGCCGCGATCCGGGAGGCGATCCGCCTCGAGCCCGACAACGGGCAGGCGCACCAGTCGCTCGCTCGGGCTCTCTGGGTCGGCAAGGGGGACTTCACCGGCGCGATTCCGGTGTTCGAGCGGGCCATCGAGTTGAACCCCGAAGCCGGGTATTCCTACCTGCAGCTCGGACTGCTGCTCGCCTGGACGGGTGACTACGTGCGCGCCGAGGACATCTGCCGCCGCGCCGTGGATCTGCAGGAGCAGTACATCTCGGGCAACGCCGGACTCCAGATCGTCGGAGCACACAGCCGGCTCGGCTACGTGCACTACCTGCAGCGCCGGTACGACGAGGCGCTTCGCGAGTACGAGCGCGAGATGGCGTTCATCAACTCCAGCGACCATGCGCTGCGCGAGCGGACGACTCTCGAGCTGCAGATCAAGGTCGGCGCCGCCTACCTCCGCCAGGGACGCCCGGAGGATGCCGCAAAACATTTCGAGCGCGCCCGCCGATCGTTCGAGGCGCGCGTCGCGCGCGGCGCCGACGATCCGTTCACCCGCTATTACGCCGCGACGATGTATGCGATGCGCGGGGAGATCGACCGCGCCTTCGAGTCGCTGCGGCGGGTCGCGGCCGTCCACGCCGCGCTGACGCGCGCGCGGCTGCTGCGCGATCCGGACGTGGAGGACCTGCGCGCCGATCCACGCTTTCAGGAGCTCACTGCCCCCGATGTATGACGTCGTCATTGCCGGCGCCGGCCCTGCGGGGCTGAGCGCCGCACTCGTCCTCGGCCGCTGCCGGCGCAGCGTGCTGGTGTGCGACAACGGGCACCCGCGAAACGGGGCGTCGCAGGCGATCCACGGCTACCTTACGCGCGACGGCATCGCCCCGGACGACTTCCTGCGCATCGCGCGCGAGCAGATGGGACAGTACGAGACCGTCGAATTCCGCGACGTCACGATCGTCTCGGCCGAGTGCGCTGCCACCGGCCGCTTCGTCTCGACGCTCGACACCGGCGAGATCGTCGAGTCGCGGAAGCTGCTGATCGCAACCGGCGTGCGCGACAAGCTGCCGGCCGTCGACGGGCTGCGGGAGCTGTACGGGCGCAGCGTGTTCCACTGCCCCTACTGCGATGGTTGGGAAGTCCGCGACCGGCCCCTCGCCGTCTACGGCAGGGGGGATCGCGGATACGGATTGTCGCTGGAGCTCACGGCATGGTCGCGGGACATTTTGCTCTGCACCGACGGCCCTCACGAGATCGATGACGACAAACTTCAGCGCCTGGCGCGCAACGGTATTGCCGTCCGCGAGGAGCGCGTCGTGAGGCTCGAGGGCGCCGACGGCATCCTGCAGCGGATCGTCTTCGAGAGCGGCCAGTCGGCGGAGCGCCGGGCCCTGTTCTTCACCACCGGCCAGTACCAGCACTCACCGCTCGCGATCCAGCTCGGGTGCGAGTTCAACGACAAGGGCACCGTTCGCACGGGCAAGTACGAGTCCACACACCTGCACGGTCTTTACGTGTGCGGCGACGCCTCCCGCGCCGTCCAGTGGGTCGTCGTCGCCGCCTCCGAAGGCGCGGAAGCAGCCTTCGCCATCAACACGGACCTCATCAAAGAGGACCTTCTCTAAGTCGTCCGGGGTTCCAGAGGGTTCTCTGGGGGTTCTGGGTTCCAGGGGGTTCTCTGGGGTTCTGGGTTCCAGGGGGTTCCAGGGAGTTCCAGGCGGTTCCAGTGGGTTCCAGCGGGTTCCAAAGGTTCCAGGGGGTTCCAGCGGGTTCTTGGTTCCTGCGCTGGGGGAGGGTAGCGCCGTACGCCGCAAACTGCGTCCGTTCAATCAGCGTCGAACAGGCCTCGACCTCGAACGAGCGCCGAGAATGAGAATCCCCACTCCGAACCCAGAACCTCCTGGAACCCGCTGGAACCCAGAACCCCGTGGAACCCCCTGGAACCCCCGCCGATCAGGAGAGGTCGTCGGAGGTGAGAAACCGCCCGGAACGCGGTGAGTAGGCGCGCCAGGAGGTCTGGGTCATGAGCCGTTTGACCGCGGCGGCGGCCGCGTCCCCCGTGGCGTCGAGGATGGCGGTGGGAACGATGGGGCCGCGGCCGATCTCGAAGCGGAGCTGGTGGTCGGGTCGGTTGAACTGTCCAACGCCAGCGTCGGTGAACGAGATGCCGGGCAGCACGCGTTCGAGCGCGGCGCGGACGGCGTTGATGGTACCCAGCGGCGGTGCCGACTCGAGGGCCGCCGGCGTGGCATCTGGCGGCAGGTTCAGGAGCATCAGATGGCGCAGATCGGTGGCTTCCCCGCGCGACGCCGCGGCCGGGACGGCATGCAGCGCGTCGCTCTGTGCGGCGGGGGTCGGGCGCGGGTTCTCGACGGCGACGGGCGGCGGCACCCGTGGCAGGCGCGCGCCGCGTTTCGCGGCACGCCTCCGCACCGTCGAGAGGATCGTGAACACGAGCAGGGCGTGAGCGCCGGCCGCCGTTTCGAGCGCGGGGAAGAGCAGGCTCGGGCGGCGGTTCAGATCCAGCACCGTGAAGTGCTCTGCGAGCGGGGCCTTGATCACCCTGAGGTCGCGGCGCGTACGCAGCATCTCGAGCCACGATCGGGTCGTGCCCTCGACCTCGCGCGCCGCGCGCAGCGCCGTGACGACCTTCAGCATCATCACCAGAAACGCCTCCCGGTCGGCGGGTGCCTCGCCGCCGATCGTGGCCTCGGCGATCGCCAGGACCTGCGGGTCGCGGGTCGCAATCACGAGCGGCGCAGGTTCGGCGAGCGACCACCCGGTGGGGCGCAGCGGGAAGAACAGCTCCGTGATCCGTCCCTGCCGCTCCCGATAGGCGGCGCGCACGTAATCAATCTCGCAGTCGCTGACGTGGAGCCAGCGGCTCGGCGGCCCTTCGCGCGCGAGCTGGGCACAGGTGACGTGCGCCTGCGAACCGCTGCGCAACGCGGTCAAGAGGCCTTCGCCGCCGTGGACGAGAAGCGGGATGCTGACGAGCAGCAGTGCGAGCCTGAGCGCCATCTGCGAGCGGGAAGCCTGCGGTGCCGATTCTATCGTGGCGCTCGCGTCACCCGGCCGGGAAGATCACGCCGGGCGCCAGCTTCCAGCCGGGATCGAGCGCCCGCTTCACCGCGCGCATTTCGGCAATCCCCGCGTCGCCGTAGAGCTGGCGCAGCAACGCCTGCTTGATCGCGCCCCGGCCCACGCCGTGTTCGGCCAGGGGGCAGCCGCCGAGGCGCGCCGCCTCCCGGCCGAACTCCAGAATCGCCTCGCGCCCCTGCTCGACGTCGTCGTACGACCTCGGGAGCACGTTCGGGTGGACGTTGCCGTCCGAGATGTGTCCCCAGATCGCGTAATCGAGGCCGCGCGACTCGAAGCCGTGCCGGTAGACGGCGTTCATCTCGGCGAAGCGCTCGAAGGGCACGATCATGTCGGCGGCCGTTTTCGCGATCCTGGCGTCGGCCGACCGTTTCGCCGCGCCGACGCGATGGTTCACGCCCGCAGGGACGGCTTCGCGCACGCCGATGAGCTGCTTAAAGCGGCGCCGGTCGCCGGGCGGCGCCAGCTCCGTCACGTCGAGCAGATCCTCGGACGCCAGCAGCCGGCAGAAGCGGACGAGGGCGGAATCCGGCGCCCCCGCCTCCGTCGCGCTCGCGATCTCCTCGTAGGCGCGCGCCGGCGTCGTCGAGACCGGGAGCTCGAGCTGGACGAACAGCGCAGCGTCGGTGTCGACCGGCAGGTTGACGTGTTCGCGTGAGGTGACGCCGTCCTCCTCGAGGATCTGGATGCAGCGGCGGTCGATGTTCTCGATGGCACAGGCATCGATTCCCGATTCATCACCCGACCGCCATGTCTCGACCGACGCTTCCCGCAACCGTCCGGCGACGCGCAACGCCTGGCCTTCGGAGCGGCAGGGAATCAGAGCGAGCGCCTCCCGCGGCGCCGGAGAGAGGACTCGAAAGGTGATCTCGACGATGACGCCGAGCGTGCCTTCGGAGCCGATGAACAGGTCGATCGCATCCATGTCGGGAGAGGCGAAGTAGCCCGCCGACTTCTTGACGACCCTCGGCATCTGATACGACGGCACCGGCACCACCAGGTTGCCGACACGCAACCGGCCGTGAGAGGCCGTCGAGTCGCCGCGAGCGATGCGGAGGATCGACCCATCGGCGAGCACGACGGTCAGCGCCAGCACCCAGTCACGCACGCTGCCGTACTTGAAAGTGGCTGCCCCCGCGGCGTTCGTCGCGACGATGCCGCCGGCGAATGCCCCGGTGAAGGTCGGCGCCGGCGGCAGCCACGCGCCGGCGGCGGCGAGGTGCTCCTGAATCGCCGCGACCGTGACGCCCGCCTCCACCGTGAGGGTGTGCGCCGTCTGCCCCAGGATCCGCGTCATCTTCGAGGTCGAGAGGATCACCTCCCCCATCGGCGTCGCTCCGCCGGTCAGCGACGACTGGGCTCCGATCGGCAGGACGGCATCGGCGTGCCGCACCGCCTCGGACACCTCGTCGAACGAGCGCGGAAACACGACTCCTGACGCATGCCCGCCGGGGAAGTGGGCGGCATCCTCCAGAAAGGGGGTCACGTCAGCCACTGCCGGTCCTCATTGCCCCCCATCATGAGGCCATTCGCACTCGGCAATCACCAGGCGGCAATATATGATGCTGGCCGTATGTTCCGCTTCACGCTCGGCGTCGAGGAGGAGTTCCAGATCATCGATCCGGCCACGATGGAGCTGCGGTCGCACGTGTCGGAGCTGCTCGAGGCGAGCGCCGCGTCGCTGGGCGACCAGATCAAGCCCGAGCTTCACCAGTCGATCGTGGAAGTGGGGACGAAGATCTGCGGCGACGTCAACGAGCTGCGCGAAGAGGTGTTTCGGATCCGGCACGAGCTCGCGGCGGCGGCCGACCGGGCGGGCCTCGCCGTCGCGGCGGCCGGCACCCACCCGTTCTCCGACTGGAAGGACCAGGTCCTGTCGCCGGGCAGCCGGTACGAAAGCATTGTCGAAGAGCTGCAGCAGCTCGCGCGCTCGCTGCTCATCTTCGGGCTGCACGTCCATGTGGGCGTGCCGGATCGTCACGTCGCAATCGACCTGATGAACCAGGCCCGGTACTTCCTGCCGCACCTGCTCGCCCTGTCCACGAGCTCCCCGTTCTGGATGGGGCGCGACACGGGACTGAAGTCGTTCCGTACCACCATTTTCCGCCGCTTCCCCCGCACGGGCGTGCCGGAGCACTTCGGGTCGTGGAGCGAGTACGAGAACTACGTCCAGCTGCTCGTCGACCTGAAATGCATCGAGGACGCGCGCAAGATCTGGTGGGACATTCGGCCGCATCCGACCTACGGCACGCTCGAGTTCCGCGTGTGCGACGTGCCGACGCGCCCGTCAGTCGCGGTGATGCTCGGCGCGCTCTGCCAGGCCATCATCGTGAAGCTCTACAAGCTCCACACGCGGAACATGGGATACCGCATTTACCGCCGGGCGCTCATCGAAGAGAACAAGTGGCGCGCGTCACGGTGGGGGCTCGATGGCAAGCTGATCGACTTCGGCAAGCGCGCGGAAGTACCCATGCGCGACCTCGCGCTCGAGCTGCTCGAGTTCGTCGACGATGTGGTGGACGAACTCGGCAGCCGTGAGGCGGTCGAGACGGTCCACCAGGTGCTGGAGGAAGGGACGAGCGCCGACCGGCAACTGGAGGTCTACCGCCGGACGGGCGACATGAAGGCGGTCGTCGCGCACCTGATCGATGACACCCGCAACAGCATGGACAGGCGGAGCAGCCCACGATGAAGATCGGACTCCTGGTCGGCCGCGAGTACAGTTTCCCCCCGGCGTTTCTCGAGCGGGTGAACCAGCTCGGCGCCCGGCACGGTATCACCGCGGAGATGGTGACGCTCGGGGGCACCAGGATGGAGACCCCCTCGCCGTACCGGGTGATCGTCGACCGCATCTCCCACGAGGTGGAGTACTACCGCGGCGCGATGAAGCACGCGGCGCTGCACGGCACCTACGTCATCAACAACCCGTTCTGGTGGACGGCCGACGACAAGTTCTTCAACTACGCGGTGATGTCGAAGCTTGGCTGCGCCATCCCCCGTACGGTTCTGCTGCCGCAGAAGGGTTACCCCGCCGACGTCGACCTCGCCCCCGAGTCGCTGCGCAACCTGCAATATCCCGTCGACTGGGATGCCCTGCTCGACTACGTCGGCCGCCCGGCGATCCTCAAGCCATACTCGGGCGGTGGGTGGAAGCACGTCTACAAGGTCAACGACACGCGGGAGCTGCTCGAGGCGTACGATCTCACGTCGCCGTACCCGATGACGCTTCAGGAGTTCATCTACTTCGACCAGTACGTGCGCTGCTTCACGTTCGGGAAGACCGACATCGTGCCGGTCGCCTACGACGTGAAGGAGCGGAAGTACCACGTCGAGCACAGCTATCTCACCGCCGACACGGGCGCCCGCGTGGTGCGCGACGCGCAGACGATCAACCTGGCGCTCGGCTACGAGATGAACACGATCGAGTTCGCGATCCGGGACGGCGTCCCCTACGCGATCGACTTCCTCAACCCCGCCCCCGATTTCGAGCGCGACCGGATCACCCCCTTCTATTTCGACATGGTCGTGGAGAAGATGGCGAACCTGGTGATCGACCGGGCGCTGAACGGCGACGTGTCGCAGACATGGCCGCGCTGGGAGGAGATGCTCGGCCTCAAGGCGTCGACCGGCTTCACGGGCTGACCGCGGCGATGACCCCGATCGAACGCTGGCACGCGCTGCTGCGCGAGGGGCACGAGCGGTCGCCGGGCCACAGCCGCGAGTTCGCCGCGGCCATGCGCGCCCGGAAGCTGACCTTCGGCGATCGCGTCCACTGCCCCTTTCTTCGTCCGTTCTTCCTCAGCGCGGAAGAGGATGCGCGGATCCGGCGGGCGTCGGAAACGATTGCCGCCGTCGGCGAGCGGATCGCCGCCGAAGCGATCGCCTCTCCAGCCCTCTTCCGCAGCCTGGGCATCACGCCCGCCGAAGAGCGGCTGCTGCGCCTCGATCCCGGCTACGCCACGGCGAGCACCGCCTCGCGCCTCGACGCATTTCTTCTGCCACCGGCTTCGGCGAGCTCCGGGCCGGGCGGCCTGCATTTCGCCGAGTACAACGCGGAGTCTCCCGCCGGTCCCGGCTACACGCAGCGGCTGGCGGAGCTGTTCGACTCCCTGCCCGTGATGCACCGGTTTCGAGCGGATCACGCCGTGCGCTTCCACCGCACGATCGATCCGCTGCTGAACGCGCTGCTCGACAGCTACCGCGAGTGGGGAGGGCGCGCGCAGCCGCCGACGATCGCGATCGTCGACTGGCGCGAAGTGCCGACCTGGACGGAGTTCGAGATCCTCCGCGACGCGTTCACGGCGGCCGGTGTGCCCACGATCGTGTGCGACCCACGCGAGCTGGAGTTCGGCGGCGGCACGCTGGGAGCACAGGGGCGGCGCATCGATCTGGTCTACCGCCGCGTGCTCATCAACGACATCGTCGCGCGGCCCGGCGAATGCGCCGCGCTGGTGAAGGCCTACGAGACCAGGGCCGTGTGCGTGGCGAACACCTTCCGGTGCAAGCTGCCGCACAAGAAGGCGTTCTTCGCCGTGCTGACGGATCCGGCCTGGGCGAAGCTCTTCTCGCCGCTCGAGCACGCCGTCATCACGGCGCACGTGCCGTGGACGCGCGTGCTGGCCGACGACGTGACCGAGAAGGATGGCGGCGAGGCGCCGCTGCTGGATCTCGTTCGCCGCGAGCGCGACGCCATGGTGCTGAAGCCGAACGACGAGTACGGCGGCACAGGGGTCACGCTCGGGTGGGAAACGGACGCCGGGGCGTGGGACGCGGCGCTCGATGCGGCGCTGGCCGACCCGCCGGGCACGTGGATCGTGCAGGAGCGTATCCCGGTGCGCCGCGAGATCTTCCCGATGTTCGATGCCGACGGAGCCGTGAGCGAACGCGACATGCTCGTCGATCTCGCGCCGTATCTGTTCCGCGGCCGCATGTGCGGTTTTCTCACCCGCCTCAGCGCCACCGGCCTGGCCAACGTCACCTCCGGCGGCGGCCAGGTGCCGGCGTTCATCGTCGAGTGAACGTTTCAGGGTGCTGCTGGGTGCGGCAAGGTGCTGCGGGGTGCGGCAAGGTGCTGCGGGGTGCGGCAAGGTGCGGCGGGGGCGGCAACAGGGTCGCGTGGTCAGTACAATCAGGTGATGTACTTCGGGTCCTTTCCTGACGAGCTCGCCGCCGGGGCGCACAACGCGGTCAATGTCTGCCTGAGGATCGATCCAGCCGAGCGGGTGGCGCTCATCGCGGATGAGGCGAGCCGTACGGTCGCGGCGTCGATCGAGCAGGCGCTGGCCGAGATGCACGCGGAGACGACACCGCTCTTGATCGAGGCGGTGACGCCGCGTCCCATGCGTCACGCGCCGGCAGAGATCCTCGACGCGCTGGAGCGGGCCGATGTCGGCATCCTGTGCGTCCAGCCGCAGGAAGGGGAGCTCGGCTCCCGCATGGACATCGTCGGCGTCGTCGAGCGAAGGCGAATCCGGTACGCGCACATGGTCGGCGTCACGCCGCGGATCATGCAGGAAGGGATGCGTGCCGACTACCGCAAGGTGGATCGCCTCAGCACCGAGCTCTGCGAGCGCATGCCGCACGCGCGGCTGCTCACGGTCCGCACGCCCGGCGGCACGAACTTCACCGCGACGTTCGATCCGTCGCTGGCCTGGGTGAAGACCAGCGGCATCATCAACCCGCGCTACTGGTCGAACCTGCCCGCCGGCGAGGTGTTCACGACGCCCGCCTCAGTGGACGGCACGTTCGTGTGTGACGGCACGGCGGGGGATTACTTCAACGGCAAGTACGGGAAGCTCGAGTCGACGCCGATGGTGCTCGACATCCGCGGCGGGCGGCTCCTGGACGTGCAGTGCGAGCGCGAAGACCTCCGCGCCGACTTCTGGAACTACTGCCATACCGACGCGAACAGCGATCGCGTGGGGGAGCTCGCCTTCGGCACCAACCTCGGCCTGCGCGAGATGATCGGCATCCTGCTGCAGGACGAAAAGGTCCCGGGCGTGCACATCGCCTTCGGCGACCCGTACGGCAGCCAGACGCACGCCGACTGGAAGTCGCGGACGCACGTGGACGTGCTCACGCAGCACTGCGACGTGTGGATCGACGAGGAGCAGGTGATTGCGGGCGGGCAGTACCTGTTGGAGCGCTTCGCCATCGACTGACGGCTCGCGCGCACGGCGTCAAACTCCAAACTCCAAACTCCAACGCCCAACTCCCAACTCCCAACTCCAAACCCCCAACTTCAAACGCGCAACCCCAAGCTCCCGACCAGCAGAACTGCCACCCGAGAAGCCCCTAGCGTTGGAGTGTGAAGTTCGGAATTTGCACTTCGAAGTCTGGAGTGGCGAATTTGGAGTTTGGAGTTTGAACTTTGGAGTTTGGAGTTTGGAGTTTGGTGTTTGGTGTTTGGAGTTTGAGTTTCACCAGCGGGAGAGGTACTCGCGCATCTGGTGCTTCCAGTAGGGCCAGTCGTGGCCGCCTAGCGGACCCCAGTCGTCCAGGAAGTGCCGGATGCCCTTCCGCGCGAGAATCCCCGAGAGCTCGTACGAATAGCGGCTCTGCTCGAAGGGGCCGGTGCCGGTGACCAGGCGGATCTCGCACGTGGCCAGCTGCTGGAAGTACCACGGGTCCGTCAGGTTCGACAGGTAGTCGACCGGGTTGTGGAAGTAGAAATTCTCGTCGTACCCGCCGCTCATGAGGCCGCGCAGGTCGTAGATGCCCGACAGGGCATAGCAGCGCTTCACCAGGTGCGGATAGCGGAACAACGTGTTCGCCGCGTGGTATGCACCGAGTGACGCGCCCATGGTGGTGATCGCCACCGATCCCTGGCAGTGGGAATGGATGAACGGGACGACCTCATTGCGCACGTAGTCGTCGAACATGCGCTGCCGCCAGCTCCGGTGCGACGGATGGGCGTTGCGGTTCAGGAACGAATCGTGGTTGTTGGAGCCGACGCAGAAGATCTTGACGCGGCCCGCGTCCACGAAATCGGCGAGCGCGCCGATGAGGCTGTGCCGCTCGAGCTCCCACTCGTCGCCGTGGCTCGTCGGAAACGCCAGCATCGGCGCCCCCCAGTGGCCGAAGACCGCCACCCCCATTTCGTAGCCCAGTCGCGGTGAATGCCAGCGATGATGTTCGACGTGCATGCCGCCGAGCATCATACGCGACGTTTGGAGTTGGGCGTTTGGCGTTTGGAGTTAGGAGTTCCCTGCGTCAGTTCCTTTTCCCCGCTCCCCACAACGCGCGTCCCGGCCGGGCGTTCGTGTGCTCGCCGTTCTTCAGCACCTGGGTGCCATTGACGAACACGTGCACCGTGCCCACGGCGAACTGGTGCGGCTTCTCGAAGGTGGCGCGGCCCGCGATCGTGGCCGGGTCGAAGACGGTGATGTCGGCGAACATGCCCTCCCGGATGAACCCGCGGCGATCGAGCTCGAGGTTCGTCGCCGGAAGCCCCGTCAGCCGCCGGATCGCCTCCTCGAGCGGGATCACCTTCTCCTCGCGCACGTATTTGCCGAGGAGCCGCGCGAAGTTGCCGTAGGCACGCGGGTGGGCCGACGAGTTGGTGAACGGCGGCTCCGGCGACATCGACGCGGCGTCTGACCCGAACGACACCCACGGCAGCCTGATCTGCTTCCGCAGGTTCTCCTCCGACATCATGAAATACACCGCCCCGACCCGCGACTGGTCTTCGAGGACCAGGTTCATGATGGTGTCCACCGGATCCTCGTTCCGGAGCTTCGCCACCTCCGTCAGCGTCTTCCCCGTGAGGGGCTTCAGCGCGTCGTTCTTGAATCCGACGAGAATGACGCGGTCGGGGGAGCCGGCGGCGAGATACAGGTTCTCCCAGTCGGCGCCGCCGGTGCGGATCGCCTGCGCGATCTTCTTTCTGGTGTCGGGGTCCCGCAGCCGCTTGTAGGCGGCCTCGTAGCCGCCATCCAGCACCCACGGCGGCATCGCGGCGTCGAGGCCGGTGGCGCCGGCCGTGTACGTGTACATGTCGGCGGTGATCTTCAGCCCCTCGGCGCGCGCCGCTTCCACCTTCGCGATCACCTGGTCCATCTTCGGCCAGTTCGCCTGCCCCGCCGCCTTCAGGTGGTAGATCTCCGCGGGAATGTTCGCTTCGCGGCTGATCCGGATCAGCTCGTCGACCGCTTCGAGCAGGCGGCTGCCCTCGCTGCGCATGTGCGAGATGTACTTGCCGCGATACTGCGCGGCCACCTTGCAGAGCTCGATCAGTTCTTCTGTCGTGGCATAGAAGGCCGGGGCGTAGATGAGCGACGAGCCGATGCCGAGCGCGCCAGCCTCCATCTCGCGGCGCACGAGCGCCCGCATCTGTTCCATCTGCGCCGGCGTCGGCTGCCGGTCCTCGAGGCCGATAACGTACTCGCGCACGGTCGTCGCACCCAGGAAGGAGGCCACGTTCTGGGACACGCCGCGGCGCTCCAGCTCCTTCAGGTACCCGGAGAGCGTGTCCCACGTGATCTCGTACTTGATGTCCCCCATCTCCTCGTAGGCGCGCTTCTTCATCTCCGGCGTGAGCGGACCCATGGAGGACCCTTCCCCGAAGATCTGCGTGGTGACCCCCTGCCGCACGTCCCCCTGCGACCGTCCGTCCACGAGCATCGATTCTGTCGCCCACGACAGCATGTTGATGAAGCCGGGCGCCACGGCGAGTCCTCGCGCGTCGACGATCGCCGCGGCCGAGGCGCCCGAGAGGTCGCCCACGGCAGCGATCCGATCGCCGCGGATCCCCACGTCGACGCGGCGTCCGGGGGCGCCGGTGCCGTCGTACACGGTGCCGTTCCGAATCAGGACATCGAAGGCTTGCGGCTGCGTACGGACGAACGTCGGTGCCATCAAGACCGCGACAGCCGCCAGGAGCATTCGGGAGGACATGCGCGCCAGTATCGCACGCGGCCGCTCGCGGGCGTCTCGTCGGCGGAGGCCGGCAGCCGCGCCCGCCGCGGCAGGCCAGGTCGCGTATGATCCGCCCGTGTGCTGACTCACGCCCGCGCGACGGCCGCCTGGCGTCTGCACATCGCGATTGCCGCGATCGTCAGCGCCGCTGCCGCGACTCCCGCTTCCGGATCACGGATTCTCCAGCCAACGCCGGAACTCCGCGTCGCTGACGACGCGGAGGACGCCGCGCATGCGGTAGTGGCCGAGGCCGCAGAGCTGTGAGCACGCGATGTCGAATTCTCCGGCGACCGTCGGCGTGAACCACACCGGCGTCACCATGCCGGGGTTCGCGTCCTGTTTCACGCGCATCGCGGGCACGCCGAAGCTGTGGATCACGTCCTTGGCGGTCAACTGCACGATGACGGGGCGCCCGATCGGCACGACCACCTCGTTCACCGCCGTCACGTCGTCGGTGGCGCGCGGATCGCGCCGGTCCAGCCCGAGCGGATTGTCGGCCGAGACGAGTGCCATGTCAGTGCGTCCGAAAGCGCCGTCGGAGCCCGGGTAGTGCGTGTTCCAGACGAACTGCTCGGCCACCACCCGCACCACGACCGCCTCGTGCTCCGGCGGAAGGTCGCGCAACCGCGTGGCGAACGCCGGGATCGAAAAGCCCACCAGCAGAAGGAGCTTGGCGAGGACGATCACCGCCTCCGAGTACGTCGAGAAGCGCCCCTTCGCCCCTTCGTAGTCGGCGTGCGGGTGCCGGGAGCGGCGGAAGCGCACGAGCGAGTACACGAACACGCCGCCCCAGCCGACGGCGAGCGCGAGCATCAGCGTGTGCACGAGCAGCATGATCGTGTCGATCTGTGCGGCGTGCTCCGATGCCTGGATGGGGAGCAGCCAGCTCATTGCCCGTAGCCCCTTGGCGACTGGTGATTGGGAGGCGGGTCGCCCGGTCGCGGTTGGACCATCCCGGATCCGGCAGTGGCCTGATGTTCCTGCTCGAGCTGCCCGAGGCGGCGGAACCAGGCGCCAAACGTGCCGAGCACGATCACCACGAGGATCGCCATCGACAGCACGCCCACGCGCGCCGAGTCGAGCAGCGGCGACTCGACGTTCTGGAAGCACACCGTGCAGCCGACCGTCTGCACGCCCCGCGCGACCCACGCGGTAGAGGCGCGCTTCAGCCGGCCTACAGCAGATAGAACGCCGCGAATACGAGCAGCCATGCGAGATCGACGAAATACCAGTATCGCCTCAGCGCCTGAATGACGTTGTCGAAGCGCCTCTGATCGCCGCCGGTCGCGCTCGTTCCGTGGAACGCGAAGTGGCCGAATGCCAGCACTCCTCCGAGTACGTGCAGTGCGTGCACGGCCGTGAGCAGGTAGTACAGCGCGGCGAAGGTGCTCGTTGCCGGAACGACTCCCTGCTGAATCAGAGCCGTGTACCCGGCCGCTTTCAGTCCGAGGAACACGAGGCCGGCCACGGCCGCGAGCGCCAGCCCCCGCCGGTTGCCGCTCCGCAGGAGCAGCGTGGCGATGAGCAGGATCGCGGCGTAACCCAGGCCCCCGCCGATCGAGAGAAAGTCTGCCTCGTGGCCCCAGTGTGCTCCACCCGTCCGCAACAACACGTATGCGGAGAACAACCCCCCGAAGAGCATCACCTCGGACGCGATGAAGAGCCACATCCCGAGACGTACATTGTTCGTCCGGGTGTCCGGACGCACGTCGGCGATGAACGGGATCCGGGGATGGGTTCCGCGCTCGTCGATACCTGCGACCGCGGGCACTACGACAGCCTGTGGTGAGAAGTCGGCGGCAGCGCCCGGCATGCTGTATTCGTACGGCCCGCGCGCAATGGCTGGTGCCGTGGCGAAGTTGTGCCTCCGCGGCGGCGAGCTCGTCTGCCACTCGAGCGTCGTCGCCTCCCAGGGGTTGTCGGGCGCGCGGCGGCCGCGCCGCCAGCTCACGAACAGATTGACGAGGAACAGCACCTGCACGACGCCCAGCGCCCACGCGGCCCAGCCTTGCACCACGTTCCAGTGCTGGAGCGTCTGCCCCCAGGAGTACGTGATCCCGCCGTCGGCCAGCCGGCGGTTGAGGCCAGCCAGCCCCTGGATGAACATCGGGAAGAAGATCACGTTCATCGCGATCAGCGATCCCCAGAAGTGCAGGCGGCCGAGCCCGTCGTTCATCTGGCGGCCCGTCACTTTCGGAAACCAGTGGTACACGCCGGCGAAGAGCGCGAACAGTGTGCCGGGCGCGACCACGTAGTGGAAGTGCCCGATGACGTAGTAGGTGTCGTGCAGCGGGATGTCGGTGGCGGCGAGTCCCAGAGGCAGCCCCGTCAGCCCGCCGAGCCCGAACATCGGAAGAAAGGCGAGCGCGAACAGGTTCGGCGTCGTGAAGCGGATCGACCCGCCGTAGAGCGACACGAAGAGCGCCGACAGGATGATCACCGACGGTATCGATACGATCATCGTCGTCGTCTGGAAGAAGGCGCTCATGGTCGTGCCCATGCCGGTGAGGAACATGTGGTGCGCCCAGACCAGCATCGAGACGAAGCCGAGGAAGACCGCCGAGTGCACCATGAGCCGGTAGCCCCACAGCGGCTTGCGGATGTTCGCCGACAGCACTTCGGCAACGATGCCGAAGGCGGGAAGGATCAGGACGTAGACCTCGGGATGCGCGAGGAACCAGAACAGGTGCTGCCACAGGAGCGGATTGCCCTCGCCCGCCACCGCGAGCGGACGATTGCCGACGACCAGCCCCGAGGGCAGAAAGAAGCTGGTGTCGAGCACGCGATCCATCAACTGCATCAGGCCGGCCGCCTCGAGCGGCGGGAAGGCGAGCAGCAGGAGAAACGCGGTGACGAGCTGTGCCCAGATGAAGAAGGGCAGCCGCATGAAGGTGAGCCCCGGCGCCCGAAGCTGGATGATCGTCACGATCGTGTTCACCGATCCGAACATCGCCGAGGTGGCCAGCAGCAGCATGCCGATCAGCCACATCGTCTGCCCCGTCACCGGGGTGATCACCGACAGTGGCGGGTACGACGTCCAGCCGGCATCGGGAGCCCCGCCGGGGACGAAGAAGCTGGCGAGCATGACGACGCCGGCCGACGCGTACAACCAGTAGCTGAGCCTGTTGAGCCGTGGGAACGCCATGTCGGACGCGCCGATCTGGAGCGGGATGAGATAGTTGCCGAATCCGCCGACGGCGAGCGGCACGACGCCCAGAAAGATCATGATCGTGCCGTGCATCGCCCCGAGCTGGTTGTAGAACTCCGGGGAGATGACGCCGCCGGGCGCGTTGTCGCGCCCGAACAGGCCGCCGATCAGGGGAACGGGCTGGAACGGGTACGCGAGCTGCCAGCGCATGACCAGCATCAGCGCGAACCCGATGAGCAGAAAGACCATCGCGGTGACCGCGTACTGCACGCCGATCACCTTGTGGTCGGTCGAGAAGACTCTCATCCTTTGTCGGGATACCCCGGCTTTTTCTGAAGCGTCGGCGTTACGGGAGCGGCCGGCTTCGTGTTGTAGCGATACGCCTCGATGAGCCACTGATCGTCCGCCCGCCGCATGACGAGCGTCAGCAGCCCCTCGACTCGCGGCAGAGGCTTGCCGGCGGCGTCCGTCACGTCCTGCAGATCCCACCGGCCGTCGACGATCGCGATCGCGTCGGTGAGGCAGCGGACGATGTCGAACCTGACGGCGTGGCGGGCGGAGCGGTACTCCGGCGCCTTGAACTGGTGGCGCCGGTTCATCTCGATCGTACTCCGCCCGCGCTCGATCGTGCCGTCGCCGTGAAACAGGTCCCCTTCGCGCGACCAGAGGATCGCGAGGCTCTCGGCGTCTCGGTTCTTCCAGTGCGCGTTGAAAGCCGCCTCGACGCGCTTGATGTCTCGCTCGACGCCGGGGGGGCAGGCGCCATCGCTCCGCGGCTCGGCCATGGCGCCGGAGGGCAGCGCCCGTCCGGTGGCTGGTGCCCGCACGGGCTGCGGCGCCGCAGGCGCCGCGGTGCGGAGGCTCTCGATGTCCTGCAGGATCGTCTGGACGATCCCCTCGACGATCACCTCCCCCTTCTCGCGTGTTGCCAGCGTCGCATCTCCCCAGATGCCGCTCGGCGAGTACGTGCCGCGGCCGCCCGGCTGGCGTGTGAGCGGCGGCGCAAAGGTCGGGGTGGAGAAGTCCTTCACGGCGAGCGTCATGTCGACGCTCGCCGGATCGATGTAGAGCATGATCGAGGTTTCGATTTCGTCGGCGTGCGAGCCGCCCGGCTGCTGCTTCACGCGGGCGGCGGCCCGCTCGGCGGCGGTGGCGAAATCGGTGTAGCGCAGCAGGACGCCTTCCGCCGCAAGGGTCTGGGCCGCGGGCTCGAGGGCGCGGGTCGTCGATATGCCGGTGTTGAGCACGTAGAAGCGCCGTGGACCGTAGCGCGCGAGGCTCCGCGCCACCTGGATCGTGAGATCGCGCGCGGTGTCGAGCGTGAGCGACGTGGAACCGGGGTATTCGAGGAACGCCGGATAGAAATGGTAGGTGAGCGGCGGTGCCGCGACGATCGACGCCGTCTGCACCACGCGATCCGTCAGATACTCGGTGATGGTCAGGTCGTTCCTCAGCTTGAGATGCGGCCCGTGCTCCTTCAGCGCCGCGCCGAGCGGCAGCACCACGACCGTGTCGTCGCCGAGCAGGCGCGCCGCTTCCACCCACGACTGGCGTTCGAGACGCACGCCGTTGGGACCGGTGGACGGCTGGGTGAATACGGTCGCGGCGGCGGCCACGCACAGGAACGTGCAGATCACTCGTGTCATCGCGCTCCTCGTCTCGGATCCGGGGCTGGCGGACGGTCACGGCCCTGCATTTGACGGCCGGCGACGGTCGCCGGATGGACTGTACACTGAAGCACCTGCATGTCCGACTGGGATGCCGCGCGTTATCACAGGGTCTCTGATCCCCAGCGTGCCTGGGGATTGCGTGTGCTCGAGCGGCTCCGACCGCGGGACGGCGAGCGGATCCTCGATATCGGCTGCGGTACCGGCCGCCTGACCGGCGACATCGTCGCGCGGGCGCCGGACGCCCGTGTCGTGGCGATGGACCGCTCGTCGGCCATGCTGAAGGAGGCCCGCCTGCATCTCGCGGCCCGCGTGCCGCTGGTGCACGCGGACGCCGCGGCGCTGCCGTTCGAGGCGTGCTTCGATGCCGTGTTCAGCACCGCCACCTTCCACTGGGTCCTGGATCACGAGCGTCTCTTCCGCGGGATCCTTCAGGCTCTGCGTCCCGGGGGGCGCCTCGTTTCGCAGGCGGGCGGCGGACCAAATCTGGCGACGCTGCGTCGCCGTGCGCGCGCCCTCCTCGAGTCGCGCGAGTTCGGCGAGTTGGCCGGTGGCTGGCAGGAGCCATGGCGCTACGCCGGTGTCGACGACACGCGCCGCCGCCTCGAGGAGGCGGGGTTCGTGGACATCGACGTGTCGCTCGAGCCGGCCCCCACCACGTTCGATGATGCCCCCGCGTACAGTGAGTTCGTGGCCTGCGTCTGCCTGCGGCGTCAGCTCGATCTCGTCCCGGCGGAGAGGCACGACGCGTTCATGCGCCGGATCACCGAGGCCGCGGCCGCAGACGATCCGCCGCTGACACTGGACTACTGGCGTCTGAACGTGGACGCCAGAAAGCCTCGCTGATGCCAGCCGACGCGACAGTGGAATACGAGCGGCGGCAGCGCGAGTGGTCCGCGCGACGCGACGCCGAGCGCCGGCGGTCGATCCTGCTGGCGCGGCTTCGCCTCGCCACCTTTCTGCCGGCGATCGCGGCACTGGTCTGGTGGATCGGCTATGGCGGTGGGGAACCGGCGTTCGTCGTCGCTGCCGTGCTCCTGCTGGCCTTCGCGACGCTCGTCGTGCTGCACGCGCGTGTGGAGGAGCGAGCGTCCTGGTTCGAGGCGCTGCGCGAGGTCAACGCGCGCGGTACCGCACGTGAGATGCGCGACTGGAGCCGCCTCCCCGACGCCCCAGCCCCGGCTGATGTCGACGTCGACGGCCACGCTTACGCGGCGGACCTCGACCTGTTTGGCCACGCCTCCCTCTTTCAACTGCTCGGGCCGGCGGCCACGGCCGGCGGCAGCAGAACCCTTGCCGCGTGGCTGCTGACGCCGGCGGAGCGCCTGGTGATCCTCCGCCGGCAGGCAGCGGTACGGGAACTGGCGGACGCCGACCGATGGCGCGAGCATTTCGCCGCATTTGGTGCCGGGGCAGGAGCGGCGCGCGGTGAATCGGTCGCCGGCTTTCTACGATGGGCGGGCGGCACCGTGCCGGCGCTCCGGCACCTCGGGTTGGTGCGCGCAACGGTCTACGTCCTGCTCGCCTCGATGTGGACGCTCGCCGCGCTGCACTTCACGGGCCGCTTCCCCAACAGCACATGGGCCCTGCTCCTGCTGATCGGCGTCGTGCTCTCGTTCGTCACTGCTCGCAAGGTTTCCCGCGCCTTTGACGAGGCGGGCGCCGGGGAACGCACCCTGCGGCAGCATGCCGCCGTGTTCGCGCACGTCGAGTCGCAGTCGTTTACCGCGCCCCAGCTCGTGGAGCTCCGGGGCCGGCTGACGTCCGGGCCCGGCCAGTCCGCCTGCGGAGCGATGCGCTCTCTCAACCGCATCCTGGGGTTCGCGGAACTGAGGCACGGTTCCGCGCTGCTGCATTTCCCCATCCAGGCGGCGACGCTGTGGGATTTCCACTGCCTGTTCGCGCTGGAGCGATGGCGCCGGCGGACGGGGCGCCGGGCGGCCGGATGGTTCGACGCGGCCGGTGAAATCGACGCGCTGGCGTGTCTCGCCACGCTCGCCTCAGACCATCCACGGTGGGGTTTCCCCGTGCTCGGCGACGACCGCCGCGTCGTCGCCAGCGCCCTCGGCCATCCGCTGCTTCCTGACGATCGCCGCGTGCCGAACGACGTGGAGGTCGGGCCGCCCGGTACCGTGTTGCTGATCACAGGTTCGAACATGTCGGGCAAGAGCACCCTGCTGCGGGCGATCGGCGTCAACGTGGTGCTGGCGCAGAGCGGGGCGCCGGTGTGCGCGCACTCCATGGCGGTGCCGCCGTGCGATGTGCGCACGAGCATACGCATCCAGGATTCGCTCGAGCGCGGCGTGTCGTACTTCATGGCGGCGCTCGCCCGGCTGAAGGCAGTCGTCGATGCCGCGGAACGCGAACCGGGTGATCGCGCGCTGGTGTACCTGCTCGACGAGATCCTCCAGGGGACGAACAGCGCCGAGCGCGCGATCGCCGTGCAGGCGGTGGCGCGGCACCTGATCGACGCCGGTGCGATCGGCGCGATGACGACGCACGACCTGAACGTCGCGAGCGAGGAGCCGCTGCGTAGTGCCGCTCGGCTCGTGCACTTCACGGAAACCGTGGACGAGCAGGGCCGGATGAGCTTCGACTACCGGCTGCGTGAGGGGCTGGCGACCTCGCGGAACGCGCTCCGCCTCATGCAGCTCATCGGTATCACGCTGAAGTAGTCGCTCTTCGGCACCGCGCTCCTCCACGAGCTGGCATTCCCATTGCGTCGGCGAGGGACGACTGGAGGACTCATGACCACTCGTACCTACGGCATCCTTGCGGGCGTTCTCGGTTCGGCACTCGGGGCATGGTGGTACTCGCGGCGCCGCGCCGCGGGCTCACCCGCCAACACCGACCGCGGCGTCACCATCTTTCACAACACGCCGACGGCCACCGATCTCTCGTCCGAAGGTCTCGTCTAGCTGGATCCGCCGTGAAGCTGCTCACGGTGGACCTCGAGGCACCACTGCCTGACATACCGCCGCCGGCCGTCGGCGAGCAGTGGGTGCTCGTGCGCTTTCACCGTGAGCCGCTCGGGATGCTCTATTTCTCGAGCGGCGGCTGTTCGGCCGGCGAACTCGCGGCCGAGATCGCACGCGGGTTCTCCTGGCGCATCATGCGGCACCTGGCGCGCGACAGCTTTCATGGCGGCGCGCTGCCCGCCTCCGACGACCTGCCGCGCGTCTGTCCGCGGCACCAGGACGTGGACCTGCCGCGCCTCACCGTCGCCGTGTGCACGCGCGACGGCGCGCATCGCCTGGGCGAATGTCTGCGCTCGCTCGACACGCTGAAGTACCCAGCCGACCGACTGGATCTGCTGGTCGTCGACAACTCGCCATCCGATGACTCCACGGCGTCGGTCGTCGCGCGCCATCCGCGCGTACGCTACGTCGTCGAGCCGCGGCCGGGCCTGAACTGGGCGCGGAACCGCGCGGTCCTCGAAGCCGCTGGAGACGTCATCGCGTTCACGGATGACGACGTGAGCGTGGATGTCTGGTGGGCGGACGCGCTGGGACGTCTGTTCGCGGCGGATCCGCAGGTCGACGCGGTCACGGGGCTGGTCGTGCCCGACGAGATCGACGTGGAGGCGCAGCGGCTCTTCGAGCGGTACGGCGGCTTCGGCCGCGGGTTCGACCGCCAGTACTTCCATGTCAATGCCGCTGCAGGCGAAGCGACGGCACGCCGCCATGGCGGCACCGGACGCTTCGGCACCGGCGCGAACATGGCCTTCCGCCGGACGCTCGTCGACCGCATCGGCCTCTTCGATCCGGCACTGGACGTGGGGACGCCGACGAACGGCGGGGGTGACCTCGAGATGTTCTTCCGCGTGCTGAAGGAACGGGGCACGCTCGTATACGAGCCGGCCGCGATCGTTCGCCACCGCCATCGACGCAGCTACGAGCAGCTCCGCACGCAGCTCGCCAACAACGGCATCGGCTTCTACTCGTACCTGGTCCGCACGGCCCGCGTGTATAGGGACGAGCGCCCGAGCCTGCTGCGACTCGGCGCCTGGTGGCTCTGGTGGTGGAACCTGCGCCGCCTGGTGCGGTCGTTCATCGGCCGCAGCGACGTGCCCCGCGATCTCATCGTCGCTGAACTGAAAGGGTCCCTCCTCGGCCTGCGCCGGTATTCCGCCGCGGTGCGGCGCGCGGCCTCGATCGCCCGCACCTTCGGTCCCCAACATCCGTACGCCTCCACTGCGAATGGAGCGTAGCCATGGCACGTTCTGACCACTGGCCGATCGGCGTCCGCTCGATTGATCTCTCCGCGCCGCTGGTTCCTGTCACGGGAGTGCACCGATATGCCCGGGTTCGGTTCTTCGTCACCAGGGGGGAGGAGCTCCTCGGAGCGGTAGATGTCTGGAACCATGGCTCGCCGGTCATTTCGGTGAATCAGCTCGCCGACGCGCTCGCGACGCGATTCTGTCTCCAGTTGTTCCAGGAGCGGCTCAGCCGGCAGCTCTCGGACGCCTCGACGCAACGCGCGGAGGCCTGCCCGGCGACGACGGTCTCGATCGTCGTGCCGACCTGCGACCGTCCGGAGGACCTCCGCCGTTGTCTCGAATCGCTGATCGCGCAGCGGACACGGCACCAGGTCGAAGTCATCGTCGTCGACAACCGGCCGTCATCTGGCACCGCGCGGTCGGTTGCCGCCGACTTTCCGTCGGTGCGGCTCGTGGAGGAGCGCCGGCCAGGCCTCTCGTTCGCGCGCAACGCCGGCATTCGGCACGCGACGGGAGAGATCATTGTCGCCACTGACGACGACGTCGTCGCTCCGGCCACTTGGATCGAGAAGCTCGTCGAGCCGTTCGGCCGGCCGGAGGTGGTGGCGGTGACGGGCAACGTATTGCCCCTGGAGCTCGAGGCTGAGGCGCAGTGCCGGTTCGAAGCCTATGGAGGACTGGGAAAGGGTTTCGACCGCTTTTTCGTGGACGGCGCCTGGTTCCGGTCGCGCCGGGCCGCCGTGCCCACGTGGCTGATCGGCGCCACGGCGAATGCGGCGTTTCGCGCCTGGATCTTCCGTGATCCCGAGATCGGGCCGATGGACGAGGCGCTCGGCGCCGGCACGCCGACGGGGTGTTCGGAAGACACGTACGTCTTCTACCGGATCCTGAAGGCAGGACACACCATCGTCTACGAGCCGTCGGCGTACGTCTGGCACCGGCATCGCGACACCATGACGAACCTGCGGCGACAGATCTACGCCTACAGCAAAGGACATGTCGCGTATCACCTGACGACCTGGCTGCGGGACGGAGACCGGCGCGCGCTGGTGCGCCTCGGCTACTCGCTGCCGAAGACCTACGCGCGCCGCGCGCTCGAGCGAATCCGCGGGCGCAGCGAGTATCCGCTGTCGCTGATCCTGCTCGAGATCGCCGGAAACGTCGCAGGTCCCCTGGCGCTCTGGCGGTCGCGGCGGCGGGCCAGGCGGCTTGGCGTCGACGGCGTGGAGCAGGAGTGGCTTTCGCGGCCGGCGGAAGCGCGCCCGGCGTCGCACTCAGCGGAGCACAGTCATGCTGTACCGATGGAAGGTTCGGTTACTGAAGGTCCCACCGCTTAACCTGCTCTGGCGGTACTGGAGCGGCTGGCGCGGGTCGATCATGGGCAGCTACGAGCGGCTCCCGGAGTACATCCGCAACCACGCGCCGGGAAAGTCGTTCGCGGACGTCGGCTGCATGTGGGGCGTGAATGGCGACTATGCCTTTCTTGCGGAGGAGGCGGGAGCCACGCGGGTGGTCGGCGTCGACGTGTTCGGCCCCACGCCGGAGTTCGAGCAGAAGCGGATCTCGCGTCAGTCGCGCGTGGAGTTCGTACTCGGCGACGTCTCTCAGCCGGAGACGCTCGCCCGCATCGGCGAGGTCGACGTGGTTTTCTGTGCCGGGGTGCTCTATCACCACCCGAGTCCGTTCGACCTGCTCGTCGCGCTTCGGCGGATCTGCCGCGAGACGCTGATCCTGCGGACCTCCACGATCCCCGAGGTGCGCGGCCTGCCCAATGCGGCCGTCTACTTCCCAATGCTCGACGAGCGGGGACGCGCGCTGTGGAATCTGAAGTCGCTCGGCCTGCTGCACCAGGCGGGCATCAGCACCGCGTTTCAGCCGCACGAGGGGTACGGCAACTGGTTCTGGGGACTGACGCCGAGCTGTCTCGAGTCGCTGTTGCGAACCGCCGGCTTCCGCGTCGACTTCCGGGCGGCCGAGGCGTTCGCACAGACGGTGGTCTGCAGTGCCGTGGACGTGCCGTTCGCGCACCGGCTGCCAGGCGAGGTCGAAGCCCGCGCGCTCGGCGCCGAGATCTCGGCCGCGGGGGTAGCTCGTCCCGCGTGAGGGATGACGCTCAGGCTGTCTCCTGCTGGGTCAAGGGGCGGCCGAGCATCCGGCGGACGGTCAGCTGCGACTTCCGCTTCGCGTGGTGCCACAGGCCGCGCGGGTGGTACCGGCCGAGCACCATCGCCTTGGCGACGGCGTCGATCCAGCGGTAGCTGCGGACGTCGGCGCGGATCTCGCTGACGAGCAGCGTGCCGTAGAACTCCTGCCAGTTCCGCCAGCCTTCCTCGTACGCCGCGAGCGACGCGTCGTCTCCCTCGAGGAACGGACGCTGGCTGCGCATCACCGCCAGCGTCTCGCGCAGCATGCGCGCGGCATTGCCGCTCATGTTCGCATCGTGCTTGCGGTAGTCGGCGACCACGACGCCGTGGTCGTGCACGGGATGGTGCCGCGCGATGTGCAGGTACATCTCGTAATCGGCCGACGCGTTGACGTGGCCGTTGAAGCCGCCGATCCGCTCGAGCGCGTCCCGGCGGAACATGACCATCGCCGGCATCCAGATATAGTTGCGCCGCAGCAGTTCGCGGTAGTGATCGCGGATGATCCGCGGCTGCGCCGGCGTCGGCAGCACGGTGCCGTCGCGGTCGATCATCCGGCAGCGGCCGAAGACGAACGCGCACTCGGGATGCGCTTCGAGGCACGATGCCGCGACGTCGATCGCGCCCGGCAGCAGCCGGTCGTCGGCGTCCAGGAACACGACGTACTTGCCGCGGCTCTCCTTGAGCCCGCGGTTCCGCGCCGCGGCGAGGCCGCCGTTCGGCTGCCGGATGCCGCGGAACTCGTTCGACGTGTCGAACGTCGCCACCACGTCCGGCGTGTCGTCGGTGGACCCGTCGTCCACGACGACGATCTCGGTGTGGACGACAGGCGTACCGATGCTGGCGAGCGCCTCGCGCAGGAACTGCCCGTGGTTGAAGCAGGGCACGATGACCGAGACTACCGGCGACCCACGCACGCGCAGCGCTCCTTCAGAAAGCCCGAGAAAAACCAGAGCCGTGTCTCGGCCGCGAACGCCCGGGCGGAGTCACCAACGAGCAGCGAGCGGACCCAGGCAACGACGTCGGCCAGGGCACGGCGGACGAGATGGAGCGGCACGCCCAGCACGCGGAGCTTCGAACGTTCGAGCTCCGGCGTCCGCATGACGGCGTGAAAGCGCCCGTGCCCGCGATGCCACCGCCGGTGATAGGCGCGCGTCATCCGCGTCTGGGGGACCTCCGTGGTGACCACCGCCGACGGGACGTACAGCGCCCGCCCGCCTGCTGCGTACAAGCGCTGCAGGAACTCGTGATCCTCGGTCGAGCCGATGCCGTCCTTCACCCGCTGAACGTCTGGCGAGAACCCGCCGATCCGGTCGAACACGCGCTTGCGGAAGGCGAAGTTCGCGCCGACGAGCCCCACCGGCCGCCCGCTCTCGAAGACGAGCGCGTCGTCGCCGTGATCCTGCAGCGCCAGCGGCGCCCAGTGCCGCCGCGTGATCCACGACGGTAGCGCCGCGGGATTGGAGGGCAGCACGCGTCCACCGGCGCCGTCGACCTCGGGGTGCCGCTCGAACGCATCGACCAGCGCCCCGATCCATTCCGCGGTCGCCTCGACATCGTCATCGATGAACACGACGATGTCGTCGCCGGTGAAGTGCTGGAGCGCGGCGATCCCGGCGTTGCGCGCGTGTGACAGCCCCTGGCGCTCTTCGACGATCCGGCGCACGCGCGGCGAGAAGCGGGCGCACACGGCAGCGGTGTCGTCGGTGCAGTTGTTGTCGATAACGATGAGCTCAATGTCCGTGGCGGGGTGGCTCTGAGCGACCAGGCTGCTCAGCGTGCGCCTGAGAGAGCCGGCGCGGTTATGCGTGGGGACCAGGATCGCCGCCCGGCGCATGTTCTGCCACCAGCCGCCAGTCGTGCGGCGTATAGAAGTATCCCCTGACAGACTTGCCAGGCTCGACGTACAGCATCGTGCGGCCGTAGTACCAGTCGATGACGTCCACGCCGCTCCGCTGGCGGATCGTCGCCCCCACTGAGTACATGCCCGGCTGGAGGCCGAGGCCCGGCATCGTGAACTCGACCGCGCCTGCGCCGGTCGTCAGCGTCAGTTCTCCCCCCGCCACGGCGGTGGTCTGCTGACAGTGCAACGTACGTCCGTCGCGCGAATAGTAGAAGACCTCCACGACCGCGTCGGGAACCGGCTGCAGCGCCCGGTAATGGACGCGCGCCACCAGCGGCGCGCCGGTGCTCGCGGACGTGATCTCGGCCCCCGCCTCGTCGTGAAACGTGATGGCCTCGACGTGGGCCGCGCCCTGCGAGGGGGCGGTGCTGATGTCGGCCATTGCTGCCACATGCTGCGTGGCGACGATGTGCTGATAGGCCGTGACGATCTCGTGCGGCTGTCCGCTGCACACGAGCTGCCCGCGCTCCATCAGGGCGACACGATCGCAGAGCTTCTCGATCGACGTGAGATCGTGCGAGATGAACAGCATCGTCGTGCCGGAGTGCCGCAGCTCGTTCAACCGCTCGATGCACTTCAACTGGAACGACGCGTCCCCCACGGCGAGCACTTCGTCCACGAGCAGGATGTCGGGCTCGAGATGCGCGGCGACCGAGAAGCCGAGCCGCACGTACATGCCCGACGAGTACCACTTCACCGGCGTGTCGATGAATTGCTCCACGCCGGCGAACTCGACGATCCGGTCGAACTTCTCGTCGATCTCCCGGCGTTTCATGCCGAGCAGCGAGCCGCTGAGGTACACGTTCTCCCGTCCGGTGAGCTCGGGGTGGAACCCGGATCCCACTTCGATCAGCGCCGCCACACGGCCGGCCAGATGAATCTCGCCGGATGTCGGCGTCGTGATCTGCGAGAGGAGCTTCAGAATCGTGCTCTTGCCGGCGCCGTTGTGGCCGATGAGGCCGAGCGTCTCCCCGCGCGCCACGTCGAAGCTCACGTCGCGCACGGCCCAGAAGTCCTTCACGCCGCCCGCGCGCGGAGCGGTGCCGTGGCGGCCGACCTGCACGGGCTGGCGGACGCGGTAGCGCTTCGACACGTGCCGGAAGGAGACGTCGATCATGGCCCTAAACGATGTCGGCCATCGTGGCCTCGGCGCGCTTGAAGATGAGGTACGCAAGCGGCAGGGTGATCGTCGTCACCGCGATCGCGAACGCGAGCGGAACCGGATCCGGCTGCTGGCTCCGCAGCAGGACATCGCGGAAGGAGTTGATGATCCCCGCCATCGGGTTCAGCAGGTACAGCGTTCGCCACGCTTCCGGGACGACGCCGAGCGGGTAAATCACGGGGGAAACGAACATCCCGATCTGCACCAGCACCGGCATCGCGACGCCGACGTCGCGCCAGCGCACCTGTGCGGCAGAGGTGAGCAGCGAGACGGCGAGGATCCATGCGCCCAGCAGCGCCACCACCGGCACGAGATGCAGGACCGCCAGCGTGATCGGCACCTGGAACCAGGTCATCAGCGCCGCAAGCGCGACGAGTCCGATCGTGAAATCGAAGAGCGCCGCGACGACGTAGGTGAGCGGCAGGATCTCGCGCGGAAAGTAGACCTTCGTGATGAGCTGCGTGTGGTTGACCAGCGAGGCTGTCGCGTTCGTGACCGCGGTCGAGAAAAAAGTCCACGGCAGCAGCGCCGTATACGCGAAGAGGGCGTACGGCGCCCCCTCGCTTGGGATCCGCGCGAGCTTCGAGAACACCACCGCGAAGATCGTCATCATCAGCAGAGGCTGCAGCACGGCCCAGGCGACGCCGAGCAGTGTCTGACGGTAGCGGACGTTGATGCGGTGGATGCTGAGGGTGCGAAGGAGATCCGCGTAGTCAGACAGTCGGCGAAGATGCGCGGCGATGTTCGACCATGCAGAATCTGCAGGTCTGATGATGATCGCGTGCGCCCTCGCTGCCATGACGCCTATCGAAATAGCAAGAGGGGTTCCACGCGTCGTCACCGCTGCTTACTGCTGACGTGTCAATGATTTGCGGGAAGTGCGCGGACGCAGATCGGCGGCTGCGCACCGGGGAGAACCGCGCGAGCGTGTAAATATGACGCCCCCACAGATAGCCGGCGAGATCCCACAGCTTGAGTTCGTCCGACAGGGACTGGTTCCGCGTCGTGCGGCCGGTGCGTGCGAGCAGCTGGCCGAGGCCGCGCGCGGCCGACCCGAACAGGAAGCGCGGCACGCCGGCGAGGTACCGCACCGGCAGCGGGTGGGCGCGATCCATCAGGCCGCGTGACACGCCGCGCCAGAAGCACCAGCGGCGAAAGTAGCCCGGCGTCAATCTGGTGGCGCACACGTGATGGTGCACTTTCAGTGAGGGCAGGTAGCGGCCGCACGCGCCCGCCTTGAGCAGCCGCTGGTACATCTCCTCGTCTTCGCACGACAGCAGGCGGGCGGCGCCCGCCGGGCCGAGATGCTCCGCATAGGGTCCGACGCGTAACAGCGTCCGGCGGCGGATGACCGCGTTCCCTCCCTTGAGGATGCCCGGGAAGGTCGGCCCGAATGGCTGCTCCTCGACGCCCGCTCCGACGTCGCCGAGCACGGCGAGATAGTCCCCTGGGATCCAGTCGGGAGGGGGCTCAGCCCAGACGGGCACATACGGGCCGCCGATGAAGTCGAGCTCGGGGCGCTGGGTGAACGCCTGCAGCACTTCGCCGTACCAGCCGGGGTCGATCTCCTCGTCGTCGTCGATCATGCCGATGAGGTCGCCCGACGTCGCGGCGATCCCGGCGTTCAGAGCGCGCGACTTCCCACAGCGGCGCTCCGACACCACCTGGATCCGTCCACGATGCCGCGCCGCCATCCATTCGAGCAGCCAGGGCGTCCCGTCCACCGACCCGTTGTCGATGGCCACGATGTTCACGCCGAGTCCCGCGGGCACGGGCGCCTGCAGCAGCGACTCGAGGGCGCGCTTCAGAAGGCGTGCGCGGTTGCGTGTAGGGACGAGAACGTCGAGAAGCACCATGCCAACAGGTCCGGTCCGGCCTCTGCAACACCGATACCGATACCGGACACAGCGGCTCCTTCCGCGTGGCCTTGCGATTGCAAAATCGTGCGCCGGAGGGGCCGTGACGGAAAACTTTTTCCAGTCGCTCGCATGGCGTGGCCGCATCGCCGTCGCCGCCGCTCTCATACTGTTCAGCGTCGCCGCCTGCCGTCAAGGCGTCCCGGTGATCGACACCGGTCCGCGGCCCGCGCAGGCGGACGGGACGATCAGCGGCACCGTCCGCGGTCCCGAGGGCACGAGTCCCGTCGAGGGGCGCACGGTCGAGATCGTCAACCTCGATACGGGCCATCGCCAGCAGGTCACGACCAACAGCGCCGGCGGCTTCACATTCAAGGTCAAGCCGGGGCGTTACGAAGTCCGGCTTCACCTGCTCGACGGCGAAGTGCTCGTCAAGCAGCCGGGGATCATGAACGTCAACCGCAGCGACGTCGACGCGCACGCCGACTTCGTGATCGGCCAGTCGCGCGCCTCCCGTCCTCGTCCGATCCGCCTTCGCGGCGACGACGGCCTCGGCTCCCCCATCGCCTGAACGGGGCCCGACCCCCTTCCTGCCGCAGACCCGCGAAATCGGGGCCTGGCCCCGTTCGTGCGCCCGGCGGCGAAAAACGGGGCCTGACCCCTTTTGCGCTAAGTCGTTGAGCGGCCGGGACGTAGGTTCGTTTCAGAACCGTAATTCGGCGCGGACGTCGGGTGACGCGCGTCAGCGCGCGACGGTACAATGCCGCTCGGCATGACACGCACGTACGTCGGTGTGATCCTCTTCGAGGTGATCGTCATCGCCGCGCTGTGGGCGTTCGCCCGGGCCTTCGGCTAGCGCGATGCACATCATCGACTGGCTGATCGTCGCGGCGTATCTGACGTGGATCATCTGGAGCGGCCTCCGAAAGAGCCACGCGACGGGCGAGCTCGAAGGCTACTTCCTCGCGCGCCGCAGCCTGCCCTGGTGGGCCGTCGGACTCTCGGTGATGGCCACGCAGCTGAGCGCCATCACGCTCGTCGGGACGACGGGGCAGGGGTACGACAGCGGACTGCGATTCGTGCAGTTCTATTACGGACTGCCGCTCGCGATGATCATCCTTTCGGTCACGCTCGTCCCGTTCTTCCACCAGGCGCGCGTCTTCACGGCGTACGAATATCTCGAGCGGCGGTTCGACGCGCGCGTCCGGTCCCTCACGAGCTTCCTGTTCCTGGCCTCACGATCCATGAGCCTCGGCGTCGTCATCTCGGCGCCGTCGGTGATCCTGTCGATCGTGCTCGGATGGCCGCTGTGGGCGACGGTCGCGGCGATCGGCGGACCGACGATCCTCTACACGATGTTCGGCGGCGTGCAGGCGGTGACGTGGGCGGACGTGAAGCAGATGGGGATCATCACCTTCAGCGTCGTCGCCGTCGTGGCGGCGCTGATCCTGGGGCTGCCGCAGGACATCTCGTTCGCGCAGGCGATGCACCTCGCCGGCTCCACCGGACGCCTGGAGTCGGTCGACTTCACGTTCTCGCTGAGCGAGAGCTACACCGTCTGGTCGGGGCTGATCGGCGGGCTCTTCCTGATGCTCGGCTACTTCGGGTGCGATCAGAGCCAGGTGCAGCGCTACCTGACCGCCCGATCCGTCGACGAGGCGCGGCACTCGCTCATGATGAGCGCGTACGCGAAGATCCCGCTCCAGGTGCTCATCCTGCTGATGGGCGTGCTCGTGTTCGTGTTCTACCTGTTCAACGAGCCGCCCATGCTCTTCAAGCGGGACGTCGAGGAGCGCGTACGCGCCAGTGCACGCGCGACCGAGTACGCGGCCCTCGAGGGCGCGTTCCGGCAGGAGTTCGAGCGTCGCCGCGAGTCGGCGCGCGCCTTCGCCGACGCGCAGCGAGCAGCGGACGAAAGCGCCATCGCGGAGGCACGCGCCCGCTTCCTCGCCAGCCAGCAGTCGGTCGCCGCCACGCGCGGGCGCGCCGCGCAGCTCGTGAAGGACGTCACCGGCGACACCCGCTACAACGACGTGAACTACGTCTTCCCCACCTTCATCACCACCGTGCTGCCGGTCGGACTCACCGGGCTGATGATCGCGGCGATCTTCGCCGCCGTCATGTCGAGCGTCTCGTCGGAGCTGAACTCCCTCTCGACGGCGACCGTCATCGACTTCTACCGCCGTCACTTCCGCACGCAGGCGACCGAAGCGCACTACCTCCGCGTGTCGAAGCTCGTCACGGGCGCCTGGGGCCTGTTCGCCTGCTACATCGCGACGAAGGCCGCGAACCTCGGCGCGTTGATCGAGGTCGTCAACCAGGTGGGGTCGTTCTTCTACGGCTCCATCCTTGGCGTCTTCGTCCTGGCGGTCGGCACCCGCGCGAGCTCCATCGGCGCGCTCGCCGGTCTTGTCGCCGGCATGACGACGGTGGCGCTGGTCGCGTTCAACACCAACGTCGCCTGGCTGTGGCAGAACGTGATCGGGACGGCAACGGTCGTCCTTGTCGGGCAGCTCGTGAGCGCGATGACCGGGAGATCGTCGGATCGGTAGTCGGTGGTTCCGCAATGAGGGTACGAGGTCGACTCGTGAAGCAGCTTCTTGCAATGGCACTGGGGATGGCGGCCGTCGTCGGAGCTCAATCGCCGCAGCGCTACGACGTGGTGATCGCCGGCGGAACGGTCGTGGACGGCACCGGCGCGCCGGGACGCCGAGCGGACGTCGCGATCACGGCGGGACGGATCGCCGCGGTCGGCGCCGTCGAGCGCACGGGCGCCGCCCGGGTGATTGACGCGAACGGCCTCGTCGTCGCCCCCGGCTTCATCGACGTGCACACTCATGCCGACGACGTGTGGGAGCACCCGCGTGCGGAGAACTTCGTGCGGATGGGGGTGACGTCGATCGTGGCCGGCAACTGCGGCAGCTCGGCGGCGGACGTGGAGGCCGCCCTCGCGCGTGTCGCGGCCTCTCCCGCCTCCGTGAATTTCGCCACGCTCGTCGGACACAACACGGTGCGGCGTGCGGTAATGGGCACGGAGAACCGCGCGCCTACGCTCGCCGAGATGGCGCGGATGAAGGCGCTCGTGTGGAAGGCGATGGCGGATGGCGCCGTCGGGTTTTCCACCGGCCTGCAGTACGTGCCGGGCACGTACGCGACGGGAGCCGAGATCATCGAGCTCGCACGCGTGGCCGCCAACGCCGGCGGCGTTTACGCGTCGCACATGCGCAACGAGGGAACGGCGCTCGAAGCCGCCATCGAGGAGACGCTGCGGATCGGCAGCACGACCGGCGCCCGGGTCCAGATCTCGCACCTGAAGGTCGACAGCCCCAGTCACTGGGGCGCCAGCGCGAAGGCGCTCGAGATGATCGACGCGGCGCGCCGGCGGGGCCTCGACGTCGCCGCCGATCAGTACGCCTACACGGCGGCAAGCTCGTCGCTCGGCATCCGCTTTCCGGCCTGGGCGCTGGAGGGAGGACAGCCGAAGATCCAGGAACGTCTGAGCGACGCCGGGACGTGGAGCCGGATCAAGGAGGAGATGCGCGGGCTGCTCGCCGAGCGCGGGTTGAAGGACCTCTCGTTCGCCACGATCGCGTCGTATCGTGCCGATCCGTCGCTGAACGGCCTCTCGATCGCGGAGGCGGCGCGGAAGCTGAAAGCCAGCGACTCCGCCGACGCGCAGCTCGAGCTCGCACGCGAGATGATGCTCGCCGGCGGCGCCTCGATGGTCTACCACTTCATGTCCGACGCGGACGTCGAGCGCATCATGAAGCACCCGTTCGTGGGGTTCGCCTCCGATGCGAGCGTGCTGGCGTTCGGCGCCGGCGTGCCGCACCCGCGCGGCTACGGCAACAACGCGCGGGTACTCGGCGAGTACGTTCGGAAACGGAAGGTAATGGCGCTCGAGGAAGCCGTTCGCAAGATGACGTCGCTTCCGGCGCAGCACTTCCGGTTCGCCGGCCGCGGCATCGTGCGCGAGGGATTCGCCGCCGACCTGGTCGTGTTCGATCCGGCCACGATTGCCGACACCGCCACATTCGAGAAGCCGCACGCCTACCCGGCCGGGATCCCCTACGTGCTCGTGAACGGCGTCGTGGTGGTCCGCAACGGCGAGCACACCGGGGCCACGCCGGGGCAGACACTCACGATTGCCCGAACGTCCCGCTGAACCGGCTGAGCCTGGGAACCTTCGGGCGAAGCGGCTGTCTATCTACGCGAACGTCCTGCGCTGGAGGTCGCCGATGCTGCGGCTATTCGTGCTCCTGTTCCTGATGGCGGCCGCCGTTCCCCGCGCCGCCGACGCCTGTTCCTGCAGCGAGCCGGGGCCGCCATGCCAGGCATTCTGGACGGCGGACGCGGTCTTCTCGGGCACTGTCCTCAGCATCACGACGACACCTCCTCCGCTGCGTCCGCAGAGCGCCCCGCGCAACGCTCCGCCACCCCCGCCGCCTCCCTTCCCGGCCGCCGACACGAGAGTCACCATTCGTGCCGACCGGGTCTGGCGTGGCGGCGTCAGCGGGGACGTCGACGTCTACACCAGCGACGCCGGCGCGAGCTGCGGGTTCGATTTCAAGGAAGGGGAGACGTACCTCGTCTACGCCCGCATGGTGGGCGCGCAGCTTCGGACGAGCCGGTGCTCACGGACCGCACCGATCGGCGACGCGCGCGACGACCAGGCGTACTTTGCCGAGCTGCAGAGGCCGGGCACTGGCGGGCGCATCTACGGGAAGATCACCGTGCCCGAATACGCGACGGCGGCGAACCATAAGGTCGTGATCGGGAATGAGTCCGGCCAGTGGTCGGCGCTGACGGATGCCGAGGGAGCGTTCGAGTTCGCGAACCGCGCGCCCGGCCGGTACGGCATTCGGCTCGACGCGCCTGACACGTACCGAGTGACGGCCAGCGCCCCCCTCGTCGACCTGCGCGATACGCGCGCCTGCGCGGTCGTGCACTTCAGCGTCCGCGCCGCAGGATACGTGGGTCTGACCGTCCTCGACGCGCACGGCAAGCCCGCAGTGCGAACGACGCTGGAGCTCATCGAGGCCGAGAGCCTCGGCGCGCCGCGTCCGACAGCGCGCACCGCTCGAACCCATGCGGACGGCAGCGTCGCGTGGGCGGACGTGCCTCCCGGCTCGTACGTGATCGGCCTGAACGTGACGCAGGTGGTGGATCCGGTGCGCCCGCAGCCGGTGCTCTTCTACCCCGGCGTGGCCGACGCCGCCGCGGCTCACATCTTCCACGTCGCCGCCGGCGAGCGCGTGGAGCTCGACACACTCCGCCTGCCAGCCGCGCCGGAGCGGCGCCAGGTGACCGGCGTCGTGACGAGGGCCGACGGGTCGCCGATCCGCGGCGCGGATGTCTTTCTGCGCAGCGATGCGCGATTCACCAGGGGGCGTGCGGTGGGCAAGCCGGCGAGAACCGATGCGGAAGGGCGCTTCACCCTGACCGGCCTCGCGGGCCATCGCTACGTCGTCGAGGTGATGCTCGGGATCGAGGGAGAGGACCGGCGCCCCTTCGGCCGGAGCGCGCCGTTCGAACTGACCGACCGGACGCCCCCGCTGCGGATCGGTCCGGCGAAGTGACGCCGGGACGCGCGCGTGCGCGCCCCGGCAGTCCACAGAGGCGGGCGCTCAGAACCGGAATGTGATGCCGACCGAGCCGCGCCAGAAGCGCAGGTCGGCGAGCCGCACGTCGCCGTCGTCGAGGTCCTGCAGCGCGCGGAAGTAACGGACGTCGCCCCGGAGGCCGACGTTGTCGGCGAAGAACCCGGCGAGGCCGGCGCCGACGTTGTACCCCCAGTCGCTGCTGCTCACGTTGAGCAGGTCGCCGGCGCTGCCGATGCGGCTGCGGATGATGCCGACGCCGCCCGACGCATAGGGACGGATCCCCGCGCCGGTCTGGCCGCCGACGGGGGCGCCCAGCGTGATGTTCGCCATCACCGTCGTGAGGTTGTTGTCACCGTAGTCGAAGTCACCGGCCCCCTCGGTGAGCTCGAAGAAATTCGGCGTGTAGCCGAAGTCGATCTCGAATCCGGCGATCCCGCCTCCCATCCAGGCGAGCGAGGCACCGAACGTTCCGCGCTTCTCGAACTCGTCCTCGAAATCGCCGGTCTGGTTGTTGAACGTCACCGACGATCCCCAGTTCATGCCGATGAACGGCGTGAACAGCCAGTCGGCCGACGCTTTCGCCGGCGCGGCCGCCGTAATCATGAGCGCAAGGCACCCCGAGATGAACAGCTTCCGTACTGACATTTCGCTTACCTCTACTTCCTTCGGAGCGGCGACAGGCCGCGCAAGTGGCGCGACGGCCTCAGCCGTTCGCGCGAGTACACCGCGCGAGGGTGCAAGCGATGTGCCTCGGGGGATGACCGGAGGGGGGAAATACTTCAGTCCGCAATCGCGCGGCTGAAGTGTTCTAGCAGCAGATGCCACGCGCGCGCGACGTGCGCTTCGGTCGTGTGCAGGTTACCGATCGCGAGGCGGATCGCGAAGCGGCCGTTCAGGCGGGTGTGCGACAGAAAGACTTCGCCGGTCCCGTTCACGGCCTCCAGCAGTCGTTCATTGAAGGCGTCGAGGCCCGTTTCCCGCTCCGCGTCCGCTGCGTTCGGCTCGGAGCCGTGGGGCAGTGCGCGGAAGCACACGACGCTGAACGGGACCGGCGCGAGACGCTCGAAGTCGGAAGAGGCATCGATCCACGACGCGAAGAGCCGCGCGAGCCGCATGTGCTCGGCGAGCCTCTCGCGCAGTCCTTCCGCCCCGAAGTGCCGGAGCACCATCCAGAGCTTCAGCGCGCGGAACCGGCGCCCGAGCTGGATGCCGGTGTCCATCAGGTTGCGCACGCCTCCCGCGGCGCTCGTCGCCAGGTACTCCGGCACGAGCGAGAACGCGCTCCGCAGCACGTCCATGTGCCCGCAGTAGAGCACGCTCAGGTCGAACGGCGTGAAGAGCCACTTGTGGGGATTGACGACGAGCGAATCGGCGTGCACCGCGCCGTCGAGGAGCCGCTCGTGTCCGGGCACCATCGCGGCGACGCCGGCGTACGCGGCGTCGACGTGCAGCCAGATCTGCTCGCGCGCGCAGATCTCCGCGATTTCCTCGAGCGGATCCACGCTCGTCGTCGACGTCGTGCCCACGGTTGCGACCACGGCGAGTGGGATGCGTCCGGCCGCACGGTCGGCCGCGATTGCGTCGCGCAGCGCGCCGGCGCGCATGCGAAAGCGCTCGTCGCTCGGGATCTTCCGCAGCGCCTCGTGCCCGAAGCCGAGAAGAATGACCGCCTTGTCGATGGAGGAATGCGTCTGGTCGGAGCCGTAGATGGTGTAGCGCGGCCCGCCGTCCGGTGACGCGGCGGCAAGGCCGCCGAACCTCACGCCAGGCACGGCGCGCTCGCGCGCCGCCGCCAGTGCGTGCAGCGTCGAGATCGACGCGGTGTCGTAGATGACCCCGTCGAACGTGTCGGGGAGGCGCATGAGGCGGCGGAGCCACGCGAGCGTGACCTCTTCGAGCTCGGTGGCGGCCGGCGACGTGCGCCAGAGCATCGCCTGCTGGTTGAGCGCCGCCGACAGGAACTCGCCGAGAATGCCGGGTGCGCTCGCGGTGATCGCAAAGTACGCGAAAAAGCCCGGATGATTCCAGTGCGTGACCCCGGGCAGGATCACGCGCTCGAAATCGGAGAGGATGGCGTCGAACGGCTCGCCGCGCGCCGGTGCGTCGTCGGGCAACTGCGAGCGGATGTCGCCGGGATTGACGCGGGCGAGAACCGGATACCGGCTCGGGTCGGCGAGGTAGTCGGCGATCCAGTCGGCGAGGCGGTGCGCCTCGCGGCGGAACGCCTCGGCATCCATGTCACCGAGCGGGTGAGTCACCCGCTCAGTTTATCGCTCAACTTCCACAGCCACCGGCGCGCTGAGGCGGACGTTCACGATGGATCCGCTCGCCAGCGTCGCGGGGTTGCGTCCGCCCGCCATTACCGCCGCCGTGCCGCCGGCGGCGCCGACGGCCGCGCCCGTCGCGGCCCCCTTGCCGCCGCCAAGGATCCCGCCGAGCACCGCGCCGCCGATCGCCGCGCCGCCGATCTTGCGCGAGCTCTCCGCGCCCGGAGAGTCTCCCTCGCGGTAGATCGTCTCGGTGCGCAGGGGCATCTGGCGCCCGTCGGCGAGCACCAGTGTGTGAAAGCGGACGCCGAGCCTCGCGCGATCCTTCATCTTGCCGCCGCGCTCGACGAGCGTGACGTGCCCGATCACGCGGGATCCGGCGGGGATAGCGAGCCGTCCGCCGGCGTAGACGTCGCGGCTGACGCGCGCCTCCACGCGGTCCTCGACGACCGCCTGCTCGCTCGTGATCGTCCGCTCCACTTCAAGCCCGATCACCGAGGATACCGGCACGACGATCTCTTCGAACACCCGCTCGGGCGCGCCAGGGATCTCCGGCTCGGTCGCCGCCGGCTCGGGGGCGCGTTCATACGAAGCCGCCGGGAGCGCCGCGTCGACCGGTGCGGCCGCCAGGGGTTCGGCACTGGCGGCAATGGCGGCGGGTGCCGCGGTCGCCGCGCTGGCGGCCCGCGCCTCCGGCGGCCGCTGCGTACGCCGCCGCTCGGTGGCTGGGGGCGCCGCCGGGACTGCCGGGCGCTCGACGGGCGGCTCGACGGCCGGCGCCGCGGGGGCTGGCGCAGCCTCCGGCGTCACCAGCGCCTCGGTTTCGTGAACCGGTGTTTCGTCGCCGGCCGGCACCGCCGTGGTCGCGGGCTGCTGCGCGTGGACCGCGCGGTCGGCTGCGTTCTGGCGCACGGCCAGGTACGAGCCTCCGGCTGCCGCTGTCAGACATCCTGCCGCGAGCAGGCCCACCGTGACGGATCGGGAAATCATTGGTCCAACTCCTGGATACTCCCCGCTGAGCAATTGCTGTGCCCCAGGTATCGGCCAAAAAGCGGCGGATAATCATCGCGGCCGCCCCGCGGCGGGGACACTCGGTGTCCTCGCCGCAGGACCCCCCCGCCGCGGGACTCGCGTCCTATATGCGGCAGGGACGCGGCATCACCGTTGCAGCCCGGCTGTTGGCTTCCCCGGAGGACCGCATGCGCCGTTTCGCTCTCGCCCTCGTTCTCGTGCTCGCGCCGGCTGTCGCGCACGCCCACGTCACGGTCCGCGATATCGTCGAGCTCACCCGGGCCGGTCTCGGCGAGGAGATCCTGCTGGCGCTCATCGAGGTGCATCAGCCGGTCTTCCCGGTCGACTCCGACACCCTGAAGGGGCTCCGCGACGCCGGTGTGCCCCAGAAGGTCATCGTCGCGATGGTCAGGAGCGGGCGGACACCGGCCCCCCAGCCCCCGCCCGTGATCGTGCAGCCGCCGCCGCCGCCCGCGCAACCTGCGCCGCAGGTGGTCGTCATCGAGCGCGAGGAGCCGCGCGTCCGGGAAATCGCGGTGCCGGTGCCCGTGTACGT
>Ga0247719_1000087_pt1 | contig 64190 bp, 75 predicted proteins | sample 41E_DmetaG_FD_189046 | JGI IMG/M metagenome (GOLD analysis project Ga0247719, IMG submission 189046) | Soil microbial communities from hillslope of Landscape Evolution Observatory, University of Arizona, Oracle, AZ, United States - 4-1-E_D | ecosystem: Engineered > Artificial ecosystem >...
ATCTACATGTTCGACCTGGCCGGCTACCGCCCGTCCGCCCTGCCGGCGGGCCAGCGTGGCCGCTACACGCTGGGCGGCTTCACCGACGCCACCTTCACGGTGATGAAGGTGCTGGAGGACGGCCGCGGTGCCGGCTGGACGTTCATGGCGTGAACTTGCCGGGCACGCGAACACTACCGAGGCTCCACAGCGCGTACGCCCACCCGGGGCGTACGCCGCTGCTGGGGGGTGTGGAGGAAGCGTTATGGCGCTCCCATCACGGATCAGTCTGATCGCGCCTGCTCCTACCTCACTGCCGAGCGCGTCCAACCCCACGTCCCAGCGACGGCAACGCTGAGGCTCAACGCGCCACCGCTACAGGTTTCGGATCTCCCACTCCACGACGCGGCCGTCGGGCAGGAGGCTCGAACAGCGTTCCCGGGGATGGACGTTCCAAAAACGCGGTGATCGCGTGCAACCACACCTCGACGCGCTGAGCGATTGGAATGGACTGCGGGACACGGGAAATCATGATGGTGGCGGCGGTTTCGGACGGAAGGTCTGCGAACTCCGTGTCCTGGGTGAGGAACAGCAGGTCGGCCTCAACCGCCAGGCGCCGGCGAATCTGCTCGTCCGAAATGCCACGGAGTCCGAGGGCGATGATGTGTTCAGCGGCATGGCCCGACTCTTGGAGGCGCCGATAGAGCTGGATGGGGAAGTTCTCATCGAGGAGAATCCGCATCGAGGGTCAGGAGACCTCTTGCACCGCTGGGGGCAGGTGAGCGGCAACGTGAGCTGCGTACCGAACGGCGGCGAGGACCTGGTCGCGGGTCAGGTCGTACGCCTCCTGAACAGCCTCGACGCTGTCGCCGGAGCCGATCGCCCCGACGACGGTGGCGACATCGATGCGGGTACCGGCGAGGCAGGGCTTACCGAATCGGACACCTGGGTCCATCGTGATCCCTGGGTAGACCTCCGTTGTCATCGCCTCCTCAGCCGGCGTCGTGTTTTGACCGTGACCGCCTGATTGTCCCATGACCCTGGTCGTCGGGCACCAGCGTGGACTTAGTCGAACGGGCTGCAGGTAGTGCCACCCGTCTCTTAGCGTGCAGGACACAGCCCAGAGCGGCTGGTTCAGCACGCTCGGCCGTCGATACGTCCGAGCGGGCGAACCCGCTCCCCTCCCCACTGCTGTGCGACACCATGGAGCCCATGACGGTCGACCCCTTCGAGGACTCGCCGGATTTCGCGAGGTTGTACGGCGGCACCGACTCGCCGTTGTCGCCGCGCATGGCCTCACAGCTCTGGACGACGGCCATCCACTTCGCAGACACCTACGCCGACTCGGACGTGACGGAGCTCCTCACGCGCGAGTTGCCTCCGATCGCCAGGCTGATGGCGGACGACGTCTGGATGGAACGCTTCGTCGCCTGCTTCGAGGGCCTTGCGGCCCGGCTGGCACGCGGCCGGTTCGCATCGAGTCAGCTGGCCTCGTGCACCGGCGAGGAGATGGCGCTGCATCTGGTCATCGACTCAGCGGAGGCCGGCGTGAGCGATGACGTCATGCCGCTGGACGACTCGCTACCCGCTGACCCCGAGCGCGACTGCGACTTCGAATGGGCCCGGGAGGTCCTGTTCCGCGACCACGACGTGCTCCTCCTGTTCAACCCGTCACTCGACGGGATCGAGGACAACGACAGCGAACTCAGTCAGCGCCACATGTTCGCCAACCTGCATCCCCGACGCTGGTTCCTGCCGTTCCCGGATCAGCTCGACCTCGATCCGGAGGGGTGAGTCTTCGAGCCTCGACCGCGTACGGCGGCATCGATGCCCATGATGGCGTCGGCGATGATCAGCGCCTCCGAGAGCGTCAGGTACCTCACTCAGCCAGGCGGTCGAGGATCTCCCGATCCCGTTCGGTGAGGGCGCGCAGCTTCTCCATGAAGTCCGAGTCGTCCTTGACACGAGCGATCTCGGCGATCAGCGCCTCGGTCACGCGTCCGGGGAGTCCTCGGCAGGGGGCCGAGCGAACGCCTTGCCCACGATCCCTGCGGCCCTTTGATCGGCGCCCGGCATGAGGTGGCTGTAGATCTTCAGGGTCGTCGATGTGTCCCGGTGAGCGAGGCGGGCCGACACCGTTGTGATGGCTTCCCCGGCGTCGAGAAGAAGCGAGGCCTGCAGGTGGCGGAGGTCGTGCAGACGCGCCTCGACGCCAAGCTGTCGGCAGAGCCGGCGCCAGGCCTGGCCGATCCGGTTCGGCGGGAGCGGTTCGGCGCTTCCGGGTGACCTCGGGAACACGAAGTCGCCGGCGGTGACCGGCGAGCCGGCCACCTCGCCCAGCTCGAAGGAACGGTCCCGGTGCTGGCGCAGCAGCTCGGTCGTTCCCGAATCGAGGCCAACCCAGCGAATGCCGTGGTTCTTGGTGTCCCGCACGATCCGCTGCCTCTGGATGTCCAGCACGCCCCGCCGGATCATGACCCGCGGCATGTCCCCGTCGATGTCGACCGCGGACCACTTGAGCCCGCAGACCTCGCCACGGCGGCACCCGGTGGCGGCGACGAGACGGAACACCACTGCGTTCTCCGGGTTCCGGGATGCGGCCGCCGCGTCCAGGACGCGGAGCACATCGGCAACCACCGGTGGCACAGTCTCGACCTGCTCGACTCGCGGTGGTGTGGCCCGCTCGACCGGGTTGCGCTCGAGCCAACCCCAGCGCACGGCTTGGTGGAATGCGGCCCGAAGAACGCTGTGGAAGCGCAGGACGGTGGCCGCCTTGCGAGTCGTCTGCTTGGAGAGCAGCCGATAGAGGTCGTCGAGGACCTTGGGCGTGACCTTGCCGATCGGCTGGCCGAGGAACCCCTCGGGCATTTGTCGCACGAGCCGCCGGTACCCGTAGAGCGTTGACGGGGACCGCCCGACGTGCTCGATGTGATCGAGCCATGCGTCGAGCAGCTCGGCGACCGTGCATTTCTTGGGCTCGACGACGCCGCCGTCGACCTCGGTGACGAGAACGGCGAGCGCACTCTGCGCCTGGCGCTTCGTCCCCCGGAACACTTTGGTCCGGTACTTCCGCTTGCCGGTGAGCGGGTCAGCGCCCTCGAAGACGCGGAGCTCCCAGTAGCCGGGGCGCTTCTCCCGCATCGAGCCCTTCATCCGTCTGTTCCTTCCTCGACGCCGCCGAAACGGCAACCCGTTAGGTCGGGGGCAGGAGGCCGCGGTGAGAGTCCACGCTGCCCGGCAGGACCACCAACTCGATGTGCCCTTCGGCGTTCACCGAGAGGATCTGCGCCACCGCAAGTCCGCGTCCTCGTCCCCGACGATCGCATATCGGCCGGCGACCGGCACGAACCCGGCACGGGCGTCCTGCAGCCTGGTCCAGAGGCGCCGGTCGTCCGTCATGTCCATGAAGTCGACGGCGAGGTCGTGATCGTCCATCAGCAATCCTCCGCCCCACGCTACCCACGCCCCGGATGGGACACCGCCTCGCCATGAGAGGCAGTCAGCGGCTAGATGGGACACTTAGATGGGACAAACCAGTTATGTAAGGTAATTTCTGGGAGCGGTTCTCAGGATGCAGCGCTCTGACCAGCACTTTTGTCTGCGCCCTCGGCAGGATTCGAACCTGCGACACACGGTTTAGGAAACCGATGCTCTATCCCCTGAGCTACGAGGGCTGAATTGTCAAACGTCCTGGCTGGCGACTTTGGTTTCCCCTAGCGACGACCCGAAGGCTTCGAGAACGCAACTGGAACAGCTGCCGCGACGAACAGCAGCGCGAGCCGCACGCTCCGTCCCGGTGCACGCTCCAGTATGGCTGGCCTCCGAAGCGGGATGAGGACGATCTGCAGCGCGTCCGCCGCCGCTGCCTGGGCCTAGTGCAAGACGGCGAAGGGGCAGTCAGCCTCGCCCGGAGCCTTGGTAAGCGAGCCGCTGGCGCGTACGGAGACGGCCTGGGGGTCGCACATCGCCGTCGAGCCGACCACGTCGCTCGGGAGGAATGTCACCGTCCCCGAGAGCTGCTCAACCGCGGCGCGGCATGCCACCACCACTTCCCGTACTCCTCCGCCGGAGATCCGGAAGTGTGCTTTTCGACGCGTTCCATCGGTGGCGCCTGGCAACGTCGGCAAAGGCGGGCTTCTTCACGATCGCTTCATGACGATCGACGCAGAAGCCGGCTCCAGGCGCCTCGCCCGCCCTATCGCCTTGCTGGTCGTGGCCGCCCTCGTCGGCTCGCTGGCGTTGGTCTCAGCCCGCGTGGCGATGGCCGGTCCGAGGCACAGCTACCTCTCCGTCGCCCGCTCGCTCGAGCTGCTCCGTACCTCCTACGGCTCGATCGCCGAGCGTCCCATCGAGGAGCCCAGAGTCGTCGTTGCGCCCACCTCGGCGGCGACCTGGGCTCGCTCGGACGACGTGAACATCGCCAACAAGGCCTGGAACCCCCGCGCCGGCCGGACGTGGACTCATGGCGACGCCCGGGCGATGTGGCCCGACGGCATGGGCGGGTTCACTGACCCGGTCACCGGCGACGTCTACATCAACGCCGAGCTGGCGGTGGAGTCGACGATGCCGCACGAGCTGCTGCACGCCAATGCCGCACCGGAGTTCCTCCAGGCAGTCGGCGTGAACCTGAACGAGGGCTTCACCGAGAACCTCGCATTGGAAGCGATGACCGCTTCCGGCGTGGCCGCCGAGAAGGTTCCCGCCTATGGCGCCTACCGGGCCGTGGCCAAGGTGATCGCCGCCATCACCGGTCGTGATCTGCTGTTGCGGGCCTACTTCAACGGCGGAACCCACCTCGCCGACTTCGTCGCCGCTCTCGGCGCCGACACGCTGGCGAGGGTCAAGGCCGCAACCAGCGGCCCCGACACCCGGCAGGCGCTGGCGATCCTCGCGACCGTGCCGGCGTCCGCCTCCTGAAAATGCGCAGACACTCCGTCGTCCGTCGACTAGAGAGGGCGACGACGGGGAGGCGTGACTGTGGAGTGGGACCTGCTCAAGGGCGTTCCCGAAGACACGATCCGGGAGCTGCTTTCCGGGGCTCGCCGCCGGCGGTTCGCCCGGCGGGAGGTGCTGTTCCACGCCGGCGATCCGGCGGCCAGTGTCCACCTGGTGGCCAAGGGCCGCATCGCCATCCGGGTCACAACGCCCCTGGGGGACGTGGCGACGCTCAGTATCGTCGTGGCCGGCGACGTGCTCGGCGAGATGGCGCTGCTCGCGCCCGGCGGCGTGCGCAGTGCGACGGCGATCGCCCTGCAGCCCACGGAGACGCTGATGATCGACGCCTCCACCTTTGCAGACCTCCGCCGGTCGGAGCCCGGGCTCACCGACGCGCTGGTGACGTTGTTGGCGGACCGGGTGCGGCAGCTGAACGACCGGCTGCTGGAGGCGCTGTACGTCCCCGCCGACACGCGGCTCCTGCGTCGCGTCTCCGAGCTCGCCGAGCTCTACGGCGCGGACATCCCCTTGACCCAGGAGGACCTCGCCGGCCTCGCCGGCGCCACCCGGTCGACGGTCAACCGGGTGTTGCGGCGGGAGGAGAGGGACGGCACGCTGGTGCTCGGGCGAGGCCGGGTCACCATCGTCGACCCGCAGGCTCTGGCCCGCCGGTCGCGGTGACGGCACACGGTCATGCGTGTCCTCCGTCACACTCCTTCCCTGCCGTGGGGCAACGACCCGAGGGAGGTCGTCCTTCATCATGGGGACACATCCGAGTTCCCACAGGAGGAATCCCAAATGGCGGTCATGGAACGGCCCGGCGTTCACGCCGACTCGCCGGCGCTGTACCTGCTCTTCGCCGGCCGGCACGGTCATCCGTCCCACGGCGCAGGAAGCCTGGTGGCGGCGTACGCGTCGGCCGACGAGGCTCGCGCCGCCTTTCGTCAGACCCGGCTGCAGCTCTCCGACCGGGAGGGATGGGCCGAGTTGACGATGGTCGCCGACGGCACAAAGGTGAAGCGGGTCTGCTGGTTCGGGACCACCCCCGGACGTATCGACCCGCACCCCGCCTGGTTGTCGGCGCCGCAGCATGCGAAGACGGCGAAGGGACGATCCCCTCGCCGTCGGTCACCGTTCGGCCTGGGCCGGCGAACATCCAGGCGCGCCGACCGATGACCTTTCTCTTCTCTCGCCACCAGGCGGCTTTGCGGCCGTCCTCCAGCACGCTCACACGTCTGCGACCCACCGGGGCGGCACTTGCGGAGCCGGTCGTTCGAGCCCGGAGGCTGCCGGCCACGGAGAAGTGCCGAAGCTGGCGGGATGGGGCGCTCGGCGCGGCAAGCGACGGTCAGCCCCGGCGGGACCGGCTCAGCCACTGGTCTACCGGCGCCCAGTCGTCGACGAGGATGCGCCGGCCCGCAGCGAAGTCGTCGACCGCTCGCCCGCTCAGCACTTGCTCACCACTCTGGCGGGCGGCGATGGCGCCGGCGATGCGCTCGGCGTCGATGGGGCTCGTACTCGCGACCAGCACCACGTTGCCGCCCGGCGTACCGGCGAACAGGCTCGGAGGGGCGATGGCGGTGACGTGGCCGAACACACGGCGGAGGGTGGCCGCCTCGGCGCGGGCGAAACGCAGGGGTGGGTAGTCGATCAGGTTCATGACGTAGACGCCGCCATCGGCGAGGACGGCGCGGACGCCGGCGAGGAACTCCTCGGTGGTCAGGTGCCACGGCACAGCCAGTCCCCCGAACGCATCACCCACCACCACGTCTTGGGATCCCGAAGGCACCGACTGCAGGAGAAGCCGAGCGTCGCCGACGCGGACGTCGAGGTCGGGCCCGGCGCGCAGGCCGAGGCGGTCCTCGGCCAAACGGACCAGGCCGGGGTCGATTTCGAGCACCGTGCTGGTCGTGCCCGGACGGGTGGCCCGGAGGTAGTTCGGCAAGGTGAAGCCGCCACCGCCGACGTGCAGCACTTGCAGCGGCCCGGGAGGAGCGGCAACCGAGATCACGTCGGCGACGACCCGTGCGTAGTCGAACTCCAGGTGCGTGGGGTCGTCGAGGTCGACGTAGCTGTGGCGGAGCGTGTCCAGTACGAGCAAGCGCCCGCCCGGTCTCGAGGTGTCAGGGACGACCCGGGCGCAGTGGTACACGGTCTCCTCGTCGCAGGGTCCTGCCGTCCCCGCGGCGACGTACGACGCGAGCAAGCCGACCACCACGGCCGCACCCACCACCCGTGCACTGCCCCGCCACAGCCACAGCCACAGCACGGCGCCGGCGACGATGAGGCTGACTGCGATGGCCACGATCGACGTGGACGTCGACACGGCTTCGACGAGCACGAAACCGGCGAGGTACGTGCCGATGATGGCGCCGGCGGTGCCCAGGGCGGAGAGGCGGCCGACGACCTTGCCCGTCGCGGCCAGGTCTCGGAGCTGCAGCTTCACCACGGTTGGCGACACCGCGCTGAGCACGGCCGCCGGCGGGAAGAACCCGACGAGGGACAGGCCGATCACAGACGAGCCACCGCTGGCGCCCAGCGCCCGCACCAGCGGTACCGAGAGCAGTGAGAGCGCTCCTCCGGCGAGGAGCAGCGGCCCGACGAGGCGCCGAGGCTCCACCCGGTCCGCCGCATAGCCGCCGACCCACGTCCCCACCGAGATCCCAGCCAGCACGGTGGCGATGGTGGCGGTGTAGGTCTCCAGGGTGACACCGACGTAGGGCGCCAGCAGCCGCAGCGCCAGGATCTCGAGCACCAGCACGGCGCCCGAGGTGTAGAAGACGGTCAACCCGGCGAGGGCCGGGCTCATCGCCGGCCGGGGCGGCTCTTCGTGGCCGTCCGGCACGCCGCCAACGTTACCGGCGCGGGCACTGGCGGTCGCCGGCCTCGGCTCGGCAACGAGACGCCGGACCCTCGGCATACGTGGTCACCTACGCCGCCTCCCGGCGGCGTTCGATCCGGGACCGTTGTGCCCCGCCGACCGGCTGTGACCTGCGGCGATGCATGAGAAACTGCAGGCGTGGGGGAGCTCATCGGCGACCGGTACGAGCCTTTGCAGGTGGTCGGGGCGGGTGGCCAGAGCACCGTGCTGCAGGCCCTCGACCACGAGCGCGGCCGCCTCGTCGGCCTCAAGGTCCGGCCCCGCGGGTCACCGGAGGACGACGGGTCGCTGCTCAACGAGGCCCGGATCCTTCTCGGCCTCGAGCCCCGCTCCTTGCTGTGCCGGGTGCGGGAGGACTTCCGCCGCCGTGGGGTCCGCATCGCCGACCTGCGCCGCCCGCCGGCGGCCAAGGCGTGAGCCGGCCCCTCCCCCTGCGGTTCCTGCTGTCGGTCGACGACGCCCGGAACCTGCCAGACAGCCCGGCCGAGGTGGCCGTCGTGGGGCGCTCGAACGTGGGCAAGTCGTCGCTGGTCAATGCCCTGGGCGGGCGCAAGGACCTGGCCCGGACGTCGAAGACCCCCGGGCTGACGCGGCTGCTCAACTGCTTCGCCGCTGCCGGAGGGACGCTCGTGGACTGCCCGGGCTACGGGTACGCCGAGGCGTCGAAGTCGATGCGGGCGTCGTGGCAGACGATGATCGAGCGCTACCTCCTGGGGCGCGAGCCTTTGTCCATGCTGCTGGTGCTGGTCGACGGCGAGGTCGGCCCCACCCGGCTCGACCTCGAGCTGCTCGAGTGGGTCCGGGCCAACGAGATTCCGCACACCATCGTCGCCACCAAGCACGACAAGGTGAAGTCGTCGCATCGGGCGAAGCGCAAGAAGGAGCTCGCCGCCGGCTGCCGCCTGGACCCCGAGGACATCGTCTGGGTCAGCGCGGCCAAGGGCACCGGCATCGATCGTTTGCGCGGGCTCATGGCGCTGTGGCTGTCTCAGCCCGTCTGACCCTCCGTCAGCATGCTCAGCCCCAGCTGGGCGACCTCTCCCAGATGAGCTGCGCTCTCGCGTCTCGCCCGAGCATCAGCGTACGCCTCACACGGGCGTCAGGAGGTCGCCTTCGCGCACCAGCTCGAGGGCGAGCGTCTTGTAGCCGACGGTGTCGAAGAAGACGGTGACCGTGTCGCCCTCGTAGCCCATGACCTGGCCCTCACCCCACGACGTGTGGGCGACCCGGCCGTGGACCGGGAACGGCTCCTCCGCGGACACCTTGTCCTCGGCTCCCGCGGCGCAGCGGTCGCAATTGCCGCACGGCTCGTCCAACGGCTCGCCGAAGTAGCCGAGCAGAACCTGGCGCCGGCACCCCCGCGCCTCGGCATAGGCCCGCATCATCTCCACCCGCGACTGCTGCACCCTCGCCCGCGCCTCCTGCTCCTCGTGGGCGCGGGCCGCGGCGACCGCTGCCGGCTCGCCGGCCTCGCCGCGGTCGAGGCAGGTCAGGGCGGCGGTGACTCGTGCCCGCGGCAGGCCGGTGTGCTCGACGAGCGCGTCGACGTCGGTCATGTCGGCTTCGGCCACGGCGGCGACGTCGTCGGGCCCCGCTCCGCCCCCGCCGGCGAAGAACCGGCGCAGCCCCAGGTCCTCGGGGCGGTAGAAGAGCACGGCCTCGGCCGGCTCGCCGTCCCGGCCGGCCCGGCCGATCTCTTGGTAGTAGGAGTCGGGTGAGTCGGCCACATCGTGGTGATGGACGAAGCGCACGTCGGGCTTGTCGATGCCCATGCCGAAGGCGGTGGTGGCCACGACCACGTCGACGTCGTCGCCGGCGAAGGCGGCCTCGACCTGGCGGCGCCGGCTCGCCGGGAGCCCGCCGTGGTACGCCTCGGTCCGGACGCCGCGCTCCTGCAGCCCGACGGCCACCTCCTCGGCGATGCGGCGGGTGGCGGCGTAGACGATGCCGACGCCCGGCCCGCCGGCGGACTCGACGGTGCGGTCGAGGACGGCACGCCGCTTGGCCTCGCCGTCGGTGAACCGCTCCACCGCCAGGCGGATGTTCGGGCGGTCGAAGCCCCTGACCACCAGCAGCGGGTCGCGCAGGCCGAGACGGCCGATGATCTCGGCCCGCACCGGCGGGGCCGCGGTGGCGGTCAGGGCCAGGATCGGCGGGCGGCCGAGGTCCTCGGCCACCGCGGCCAGGCGTAGGTATTCAGGGCGGAAGTCGTGGCCCCACGAGCTGATGCAGTGGGCCTCGTCGACGACGACGAGCGAGGGCCTGGCCGCCGTGGCGTGCTCCAAGACCTCGGCGTTGGCCAGCTGCTCGGGGGCGAGGAACAGGAACTCCAGGTCGCCGGCGATGAGGTCGTCGAGGGCCTGGCGACGGTCGGTCGCCTTGACCTGGGAGTTGGCCTCGGCGGCGCCGACCCCGTTGGCCACAAGGGCGGCGACCTGGTCGCGCTGGAGGGCGATCAGAGGGGAGACGACGACCGTCGGCCCCGGAATGAGCAGCGCGGCCAGCTGGTAGATCGCCGACTTTCCGGCGCCCGTGGGCAGCACCGCGAGCACGTCGCGGCCGTCGGCGGCGGCCCGGATGGCCTCCTCCTGTCCGGGGCGCAGTTGCTCGAAGCCGAAGGTCTGGCGAGCCAGACGCCGCAGGCTGGTGGTGGCCAGCCCTACAGCTCCGGTGTCGTGGGCGCCTCGCCCAGCAGGTGGTCCTCGAAGCCGTCGCCCTCCTCGAGGCCCTGCTCCCAGCCGCCGTCGTAGGCGAGCTCGGGATCGGTGCCGGCGGAGGGGTGCGGGTCGATCAGGTCGTCGATGGGAAGGTCGCCGAAGGTGCTCATAGGTCTGCCCCCCTACCCCCGTACCTCAGTGACAATTCCCCGATCCCGAGTCGGTGAAAGTCTTCCCCTCCACGGGCACGAACTGCCACTGGTAGCTGCCCGGCCGCAACGTCAGCGCCAGCACGCCGAAGGTGTTGTCGTTGCGGACCTCGCTCCCCGGCGCCGGCGGGCCGAAGGGGTAGTGGCTGCGCCCACCCGTGCCCACGACGAACTGGCGCACGCCCCGGGCGGGGTCGACCTGGCCGGCGGGGTCGAGGGGGGCGAATCGCTCGTAGTTGTGCTCGTGGCCGCTGAGGAGCACGTCGACGCCGAGCTCGTACAGGGCGGTGTAGAGCGAGTGCATGGCGACGGTCGGTCCGTGCGTCGTCCCGGAGCTCCACCGTGGGTGGTGCCAGATGGCCAGCGTGCACCGGACCGGATGGGCGGCCAGGTCGTCGCGCAGGAACCGGTCCTGGGAGCCGCCGGTGGCGCAGCCCACCACCTCGCAGTTCGAGTTGAGGACGATCACGTGCCAGGTGCCCAAGTCGTAGCTGTACCACCCGAGGGGCGCCTCCCCGGCAGCGGCGCCGAAGGCGCCGAAGTAGCCACCGGCCCGGAAGACGCCGTACTCGTGGTTGCCGAGGGCCGGACGGGTGCGGTCCTTGTGGCGACCCCACGTGGGGTCGTAGCAGTTGGCGAACTCCGATGCCGTCCCGTTCTCGTAGACGTTGTCCCCGAGGGTGGCGATCGTGGCGTTGGGCCGGGCGTCGAGCAGGGCGGCCGTGGCCTCGTCGCCCGTGGAGGTGCACGACGCGATGTCCCCGGCCGCCAGGAGGGTGGCCACCGGCAACGTGGTGCTGGTCGAGGTGTCCGGGATGCTGCTCGTCGGGGACGCGGCGGGTACCGGCGCCCGGCGGTCGGAATCGCCACAGGCGGCCAGGAAGAGGATCGGGGCGAGGAGGAGTGCGGCACGGCGCATGGCCCGCATTCTGGCCTGTCCTGCGACGGCCACGGTGCGTGCTAGGCACATGGGGTGCAGTACCGCCAGCTGGGCCGTAGCGACCTCATGGTCTCCGAGATCAGTTTGGGCTCCTGGCTGACCTACGGCGTGGGCGTCGAGGCCGAGCGGGCCACGGCCTGCGTGCGGCGGGCCCTCGAGGTGGGGATCAACTTCTTCGACACGGCCAACGTCTACGGCCGGGGCGCGGCGGAGTCCTTTCTCGGCGAGGTGCTCAGCGGCGCCGACCGCGCGTCCTACGTGCTGGCCACCAAGGCGTACTTCCCGATGTCGGAGGCCGACCGAGGCCTGTCGGCGGCCCAGATCCGCAGGCAGTCGGAGGCGTCGCTCAAACGGCTCCGCACCGACTACGTGGACCTCTACCAGTGCCACCGCTACGACGAGAACACGCCGCTGGAGGAGACCATGACGGCCCTCACCGAGCTGGTGCGGTCCGGGAAGGCGCGCTACATCGGCTTCAGCGAGTGGACGCCGGAGCAGATCTCCGCGGCCCTGGCCATCCCCGGTGTCGAGCGCTTCGTCTCCAGCCAGCCCGAGTACTCCATGTTGTGGCGCAAGGCCGAACAGGTCATCCCCCTCTGCGCCAGAGAGGGGATCAGCCAGATCGTGTGGTCGCCGCTGGCTCAGGGCGCCCTCACCGGCAAGTACAAGCCGGGCTCCCCTCCCCCGGCCGACTCCCGGGCGGCGAACAAGTCGATGGGGTCGATGATGGGGCGCTTCCGCGACGATTCCGTTCTGGCCGCCGTCCAGCGCCTCCGGCCGATCGCCGACGACCTGGGCCTGACCATGGCCCAGCTGGCCCTGGCCTGGGTGCTGCAGGAGGACAACGTCGCATCGGCGATCACCGGCGCCAGCCGGCCCGACCAGATCGACGACAACGTGGTCGCCTCCGGCGTGGCTCTCGACGACGGGGTGATGGCCATGATCGACGAGACCCTCGGCGACGCCATAGGGCCCGACCGCCCCTCCGAGCGGGCAACCGGCCTCTGATCGCGCCGGACTACACCGGCACCCTCCTCGTGGTGCCGTCGATCTCCTTCCCCGTGGCCGAGCTGGCCAAGATCGCCGCGTCCACGTCGTACGAGGAGCGACTGCTCTTCCTGCTGCTGCTGCTCAGGAACCCGGGCCTGCGCATCGTCTACGTCACGTCCGCTCCCATCGACCCCGCGATCGTCGACTACTACCTGAGGTTCGCGCCGGCCGGCGTCGAGGACCGGCTGACGCTGGTCGACGTGGGCGACCCCTCGGTGGGGAGCCTTTCGGAGAAGATCCTGGCCCGGCCCGACGTCATCGTCCGGCTCCGCGAGCTGGTCCCCGCGGGCTCGACCATGCTGCCGTTCAACGTCACGCCGGCGGAGGCCCGCCTGGCCAGCGCCCTCGGCGTGAGCGTGTGCGGGCCGCCTCCCCACCTGGTGCGGCTGGGGTCGAAGTCGGGCGCCCGAAAGGTGGCGATGCGCGCCGGCGTGGCCCGCCCGGAGGGGGCCGAGAACCTGTTCTCACTGGAGGCGGTCGCCGCCGCCATCTCCGCCATCCGGGTGCGCCGGCCGCACGCCCAGGCGGTGGTGGTGAAGCTGGACAACGGCTTCTCCGGCGTGGGCAACGCCATCCTCGAGATCGACGGCCTCGCCGACCCGCTGCCGGCGTCGAAGACGACGTTCTGCGCCGCGGACGAGTCGTGGGCGAGCTATGAGGCCAAGGTGGCGGCCGAGGGCGCGGTGGCCGAGGAGCTGCTGCGTGTCCCGGGCCTGCAGTCGCCCAGCGTGCAGCTGCGCATCTCCTCCGGTGGAGCGGTGGAGGTGGTCTCCACCCACGACCAGATCCTGGGCGGCCCCGAGGGTCAGGTGTACATCGGCTGCCGCTTCCCGGCCGCGCCGGAGTACCGCTCGGCCATCGTCGCCGAGGCCCGTCGGGTGGGCGAGGTGCTGGCCGGCGAGGGCGTCATCGGCTCTTTCGGGATCGACTTCCTGGTCACGCCGGTGGGCGACGTCTACCTCAGCGAGATCAACCTGCGCATGGGCGGCACGACGCACCCGTACTGGATGGCTCGCCTGGCCGGGGGTGCGTCCTACGATGCCGAGACCAACGAGCTCGTCGCGCCCAGGTTGTGCTACACGGCCACCGACAACCTCAAGCTGCCCCAGCTGGTGGGGTGGGCGCCGGCGGACGTGATCGGCCTGGTCGACGACGCCGGCCTGGCTTTCGACCCGGCGACCGGAAGGGGCGTCACCCTGCACCTGTTGGGTGCGCTCACCGGCCACGGGAAGCTGGGGGCGACGTGTATCGCCGGCAGCCCGGAGGCTGCCGGCGATCTCTACGTCGAGCTGGTGGCCATGCTGTCGACGACTGCGACGTAGGGATTCAGCGCCGGCCGGCCGTCCGCCCGCCTACGGGGTGAGGCTCTGGAGCGTCGCCGTGTACTCGCTGTGCACGGTGATGAGGCCGCCGGCAGCTGCGGCGTCGGTGACGGAGCGCTCCTTGACCCAGAGCCGGGAGTTGCGGTCGACGTTCACGGTGAGCTCCTGGCGGCCGGTCACGTCGCCCGGCGCCAGGGTCACCACGGCCCGCAGGACCAGCGTGTCGACGGGTTGACCGCCGACGGTCACCCGCTCGTCCCGGAGGACGTCGACGACCAGCCTGGCTGCTGACGTGCCCGTGAGGTCGGCCTCGCGGTGGGCGCCGGGACGGTCGCCGGTGGCCAGGAGCAGCACCGGCGCCGCCGGCCGGAGCTCGCGGACGTCGGTGACGCCGCTGAACCCCGTGGTGACCCGCAGGGACACCAGGTACACACCGTCCGGCCGATAGTCGACGGTGACCTCGGTCGACAGGCCGTTGCCTGCCGCGTCGCGGAGGTTCCGGGTGGAGCGCTGGCGGGTGCCGGTCGGCGCATCGACCATGAGCGTGGTGACGGCCGGGAAGGGCACGATGTTGCCGGCGAAGGTGGTGGCGCCGGCGGTGTCGAACCGGTACGTGCCGGGCGTGGCCGGCGTGAGCGCCCGGGTGCCCGCCGGCGCCGTCGACGTCGTGGCCGTCGCGCCGGCGCGGGTGGTGGTCGTCGTACGGGCGCCGCCGGCCGCCGTCGTTGTCGTCCGGCCGCCGGCGGCGGTCGTGGTCGACGGCGCCACGGTGGAGGTGGTCGTCTCCACCGTCGCCTGGCCGGCAGACTCGCGCACCGCCTCGGGTGACGGGCTCCCGTCGCCACAGGCGGCCAGCAGGACCAGCACGGCGCCGGCCACCGCCCCCAGCCGGGGCATCAGTTGCGTTCGGTGACGGGCTCGACCGTCTCGAGGACCCCGATGATCGATGTCGCGATGCCGGGGCCGTCGAGGCCGAGATGGGTCAGGATGGCGGCCGGGGCGGCCTGGGGGATGTAGCGATCGGGCACGCCGAGCACCACGACCGCCGGCGACGGCCGGCCCTCGGAGGTGGCGCCCACCGCGTCGGCGATGGCCGTGCCCGCTCCCCCCCCGCGCACGCCGTCCTCCACGGTGACCACCAGAGGGTGGGTGGCGGCGTCGGCGATCATCAGGGGGTCGAGGGGCTTGACCACCCGGACGTCCCAGATGGTGGCGGACACGCCCTGCTTCTCGAGCACCCGGGCCGCCTCCTCGGCGGCCTCGACCATCTTGCCGACGGCGAGGATGCAGACGTCGTCGCCCCGCTGGAGGACGCGGGCGGAAAGCCCCGAGCCCACCTCGTCCGCCGGCACCTGGCGGGCCGGCCCCTTGGGGTACCGGATGGCACAGGGGCCGTCGGTGATGGACAGGGCCTCGGTGAGCATGACGTCGACCTCCTGCGCGGAGGACGGGGCGAACACCGTCATGCCCGGCACCTTGCTGAGCAGGGCGAGGTCGAGGACACCGTGATGGGACGGGCCGTCGTCGCCCGTGATCCCCGCCCGGTCGATGGCGAACACCACCGGGAGACCGTGGAGGCCGACGTCGAGGTTGATCTGGTCGAACGCCCTCGTGAGGAACGTCGAGTAGATGGCGACGACGGGACGAAGCCCGGCCATCGCCATCCCCGCCGCCGCGGTGACGGCATGCTGCTCGGCGATGCCGACGTCGAGCAGGCGGTCGGGGTGGCGGGTCTGGAACGGGATGAGGCCCACCGGGCCCACCATGGCCGCGCTGACGGCGACGATGTTCGGGTTGGCCGCGCCAGCCGCCACGATGGCGTCGGCGAAGGCCTGGGTGTAGCCGGCGGGCATCGACGGTGGCGGGCCGGTGACCGGGTCGAACACCGGGGTGTCGTGGAGGCACTTCTCGTCGTCGTCCTCAGCCGGCTTGTAGCCCCGGCCCTTCTGGGTCAGGACGTGGATGAGGATGGGGCCGTCGTCGAGCTCGGCCGCCCGGCGCAGCGTGTGCTCGAGGAGCGGGATGTCGTGGCCGTCGACGGGGCCGACGTAGCGGACGCCCAGGGCCTCGAAGAACCCACCGGAGCCGAGGACCTCGCGGGATGCGGCGCGCATGCCCTCCAAGCCCAGTTCCAGGTGTTCCCCTATGCCGGGGACGCCCCGCAGCATGCGCTGGATGCGATCACGGCTCTTCACGTACGACGGGTTGAGGCGCAGCCGGGTGAGGCCGGCGGCCAGGCGGGAGACCGTCGGCGCATACGACCGGCCGTTGTCGTTGAGGATGATGATCACCCGCCGGCCGCTGTGACCGAGGTTGTTGAGCGCCTCGTACGCCATGCCGCCCGTCATCGAGCCGTCGCCGATGACCGCCACCACCCGCCGGTCGGACTCGTGCTGGAGGTCCATGGCCATGGCCAGGCCGTCGGCGTAGCCGAGGATGGTGGACGCGTGGCTGTTCTCCACCCAGTCGTGGGGCGACTCGCTGCGGGACGGATAGCCGGAAAGGCCGTTGGCCTGGCGCAGGCTCGAGAAGCGCTCCCGGCGACCGGTGAGGATCTTGTGGGCGTACGCCTGGTGGCCGGTGTCCCAGAGGAGCAGATCCTTCGGCGAGTCGAACACCCGGTGGAGGGCCAGGCTGAGCTCGACCACGCCCAGGTTCGACCCGAGATGGCCGCCGGTCACCGACACCGACTGGACGATGAAGGCGCGGATCTCTCCGGCCAGCTGCTCCAGCTGGGCCTCGTCAAGCTCCCGGAGGTCGCCCGGTCCGGTGATCGTCTCCAGAAGCATCCCGATGTTCCAACGCTACCTCCGACCCGCCTCTTCCAGTAATCGGGGCCGCCACTACGGTGTCGGCGGTGGACGCCGACCGGTTCCAGTATCTGATCCTCATGGGGCTGTGCCTGCTGATCACCCTGCCACTGGAGTTCGTCTTCGGCGCCCGGGTATGGCGCCGGCCGCGGCGCCTGGTGGCCGCGATGGGAATCCCGCTGCTGATCTTCCTGGTCTGGGATCTGGTCGCCATCTCCCGTGGCCACTGGGACTTCAACCCGCGCTACGTCACCGGTTGGGAGCTCCCCCTCGACCTGCCGGTGGAGGAGCTGACCTTCTTCCTGGTCATCCCCATCTGCAGCCTGCTCACCCTCGAAGCCGTCCGCCGGGTGCTGGGCCGCGACTGAAATGGAGTACACCTGGACTGCGATCGTGGCCGTGCTGCTCGTGATCGCCGTCGAGCTCCTCTGGTTCAAGACCGGTCTCTTCACCAAGATGACGTTCTACGTGTCCTGGGCGATCATCCTGTTCTTCATGGTCCTGGTGGACGGGTGGCTGACCAAGCTGTCGGCGCCGATCGTGACCTACAACCCCGAGTACAACAGCGGGATCCGCTTCCCGTGGGACATCCCGGTCGAGGACTACCTCTTCGGCTTCGCCCTCATCACGCTCACGATGCTGCTCTGGGAGCGTTGGGGTCAGCGTCACCCAGACGACGCAGCGAGTCGACGAACAACAGGACCCCTGATCCGCCGACGATGACCACGTGAGCCCACAGGGCTGCAGTCGCCAGCACGGGGAGCCCGAGGCCGACGGCGGTCAGGATGATGCGGGTAGGGCGCTCACCGGGGGTGATCAGGGCCTTTCCGGTCACGCCGGCCAGCGAACCACGCGCCCGGACGTACTCCAGCCACCAGCAGGCCGCGGTCGCTCCGACGGCCAGCCATTCGCCGCCGCCGGCGGCGACGGCGAGGGCGGCCGGGAAGGCGGCGTCGGCGATGCGGTCGAGGGCCGAGTCGAGGAGGAAGCCGACCTTGGTGGTGCGGCCCGCCTGGACGGCGACCGCCCCGTCGAGGGAGTCGAGGAGGCCGGAGAGGGTGACGGCAAGACACGCGGCGGCCGGCCCGACCCAGCCGTCGACGGCGGCCAGGGGCACGGCCACGACGGCCATGGCCAGGGCGGCGACGGTGACCATGTTGGGCGAGATGCCCGCCCGGACGAGGGGCCGGGCCACCACGCCCGCCGCCTTCAGCCAGCCGCCGACGAAGCCCGCCGGCGGCTCGGTGGCGTGCAAGGCCGCCCAGTCCCGGACGTGCTCGTCGCCATCCATCGGCGCCAGTACACCTCATAGGTGAGGCTCTCGCCCGCCACGGCGGTCGCTGCGGCCGGCCTGGCCCGCATGGGCTGGGCCGCCCGCCGGTTCCTTCGACCTGACCACACCGCGCCGGCGATCGATGTTCGCGTCGTCATCCCGGCCCGGGACGAGGCCGCCGTGGTGGCCGCGTGCGTGGCCGGCGTCCTGCGCCAAGCCTCGGAGGTGGTCGTGGTCGACGACGGCTCGTCCGACGACACCGGCGTGGTGGCGGCCGCCGCGGGGGCCACCGTCGTCCACATCGGCGGCGACCCGCCGGAGGGCTGGCTGGGCAAGCCCCGGGCCTGCCTGGCCGGCGCCGAGGGCGCCGGCACCGAGTGGCTGGCCTTTGTCGACGCCGACGTGGTCCTGGCCCCGGCCGCCCTCGCCACCATGGCCGCGGCCACTCGGTCGACCTCGACCAGCATCGTCGGCGGCCTCGAATGCCGGTCGTTCTGGGAGCGCCTGCTCCTGCCCGAGCTCGGTCTGGCGCTGACCCAGGAGGGCTTCCCGCCGGGGTTCGCCAGCGGTCAGTGCTTCCTGGTGCGACGCGACCACTACGAGGCCGTGGGCGGGCACGGCCACGCCATGGTGCGGGGGTCGGTGGTCGACGACCGCGACCTGGCCCTGGCCCTCGGTGGCCACGACGCCCGGCTGGCGCCGGCCCTGATGACGGCCCGTATGTACTCCGGATGGCGGGCGATCCGGTCGGGGCTGACCAAGAACGCGGCTGCGTTGCACCGCCGGCCGGTGCGCCACCTCACTTGGCTGCTGGCCCCGGTCGCCTCGACCCGGCCCTGGGCCGCGGTCGTGGTCAGCGCCGGTGGGCGCCTGGTCGCCGGACAGAACCCGGCGTACGGCCTCCTCTCCCCGGTCGCCCGCCTGGTGCTCGCCGGCTTCGTCGCCGAGAGCTGGTACCGGGCCCGGACCGGTCGCACCGTGGAGTGGAAAGGCCGGCGGGTGCTTCTGCGCCCGCACCACGACGCTGTGGGTCTTCACCACCGGGGAGGACCGCTTCATCCCACTGGCCCAGGTGTGCTCTGCTTCCGGGACCCCGCCCGGTTCCAGCTCGAGCTGTTCTACCGCGAGAACCAGCCTTAGCGGTCCGGCGTCACCGCCAGCAGCGTGAAGGCCGACTTGTCGGTGTAGTCGAGGCGTCCGACGAACTGCGAACCGACCTTGAGGGCGATGTCGCGGGTCTCACGCAGCACCAGGCCGCTGACAGGATCGAACCAGTCCTCGACCACGGCCCCGCCGATCGTCGCCCCCGAGAACAACGTCGTCCAGCGGACGTGGCGCGCCGGGAGCGGCACGCCTCCCACTTCCACCGTCTCGTCGCCGATGTACTCGGTGATCTGATGGGCCTTGGTGTCCTCGTCGGCGCAGTCCCACTCCACCCGGTCGCCGGGCCGCTTGTCGGCCATGTCGAAGCTGCCGCCCTCGCAGGTGAAGTCCTGGGTGCCGTGGGTCCACCAGTAGGCGATATCGGTTCCGTAGGCCACCAGTCGGGAGCCGCAACGGTCGTAGTACTCGAGGTGCTGGGTGACGAAGAACTGCTCCTCGCGCACGCCGCAGCCCCTCCGGGTGACGATGCGCGCCGTCGTGGAGCTGTAGGCGCGGTAGGTGTCGAACAGCGACACCCACTCCCCGCCGGTGGTCGCGTAGCGGTACACCCCGGGCGCCGGCAGCCCGGGGACGGCCTCGGCCGTCGTGGCCGCGGGCCCGGCCGCCCGGAACCGGGTGAGGGCCTCCTCCAAATCAGTGTCGGCCGACCAGTAGCGGCCGGCGACGAGGAACAGCCCGCCCGACAGCAGGAACAGGTCGACTACCAGCAGGACGAGGAGGTGGCGCTTCAGCGGACGCTGACTCCTCAGGGTCGCAGCATGCGGAAGGCCACGGCCAGCTTCTTCCACGTCGGGACCCGCACCCTCGCGCTGAACACGTCGAAGCCGGCCTTCTCGATCTCGGTCAAGATTCCCGAGTACAGCGCACGAGCGCCCCGGATGCAGCGCGCCGACGCCGTCGGGAGCATGGGGATGCCCAGGTCGGCCGACTCGTAGTAGCGCCGGGTGCGGGCGATCTCGAAGGCCATGAGCTCGCACCACTCGGGCGTGGCCTTGCGCAGCCACGGGTCGGCGCCGAACTTGCGCAGGTCCTCCTGGGGCACGTACACCCGTCCCCGGTCGAGGTCCTCGTTCACGTCCCGCCAGAAGTTCGACAGCTGGAAGGCGATGCCCAGGTCCCGGGCGTGGTCGTAGGCCGCCGGCGAGGTCGGCTCGAGGATGGGCAGCATCATCTCGCCGATGACGGCCGCCGAGCCGTCCATGTAGTCGAGCAGGTCCTCGAAGGTCTCGTAGGTCTCGCACGTGAAGTCCATGGCCATCGACCGCAGGAACCGTCGGAAGCACTCGGGATCGATGTCGAAGGCCTTGACCGTGTGGACCACGGCCTTGAGGACGGCGTCCTCGGAGACCCCCCGCTCGAGGTCGACGAAGAACCGGTCTCCGAAATCGGTGAGCGCGGCCTGGCGCTGGGCGGACGTGGCCCGCACGCCGAGGTCGTCGACGATGTCGTCGGCGTAGCGGCAGAAGCCGTACAGGGCGTGGACGTGGTGGCGCTTGACCGCGGGGAGCAGGTGAGTCGACCAGTAGTACGTGGTGCCGTAGCGCCGGTTCAGCTGCTTGCAGAGGGCGTAGGACTGCTCGAGGGTGACCACCTATCTGTGGATGGCCAGCTCGTCGACCCGGTCGGCGGCCAGCCGGCCGGACAGCAGGACCATGGGCACGCCCACACCGGGCACGGTGCCCGACCCCACGAAGACCACGCCCGGGGCGTTCTTGGTGACGTTGTTGGGCCGGAAGGGGCCGGTCTGGAAGAAGTTGTGGGCCAGGGCGAAGGGCGTCCCCCGCTCCATCCCCTGGCGCTCCCAGTCGGTGGGGTCGACGAAGCGCTCGACCTCGACCTCCGCGGTCGGGTAGCCGAGGGCGCCGACCCGGCCGACGAGGCGCTCGCGCAGGCGGTCGTGCTCGCTGGTCCAGTCGACGTTGCCGTCGAGGTTGGGGGTCGGCTCGAGCACGTAGAGGGAGATGCGGCCGTCGGGGGCGAGCGAGGGGTCGGTCACCGTCGGGCTGGTGACGAGCATGGACGGGTCGGGCATGACCACGCCCCGCTTCAGGAGGGCGTCGAAGGCCCCCTCCCACTCGGCGCCGAAGTGGATGTTGTGGTGGCCGGCGCCGGCAGGCATCGAGCCCTTCACCCCCGCCAGCCATACCGCGCACGACGGGGAGTAGTTGCCCTTCCGGGCCACGCGCGGCAGGGGCACGCCGGGCAGCAGCTCGCGGTACGCCACCGGCAGGTCCGGGTTGAGGACCACGGCGTCCGCGGCGACGACCTCCCCGCCCTCCAGGCGCACGCCGCTCACACGATGGTCGGTGGTCCACACCACGCCGTCCACCGTGGTGTTGAAGCGGAACGACGCCCCTGCTTTCTCGGCCACTTCGGCCAGCGCCCGGGGCACGGCGTGCATGCCGCCTTGGGGGAAGTAGACACCCTCGACGGTGTCCATGTACGTGATGACGCAATAGAGGGCCAGCGCCTCGAACGGGGACAGGCCGGCGTACATGGCCTGGAAGGAGAACAGCTTCTGCAGGCGGGGGTCGGAGAAGTACTTGCCCACCACGTTCGACATCCGCCGCAGACCGCCCATCCTCACCAGGGTGACGAGGGGCCAGGGCGGCTTGGCGATGTCGAGGACGTTGTCGAAGTTGCGGTCGATGAAGTTCGGGAGCTCCAGCTCGTAAAGGGCCGTCAGGTAGTCGCAGAAGCGCAGGAAACCGGCAGCCTCGGCGGCGCCGGCGGTCTCACGGATCTCCTGGGCCATGGCCTCGCGGCCGTGGCGGACGTGGATGGTGGAACCGTCGGCGAAGCACGCCCGGTACATGGGGTCGACCGGCGTCAGCGTGAGGTGGCTCGCCATCTCCGCGCCGGCGGCGGCGAAGACGTCGGCGAGGATGTTGCGCATGGTCAGGACGCTGGGACCGGTGTCGAACCGGTAACCGTGGGTGTCCCACAGCCCGGCCCGGCCGCCGGCCACGTCGGCCCGCTCCAGGACCTCGACGTCGTGGCCCCTGCCCACCAGGTGGCAGGCGGCGGACAGACCGCCCAACCCGGCGCCGACGACGACGACCTTCACGCGCTCACCGGTCGCGGCCGGCGACGTAGTACGCCAGCTCGACGAGAGCCTGCCCGGCGCCGGCTTCGAGGTCGGCGCCGTCGAGCGCCTCGACCGCCTCACCGACCAGACGGTCGATGGCGGCCTCGACCGTCTCCACCGCTCCGGAGGTGATCAGGACGTCCTGGAGGGCGGCGACGTCGTCTTCGTCGAGGTCGGCGGCGCCGTAGCGGGTGAGCACCGCGGCGTCGGTGTCGGCGGCCTGCTCCACCGCCATGGCATAGAGCAGGGTGGGCTTGCCCTCGCGCAGGTCCTCCCCCACGGGCTTGCCGGTGAGGTCCTCGTCGCCGAAGACGCCCAGCAGGTCGTCGCGGAGCTGGAAGGCCTCGCCGAGGGGCAGGCCGTAGCCCGAGAGGGGCCCGGCTAGGTCGTCGAGGCGGCCGGCGAGGGCGGCGCCCAGGTGGAGCGGCCGTTCGACGGTGTACTTGCCCGACTTGAACCGGGAGATGCGGCGGGCCCTCGCGGCATCGACGCGGCCCCGCGCCGTGCCCAGGAGGTCGAGGTACTGGCCGACGTTGACCTCCACCCGCAGCTCGGTGAACACCGCCTGGGCCTCCGGCGGCGCCCCGGCCAGGAGCTGGTCGGCGTAGACGAAGGCCAGATCGCCGACGAGGATGGCGACGCCCTCGCCGTAACGGCGGGCCTCACCCCTCCAGCCGTCGAGGGCGTGGCCGGCCTCGAACTGGACGTGGATCGTGTCAGTGCCCCGCCGGGTGGCCGAGCCGTCCATGATGTCGTCGTGCACCAGGGCGAAGGTGTGCAGCAGCTCCAGGGCGGCACCGGCGTCGATCACGGCCTGGTCGTCGGCACCCCCGCCGGCGCCGACGTAGGCCCAGTGGCAGAACGCGGGCCGGAGGCGCTTGCCGCCGGCGAGGACCAGGTCGCGAAGAGCGGAGAACGGCTCGGCCAGGTCGGGGTCGACGGCGGCCCACCGGGCCAGCTCGCCCTCGAGCACGCAGGCGACGCGCGACTCCACCCGGCGGGCGATCCGGGCCAGGCTCGTCGGCGCCAACGCGATTCCTGGGACGACTCGCACCAACTCTCCTCTTCGGGCTGAAAGGTCAGGTTAGGCGCGGTTCGGAACTGGCTCGCCAACCGGATGACGGGCCGTCGCCGCCGCCAGCCGGAATCCCACCAGCATCCCGACCCCGAGGACCAGCGCACCCCCGGCTGCGTCGAGCCAGAAGTGATTGGCGGTCACCACGATGGCGAACATGGTGGCCGCGGGGTAGAGGAGGATCAACGTCCGCGACCAGGGCCGGCGCAGCATGGGGTACAGGACGAGGGTGCTCCACGCCGACCAGGCGAAATGGAGGCTCGGCATGGCCGCGTACTGGTTCGAGACCTGGGCCACCGGCCCGGACTGGAACGACCACAGCCCGCCGTAGACGCGGAGCGTGTCGACGAACCCGTAGGAGTCCGGCAACAGCCGTGGCGGCATGAGGGGATACGCGGCGAAGCCGATGAGGGCGAGGCCCGTCGTGGCCGCCAGGGTGTTGCGCCAGGGCGGGTAGCGGGCGGGGAAGCGGCGGAACAGCAGGACGAGCGCGGCGATGGTGACGACGAAGTGGAACGTCCCGTAGAAGACGTTCCAGAACTGGATGAACCACCGCCAGCCCAGGAACGCCTGCTGGACCCCTTCCTCGAGGTACAGCCCCATGGCCCGCTCCAAGCGGATCACCTGGCGGGCGTGGGAGAAGGCGACGTCGGCGGACACACTGGCCGAGCCCTGGGTGTTGCGGATGAACGAGTAGACGCCGTAGAAGGCGGCGATGTAGAGGACTTCCTTCCACCAGCGCAGCCGGCAGGGCGTGGCTGGGTGTTCCGGCTCTGGTGCTTCGGTCTCGCTCTCGCTCAATGTGCGTTGTCGCTGCGCAGGAGGGAGCTAGACCGCGACCCGCGCCGGCCGGGTGCCGACGGCGAAGGCGGGGGCCCCCAGGAGGCTGACCACCATGTTCATGCCGTACAGCAGGAGCCCGAAGGCCACGGCCTGGCCGGTGGTCACGCCGAGGGGCACCAGCAACAGGACGAGGGCGCCTTCCCGGAGGCCGAGCCCGCTGACCGAGATGGGCAGGACCTGGGCGATGGCCACGACCGGGATGAAGGCCATCATCGCCGACCACCCGACCTCGATCCCCATGGCGTGGCCCGCCATCCAGGCGCCGGCGACCATCGCCAGTTGGTAGGCGAGGGCGCTGACCAGGACGCCGAGGGCCGCCGCAGGGTCACGCCGCAGACGGGCCAGTCCGAGCTGCACGGCGCCCAAGAACGCCAGCCACGACCGGCCGCCGGACCGCTCCCCGACTCGCAGCATGGACACCAGGAGAAGGATCACGACGAGGGCGGCCAGGGTGCCGAAGGCCAACGTCAGGCTCAGGCGGCTGGCCCGGCCGAGGTGCAGGAGCGCCGGGTTGCCGACGAGGGCGACCAGGCTGATGAAGGGCAGCACGAGGAAGCCGGTGAGGCGCTCGACGACGACCGACGCCACGGAGGCATGGCGCTGGCCGTTGGCCGCCGACAGCCGGGTGACCCGCAGGACGTCGCCCCCGACCGTGCTGGGCAGGAAGTTGGAGACGAACATCCCGGCGAGGGTGTGGGACATCAGCGAGGGCAGGTGGGACGGGATGTCGAGCGCCTCGAGCACCTGGCCCCACCGCACGGTGGAGAGGAACACGGCCAGCGTGTATACGGCCAACCCCCCGACCAACCATCCCAAGGTCGACAGCTGTTGGCGGGGGAAGAGCGACGGAAGGTGGATCCGCGGCACCAGGACGGCCAACATGGCCGCACTCACCAGGACCCGGAACCCGAGTACCAGCCGCGCTCTGCTCCTCCCTCCCACGGTCACCACCCTAGGCGTCCCACGGGAGTTCGGCGTCGCACGTTTGCCGCTGGGTAACCTGCCGCCCCGATGCGCACTCGCACAGTCCAGGTGGGCGGCGTCAAACTCCGGGCCGACGAGGCCGGCGCCGGCGGCCGGCCGTTGTTGCTCGTCCACGGCTTCACCGCCGATGCCGACGAGGTCGGGGGCGTACTCGGCCCGCTGGCCGAGCGGGGCTGGCACGCCGTCGCCCCGGATCTGCGGGGCCACGGCCGCAGCGACCGCCCCACCGACGCCGGCGCCTACAGCTTCGAGCTCCTCGCCGAGGACGTCGTCGCCGTGGCCGACGACCTGGGGTGGGACCGCTTCGCCCTCCTCGGTCACTCCATGGGCGGCGCCATCGCCCAGCTGGTCGCCCTCGACCATCCCGAGCGGCTCACGGCCATGGTCCTGGCCAGCACCTTCCACGGTCCCGTCCCCGGCATCACCATGGAGCTGGTCGAGCTCGGCCGCTGGGTCGTGCGGGAGTCGGGGATGAGCGGCCTGGCCGACGCCATGGACGCCCGCCGGGCCGAGGATCCCGACTCGGTGGCGGCCTTCGAGCGGCTGCAGGAGGCCCGGCCGGACTACGCCGAGGACTCCCGGGCGCGCCTGGTGGCCACGTCGCCGGACATGTGGATGGCCCTCGCCCCGCGCTTCGTCGACCAGGAGGACCGCCTGGAGCGGCTGGCCAGGCTCCGGATCCCGACCGCGGTGATCGTCGGCGACCTCGACACGACGATGCTCGAGGACTGCCGGCGGCTGGCCGCCGCCATTCCCGGGGCCACGCTGGCCGTCATCGCCGGCGCGGGCCATGTGCCCCAGGTGGAGCAACCCGACGCCTGGTGGGTCGCGCTCAGCGATTTTCTGGACGGCATCTAGCGGCGAGGGCACCGGTACGATCGGCGGATGATCGATGAAGCCGTCGTCCAGCGGGTCCTGACCGCCGCCCTCCGGACCGGCGGCGACTTCGCCGAGGTGTTCGCCGAGGACCGGCGCTCCTCCACCGCCCGACTCGACGACGGCAAGATCGAGGAGCTGACGTCCGGCCGCGACCGGGGCGCGGGCATCCGGGTGGTCCGCGGGGAGACCACCGGGTTCGCGCACACGTCGGACCTCACCGAGGAGGGCCTGCGGGCCGCAGCCGCGGCTGCGGCGGCCGCGGCTCGAGGTGGCGGGGCCGGCGTGCGCGAAGTCGCCCTCACCCGCCAGGACGTCACCCCCCCGCACGAGGTCGCCATCTTTCCCGAGGACGTGGCCAAGGCCCGCAAGGCCGAGTTGCTCCTCAAGGCCGACGACGCCGCCCGGTCCGCCGGTGGGGCCATCCGCCAGGTGGGCGCCACCTACGGCGACAGCCACCGCCGGATCATGGTGGCCAACAGCGACGGTCTGCTGACGTCCGACGACCAGGTTCGAACCCGCCTCATGGTCAGCTGCGTGGCCTCGGGCGACACCGGGATGCAGACCGGCTACGAGGCGCCGGGGCGCACCATCGGCTTCGAGCTGTTCGACGAGGTCGACCCCGCGGACGTCGCCAAGGAGGCCGCCCGGCGGGCTCTGGAGATGCTCAAGGCCAGGCCGGCACCGAGCGGCACGCTCCCCGTCGTGCTCAAGCGGGGTGCCGGCGGGGTGCTGTTCCACGAGGCGTGCGGCCACGGGCTGGAGGCCGACCTCGTCGGCCGCGACGCCTCGGTGTTCCGCGACAAGGTCGGCACCCAGGTGGCCAGTCGCCTGGTGAACCTGGTCGACGACGGCACCTACGCCCGGGAGTGGGGCACCTACGCCATCGACGACGAGGGCCACCCCGCCCAGCGCAACCCCCTGATCGAGAACGGCGAGCTCACCGACTACATGTGGGACCACCTGCGGGCCGGCAAGGCCGGACGCCAGTCGTCCGGCAACGGGCGTCGGCAGAGCTACCACCACCTGCCAATGGTGCGGATGACCAACACCTACGTGCTGGCCGGCGAGGAGGATCCCGAGGAGATCATCCGCCAGACGCGGCACGGCATCTACTGCGTGCAGCTGGGCGGCGGCCAGGTGAACACCGCCACCGGCGACTTCGTCTTCGGCATCACCGAGGCGTACATGATCGAGAACGGCGAGGTCACCCACCCCATCCGCTCGGCCAACCTCATCGGCAACGGACCAGAGGTCCTGCGGGCGATCGACGCCGTCGGCAACGACTTCAGCACCTGGACGGGCACCTGCGGCAAGGACGGCCAAGGCGTGCCCGTTTCCTCCGGGCAGCCCACCTTGCGGGTGGCGGCCATGACCGTCGGTGGCACGGCGGCATGACGCCGCCGATGTCCATGGCTCTTCGGCCGACGCCTCATCGGGGTGCCGGCGGAGGCCCCAACCCGGCCGGCGTCCCACTGATCGGCGGCGCAGCGCATGGCTGAGCTCCTGGAACTGGCCGAGCGGATCGTCGGCCAGGCGAAGGCCGGCGAGCAGGTCGAGGCCTACCTGGGCCGCGGCCACCACACCGAGGTCAAGGTCTTCGACGGGGCCGTCGAATCGCTGTCCTCGGCCGATACCCACGGCGTGGGCGTCCGGGTGATCGTCGACGGACGACAGGGCTTCGCCTACGCGGCATCGCTCGACCAGTTGATCATCGCCGAGACGCTGGAGGAGGCCCGGGACAACGCCGCCTTCGGCACCGTCGACGAGTATCTCGGCCTGGCCACGCCCGACGGGGTGGACCCCGTCGACCTGGACCTGTACCGGCCCGAGCTCGTCGAGTTCCCCGCCGACCGCAAGGTGGAGATGACCCTCGAGCTGGAGCGGGCGGTGCGGGCGGCCGACCCCCGCATCCGGGGTGTGGAGATGGCCGAGTACGGCGACTCCAGCTCCGAATCCGCCATCGCCTCCACCGAGGGGGTGCGGGCCACATCCCGCCGGTCGAGCTGCTCGATCGTCGCCTCCGCCATGGCCGGTGAGGGCTCGGAGACCATGACGGGCTCGGGCTACTCCGTCGCCCGGACTCCCGAGGAACTGGACATGGCCAAGGCGGTCAAGGACGCCAGCGAGAAGGCCACCCGGCTCCTCGGCGCCCGCAAGCCGGCCTCGCGCCGGCTCACCGTGCTCCTCGACCCGTCAGTGTCGGCGTCGTTCCTCGGGCTCTTGTCGTCGGGCCTGTCGGCGTCGTCGGTGATCAAGGGCCGGTCGCTGTTCGCCGGCCGGGAGGGCGAGGCGGTGGCCGTGCCCTTCCTCACCCTGATCGACGATCCCACCGAGCCCCAGGCATGGGGCGCCTCCCGCTACGACGCCGAGGGGCTGGCCAGCCGGCGCAACGTGCTGATCGAGAGCGGCGTGCTGCAGGGCTTCCTGCACAACTCCTACACCGGCCGGCGCTGCGGCCGGCCCTCGACCGCCTCCGCGGTGCGGGGTGGCTACCGCTCCACGCCCGGCGTGGGCAGCCGGGCCCTGACGCTCACGCCGGGCGAGCACACCCAGGAGCAGCTCATGGCCGATGTGGGCGACGGCCTGCTCGTGCAGTCGGTGACCGGCCTCCACTCGGGCGCCAACCCGATCAGCGGCGACTTCTCCGTCGGGGTCGAAGGCCTGCTCTTCCGCGACGGTGCGCCGGCGGAGCCCGTTCGCGAGGCCACCATCGCCTCCACCCTCCAGCGCATGCTGCTCGACCTCGTCGCCGTCGGCGGCGACCGGGAGTGGCTGCCGGGGGGCGCCGCGGGGCTGACGCTCGTCATCGGCGACGTCCAGCTCAGCGGCTCGTAGAGCCGGGGCGCCAGCCCCTAACCTCCGGCGGTGCTCTTCCTTGCCCAGGCCGGCGACGGCGGCATCCCGGTCGCCCACGCCGTCGTGCTCGGGATCACCCAGGGGCTGTCGGAGTTCCTGCCCATCTCCTCCAGCGGCCACCTGATCCTCGTACCCTGGCTGTTCGGCTGGGAGGAGCTGACCGGCGCGGCCAACGCCGATCTCAACAAGACCTTCGACGTGGCCCTGCACGTCGGCACGATCTTCGCCTCCCTCGTCTACTTCCGCAAGGACCTGGCCCGCCTTGCCGGCGCCGCGCTGGCGTCCATACGCCAGCGGGCGGTCACGACGACCGACCAGCGGCTGGCCTGGCTGCTCCTGCTCTCCTCGGTCCCGGGCGCCATCGTGGGCGCCGGCCTCGAGGGCTCCATCAACGAGCACCTGGGCGAGATATGGCTCATCGCCGTCATGCTCATCGTGTTCGGGCTGCTGCTCCTGGTCGCCGACCGGCTGCCCAGCGACCGCGGCGAGGGCGACTACGGGCCTCGCCAGGCGCTCACCATGGGGCTGGCCCAGGCCGCCGCCCTGTCCCCCGGCGTCTCCCGCTCGGGGATCACCATCACGGCCGGCAGGTTCCTGGGCTTCGACCGCAATGCCGCAGCCCGGCTGTCGTTCCTCATGAGCATGCCGATCACGGGCGGCGCCGCCCTCTACAAGGGCGCGGAGCTGGCGGTCGACGGCCTCCCGCCGGGCACGGCGGCCGCCTTCTTCTGGGGCATCGTCGCCTCCGGCCTCACCGGATTGGCAGCGGTATGGCTGGTGCTGCGGGTGGTGCGGACCCGGTCGTTCCTCCCGTTCGTGGTGTACCGGGTGGCCGCCGGCCTGGCGGTGCTGGCGCTGCTGGCGTCACCTCTGCGGTGAGCACGAGCGTCACCACGCCGGCCACCACGGCGTAAGCCACCCGCACCGCTTGTTCGGGGCCGACGGCCACCGCGACCGCCTCGGCCCCGACGTCGACCACCACGGCGGCCTCGGCCACCGGGAAGGTCGGCGCCTGGCCGGCGGGCGGGGGGTCGAAGGTGGCCAGCACGTCGACCCGGTCGCCCCGCCGCAAGGGCACCGACGCCGGGCCCGTCGGCACGGCGACGGCCCGGGCTCCGGCGGGCAGCAACGCGGCGATCCCCTCCAGGCCATCCGGCGCCAACTGACCGACCACGACCGCACTTCCCCGGAACAGTGGGACGACCACCGTGCGGCCGACGACGTCGTCAGTGGCGGTGAGCGCACCCTCCGGCAGGAAGGACGCGGGCATGGGCCGCACGACGACGTCGGCCGCCCGCACCACCGAGCCCACTTCGACGGACCGGGCCGCGGTGACCACGGGTCGGAGCCGCCCGTACTGCGCAACCTGTGCGCCGGCGCGGTTCGCCTGGCCAGCGATGGTCGAGGCGGTGAAGGCGGCCAGGGCGACCACGACCGCCCAGTACGCGAGTGGGGTGCGAGCGAGACGGCGCAGACGCACGGCGTTGTCCTCCGGAGCGACCAACACGGAGGGGGAAGTGCCGTGAGATTACGTGGAATGCATGCCGAAGTCCATGGTACCCGCGGCGCACCCGCACCCGGCCTGCGCCGGGATGGCCGGGACGGCGCGCCGGATGACCGCCTTCACCCGCTCGATGTTCTCGGCCAGCACCCGGAAGACGGCCTCCATCGTCACCGCCTCGGCCCGCTCGACGCCGGCGTCGTAGTCGGTCACCAGGGCCAGGCCGGAGTAGCAGAGGCCGAGCTCCCGGGCCAGCGCCGCTTCGGGGTACTGGGTCATGTTGACGACGTGCCAGCCGGCGGAGGAGAACCACCGTGATTCGGCACGGGTGGAGAACCGGGGCCCCTGGATGACCACCACGGTGCCCTCCCCGTGCACCCGCACCCCCTCGGCTCGAGCGGCGTCCAGCGTCACCCGGCCCAGCTCCGGGCAGTAGGGATCGGCGAAGGTCACGTGCGCGGGCAGCGGGCCGTCGAAGAAGGTGTCGGCCCGCCCGGACGTGCGGTCGACCAATTGGTCGCACACGACCAGGTCGCCCGGGTGGACGTCGGGCTGCAGGGAGCCGACGGAGGACGGCGCCAGCACCCGCCGCACTCCCAGCCGGCGGAGGGCCCACAGGTTGGCCCGGTAGTTGATGCGGTGGGCGGGGATGGCGTGCCCAGGGCCGTGGCGGGGCAGGAAGGCCACCGCCCGGCCCTCGACCCGGCCGACGGCGAGTGGGCTCGACGGGGCACCGTAGGGTGTCTGTACGGCGACCTCCTCGACGTCGTCGAGGAAGGAGTAGAACGCGGTGCCGCCGAAGACGCCGATCTCGGCCGCCGGCAGTCCCATCGTCGGCTAGGCCGTCTTCGCCTCGGTGGCCTTGGGCTTGGCGTCGGCGGCCGGCTTCGTCTCGGCCTTGGCCGGCTCGGCCTTCGTCTCCGCGCCCTTGCCGTCCGGAGACGGCTTGGCGTCGGTCTTGGGTTCAGTCGGCCGACCCTGGCGGTTGTCGGTGCGGTAGAACCCGCTGCCCTTGAACGAGATCGACGGCGGGCTGAAGACCTTCCGCAGCACGCCGCCGCAGGCCCGGCACTCGGTGAGCGGCGCGTCGGTGAACGCCTGCGTCACCTCCAGGCGCTCGCCGCAGCTCTTGCACGCGTACTCGTACTTCGGCATTCACCACTCTCCGGGAGACCGGTCCGGCGGGGATCGCTCAGGCACCGGTCGAGCCTCAGCGTACCGCAGGCCATAGCATTGGCAGGGTGGAGGATCCTCGGGCGCGGCTGCGGGACTTCCGCCACGCGTTGGCCCGGCTGGGCGACGTGCTGGCCTCCACACGGGACCGCCAGGCGATGGTCTCGGCGTTGCTGGAGACGACGACGACCTACCTGGGGGCGCCGGCGTCGGTGTTCTACGTGGTGGTCGCCGGCAGCGAGCGCCTGCGCCCGATGGAGAAGCTCGGCGCCGCGGCCGACGTCCCGCTCGACGAGCTGGTCGACGGCGCGGGCATCGCCGGCGCGGCATCCCGCAGGGGGCGGGCCGTGCTGTGGCCGCCCGCCGGCGCCGGCGCCGGCGCCGAGGTCCATCCGTCGCCGTCGGAGCCCGGCGCGGGCGGGGGCGCCATCGCCATCCCCCTGCGGTCCGGGGGCCACCCCTTCGGCGTCCTGGCCTATTACGGCCGCTCCGAGCCCTACGAGGAGGAGGACGTCGACTCCCTGGAGATCCTCGTCCGCCAGGCCGAGACGGCCATCGAGAACAGCTTCTTGTACGAGGAGGCTGTCCGCCTGTCCCTGACCGACGGCATGACCGGGCTGTGGAACCGCCGGAACTTCGACCTCCGCCTCGAGTCCGAGCTGTCCCGGGCCCTCCGCTTCTCGGAGCCGTTCGCCGTGGTCTTCGTCGAGCTCGACCAGATGAAGGCGGTCAACGACCGCCACGGCCACCAGGCCGGCGACACCGTGCTCATCGAGCTGGCCCGCCGGCTGACCGAGGCGGTGCGCGAGGTCGACGTGGTGGCCCGGTGGGGCGGCGACGAGTTCACCCTGCTCTTGCCGAAGACAGGCCTGCCCGGAGCCCTGCTCCTGGCCGAGAAGATCCGCTCCGCGGTGGCCAACGGGCCGTTCCGCATCGACACCGGGTCGCTCGACATCACCATCTCCGTCGGGGTGGCGGCCTACCCCGAGCACGGCTCGTCGGGCAAGGACTTGGTGGCCGCAGCCGACGCGGCGATGTACCAGGCCAAGGCCCGGGGGCGGAACCGGGTGGAGCACGCCACGGCTGGGCAGAAGGGAACCGCCCCATGAAGGGAATCCGCAAGGTCGTGATCCCTGCCGCCGGGCTCGGCACCCGGTTCCTGCCCGCGACCAAGGCCCAGCCCAAGGAGATGCTCCCCCTCGTCGACAAGCCGGCCATCCAGCACGTGGTGGAGGAGGCCGTGCAGGCCGGCCTGCGCGACATCCTGATCATCACCGGCCGGGGCAAACGCTCCCTCGAGGACCACTTCGACCGGTCCTTCGAGCTCGAGCACTACCTCGAGAAGGCCGGCCGGTTCGACATGATGAAGGAGATGGAGGCCATCGCCGAGATGGCCGACATCCACTACGTCCGCCAGGCGGAGCCCCGGGGCCTGGGCCACGCGGTGGCCGTCGCCCGCCAGCACGTGGGCGACGAGCCGTTCGTCGTCATGCTCGGCGACGACATCATGACCGGGGGGTCCACCGTGCTCGCCGACATGATCGACCTGCACGAGCGCTACGGCCGTTCGGTGGTCGCCCTGAAGGAGTTCCCCCGCAGCGAGATCGGCTCCTACGGCTGCGCGGTGCCGGAGGCCGTTGACGACACGCTCGTGCGCATCGTCGACGTCGTCGAGAAGCCCAAGCCGGAGGAGGCGCCGTCCAATCTGGCGGTGATGGGCCGCTACGTGTTCACCCCGGAGATCTTCGACTGCCTGGAGCAGGTGCAGCCCGGCGCCGGCGGGGAGATCCAGCTCACCGACGCCATCGCCTTGCTGCTGCACCACCAGACGGTCTACGGCTATGTGTTCGAGGAGGTCCGCTACGACATCGGCGACAAGCTGGACTACCTGAGGGCCACCGTCGAATTGGCCATCGACCGGGAGGATCTGGGGCCGAAGTTCCGGGCCTTCCTGGCCGACCTCGTCCAGCGCAAGAAGCTCATCTGATCCAGCTGGACGACGCCCGCCGGGTCATTCTGGCCGCCTGCCCGGTCCTGCCGTCCGGCGCGGTCGCCCTGCTGGACGCCCTGGGCTGCGTGACCGCCGGCGCCGTCGTCGCCGGTCACGACGTCCCGTCCTTCCGGAACTCCGCCATGGACGGGTACGCGGCGCGGGCGGAGGACACAGCGGCGGCGCCGGTCACCCTCGAAGTGGTCGGCACCGCCGCCGCCGGCGCCCCGCCGGAGGTGACGGTGCGTCCAGGCCAGGCGGTGCGGATCATGACCGGAGCGATGGTGCCCGACGGTGCCGACACCGTCGTCATGGTGGAGCGCACGTCGGCGGGGACCGGCGGCGGCGTCACGATTGAAGTGGCCGCGTCGCCCGGCGACCACATCCGCCACCCGGGAGAGGATCTGAGGGTCGGCCAGGTGCTGTTCGAGCCGGGGACCGAGCTCGGCCCCGGCCACGTGGGTGTGCTGGCGAGCGTGGGCGCAGACGTCGTCGAGGTGGTGCCGCCGGCCCGTGTAGGGGTGCTCTCGACCGGTGACGAGCTGTCGTCGGACCGGGGCGAGCTCCGCCCCGGCCACATCCGGGACAGCAACCGCCCGATGTTGCTGGCTCTGGTGAAGCAGGCCGGCTGGGTGCCTGTCGACCTGGGGACGGCGCCGGACGACGAGGACGAGATCACCGGAGCGATCAAGCGGGGCGTGGCGACGTGCGACGCCATCCTCACCTCGGGCGGCGTGAGCGTCGGCGACTTCGACTTCGTGAAGGTCGTCCTCGACCGCCTCGGCGACATGCACTGGTGGCAGGTGGCGGTGAAACCGGCCAAGCCGCTGGCCTTCGGCACCGTCAAGGGCACGCCCGTGTTCGGGCTCCCCGGGAACCCGGTCTCCTCCCTCGTCTCCTTCGAGCTCTTCGCCCGCCCGGCGCTCCGCCAGATGACCGGCCACCGGCACCTGTTCCGCCCGGAGGTCCCCGCCGTCGCCGACGAAGCCCTGCACCGCCGGCCCGACGGCAAGCTCCACCTCGTCCGGGTGCTCGCCATTCCCGACGACGAGGGGCGCCTGCACGTGCGCTCCTCGGGCGGCCAGTCGTCCCACCTCCTGCGGGCCATGGCCCTGGCCAACGCCCTGGCCCTGCTGCCCGACGGTGGTGGCGTGAAGGCGGGTGAGACCGTGAAGGTGATGCTCCTCACCTAGGTTGGACCCATGGAGCTGGTCGATCCCCACGGGCGTACCCTGCGTGACCTGCGGGTGTCGGTCACCGACCGCTGCAACCTGCGCTGCCGGTACTGCATGCCGGCGGAAGGCCTGGACTGGCTGCCGAGGGCGGACCTGCTGAGCTACGACGAGATCGAGCGCGTCGCCCGGGTGTGCGTCGAGCGCTTCGGCTTCGACGGCATCCGCATCACGGGCGGAGAGCCGACAGTACGGGCCGACCTCCCCGTGCTCGTCGAGAAACTGGCTGCGCTCGGCACGGATCTGTCGCTCACGACCAACGGAGCGACCCTCCGCCTGCTCGCCCTTGACCTGCGCGCCGCCGGCCTCCGACGCGTCAACATCTCCCTCGACTCGCTCCGCCCCGAGACCTTCTTCGCCGTTACCCGCCGCCACGCACTCGACCAGGTCCTCGACGGGATCGACGCTGCCCTCGAGGCCGGGTTCTCTCCGGTCAAGGTCAACTGCGTGCTCATGCGCGGCGTCAACGACGCCGAAATCGTCGATTTCGCCACATTTGGGCGCGAGCGGGGGGTAACGATCCGCTTCATCGAGTTCATGCCCCTCGACGGCGAGCACGGGTGGGCACCTGGCACTGTGGTCCCCGGGGCGGAGGTGCTGGCCGCCGTGGCCGCAGTCCACCCGTTGGAGCCGGCCGAGGTTCGTGGAGCGGCGCCGGCCGAGCGCTTCCGCTACGTCGACGGAAAGGGCGAGATCGGCGTCATCGCCAGCGTGACCGAGCCGTTCTGCGGCAGCTGCGACCGAGTCCGCCTCACCGCCGAGGGCATGTTCCGGAATTGTCTGTTCGCGGTGAAGGAGACCGACCTCCGTGCCATCCTGCGCTCCGACGGGTCCGACGACGACGTGGCCGCGGCCATCACCGCCGACGTGGGCGACAAGTGGGCCGGCCACTCCATCGGCCGGGTCAACTTCGTCCGCCCCGACCGCTCCATGAGCCAGATCGGTGGATGACCGCAGGTCGCCATAGACTCGGAGATCATGAGGGAGCCGCAGGCGAGCGAATCATCGAACACAGTGCCCCGCTCAGCGGGGCAGCCGCCGCAGGCGGCAGCCTGATGAGCGAGCCGCAGGCGAGCGAATCATCGAACACAGTGCCCCGCTCAGCGGGGCAGCCGCCGCAGGCGGCAGCCCGATGAGCGACCGCGGACTCACCCACATCGACCCGCTCGGACGGGCCCGCATGGTCGACGTCACCCCCAAGGAAGCCACCCACCGGCGGGCCTTGGCCCGCTGCAAGGTGATGATGAAGCCCGAGACCACCTCCATGGTGGCCAGCAACTCCCTCACCAAGGGCGACGTGCTCGCCGTGGCCCGGGTGGCAGGGATCCAGGCGGCGAAGCAGACGCCCAACCTGATCCCGCTGTGCCACCCCCTCCTGGTGGGGTCGATCTTCGTGAACTTCACGATCGGCGACGACAACGTCGAGGTCGAGGCCCAGGTGGAGACCATCGACCGGACAGGCGTGGAGATGGAGGCGATGACCGCCTGCGCCGTCGCCGCGCTCACCATCTACGACATGTGCAAGTCGGTCGACCGCTCGATCATGATCACCGAGCTGGTGCTCTGGGAGAAGACGGGCGGTCGTCACGGCATCTACCGCCGGGCCGTCGAAGACTGATGCACGACGGGGCTGCGCCGAAGCGCCCGCCGCTTGCCTCCCCCTGCCTCGGCTGGTAGGAAGTGGGGGCGCCGGCTCCCCCCCATCCGCGTTTCGCGGGTCGAGGCGCAGTACCGTCCATCGAGGTAAAGGAAGGTCTGAGGAGCGTGACGTTGGTTCTTCTGGTCCTCGCTGGCATTTGGGCCGCAGTTCTCATTCCCCCCGCTGTCCGTGCTCGGGCAGAGGGTCGACCGGGCGACTCGATCCACAATTTCAAGCGACAGCTGACCGTGCTGCGCCGCACCGGGCCCCGCGCCGGCTTCCAGGGCAGCCGACCGGCCGGCGGTGACCACTGGTACCGCTCCCACACCTCCTCGCCGTCGCTCACCGCGGTCCACGGCCCCATGCGCGGCACCCGGCCCAACCCGATGCCGGCCCACCGTGCCCCTGTCCGGCCCGTTCGCATGGCCTCGCCCTCGTCCGCGGCTCGCAGCCGCACGATCCGTCGCCGCCGCGACATCCTGTCGGCCCTCTTGGTCGCCGTCTTCGCCACCCTGGTCCTGGGGCTCCTCTTCTCCATCGGGATCATGCTGGTGGTTCACGTCGTCGCCGACGTGCTGCTCGTTGCCTACGTGGCCCTCCTGATCCACCAGCGCAACATCGCCGTCGAGCGCGACATGAAGGTCCGCTTCCTGCCCCAGCCGCACCGGCTCGACCCCGCCCTGCTGCGCGCCGAGCCGGCGCTGCTCCGCCGCTCGGCGAACTAGTACCGATCGGCGACCGCGCCAGCGAGCTGGCGAACGTCGGTCAGGCGGTCCGAGCCGAGCTCGATGCGGCCTACGCCGCCCGTGAGGTAGCTCTTGCCGCCTGTCGGCGGACGATCCGGGCCAGCGGCAGCTCCATCCGGGCCGTACACCTCCGCCGGCCCGAGGAGGCCCTCCGCCTCGCCGACGAGGCCGGCGGGGCCCTCCGTGAGGCCCAGCAGGCCCTGGCCCCGTTCCCGACGCTCGTGGGCAGCGGCCCGCTCCACGACGCGGCCAAGGAGTACGTCGAGGCCCGGCTGACCGCAGCCATGGTGGGTGACGATCCGCTGCCCTCCCCCGCCGAGCTCGACGTGCCCGCCGCGGCCTGGCTCAACGGCCTGGCCGAGGCGGCCAGCGAGCTGCGCAGGCACCTGCTCGACCGCCTGCGAGCCGGCGAGCTGTCCCGCGGGGAGGCCCTCCTGGCCACCATGGACGAGGCTTACGGGCTGCTCGTCACCATGGACTACCCCGACGCGGTGAGCGGGGGGCTGCGCCGGACCACCGACGCCCTCCGGGCCGTGCTGGAGCGCACCCGGGGCGACCTGACCACCACCCTGCTCCAGGCCCGCCTCCAGACAGCCCTCGACCGGGCCGCGCCCCCGCTCGACTAACCTGGGCGTCCCCGGGGGTGTAGCTCAGCTGGCAGAGCGCCACGTTCGCAACGTGGAAGTCGGCGGTTCGAATCCGCTCACCTCCACCCCACAAAACCAGCATAACCGCAGGTCAGAGGCTATTTCGGGATTGACCGCTGTTTCCCGCTGTTGACCCCTGAACGCCCTGTTTTCCGCTGGGTGTGGCCCGGGTGTGGCACGCCGCGGCAGGGAGATCGCCCGCAGTGGCGGTGCTGGAGGGGATTGTGACGACCCCTACGACGCCCCGGCCACGAAGGCCGTCACGATGTAGCTCGCATGGCGGTCCAGGTTGTTTCGGGCGCGGTCGTACCGGGTCGTCGTCTTGGGGCCGGCGTGACGGGCGGCGATCTGGACGCCCGGAGAGGCACCCCGGCGTCCAAGGCGGCGGTGATGAAGACGCGGCCACCATGAACCAGGTGGCCAGGATCCTCGACGACTACAACAACAACAGGTGACCTGACCGGTCACCGCCCTTGGGAGCGACGAGGGGCCCGCGAGGGCCCCTCGTTCGCGCCGACGCCCAAGCGACTCGACCCAGACCAGTCAGAAGCATGGAACCGATCAGTTGGTCGCGGCATCCTTAGGTCATTATGGCGGATGCTACGGACATGGCGGCGGAGCCGGTGAGATCGCGGGCGGAGGAGACCGTCGCAGGCACGGAGGCCACGCCACCGACAACGCTTGACCTGGCCTGGCTCTACCGCCTGCACGCCGATCGGTCGCGGCGGCTGGCATACCTGCTCACCGGCGATCTGCAGCTGGCGGAGGACGTGGTCCAGGAGGCATTCATCCGCGTGGGCGCGCGACTCGGACGGTTGCGGTCAAGCGAGGCCTTCCCGGCCTACCTCCAGCGGACGGTGGTCAACCTGTCCCACGCCGCGCACCGCACCCGTGCTCGCGAACGTCAGCGGATCGAACGGGCCCGCGATTGGACCCACCCTGGGGAGATGGAGCCTCCGGTCGTCGAGCCTGAACTGTGGAATGCCCTTCAGACCCTTCCCGAGCGCCAGCGAGCAGCCATCGTGCTGCGCTTCTGGCTCGACCTGTCCGAGGAGCGGATGGCCGACGTACTCCGGTGCCGCCCCGGAACGGTGAAGTAGCTCCTGTCCCGGGGGTTGGCCGCTATGCGAGAGCGAGTATCCCGTGTCTGATCTTGAACAGAGAGTCGCCCGGATGCTGGCGGCGAACGCCGGTGGCATTCCACCCGGGACCGGAACGTATCCGCCCTATATCGGCGCGGAAGTGCGACGACGGAAGGTGCGGCGAGCAGGCGTGGCGATATTGGCAACCGCCGTCGTCGTCGGCGGGGGCGTCCGCCTCGTCGCATCCCGATCTCAGGACGACCAGACGATGGTCGTCTCCCAGCCGACGGTCACCTCGACAGCACCGGCTCCGCCGTCGAGGGCCGTGGACGCAACGTCCTCAGTCGAGATGGTCGTTTCCGGGCGGCTCGTTCGGTTTGCTCCCGCTCCCGTCGACCATGGAACCCTGCCGGGCGAAGAAGCACTGGCCCAAGATCCACCAGTGCGAACGCCCTTCGGGGTGGTCGCGTCCCTCGGCCGCTCAGTGTGGCTGGTGCCCGACGGAGGCCAACCGGCGCAGCTCGCGACGGCGACCTCAGGCGTGGCCGTGGCCGCCGGCGGGAAACGGGTCGCATGGTCGGAGCTGCTCCCGCCACCCTGAGCTACCTCCCAGCTCGTCCTGGCCGGTCTCCCGGACGGCACTCGCCTCGCGTCAGTTCGAATCTCGGGGAGAGCCCAGGTCCGAGGGTTTGCAGGTGACAAAGTGTTCGTGACGACCGGCGGCGGCGCTGGCACCGAATTGTGGGTCTGGGACCCGTCCACCGCTCAGCTCACGCAGACCACTGGCTATCGCACCGTCGCCGTGACCGACCCGACCTGGGCCGTCGCCGTTCTGAATGAGGGGGACGGCGTGTGCGGGACGTTGGTCAGCATCGGCTCTGATCGGAAGGTCGATCGTTCGACGAAACTTCACGGTGACTGTAAGCGCGGCCTCGCCCTTTCCCCGGATGGGACGCTGCTCGCCACCGTCGTCTCCAACTCCCCGGCCGAGAACGAGCTGGCGGTGCTCACGACCGATGGCCGGGAACGGGCCCGAGCGCATGTCGGCGGCCGCATCGTGCAAGCCCTGTGGCTGCCCGACGGCACGCTCCGGGTGCTGACCGTTGGCGGGTCCACGTACTCCGTCTACGTCTGCACCGCCGACGCGAAATGCACCCTGGCCTTCGACGTTGGCAGTCAGGCCGGATTTGTCTGGATGGTCGTTCCGGCAACGTAGGGCGAACTGCGGTGCGGGCAACGCGGCCTCAGCCGCAGAAGGGGTGGCCGGCCGGGTCCGCCCATACGGTGTGCATGGACATGTCCCCTCTGCCTGACCTGATGGCGCCCAGTCGATCCAGCAGCGCTCGGTCGGCGTCAATGTCCTCGTAGCTCAGATCGAGGTGGATCTGGGCCGGATGGCGGGGGTCCATCCAGCGTGGCGGAACGCCGAGGGCGTACTGGAAGGCGAGGCGGACCGAGTTGGGACCTTGGCCGGCGATCTCCACCCGCTCGGACGTGTTGAGGACACGGTGCATGCCAAGAACGTCCTCGTAAAGCTTGCCAGGGCACGAGGGCTCGGGCAATCGAACACAATGCGGACGAGCCTCGGGACAGGCACATCAGAGGCGTAGAGGCAGAAGGGATGGCCGACGGGATCGGCGAAGACCCGGAACACGTTGCCCGCCTGGAGCCGGGTCGCCCCCGCGGTGACCACCGCCTCGTCGGCGCGATCGAGGTCGGCCACCTCCACGTCGAGGTGAACCTCCTGCGGGTGGTCAGGGTCAGGCCACTGTGGCCGGACGTCGCCCGCGCCACCGTCACCTTCCAGGGCAGACTCGGGCAGACGACCATCACCCGGGGCGAGCTTGATGTAGCCGTGGCGGCACGCTGCGGCGCTCCTTCGCTGCCCGGGTGTTCAACCCCGTCGTCGCTCGGGCTGGACTCCCCGACGAGCTGACCTTCCACGGCCTCCGCCATGTCGCCGCCAGCTTCCTGGTCGACGCCGGCGAGCACCCGCGCGTGTCATCCAGCACCGCCTCGGCCATGCCACGGCTCGGCTCAGCATGGAGCTGTACGCCCACGTCCCCGAGACGACGGACCGGGACGTCGCCAGCCACCTCGACGCCCGATTCTCCCGCGGAAGGAAAGGTGGTCGGACGGTCCGAGCCGGCGGACACCGGCAAATGACCAGGGAATGACTCGTATCCCGTCCGCACCCGTGCAACCATGAGAGTCGTGCGAATGAACGTCTGGAGCTACGCGGATGGGTGACCGTCTTGGTCTGGCGACCGTGCTCGCTCAAGTGCCTGGCAAGTGGGTAGCAGTGGACCGCGACACGAACGAGCCCCGGATGGTGGCGGACTCGCCCTACGAGCTGGCAGCGGAGATCCGCCGCAGTGGGATCGGCAACGTGGCGGTCGTCCGGGCGCCGGATCCCGACGAGCCCGAGCTGGTCGGTCTGGGTTAGAGCGGCGTGCCGCTGGCCTTCCCCTGGACCTATCCGTATCAGGAGGATGGGCCCCGGCTCGGTGCCATCGTGCTCAGACCCGTCGTTCCCGTCACGGTGGCAGGCACGGAGACCGCTCCGCCCGTGCTTGCGCTGGTCGACAGTGGCTGTGAGCACGTGCTGGCCGCGCCGTGGTTGGCCGCATCGGCCGGGGTCGATCCACAAGAGGGCCACAGGTCGATCGAGCTCGGCATCGGCGGCGAGACCCTACGCGTGCGTTTCGTCGACCTGACCCTCCGACTGCACGCTCCAGGCGAGCCGGACGACTACGTGGACTGGCCCGCAGAGGTCGGATTCGTGAGTCATTGGCGCCCGACCTGGCCGATGCTTTTGGGCCAGGTCGGTTTCTTGACCGCTTCACCGTCACGATGAGCCGTCACGCCCAGCGCCTCGCCGTAGAAGACCGCAGCGAGTTCGACGACCGGTTCGGTGTCCCGCCGGTCGATTGAGCAGTTCAGTCCGTGCAAGACCGCAGGGCGCGAACGCAACCGCTCTGGGGCCGCTTCCGCATCACAGCTTGGCCTCCAGCCGTCGGAAACCTCCGCCGACGCGAGCATGGCGGTCACTCGACAGTCTTGCCGAGCACCCCTCGGGCTTCCAGGAGCGCGCGGCCTGCGGACTTCGCCCGTTCGAGGAACTCCGGCGACACCTCTGACAGGTCTGTCACCACTCGCTGATTGAAAAGCCGCCGGTGATCGTTGGCTCGAGGTCGTCGCCGGTCGGAACCTGTTTCGCCATTGCCGTTGGTCGCGCGCTGCGCATGGTGCGCGAGCGCTTCGATCACCGCGGTCCCGGCTGGCGTAGCGAAGACCCAGTGCGTCGGGCGAGGCCTATCCTTCGCCGCCTACGCCGGCCCGTGCCGACCCGCCGGCGCGCCGGCGGACGACGGAAGCGAGCACCGACGGGCAGTCGGTCATGATGCCGTCGACACCCATATCGAGTAGACGATCCATCTCAGCCGGGTCGTCGATCGTCCACGCGTCGACCTTCAGCCCGGCGCCGTGCGCGGCGCCCACGAACCTGCGCTTGCCGTCCAGGAAGGTCACGAACCACTTCTTCGGCGGGGGCTGGATACGCTGGTATGGCGACGCCTTCGGCGGAATCCGGAGCAGGAGCCGCAGCCGGAACCACAGCAGGTAGCCCAGCGCCGGCGAGAGACCGACGGCCTGCCGCGACCCCCTGACCGGCCAGAGCCGATGGTCGAAGAACGCGGTGAGGGTGACGTTCGACCGCCCGCGCTCCTGGAGCAGCTCGACGAGAGGCTTGGCCGCCCGCATGGCCTTGACTTCGATGGTCAGTGGCAGTTCCGGGAACTCGTCCAGCACCTCCTCCACCGTCGGGATGCGCAGCGACGGGTCATGGAGGTGGTGCCCACGTAGCGGGTACGCGGGGGCATCGTGGTCTTCCAGCTCGCCAGGCACCCACCAGAAGGCAGCGTCGACCGCCTGCAGCTGCCGGAGGGTCATGCGGGAAATCCGGCCTTTGCCCACCGAGACCCGCCCGAGCTTGCCGTCGTGAACGACGACGAGCACCTTGTCGCGGCTGCGGCGCACGTCGAATTCGAGGGCGTTGGCTCCGCCGTCGTGCACCGCTCTGCGCATCGCGCAGATCGTGTTCGACGGGCCCTCGCGGGCTCCGCCCTGATGCGCCCACTCCAGGAAACCCGCCGGAACGCTCACTCGGGCAAGCATGGCACGGCCTGCGCCCACGGCATGGCCCGGCCTACAGTCGTGCGGGTCATGGGGTGCCGACGCCGTCGTCGAGCCACGTGGGCGGGCGTCGCAGTGGTGCTGTTGACGTTCGCCACCCTCCCGGGGATCGCCGGCGCTCAGACCGGCGACGTCGCCGGCGCGCAGCAGCGGGCCAACCGGGCGGCCGCCGAGCTGGCCAAGGCGGTCGAGGAGCGGGCCCGGGCCGACGATACCGTCGCCCACCTGGAGGCGCGGGTGGCAAGGGTCGACGCCCGTGTCGCTGGGGTCCGAAGCGAGGTGGCCCAGCTGGCCGTCCGCCAGTACGTGCAGGGCACGTCGCAGATCACCCGGCTCCTGCGCATGGCCGACGCCAACCAGGTCGTTCGGGCACAGCAGTACGCCAGCGTGGTGGCGGCGACATCGACCGCGGCCCTGGAGCAGTACCGGGCCGACAAGGAGGACCTCCGCGTCGAGGTCGTCGCCCTGGAGCGTGAGCAGAAGCAGCGGGCGGCGACCATCGAGGACCTGCGCCGCCGCCAAGCCGAAGCGGTGCGGGAGCTCGAACGCCTGGCCAGGCTGGAGGAGGCGGCCCGGGCCGCCCGGGAGGCCGAGCAGCGACGGGCCGAGGCCGCTGCCGCGGCGGCAACAGCGGCGACGACACCCGCTGTGACGGGGCCACGCGCCTCGGCCGAGGCGCCCCTGGCCACTACCGCCGCGCCAGCGCGGCCGACAGCGCCGACCACACCGTCGGCGCCAGTGGCGCCAGTGGCGCCGGGGGCGCCGGCGGCCGGGCCGGCGGCCAGCGGCGACTGGATCTGTCCGGTGCAGGGGCCCCGTGCGTTCAGCAACGATTACGGCGACTCGAGGGGCGGCGGATCGAGCCACATGGGCAACGACATCCTGGCGCCCAAGGGGACGCCGGTGGTCGCCAACGTGGGTGGGGTGGTCACCCAGCGCAACGGGGCCGTCAGCGGGCTTGCGTACTTCCTCGCCGGCGACGACGGCAACCGCTACTTCGGCGCCCACCTCGACTCCTTCGGCGCCAGCGGGCGTGTGTCGGCCGGCACGGTCATCGGCACCGTCGGCAATACCGGCGACGCCGCTGGCGGGCCGCCCCACCTGCATTTCGAGATCCATCCCGGTGGCAGCGGCTACACCAACCCGTACCCCACGCTGATCAAGTACTGCTGAGGTAATCCCTCCGCCGTCGTCGGGTGGACCGGCCATGATCGAGGCCATGAGGATCTCGACCGGCTTCAGGGCCGGCGTGGCCGCCGCCCTTCCCTTGGTCGTCGGCGTGGCCCCGTTCGGCCTGGTCGCCGGAGCCGCCCCCGTCGCCCGGGGCTTCGACGCCTGGTCGGCCGTCGGGCTCTCCACCATCGTCTTTGCCGGCGCCTCACAACTGGCGATCGTCGAGGCCCTGGCGCAGGGCGGTTCGGTGCTGGTCGCCGTCCTCGCCGCCTGGACCATCAACCTGCGCATGGTCCTGTACTCGGCTTCGCTGGCGCCCTACCTCGGCCACGAGTCGACCGGCCGCCGGCTCGGCGCCTCGTACCTGCTCGTCGACCAGGTGTACGCGATGTGTATTGCCCGCTGGACGAGCGACGGCGACCGGACCGACGACCGACTCCCCTACTACCTCGGCATCGGCGCCTTCCTGAGCACGACGTGGGTGAGCTTCACGATCCTCGGCGCCCTGGTGGGCGGGGCCGTGCCCGACGAGGTTCCTCTGGACTTCGCCGTCCCGCTGGTGTTCCTGGTCCTGCTCATCCCCATCCTGGTCGACCGTGCGTCGATCGCCGCGGCCGTCGTCGGGGGCGCGGCCGCGGTGGCCGCGGCGGAGGCCGGCGCCGGTCCGGTCTCGATGATCGTGGGGGCGGCCGCCGGCATCGCGGCCGGGACACTGGTCGACGCCCGCCAGCCGGAGGCGGCCTCTCCGTGAACCGGGTCTGGACCGCGATCGTGCTCTCGGGCGCCGGCACCTACGCCATGCGGGCCTCGTTCCTCGCCTTCGCCCACCGGATGGCCACGGTGCCGCCGGCGCTGGCAAGGGTCCTGCGCCAGATCCCGCCGGCGGCCCTGGCCGCGATCATCGCCCCGGCACTCCTGCGCCCGGAAGGCGGGATGGATCTGTGGCAACCGACCCTCCTCGCCGGCTTGGTCGCCGCCGCGGTGGCGTGGAAGACCCGAAACGTGGCGCTGACCGTCGTGGTCGGCATCGCGCTGCTCGCGGGCCTCCAGCGCCTCTGAACGGTACCGTCGGCAACACATGTCGAGCATCGTCAGGGTCCACGGGCTGACCAAGCGCTACGGGGGGGTGACGGCCCTCGACGCAGTCGACCTCGATCTGCCCGCGGGCCGGGTCGGCCTGGTGGGCGCGAACGGCGCGGGCAAGACGACCCTGTTCCGTCTCCTCCTCGGGCTCAGCCAGCCCGACGCCGGCCATGTCGAGGTGTGCGGGGTAGACGTTGCCGCCGACCCGATCGGCGCCCGCAGCCGCATCGGCTACATGCCCGAGCACGACTGCCTGCCCCTCGACCAGACGGCGGCCGACGTGGTGGCCACCTTCGGTGAGCTCGGCGGGCTGCCCGTGCGGGCCGCCCGCCAACGGGCGTCGGAGGTGCTCGACCTGGTCGGCCTGGACGAGGCCCGCTTCCGGCCCGTCGGCGGCTTCTCGACCGGCATGCGCCAGCGAACGAAGCTGGCCCAGGCCATCGTCGCCGACCCCGAGCTGGTCCTGCTCGACGAGCCGACCGCCGGCCTCGACCCCTCGGGCCGTGAAGAGATGCTCGCCCTCGTCGACCGCCTGGGCGGCTTCGGCGTCGCCGTGGTGCTGGCGACGCATCTCCTCGACGACGTGGCACGCGTCTGCGACCACGTCGTCATGCTCGACGCCGGCCGCCTGGTGACCGACGCCCCCACGGAAACGCTTCTGCACCAGACCGGCACGGTGACGGTGGATGTCGGGCCCGCTGCAGTGGCCGCGTTGAGCGCAGCCCTCGCCGCCCGGGGCCTGCGCGCGAGCGCCGACGGCTCGGGCTCGCTCGAGGTCATCGTCACCGGCGACCACGACCTCGACACCATCCGCGACGTGGTGGCCGAGCTGGCCCTCCCGCTGCACCGGCTGACCAACCGGCTCACGTCGCTGGACGACGTGTTCACCCGGTCCACACCGACATCGTGAGCAGCTCCGTCTCCACGGGCGCGGTCTACGACCGTGGGTACCGCCCCTACGACGGCCCGCGCGGCGGCCGGCGGGCGGCCGCCGCCGCCCTGTACCGCACGTCGCTGCGCCGCGCCGTCGGCCTGCGCCGGCCGTGGCGCCAAAAGGTGGCGCCGGCCGTCCTGCTCGGTATCGCCGTCATTCCCGCGGTGATCAACGTGGGCATCGGCTACCTGACCCGCGGCACGCCGGCAGAGGGGTTCGAGTTCATCACCTACCGGGAGTACCTCGGGGTTTCCAGTGCCCTGCTGCTGTTCGTGGCCCTGGTGGCGCCCGACATCGTCTGCCCCGACCGACGCCAGCGCGTGCTCCCGCTCATCTTCGCCCGCCCCCTGACGGGCCGCGACTACGGCCTGGCCAAGGTGGGCGCCATCTTCACCTGCGTGTTCGCCTTCTCCTTCCTGCCCCAGGTGGTCCTCTACGTGGGGCAGATGCTGGTCAGCGACGGTGCCCTCGACTATCTGAGCGACCACACCGCCGTCCTCTGGCAGGTGCCCATCGCCGCCGCGGCACTGGCGCTGTTCTATGCGCTGCTGGGCGTCGCCGTGGCCTCGCTCACCGGCCGGCGCATGGTCGCCGGGGCCACGCTTCTGGGGATCACGCTCGTTTCGTCCGCCATCGCCGGCATCCTGGTCGAAGCCGACGGTGGTGACACCGTCCCGACCGGCCACGCGGCCGCACTCCTGAACATCCTGGCGCTGCCCCTTCGCATCCGCGACCTGATCTTCCTCGGCCGCATCGGCGAGGACGCGCCGCTCTCGGGCGTGGCGGGAGGTGGTGCCCTGTCGATCGCCGCCTACTTGGCCGTCGTCGCCATCTGCGTGGCCGTCATCCACCAGCGGTACCGGACTGCTGAGTGAGCTCTCACGTGCACGGCCACCGGGAGACACGATGAGCGACCCGGCGTTCGTCGACGGCGCCACCGTCGAGGTCGACGATGTGTCGGTCTGGTTCGGCCAGAAGGTCGCGCTCTCGGAGCTGGCCTGCTCCTTCGGGCCGGGAGTCACCGGGCTCCTCGGGCCCAACGGCGCGGGCAAGAGCACGCTCATGCGGGCGGTCACCGGCCTCATCGCGGTGAACACCGGCCGGGTGCGGGTCGAGGGCCGTGACCCACGCCACGACCGGGCCGTCCACCGCCGCATCGCCCTGGTGCCCGAGGACGAAGCCGTGCCGTCCCAGCTCACCGCGCGGGAGCTCGTGCGCTATGTCGCCGACCTGCACGGCGTGCGTGACGCCGGCGCCGCGGAGCGAGCCCTCGATCTGGTCGACATGGTGCCCGCTGCCGACCGCCGGCTCCGGGGGTTCAGCAAGGGCATGCGCCAGCGGACCAAGGTGGCCGCCGCCTTGGTCACCGATCCACCGGTCCTCGTGCTGGACGAGCCGCTGAACGGCGCCGACCCCGTCCAGCGGGTGCGGCTCACCGAGCTGTTCCGCCGTCTGGGCGCCGACGGCCGCACGGTGATCGTCAGCTCCCACGTGCTCTCGGAGGTGGAGCGACTGGCCGACCGGGTGCTGGTGCTCATCCACGGACGGCTGGCCGCCGCGGGCAACCACCGCGCCATCCGTGATGCCATGGACGACCGGCCACGGCACGTGCTGGTCCGCGCCGACGACCCCCGCCGGCTGGGCGCCGCCCTGCTCGGACTCGGCACGGTCGCCGGCGTCAACGTGACCGACGCCGGGCTCGTGGTGACGACCGAGCGGGCCGGCGACCTGGCCGTCGCCGTCGCTCCCGTCGCCCGCGACCTGGGCGTGCGTCTACGGGAGGTCCGCCCCCTCGACGACTCACTCGAGAGCCTGTTCCGGGAGCTCGTCCGGTGAGTGAGCACAGCAACCAGGTGTCGCTCCGGCGTTCACCGTTGACAGCCGTCATTCGCTACACGGTCCGGGCCTGCGTGCCGGCGCAACGGGGGCTGCTCCTCCTCCCCGTCGCCGGCGCCCTGTTGTTCGGTCTGCTCTCCCGCCTCTCCGACGAGGCCGCGGTCACCGCCTTCGCCCGGGTGGGGGGCGCGGCCATGCACACCCTGATCCTGCCCATCACCTGCCTCGTGGTCGGAGACGCGCTCCTCGGGGCCGAGATCCGCTCCGGCGTCTTTGCCTTCACCTGGCTCAGCCCCGTCCGGCACTCGACGATCGTCGGTGGCCGTTGGCTCGGCGGCTGCCTCATTGCCGCAGTGATCCTCGTTCCCTCGGCGGCGGGCGCAGCGGTCGTCGCCGGCGCCCCGTCGAGCGCGGCGGCGGCCGCCATCGCCGCCCTCGCCGCCGCCGGCACCTACCTGGCCCTGTTCCTGGCCATCGGCGCCAGCTTCCGCCGGCCGGTCGTGTGGTCGCTGGTGCTGGTCATCCTCGTGGAACGCCTCCTCGGCGCCGCCCTGCCCGGCATCGCCCAGCTGTCGCCGGGCTGGCTGGCCCAGGCCGTGCTGGTCGGCCTGACCGGCCCGGCCGAGGACCTGCGACGCGAGGGCGTCCCACAAGGATGGGCCGCGGTGGGGCGACTCGCGCTCGTGGCCGCGGTCGGCTTGGCCGTCGCCACCCGCCGGCTGCGCTCGCTCAAGCCGGCATCGTCGGCCGACTGAGCGCCCCGCTCAGAGGCTGATCGAACCGGTGAGCAGCAGCACCAGCAAGATGATCAGCAGGATGCCGCCCAGCCCGATCCCTGGACCGCGGTAGGCGCCTCCCCCGTATCCGAGACCGCCGCCGAAGGCCAGGACGATGAGGACGATGAGGATGATGAGGAGGAGCATGGTTGGTGTGTCGCCGTTCGGCCCCGACGCCAAACCGGCTCAGGACGGCGAGGAGGGCCTGTTGACGGGGTGGTCCTCGGGGTAGTGGGCCCGGGGGATCACCGGGGCGTCACGGCCGGTACCGCGCGTACCGCGAGTGGCGTCGCCTTCGGTCGCCGACGCCTCCTCGTGGTACTCCTCCTCGACGTTGACGCTCCACACGTCGTGCGTCGAGCCGGTGGCGATGTTCTCGGCCGTCAGCATGGCCGTGTACATCGAGTGGTCCTGGTTGTTGTAGCGGTGCATGCCGTTGCGCCCCACGGGGTGGACGTTGGGCGCGCACCGGTCGAGCCACTCGACGATCTTGGCCACGTTGGCCTTGTAGTGCTCGTCGTAGAAGGGATATGCCTTGGGCATGCGCACCACGTAACCGGCCTCCACCTTGTCGGGCTCGACCAGGTTGAGAACGCCGAGCTCCCGCTTGCCCTGCTCGATCAGCTCGGCGTCGGGCTTGTTCCAGGTCTCGTCACCCTCGAACACGAAGTACTCCAGCCCCAGGCAGGTCCGTCCCTCCTTGATGAGGTACGGCGACCACGACCCGAAGTTCTGGATCCGTCCGACCTGAACGGACTGCGCGTGGACGTAGATCCAGTTGTCCGGGAAGCTGTACCGCTCGGGGACCACCAGGGCGACGGTGATGAAGTCGCGGTAGCGCAGGTCGTCGGCGGCCTGGACCGCCTCGGGCGCGGCCGGCGGGTCGATGGCCTTCAGCAGCTGGGAGATGGGCATCGAGGAGATCACGTGGTCACAGGCGTACTCCTTGCGAGTGCCGTCCTCGGCCTCGGCCACGACGGCCACCGCCTTGCCTCCCTCGTGACGGATGCCCACCACGCGGGTGTTCATCTCGACGGTGCAGCCCTTGGCCACCACCTTCTCCGTGCAGCGCTCCCACATCATCCCGGGCCCGTACTTCGGGTACTGGAACTCCTCGATGAGAGAGGTGATCTCCTTCTGGTTCCGCTTGGGCATGAGGGCGTTCATGACCGCGTTGGACAGCGACAGGTTCTTGATCCGCTGGGCCGCGAAGTCGGCCGGAAGCTTGTTGACCGGCACGCCCCAGAGCTTCTCGTTGTAGGTCTTGAAGAAGTGGTTGTAGAGGCGCCATCCGAAGCGGGCGACGATCCACCCCTCCAACGTGGACTGGTCCTTCGGCGGTCGGACCCGCGCCCACACGTAGGACATCACGCAGAGGAAGGCCTCCCAGATGCCCAGGTTCTTGAGCGCGTTGGACGCCTTGAGGGGGTAGTCGTAGTACTTGCCGTTGTAGTAGATGCGGCTCATACGAGGCCTGAGCATGAAGTCCTCGTCGTCGAGAATCTCGTGCCAGAAGGCCTCCACCTCCTTCACCTTGGTGAAGAAGCGGTGGCCACCTATGTCGAACCGCCACCCGTCCCGCTCGACGGTGCGACTGATCCCACCCACGACGGAGTCGGACTCCAAGATCGTCGAAGTGATGCCGTACCGCGTCACCAGCTCGTAGGCCGCCGTCAGCCCGGCGGGGCCGGCGCCGATGATGACGACCTTCGGCGGCGGTCCGGACGCGGCGGCCTGCAAATTGTCTGTCATTCCGTGCTTTCTCGAGTCCGGTGAGGCGGGGGAGCCGTGGCGACGGGCGGCGTCACACCCTGGGGACGGCGAAGGTGTCGCAGGGGAACGACTCAGTGGAACGGTAGCCGGTGAGGAACCACCTCTGGCGCTGCTCGGCCGACCCGTGCGTCCACGACTCCGGACTGACCTGTCCCTGAGCCTGCTCCTGGATGCGGTCGTCGCCGATGGCGGCGGCGGCATCGAGGCCGTCCCGGATGTCGGCATCGGTCAACTCCTCGATGTACCCCGTCCGGACCGCCCCGCGTGCCCACATGCCCGCCATGCAGTCGGCCTGAAGCTCGACGCGCACGGCGGGACTCTGGGGACCGGTCTCACGGCTCCGAGCCCGGGCCAGCACGCCCCGCAGGTTCTCGACGTGGTGGCCGTACTCGTGGGCGATCACGTAGGCCTCGGCGAACGGTCCTCCCTTGGCGCCGAAGCGTGTGCGGAGGTCCTGGTAGAACCCGAGGTCGATGTAGATCCTCTCGTCGGCCGGGCAGTAGAACGGGCCCACGGCCGACGTGGCCGACCCGCAGCCGGTGGTGGTGGCGCCACTGAAGAACACAGTCTTCGCCGGCCGGTAGTCCGGCATCCGCTCCTGCCAGAACGCCTGGACGCTGTTCACCACGCCAACGATGCGGCAGTCGCCCCGCTGGTTGGCGTCCTCGCCGGTGCGGCACTCCGACGACAGGTCGGACTTGAGGTCGCCGGCGGGGGCGTCGGTCAGGGGACCGCCACCGCCGCCGTTGAGCAGTGAGAAGACCAGCACGATGAGCCCGATGATGCCTCCGCCGCCCACCGCCAGGGGGCCGGCGCCCCGACGGTCGGAAACCTGCGACGTATCGAGCCCGACGTCTCTACGGAATCGCACCTCTGCTCCTCTATCGACCGAATGCTGACCTCATCATTGCCCCTTCGGCCCACATCCGACCACTGGGCCGGATCCGAACACCCCACAACAGCCCAGGAGCGAGCATGAAGACCCGAGTCGACCTCCCCAACTCCCGCACCGATCCGGCGGGCACCCCCTGCGAACTGCTCGACGCCCTCGAGGCGAACGCACGGTTTCGCCGGGACAGCTTCTTGGGCGGCATCTTCCACCCCGGCAAGATCTCCTACCGGGAGGTGTCGCCGACCGACAGCCTGCACATCCTCATCGACGGGAACAATGTGTCTGCCCACGTCGACGACGTCTCGCCGCTGCGGGTGCGGGCCGACGGTACGAGCCGCTACGCCTGGGGCCGCGTGGTGGCGCACAACGTGCTCGTGCTGGTCGGCGACGCCAGCCGCCGGCTGCGCGGTGTGCACGGCGCCCAGCGATGCAACCTTCACTGCGAGTCCGAGTGGCACGACGACGAGGACCCCGCAGCGGCCTGAGCCGTAAGCTCGGACGGTGACCGAGATGACGCGGGAGGAATGGCGGGAGGTCCTCGAGCATCGGGCGCGCCCCGCCATGCTGGCGACCGTCCGTCCCGACGGCCGGTCCCACCTCGCCCCCGTCCCGGTCCGGGTCGCGCCCCCGCGTGTGGTCAGCCGCAAGAACGTCTCCGACTGAGCCCGTGCCCCACGTCGACGTTGCCGACGTCGACGTCGTGGTCGTCGGCGCCGGCCTCGCCGGGCTGACCGCGGCCCACGCGCTGCACGCCGCCGGCCGGACGGTGAAGGTGATCGAGGCCCGGGCCAGGGTCGGCGGCCGGATCAAGACCCTGGTCGAAGGCGTTCTCTGCCTCGACCTCGGCGCCACGTGGCACTGGTCGAACCAGCCGGCGATCCGCTCCCTGGCGGACGCCCTGGGCCTGGAGGCGTTCCCCCAGTTCCGGGCCGGCCGCACCGTGGCCGAAGACCGAGGCGGCGGCCCCCCGACGCTGCTCGATCTACCGCCGCCGCAGCCCGCGGAGCTGCGGTTCGCCGCCGGCGCACAGTCGCTGTGCTTTCGGCTGGCGGCGGGGCTGCCCGAAGGCGCCGTGGCGCTGGGGACAGAGGCGATGGCCGTGTCGGCAGACGACGGCGGCATGACGGTCACCGTCGCCGACGCCGGCGGCCGGGAGCGGCGCGTTTGCAGCCGGTTCGTCGTCATCGCCCTCCCTCCGCGCCTGGCTGCCGCGGGGATCACCTTCACCCCCGAGCTCGCGCCGGCGGTCGTGCGTGTCATGGAGGCAACGCCGACGTGGATGGCCACCTCGGTGAAGTGCATCGCTGTCTATGACGCGGCCTTCTGGCGCGGTGCCGGCCTCTCGGGCCTGGCTTTCAGCCGGCGCGGTCCGCTCACCGAGATCCATGACGGCTGCACCCCGGACGGTGCCACCTCCGCACTGTGGGGGTTCATGTCGCCCGACCACGCCTTCCGCGACCTCGACCCTGAAGCTCGGATGCACGCCGTGTTCGACCAGCTAGGACGCCTCTTCGGCCCTGACGCGGCCGACCCCCTGCGCTACGTCGAGCGCGACTGGTCCGACGACCCCTACACCAACGACGAGGTGATGTGGTTCGACGACCCGCTCCCCTACGGTCAGCCAGTGCTGGCCGAGGCGCAGTTCGACGGGCGACTGGCGTGGGCCGGCACCGAGACGGCCGACGTGGGCGCGGGCCACATGGAGGGCGCTGTGCGGTCGGGCCGGCGCGCCGCGGCGCAGATCCTGGGGTGAACCCTCGAGGCCGCCGCCACTCGCCGTGACCGCGGGGATCCACCACGGCCTCTACGGTGGCCGGCGATGAAGAAGCTCGCCGACTATGGCACCGACGACCACCCGCCCGACGACGCGGAGCGGGCCCAGGCGGCCTGGTCGGTGGCGCTGCTCGACGACTGCGAGCCGTGCGACGACCTGCGGGTCGAGCTGACCCTGGAGGAGGCGGGTCAAGCCGGTCGCGGGATCGTCGCCCACCTGGCGCCGGCCACCGCCCGCCGGCTCCGTGCCGCCCTGGCCACCGCCCTGCGAGACATGGGCGAGCCCGCCGACGGGTGAGCCACCCGGAGTGCGCTAGGCCAGGCGGGTGAGCTCCACACTGACCCCGAGGGACTTGGCCGGGCCCCCGTGGAAGATGCCGTTGAGAGGTGCCAGGTCGGCGTAGTCGCGGGCCCGGCCCACGACCACGTGGCGCTCGCCGACCGGGCTGCCGTTGGTGGGATCGAACGGCATCCAGTCGCCGACCCACGCCTCGACCCACGCGTGGCTCTGCCCGGCCAAGGTCTGCCCCGGCTCCGGCGCGGACGAGGGATGGAGGTACCCGGACACGTAACGGGCGGGGATGCCGCGAGAGCGCAGGAGGCCGACGGCGACGTGGGTGAAGTCCTGGCACACGCCGCCGCCGATCTCCAACGCGTCGGCAGCGGTGGTCGACACCGTGGTCGCGCCCCGTTCGTAGCGCAGCCGGTCGCGCACCGCGGTGACGACCGCCGCGCACGTCTCCAGGGGCTCGAGACTGGGGTCCAGGTCACCGGCCGCCTCGGCCACGCCTCCGGTCAGGGGCACGTACTGGCTGGCGCGCAGCAGTTCGGCGTGACGGTCGCGCACCGCGAAGGAAGCGAGGTCGTCCCACGTGGCCGGCGCCGGCGGCGGGTCGGGGGGACCGCTCGTCTCCACGACCGACGTCCCCGTGATCACCAGCTCGTCGTGAGGGTCCTGCAGGTCGAAGGAGTGCACGAGCGTGCCCCACCAGTCCCAGTAGCGGTACACAGCCGCACCGGGTGTCACTACCACCTCGGACTCCAGGACCAGCTGGCGGTCGTTGGAGATGGGGGTGATGCGCGCCTCGTTGTACGACGAGGTCACCGGCCGGGCGTACTCGTACCCGGTCACGTGCCTGATCCCCATCCGCCAGGTCATCGCTCCGCTCCGGCGGGCGGGCCGTAACCCGTCGACCGTCTCACTCTCTTCCTCCGGCTACCTCGAGGTGCCATTCCTGGGGGGCGCTCTGGCGGAAGAAGCGCCGGGCCACGGCGTCGGCGGCCTCGGCGCACGCACTCTGGAGCGACGACAGGTACGACGGGAGGTCGGCGATGATCTCCTGCACCCGTCGGAACTCGAGGTCGGTGCGGGCGCGCCCCAGGATGCGGCGGGCCTCGTCGTCGAGCCCGGCCCGGCCGGCCCCGGGCTGCAGCTCGGCCAGGCACTTCTCGGCCTGGCCCAGGGCGTGGAAGGCCGAACGGGGGAACAGCCGGTCGAGGAGCAGGAACTCAGCCACCAGGTCGGGCTCCACCCTCCGGCGGTACGTGCGCAGGAAGGCCTCGTGGGCCGAGCAGCTCCGGAGGGTGGTGATCCACTCAGCCGGCCCGGAGCCGTCGCCGAAGCTGGCCGACATCATGCGGGCCGTCATGTCCACCCGCTCGAGACTGCGCCCGAGGATGAGGAACAGCCAACCGTCGTCGCGGCTCATGGTGGAGTCCCCGAGACCCCCCAGGATGGCGGCCCGCTCCTTGACGTAGGAGAAGAAGGCGTGGGGGGACCCCCCGGCGACCTGGGCCACCATGGCGGGCAGGGCGTTGTAGGTCGCGTTCAGGCACTCCCACATCTCCGAGGAGATGGAGTCTCGGGCGCTTCGGGCGTTCTCGCGCGCCGCGACGAGGCTTCCTGCGATCGACGTCGTGGACGTGGTGTCGAACGCGAGCATGCCGAGCATCGCCCCGCTGTCGAGGGCGGATTCCGGCGCCTTCACCCCCATGACCGCCAGCAGGCCACGGCACGCGGCGTCCTCCTCGACCGCTGGGTCCTCGAGGGTGCGGTGGACGTGGACGTCGAGGATACGGGCGGTGTCCTCCGCCCGCTCGGCGTAGCGGCCCACCCAGTACAGCGACTCGGCGATACGGCTCAGCACGCCGTTCCACCCTGCTGCTGCTGCGCGGCCTGGGCCACGGCCGGCCCGGGGTCGAGCGGTGAGCTGGCCACCGCCGGCGCCAACACCCGCGTCGCAGCCGGGCGGTCGCGGTAGACCGGGCGAGCGGCGCCGGGGTCGGCCAACACCCAGGTGTCCTTCGAGCCGCCACCCTGGCTGGAGTTGACGACGAGGCTGCCCTCCGGCAATGCCACCCGCGTCAGCCCCCCGGGCACGACCCACACCCGTTCGCCGTCGTTCACGGCAAAGGGTCGCAGGTCGACGTGGCGCGGCAGCAGGCGGTCGCCGATCTGGGTCGGCGAGGTCGACAGCTGCACGACCTCCTGCGCGATCCACCCGCGAGGATCGGCCGAGATTACGTCGCCCATGCGATCGAGCTCCTCCTTGGGCGCCGCCGGCCCCATGACGAGCCCGTAACCCCCCGAGCCGGCCACCGGCTTGAGGACCAGCTCCGGCAGCCGGGCCAGGGCAGCCTCCAGCTGGTCGGGCTCCTCGAGCCGGTACGTGTCGACGTTGGGCAGCACCGGGTCCTCGTCGAGGTAGTAGCGGATGATGTCGGGGACGTAGGTGTAGAGCAGCTTGTCGTCGGCCACGCCGTTGCCCACCGCGTTGGCGATGGTGACGTTGCCGGCCCGGGCGGCATTGAGGATACCGGGACAGCCGACGACGGAGCCGGCCTTGAACTGCAGGGGATCGAGGAAGTCGTCGTCGACGCGCCGGTACACCACGTCCACCCGTTGCTCACCCTCGGTGCTGCGCATGTAGACCACGTTCGCTCGGCACACGAGGTCTCGGCCTTCGACGAGCTCCACGCCCATCTGGCGGGCGAGGAACGCGTGCTCGAAGTAGGCCGAGTTGTAGATGCCGGGCGTGAGCACGACCACGGTGGGGTCCGGCACGCCGGAGGGCGTGGACGCCCGCAACGCCTCGAGCAGGCGCGCCGGGTAGCTGTCGACCGGCCGGACGCGGTGGCTGGCGAAGAGCTCCGGGAAGACGCGGGCCATCGTGCGACGGTTCTCGATGACATAGGAGATCCCCGACGGCGTCCGCAGGTTGTCCTCCAGGACGCGGAACCCCCCGTCGGCCCCCCGCACCAGGTCGATCCCCGCCACGTGCACTCGCACACCGTTGGGCGGGTCGATCCCGGCCGCCTCCCTATGGAAGTGCTCGCAGCTGGTGACCAGGCCCCGCGGGACGATGCCGTCGTCGAGGATGCGACCGCGGCCGTAGACGTCGGCGAGGAAGGCCTCCAGGGCCCGGACGCGCTGGTCGACACCGGCCTCGATGGTGGGCCAGATGTTGGCGGAGAGGATGCGGGGAACGAGGTCGAGCGGGAACGGCCGCTCCTCTCCCGAATGGGAGAACGTGATCCCCTGGTCCCGGAAGGCGTGGTCGCGGGCCGCGCACCGGGACACGAAGTCGTCGGCGGAGAGGGACTGGAGGACCTCGTACAGCGCCTTGTAGGGCGCTCGAGGGCCGCCGGAGGGATCGAACATCTCGTCCCATCCCTGGCCCACGGGGTAGTCGTCCATGAAATCCCCCACCCCTCCATGCTGCCAAGCGCGTGTTTCCGTCGCATGTCGGGCGTCCATCGGTTGAGTCAACTTCTTCACTGTGCCCATGCCGGCGAGGCGGCCGCAGGCATCCTCGACGCCTCCGCCGACGACGGGAGGCCCGCCCGTCGCCACCGCAGGGCGGACGCCTGGGGCGGGAACCGTCAGCGGAGGGGCGCCGGCGCCCCTGGATCGGTCGACAATCCAGACCTGGGGGTCGAGGTGCCCGGGCGAACGGTCGTCGGCGGCGCAGACGTCGGCGGCTTGGCGACGACCTCGCTGGTGGTCGTCGCGCTCGGCGCGGCCGTCGTGGACGCCGCCGGCGGGGGCGGGGGCGGGGCGCTGCTCGGTGACGAGCACGACGTCGCCGCGGCCGCCAGCACGACGGCGGCCAGCGGCCGCCGGCTCAACGACGAGGTTGAGAGAGAGAGCCCTCGGGCAGCAGGCCGGCCGGGAGCAGCCCCGGGGGCACGAGGCCAGGCGGCAGGATCCCCGGCGGGACCAGGCTCGGCTTGGCGGGGGCGGGTGCGCTGAGGTACCAGTGGCCACCGTCGTCGCCGCCCAGCATGACGGGATGCTGCGGCCCGTACTCGCCGGCCGCGCTCAGACCGGGGGCGGCTGCCGCCGCGTAGGCGAAGGCTTCCTGGAGCGACACCCTGCCGTTGCGGTCGGCGTCGCCCGCTCCACCGAGCAGCGCCTCTTGCACCATCAGGCCGGTGAGGATCGACATCCCCGTCTCGTAGCGCTCGTAGCCCTTCTCGTCCTCACGGGAGGCGGCCGTGAACAGCTTCGTCGGGCCGGCGTAGCCGTCTTCGAAGCCGGCAGCCTCGCAGTTGGACATGTTGATCCACGCGTGACCCTGCAACGCCCGCATCCGCCTCCCCACCTCCCGGTCGGAGACGAACTGGTTGTTGCGGCCCCACAAGAACTCGTGGAACTGCTCGTTGTCGCCATCGCTGTGGCCGGCGTCGGCCTGCCTGGTATGGCCTGAGAAGTGGAAGACCGAGAAGGAGGTCGGCGTGCTCTTCGCGACCAGCCAATCCATGCCGGCCACGATGTTCGCCGCCGTGGCGTCGGCGTCGACCAGCATCTTGATGTGGTCGGCAGGCCACCCGTTGGCCAAGAGGGCCTTCTGCACGACGCGTGCGTCGTTGGCCCCTCCCACAGTGTTACGGGTGGGAGGGTCGTACTCGGTGATTCCGACGACCAATGCCCACTTCTCGGCGGTCGGCGCCGGGGCGGCCGTAGCGACGTTGGAGGCGGCGACGCCACCCATGGACACGAGCAGCGCGCCGGTGACGACGGCGATGAGCGTTCTCATTTCAGTTCTCCTCTACGCCGTGACTCGTACGTACCCCACCCACACGGGGAGCGAACGTCGACCGGGAGGGTGGGCGCGCGCCCCACCCTCCCGGTCGGTGTCCAAAGGCGGCGTACTAGGCGACGGTGGAGCTGCTCGGCCGCGAGCGCACAACGAGCCGGCGGACGCCGAGGGCGCCACCCAGCATGGCCATAGCGACGAGAGGCGTGACCGAGAAATCACCACCGGTGGCGGCCAGGTTGCCCGCCGGGGCAGCTACCTGGGCGATCGGGGCGATCGGTCCGGGCCCGGTGGGCGGCGCCGGCGCAGCGATCCCGCAGTTGGCCGGCATGCGGGCCTCGGCATGGCCCACGATGATCTCGGCGCCGAGCAGGGGCACCGTGACCCGAAGGGCGTTGATGAAAACGCCACCGCCGGGCAGTACACCCGTCTCACCCTGCACCACACTGATCACACCCGGGACGTTGAGAACGCTGAGCAGCGTCCCCACCGCGTCGTTCAGCGGGATGGCGTTCGGGCCGGAACCGGCGAGCCTCAGGTCCACAATGTTGTACCCGGTGTCGAACACCGGCTGATTGTTCACGCACTTGGCCGTCGCCTCGGCCTGGACGGAACCGACGTTCAGGAGGCCCTGCTGGGAAACCTGTCCCCCCAGCAGGTTCACCAACGGGATGTTGCCCACGAGGCTGAGGTTCTCGGCGCGGGCCAGGCCGCGAGCGTTGACGCCGGTGAGAGCGACCGCATCACTGAACTGGCCCAGGTTGGCCGTGAGGGCAGGGATGATGTCGTCAGCCCGGTGCGCCTCGCCCACGGCCACCACCACGCCCGTGACCGCCAGTCCCTGAAGGTCAACCGGAAGGGTGGCGTTGACGTTGTCGTTCAACGTCAGGCCGGTGTCGGGGGGTTGGCTCACCGTCACCGCCGGGGTGGGCGGAACCAACTGCGCTCCGAGAACCGTGGCCTGGACCCCATAGGCGCTGGCGCCGCTGGTCTGGGCCGGGTCCGCCGAGACCGGACCGGCGGCCGAGAGTGCGACTGCCGTCGCGAACGCTGCTATCAGAACCTTCCGCATGTACGAACTCCTCGTCTCCCCGTCAAAAGGGCTGTTTGTTCCCGCCACCGCGGTCATGCTACTTATTTTCGAGCCCGCCGCGGTAATCCAGCTCGCGAAGGCGATTAGCCGACCATCTCGGTACCTGTAGGTGGAGGAAAAGCGCCCGCCGAGCTCGCACGAGCCGCCAGCTCCGCCACTCTGAGACGACGAGCACCACTCGGGCAGCGGGGAGCCCGAAGGGGCCTCTCCCGCGGCGCAGGGGTGAAGGAACTCGTGCCTTCAAGGGTCGGACAGCGGGGCTGGGCGACCGGTGGGTGAAGCCCCGGAAACGCTGGGGTTCCGGCGCTGCCTCTGGCCGGCCCTCGTGGCCAGCCCGGCGTATCCGAGGACCACAGCTGCTGCGACGAGGGCGCGGAGGGCCGTTGTGAACCGCTCGGGGTAGATGACACCCTCGACGTAGTGGTCGATGAACCCGCCGGCGTAGCTGTGCCCGCCGGCCAGACGCCGGAGGTGCTTCTCCAGCGGTGTGAGCGGGCAGTCGAGCCCGACGGTGATGCTCAGCAGCGACCAGACGACCGCGGGGACGTGCCCCCAGACGACTCCACGCCACCGCCACGCGAGCAGGCCGCCGACGGCCACGAACACCAGGAACGCCAGGTGAACGAGCACGACGCCGTCGGCGAGCCACCGGTACAACACCTACCTCAGGGTACTTCCGGCCGTCGAGCGATCATCGGCGGCCGACGCCCTGAGCGAGGAGCGGTTCACGTGCGGCGCTCCCGCGGGAAAGACTGCATACATGACCCTCGTGCACCGAGTCCTCTACCCCCACCCGATCGCCGATCTGGACGACTACCGCGAGCGAGGCGGCGGTGAGGGGCTGGAGGCGGCGCGCAAGGTGGAGCCGGCGACCCTGATCCAGGAGCTGGAGGCGTCAGGCCTTCGTGGCCGCGGCGGCGCCGGATTCCCCACCGGCACGAAGTGGCGCACGGTGGCCGAGCACACCTCGCCGGTCCTGCCGACGACGGTGGTGGTCAACGGAGCCGAGGGCGAGCCGGGCACCTTCAAGGACCGGACCATCTTGCGCAACGACCCGTACCAGGTGGTGGAAGGCGCGCTCATCGCCGCCCGAGCCGTCGGGGCGTCCAACATCATCTTCGGGTTGAAGAAGTCCTTCGGCGAGGAGGTCGCCCGCCTCCGGGGCGCCATCGACGAGATCTCGGCCGCGGGCTGGGCCGACGGCGTGGAGATGGATGTGTTCGAGGGGCCCAATGAGTACCTCTACGGCGAGGAGACGGCGTTGCTCGAGACCCTCGACGGCCGCTACCCGTTCCCACGCCTCGCTCCGCCGTTCCGCCGGGGCGTGACCGAGGTTGTCGACACCGCGGCCGAGGCCACATCGGGCAGCGGCCTGTCGGCGCCGATCGAGATGGCCGGGCCGGGCGACGACGTGGTGGCGCCGCCGACGCTCGTAGACAACGTCGAGACGCTCGCCAACGTCCCCCGCATCATCGCCCGCGGGGCCGACTGGTTCCGGACCCACGGCACCCAGGAGTCGCCGGGAACGATCGTGTGCACCGTCACCGGCAGTACGCAGCGCCACGGCGTCGGGGAGGTCCCCATGGGCACGCCGTTGCGGGAGGTCATCGAGACCATCGGCGGCGGGGCGCACCCCGGGCGGCGGATCAAGGCCGTCCTGCCCGGCGTGGCCCAGGGCTTCATCCCCGAGAACCTCCTCGACACGCCCGTGACCTACGAGGGCATGGCCGCCATCGGCAGCGGGCTGGGCTCCGCCGGTTTCATCGTCTTCGACGACAGCGACGACATGGCCGCGGTCGGCGCCGGCGTCTCGCGGTTCTTGGCCGTGGAGTCCTGCGGCCAATGCACGCCGTGCAAGCACGACGGCCTCCACCTGGCCGACCTCATGAAGAAGGTCTGCCAGTCCGACGCCGCCGACCACGACCTCTCGACGATCCAGAAGCGGGTCGACACCGTCTCGGACGGCGCCCGCTGCTACCTCGCCCAGCAGCACCAGAACGTGCTCACCAGCCTGCTCGAGCTCTACGGCGACGAGGTCGCAGCGCACGTCGACGGCGCAGCCCAGCCCGTGGAGCCGGAGCTCATCGCCGAGCTGGTCGACATCGACGACGGCGTCGCCACCTGGGACGAGCGCCACCGCAAGAAGCAGCCGGACTGGAGCTACGACGAGGTGGACTCCGGCCAGGTGCCGGCGGAGCGCTACGGCGAGCACCGGGCACCCCGGGGGCTGGAAGAATGAGCACGCCGCGTGTGAACCACTACACGGCGGGGCACATCTCCTCTTGAGTTCCGGGTCGGCCTACAGCACAGTGGGTCCGTCTCGTATCCGGTCTTGGGCCGCTACGAGGAGTTCGAGGGCGGCCACGAGGTGCCCGGAGCCATCACCGCCCAGGCCATGACCTGGTTCCGTGGTGAGGCAGGCTGAGGGGATGCCGATCCCCGGGCGCCGCGCTCTTCACCGCCCGATGGTCAACCGGGGCATCGTCAGGGCCGTCCGCCCGCTGGCGACCTTCCTCAGCCAGGACACGCTCCTGCGGATTCCAGTGGCGGGCGTCGTCGAGGTACGCCTTCCATGGGAGGCGGGCCCGCCCGTCCTGATGGCCAACGACGGCCACGACCGCATCGCCTCCATGCTGTTCTGGAAGGGCGTCGACGGCTGGGAGCCCAAGACCATCCGCACCTTCCTGCGACTGGTGTCGCCCGGCTCCACGGTCGTCGATGTCGGCGCCAACAGCGGCCTCTTCTCGCTGCTCGCCGCCCGCCGTGATCCCACGGTCACCGTCCATGCTCTCGAACCGGTGGACCGCGTCTTCTCGTTGCTCGAGTCCAACGTGGCCCTCAACGGCCTGGACAACGTTGTCCGCCACCGGCTCGCGTGCTCCGACCGATCGGGGCCGGCGACGTTGCACGTCCCCGCCGGCGAGCCGGTGCCGGTGATGGCATCGCTGCTGTCCGGCTGGTCCGACACCTCCGCGGCCGGCGAGCCGGTGCAGTGCACGACGGTCGACGCGCTCGTCGACGCGAACGGCATTCAGACCGTCGACGTGGTCAAGATCGACGCCGAAGGAAGCGAGGACGCGGTGCTCAGGGGCGCCCGGATCGCCCTGCACGACCACCGACCGTTCATCCTCGCCGAGGTCCTGGGCCGGCGCGGACTGGGGGCGTCAGTGACCGCGGCCCTGGCCGACCACGAGTACCGCTTCTTCCGCCTCGGACCGGGAGGCGTGCACCCCTGCACCGAGATCGCCGGCGGGACCGACGACGACGAGAACCACAACTACCTGTTCGCCCACGCCAGCCGGGTGGGCGAACTGGACCATCGCCTCACGCAGTGAGCGGACGCTCGACGTCCCAGGCCAGCAGGATGTCGTCGGCCATCATGTGCACGCTCCGGTTCGTCAGCCGGATCCCGTCGGCGACCCGGTCCACCCCGAGGGAGCCGACGGCCTCGGTGCCCTGACCGATGATCGTCGGCGCCACCCCTACGACGATCCGGTCGACGAACCCGCCGGCGAGCAGCGACGTGATCACTCGGGCCCCGCCCTCCACGAGGACCGAGGAGATCCCTTCCTCACGGAGCACCGACAACGCCGGCGCCAGCGCGACGCCCTCGGGGCCCTCGGGGACGACACGGACCCGCACGTGGCGCTCCTCGAGGCTTCGGCGGGCCGCGGGGCTGGATCTCGCCGTGGTCAGGACGACCGTCGGCGTCTCGGTATCGAGGACCTTGGCACCCGAAGGGATGCGGAGCGTGGAGTCCAGGACGACGCGAATCGGCGAGGCGCCGGGCACCATGCGCACGGTCAGCTGCGGATCGTCGGCGAACACCGTCCCGATCCCGACGAGCACCGCATCACAGCCCGCCCGCAGCGTGTGGGAGATGCGCCGTTCCGCCTCCCCGCTGATCCAGCGGGCATCACCCGTGGCCGTGGCGATCCGTCCGTCGAGGGTCTGGGCGTACTTGAGGACGACATAGGGACGGTCGGGGCAAGGCGTCACCGTGCCGAGCAGCTGACTGGCGTCGACGGCGTGGACCAGGTCACCGCCGATCGGCGGGCCGGTCGGCCGGAGGTGGCCGAGCGAGCGCTCCTTGGTTCGGAGGTAGCCGAGGTTGCGGGCATGGGGCGCGGTGGCGATCGGCACGATGGTGTCGACGGGTACGCCGGCCGCTTCCAGGCCGTCGACCTTGGCCGGGTTGTTCGTGAGGAGCCGGACGCTGGCCACACCGAGGGCGAGCAGGACTGCGGCCGAATCGCCGTAGTCCCTCGAATCGACGGCGTGGCCCAGCCGTAGGTTGGCCTCCAGGGTGTCGGCCCCGTTGTCCTGCTCCACGTAGGCCAGCAGCTTCTCGACGAGGCCGATGCCCCGGCCTTCGTGGCCCGTCGCGTAGACCAGCACGCCGCACCCCGCCGCGGCGATCGTGCGCAGGGCCAGCCGCAGCTGGATCCCGCAGTCACACCGGAGCGAGCCCAGGGCGTCACCGGTGAGGCACTCGGAGTGGAGCCGGGTGAGGACACCGGCCTGGCCGGCGACCTCGCCGTGCACCAAGGCCAGGTAGACGTACCCCGACCGGCACTCGAAGGCCTGCACGTCGAAGGTCCCCATGGACGTGGGGAGCCCGACGCGCGCCACGAGGCGGGGCGGGTGAGGGCTGCCGTTAGGGTGGGGG
>Ga0247719_1000088_pt1 | contig 64158 bp, 54 predicted proteins | sample 41E_DmetaG_FD_189046 | JGI IMG/M metagenome (GOLD analysis project Ga0247719, IMG submission 189046) | Soil microbial communities from hillslope of Landscape Evolution Observatory, University of Arizona, Oracle, AZ, United States - 4-1-E_D | ecosystem: Engineered > Artificial ecosystem >...
GCCGCCGCCCCCGCCGCCGCCCCCGGCAGGTCCGTGCGCGAGTACTGCACCAGCATGTAGATGATGGCGGCCGCCACGACCCCAAGAACCAACGTTTGCTGGAATTCGGAGCCCCGGGCGCCGTCCTGCACCGCACCGTGGTTTGCCGCCGCCGCGAGAGCTGCGAACGCCAGTGCACACCACGCAATGATGCGGAAATGGCCGCGTGTTACGACCGACCATGACTGCGTCCATGCGGCTGCGCCGATGAAGCCGGCGGTCCACTCGAGGAGAACCACGGCGAGGACACCGCCCGCGCCGGTCATGCGTCCGCCACTGCGATCAAACGCCGGGAAGGCGCCCGCGGATGCGGGCCGGAAGCGACCGCACGGTGATGTCGAGCACGTCGCGGACCACCTGCAGGATGTCCTCGTCGCCATCCCAGTGCTCGGCAACGAGATGCTCGGGAACGCGGTTGAGAATTTGATCGAGGACAAACGCGGCGACCACGAGATCGTCGAGATACCCGGCCCCCGGGATGAAGTCGGGAACGAGGTCGATGGGCGACGCGAGATAGCCGGCCAACACGACCATCATCGCCTTCGAGCGCGCGGGAACTCGCTTGTCCCGCATCAACCGCATCACCAACTTGACCAGCCGGGGCGCAAGCAGCGCGTACTCCGACAGACGAGTGCGTGCATCGGCACTCGGTTCCACCCGCGGTTCTTCGCTCATGTTGCCTCGTCAAAGGCGAGCGCGGCGGCTCCGACGATGCCCGCGTCTTCCTCCAGCATCGCCGCATCGATCCGCATCGGACGGCGTCGTTGGAGGGCGGTCATCTCCACCAGCATGTCGCGCGCGGGGCCGAGGTATGCCTCGCCCGCCTTGACCACGCTTCCGCTCAGCACAATGGCGTCCGGATCGAACAGGTTGACGACATTCGACATGCCGATACCTAGATAGCGCCCGGCGGTGCGCAGAATCATTCGCGCCGTCTCGTCGTACTCGCGCGCGGCGCGAGCGACATCTCTTGCCGTGACCGTCGCCGGCGAAGTCGCGAACGACAGGATCGTGCTCGCAGGATCGTCGAGCAGCGCCGCCCGCGCCATGCGTTCGATCGCCTGCCCGGAGGCAAACTGCTCGAAGCATCCGCGCAACCCGCACCCGCACGGGGGTCCGTCCGGGTCGATCACCATATGGCCGAGTTCGGCGCCGGCCCCCGTGGCCCCTCGCACCAAGCGGCCGCGGGAGATTATTCCCGACCCAATCCCGGTCCCGAGCGTCAGCAGCACGATGTCGTCGAGGCCGCGTGCGGCTCCGAAGCGGCGCTCGCCCCACGCGGCGGCATTGGCGTCGTTGTCGACGACGACGGGAACGTTCGTCCGCGCCCGCAGCGCGGCGGCCACGTGTGGATCGTCGTACTCGAGGTTGGGAGCGAAGGTGACCGCTCCGGTGGACCAGTCGATGAAGCCGGCCGCACCCACCCCTATCGCAAGAATGTCGTAGCCGAGGTCGAGGGCGCGGCGCAGAAGATCCTCCACGACGAAGATGATTCCCTTGGTCCCCGCGCTCGGATCCGTGGGTCGCTCGAGCCGGGCGATCACGTTTCCGTCCGCGGCGACGATCGCGGCCTTCGTCCCCGTGCCTCCGACGTCGACGCCGATCACCGCGTTGTTCATGAACACCAGGATAATTCGGCGGGTCGCTTACCCGACGTCTATGCGGCGCACGCGGCCGCCGGTGGCACCTGGGTCGGACGAAGCGGGCCGGCCGACTCGCTTCTCGGCCTCGCCGACGAGGATCCCCACCGCCGCGATCAACTCGCGCGCGGCCGCCGCGAAATGCTCGACGACTTCTGGATTGCTCTCCCGCAGCACCGCAATCCCCGTACAGATGGGACAGAATGCACAGTCGGAGTGATGATCGTGCGTCCCGCTCGCGAACAGGTCCGTGTAGCGGCCCGCTCGTTCCGCCTCGCTCATCCGAGCTCCCCTCGCGAGAATGTGATCTGCATCCGGCCGCCCTCCAACTTTGCACCCGCGACCTCCCTCGACCTGAGGACCGCGGGAAGCATAATCGTCCGGCGGTAGGGCCCCACGCGAACGAACAACTCTTCGTCTTTACGCGCAAGATCCAAATCGTCGCGGTCGGTGAATGGGAGCCGAAGCGACAACAAGTAGCCATCCCCCACTTTCTCCACCGTCATTGGATTGTCGGTGAACAGCACCTCGGACGCGTCACGTTCGCCGTAGAGCTCCTCGCCCAGATCCTCGAGTGAGCCGGGCCCCGACAGTTCCTGGTCCCTGAGTCGCGCCGTGAGAATCGGAACCGGCTGAAAGGCTTCGACGATCGCGCGAAAGTGCTCCGACTGAATCTCCTTCCACCGGGCGAAATATGGATCCGAGATCTCGTCGGGCAGGAGGCGATTGGCGACCACTGCATCGACGCGGTAGCCGAACAGGTTCAGGTACGTGAACGTCCTCTTTGCCTCGGCGATCACCATCCGCTCCGGGTTCACGACGAGGCGCACCGAGGTGGTCGCGCCGTCGCTCAACACGCGGCGGACGCCGTCGAGCTTGTCGTAGAACCTGCGGACCGCGGCATAGACGTCGTCCCCGGGAAGCGGAAGATCCGTCATGCGACGGGCGACCGGCCGAAGCGCGCCCATCACCCGGCGCTCGATTGGGAAGATCCGCTCCATGTACCACTGGATGATGTCGGGGAGGCTCAGGAGCCGAAGCGTTTCGCCGGTGGGCGCACAGTCGACGACAAGCACGTCGTACGGATCTTCATCGTGATGTCGCTTCACGTCGGCCAGCGAAAAGAGCTCGTCGAGACCCGGAATGACCGACAGCTCTTCGGCCTCGACGGCACCAAGACCCGCCCAGTCGAGCACCCTGACCGCGTGGTCGCGGATCTCTCGCCAGTTCTCTTCGAGCCGCTGCTGCGCGTCGAGCTGCTCCGCCCATAGATTCCGCACTATCTCGCGCGGCTCGTCGCTCAGGTCCGCGTCGAACGCATCGGCGAGAGAGTGCGCCGGGTCGGTGGACATGATCAGCGTCTTGCGGCCCCGGGCCGCGATGCGTAATGCCGTCGCCGACGCAATCGTCGTCTTACCGACTCCGCCCTTGCCGGTGAACAACACGATTCGCATGAGACTGTTATCCGCCGGATTCGACGCGCTTCTTGAGGTCCTGCAGCGCGCCGCGCACGATCAGCTTCTCCGCCTGGCGCTTGAGCATCGAGGGAATGTTGAAGCCGGGATCGATTTTCGTCTCGTAGGACACGTCGGTGACGTCGCCGAACTCGTCGAAGGTGTAGGACCCGCTGAGCTCCCTCACGTCACCGTCGACGAGGTCCCACGAGAATGATTCCGGCGCGCCCGAATAGTCGTAGGCAAGCGTGTACTTCACCACCTTGAGCTTGGCATCGACCTCGTACCACACCTTGGTCGCCCGCCCTTGGTCGTCGCTTTCCTTTATCTGTACCTTCTTGATATTGGGGTTCCATTCGGGATAGGCCGCGAAGTCGGTCGCCACCGCGAAGATCGCGGCGGCGGTTGCCTCGATATCTATGGAATCCTTCACGCTCTCGGGCACGGCTACCCCTTCCCCAGGTGAGGGAATGCCTGTCTCGTTTTCCGAAAGTACCCGACGTTGACGCACAGCGTCCGTCCGACGCGCATGGTCGAGATCAGTGGCTGATGAAGGTGGCCGAAATAATGGCGTCGCGGCTGGACGTCACGGATGTATTCGAGGATGTCCGGACTCCCCCGCTCCGGTTTGGCGGCAACGGTGTCGAAACACAACTCGGGAACGTCGGGAGGGATGTGCGTGCACAACACGTCGACCTCCCCGAGCCCCGCCAGCTTTGCACGCAGATCCTCGTCCGCCACCTCTCCCGCAGCATGCAGCGGGGTGGGCAGTGCCCCACCGACGAACCCGAAAAGTTCTCCTTCGAGCTCGATCGCACGGCCGTCGGCATCGTGTGCGGCGGGACTTTGCTCGATGAACCCTCGGGCGACGGCAGGGTTGTCGACGTTTCCCAGGATCACGTATGTGGGGTCGGGAAGGGACGCAAATACATGCGAGTACTGCGCAACCACGCGGCGTGTGATCTCCGTCCGAATTTCTTCCTCTCGGCCGCGCGACCGCTCACGCATCGCCACCCGCGCCTCGTCGATCAGCCCCGCCGTCCGCAGGCGCACGACCTCGGCCACGGCGTCGGCCGAAAAGACATCCACGAGGATGCCGGTCATCGACCGGTAGTCGATGAAGTTGACGAGGTCCCCAAGCAGCAGCAACGTGGCCCCGTCGGGCACGGCGGCGCCGAGCGCCTCCGGCGCGCCGTGAAGATCAGAGACCACGTAGACGGGCACACGCGGATCGTAGAGGACGACGCGGCTCCGCTAGGGTGCGCGCCATGACCCTGTTGTTCGTTCACGGTGGCGTCGCCGGGCGCCCGAAAGAAGTTCGTGACCTCGGGTATGCAGTCGGTGCGGGAGCGGCCATGCCGGGCGCTCTCGATGCCGTGGAGGCGGCCGTTATCGCCCTGGAGGACGACGCCGTTCTCAACGCCGGGTTCGGCTCGACTCTCACCCGCGACGGGACCCTGGAGCTCGATGCCGGCATCGCCCGCGGAGGACACTGCGGCGGCGTCGCGAACGTCCGCGTGCGACACCCCATCTCGCTGGCGCGGCGGGTCCTCGAAGACACCCCCCACGTGCTGGTAACCGGCGCGGGGGCAACCGCCCTCGGTTGGGACATGGAGCTGCTCGACGACACCAGCCCGGCGCAACGGGAGCGGTGGAGACAGGCCCGTGCCGCCGGAGAGCTCGACGCCGGGCGTTACGGCGCGCCGGAACACGTCGACACGGTAGGGGCGGTGGCCCTCGACGACGATGGGGTGCTCGCCGCCGCATCCTCTACCGGCGGCGTGTTCGGAAAGCTCCCCGGCCGGGTCGGCGACGCGCCGGTGTACGGCGCGGGCGTCTATGCCACCGCCGAGATCGCCGTGGTCGGCACCGGAGTCGGCGAGCTGTTCCTCGAGACGCTGGCGGCGGCGCGAGTGGCGCGGGCGGTCGAGGACGGCGCCGATCCCCAACACGCCTGCGAGCGCGTGATCACATTGCTGGGCGAGCGGGAGCGGACTCCTGCGGGCTTACTTGTGATCGACCGCGACCGGCGCGCCGGCGCCGCGTTTCGGGGTGCGTCGTGGTCGGTGTGGGGCCCGGCGGGCCGGGTCGATGCGGTGCGGCTGGATTAAGCGGCCGACACGAACGCGACCACGAGCCCCATCATCAACACGCCCATGAGAGCGAACGTGACGTACATGTAGCGGCGGCCCCTCAGGATGACGAGATCGTCCTCCCCGCGGGCGCTTCGGTAGGCGTCGTGCGCGGCACCCGCCCACAGCGCGAACGCGGCCAGCCCGAACATGCCGGCGAGCAGCAGCGATCCCGGGACGCCGTCGGCGAACGCCCCGACAAGGGCGACCGCAACGACGAAGAGGCTCAACACGGCGCGCGCGATCGCCTCCGGCCACCGGCCGAGATAGCCGTGGCCGGCCCCCGGCAGGAAGAGACTGAGGAGCGCGGCGGTGTTCGCATCGCGCGGCTCGGGCTCCGCCTCGGGTCCGTACACGGTCGCCGCGAATGGGGAGCCACACACCCCGCACGTCGACGCGGCGAGGTCGTTGACGTGCTCGCACATGCGGCAACGCCACGTGATCCCGTCGTCGGTGACGGCAACCGGCGCCGCGGGGTCGCTTGCCTTCGCCTTCGCCTTCGCCCCTCCGACCGCGGGAGGCGGTGGTGGCGGGGGCGTGAAACGCCTGAGACACTGGCCGCACCAGTCGGCCGCCGCGGGATTGAGCCCCCCGCACGAGGGGCAACGTCTCGTCTCCGTCACGACGTTTGTATCTCCCACTGCTCCTCCGCCATTGGTTCGCGTTCTACCCGCGCGCGTGCACCTTGCCCGCACAGGAAGGATCGGCGCGCCGGAGGTAGGTCTGAAGCGGATCGACCTCAGTCGTAGGAGTGCTCGGGGCCGGGATACGCCCCGTTCGCCACTTCCCGTGCGAACTCCCGGGCGGCGCGGCCGATCGCGTCGCCGATCTCGGCGTAGCGCTTGACGAAGCGCGGCACACGCCCGGGTGTGATCCCGAGGAAGTCGTGGAACACGAGCACCTGCCCATCGGTGTCGGCCCCGGCGCCGATCCCGATCGTGGGAATCGATACCGCCCGCGTGATCTCGTGCGCCAGCGAGCGCGGCACGGTCTCGAGCACGATCGCAAACGCTCCCGCCGCCTCGAGATCCTTGGCATCTTGGAGAATGCGCTGCGCCCCCTCGGCGTCTCTGCCCTGCACCGGATAGCCGCCGAACTGATTAACCGACTGGGGGGTAAGCCCGAGATGCCCCATCACCGGAATCCCGGCGCCGGTAAGGCGGTGGACCAATTCGGTCACGAACGGCCCGCCGCCCTCGAGCTTCACGCCGTTCGCCCCGCCTTCCTGGAGAAGCCTTCCCGCGTTGCGAATTCCATCCTCGATCGACGTTTGATAGCTCATAAACGGCATGTCTCCCAGCACGAACGCATCCGGCGCGCCGCGCCGGACCGCCTGGACGTGGTGCACCATCACATCGATCGTCACCGGGACCGTCGACGAATGGCCGAGCACCACCATGCCCAGCGTGTCGCCCACGAACAGGATCGGGATGCCGGCGTCGTGGAGGATGCGGGCGCTCGGCGCGTCGTAGCAGGTGAGCATGACGAACTTCTCGCCCCGCTCTTTGAAGGCGCGGATATCGCGCACGGTGATCGCCATGAGTCGACTCCTTCGAGGTAGCCGCTGGTGCCGACCAGCATACGACCGGCGGATCACCGGCACCGACAAAAGCGGGGCCCCCGGCCCGGGGACCCCGCTTCGCTTGTGACGTAAGTGTCTAAGGCGTCTCTTCGCCCGGAGCCTGCGGGTCGGTCTGCGGCTCCGCCAGCCACAGCTTAACCGTCAGGTTGCCGCCCTCTCCCATGTGGTTCGAGACATCCATGGTCCATCCACCACAGTTATCGGTGCGGATCCCGAGGAGCTTCTCGTAGTTCGTTCCGTGCTCCCCGCCGTGCCCGGCGGTACTGAACTGAGTGCCGGCGAGGGTGTTGAAACCGCGAGAACGGGCCGCGTAGCTGCCGTCGGGATGCAGCAAATCGAGATCGTAATCCCGCCGGTCGGAGAACTGCAGCAGGGCAAAGAGGCCGGCGTCGGCGTTCTTCGTCTTCACCTGGATGTTAAAGACGTCGTGGGTCGGCTGAAACGGCGCCGGCAGGGGCCCGGGGTTGACGTCCGCCAGCGACATACCGAGGGTCACCGCCTGCTCGACCGGCACCTCTTCGGTGGCGGCATCGGTGACTTCGACGAGCGGCGCCTCGGCGCCGCGCTCGCCCGGCACGAACGGCGCACAGCCCTTGGCGGGCGGGGTCTTCGGACCCTTGCCCTTGCCCTTTTTGCCCTTCTTCTTGCAGCCCTTCTTCTCGGCTTTCTCCCCGCCCTTCTTGCAGCCCTTCTTCTTGCCGGGCTTCTTGCCGGGAGGCTCCTCACCCGGAGGCTCTTCGCCCGGAGGCTCCCCGCCACCCGCGCTGATGGTGTAGTCGGTGCCCGCGACTGTGTTGTCGACCTGAGGAGTGATCAGGGATCCGACCGGCGCCGCGCCGCCGGTGAGGTGGCGGCTCTCCGCGAATGCGCCGGTGAGGACTCCGCCGTCGGCGAATAAGGGACTGTAGGAGCGGGGTCCGGTGATCGTGAGAATGCCGGTGCCCTCGGGGCCGTCCGTCCACTCGAATTGGCCGTCGATGGGATCGCCGACGTTGCATAGGTCGCGAACCCGGGCAACGGGAGTCCCCACATATCCGGCGCCCGGCATGAAGGCGGTGATCTGCAGGCAGCCCAACGTGCTGCTGCCGGCGCTTCCCTCGCCCGCGTTCGCGTAGAGGCGATAGAAGAGGGCGGCGGTGGCGGGACCCTTCACCTGCGTCTGGATGTGAAGCGAGATGTTCTCCGCGTCGTTGGAGAACCAGATCTTTCCGAGATCCGAGACCGATGCGGCGTCGCGAGGCGTAACGCGGTTGCCCTGGAATCCCGTGGTGCCGCGTGCACCTTGGTCGTTCACGTAATTCGCATCTTCGAAGGGATCGTGGATCTGGACCTCTTCGGGAATCTGGGGTGGAGCCCCCTGGGCGCCGGCGGGCGCGAGCCCGACCGCGGATGTAATCAGCGCTCCAGAAAGCAACAGCAGCAAGACCCGTCTCGGCATGGTTCCCCCTTATCTCACTCCGGTCTGACCCGGATATTCGTCCGCTTGGGTACGTTCGCACCGCTCCCGAAACTGATTCGGTTCCGGCCGGGGGATTCCTGCACGCTACAGACGTGCCGGGGCCTGCGGCGACCCGTGTGCTACTTGCGGACGGGGGCGGAGGCGGATCCAGAGGTGGGGGTGTCTTTCCGGTACATCTCCTCGATCACGCCGGAGTAGCTCTCCCCGATCTGCTTGCGCTTCACCTTGAGGGTCGGAGTGATCTCGTTCTCCTCCTGCAGGAAGTCGCGCTCGAGAACCCGGAACTTCTTTATCCCCTCGACCTTGGCGAGCTTCGAGTTGATCTCCTCGAACCACGACTCGAGCTCTTTCAGCACGCGCTCGTGGCCGGCCACCGCAGCCGAGTCGCCGTCGATGCCGTGCTCCTTGGCGAACGCCGGCGCCTTCTCCTCGTCGAGCGTAACCAGCGCGGTGAGGAACGGGCGCCCGTCGCCGATCACGACCACCTGCGAGATGAGGTCGTGAAGCTTGATCCGGTTCTCGAGCTCCTGGGGTGCGATGTTCTTGCCGCCGGCGGTAATGATGAGGTCTTTCTTGCGGTCGGTGATCTTGAGGTAGCCGTGCTCGTCGACCTCGCCGACGTCGCCCGAGTGCATCCATCCGTCCGAGTCGATGAGCTCGTTGGTCGCCTCTTCGTTCTTGTAGTAGCCGGGCGAGACGTTGCCGCCGCGCGCCAAAATCTCACCGTCGGATGCGATCTTGAGCTCGAGCCCCGGCATCGCGGTGCCGACCGAGCCGATCCTCACGGCGTCGGGCGGGTTCCACGTGGTCGGCCCGGTGTCCTCGCTTTGGCCGTAACCCTCGGCGATCTTGATCCCGACCGAGTGGAAGAACCAGATGAGCTCGGGGTTGAGCGCCGCGGCCGCCGACAGCGGAAGCTCACACTCGTCGAGGCCGAAGTTCGCCCGGATCTTGTGAAGGACGAGCTTGTCGAGGAGGGCGTGGCGAAGCTTGAGGCCGACGGGAATGCGTGCGTCGGCCGTCTTGCCGCCGCGCGCGACCGCCTCCTGCTCCAGCTTCGTGACCTCGCGTCCGGCCGCGATCGCCTTCTTGGCGAGCTTGACCTTGCGGTCGTTGGGATCGGCCGCCGCCATCTTCGCCATTGCGCCCGCGTGGAACTTTTCCCACACCCGCGGCACCGCGAAGAAATAGACCGGGCGCACGTCCTTCAGATCGTCGAGGAGCGTCTCGAGGCTCTGGGCGAACCAGGTGGTCGCGCCGTAACGGATCTGCATGAAGTGGGAGATCATGCGTTCCGCGATGTGACTGAGCGGCAGGTAGGAGATGGTCCTCGCCTCGGGGGGCTTCTGGGGGACCAGGCGCTGGACCGCCGATTCGGCCGTCCACCAGATGTTCGCGTGGGTCAGCATGACGGCCTTGGGGGGACCGGTCGTGCCCGAGGTGTAGACGAACGTCGCCAGCGCGTCGGGCGTCACCTGCGCGAGCGCCTCGTCGAACGCGAAGTTCTCGACCGAATCTCCAGTCGCGAGAAAGTCGTCCCATGACGTCACGAACTCCGCGTCGGCCGATCCGTCGTAGCCCTCGATAACGACTACCTTCTCGAGCTTGGGCAATTCGGCGCGCATCTTGAGGATCTTCTCGAGCTGCTCGGAATCCTCCACCACCGCAACCTTCGAGTCGGAGTGGTCGACTATGTACTGCACCTGTTCGGGCGAGTTCGTCGTGTAGACGGGTGCGGTGGCGCCGGCCACCGAGAGGCACGCGATGTCTGCGATGTGCCACTCGGGACGGTTCTTGGACAACAGGCTCATCTTGTCGCCGGGGCGAAAACCATGTGCCAGCAACGCCTTGCCGACGCGCCGCACGCGCTGTCCGTAATCGCGCCAGGTGATGTCCCGCCACTCCCCGCCGGACTTGTGTCTCAGCGCCACCTTGTCGGGCGTCGTCCGAGTCCGCTCCCAGAACAGCTCGATGATGGTTTCCGCTGCCATCGTTCCCCCCTGCTTTGCGTTTCCGACCGGTTAAGGCGCTGTATCCCGAGTCTATTGGGTTCGGTTCGATCCGGCCACGGCGGCGCGGATCCGTTCGGATACCGGCGGGTGAGTGAACAACATCCCGACTGCGACGCCCGGCGGGCGAAGGTCGGCGAGGTTGGAAAACGCAAGACGCCGGAAAGTTCGAACCGCGGCCGCGGGATCATCCGTGAGCCGGAGCGCGATCTCGTCGGCGCGCCGTTCGAACGCACGCGACACCGCGTTCTCGGCGGGCAGCAACAAGAGCCCGGCGACGGTGGCAAACAGCACGAGCACCGGCAGCGCGCGCAGGTCCGCGATCCCGGATGCACCCGCCCACTCCCACAACGCGCTCCGTCCGGACAACCACAGAAGCGCGACAAACGACAGCAGCAGTCCCACCGAGGCAACGGCCACGCCCTTGAAAACATGATTTTCCACCCGGTGTCCCAACTCGTGCGCGACGACGAACGCGGTTTCGTCGTCGCCTCCGGCGTCGAGCAGCGTGTCGTAGAGCACGAGACGCTTGGTCGCGCCCAAGCCGGCGACGTAGGCGTTCTCGGCAGTCGTCCTCCGCGACGCGTCGGCGACCAACACGTTGTCGACCGCCACCCCGGCCTCGTCGGCAAGCGCCATCAGCCGCGCCCTCAGCGGCGCCTCCTCCAGGGGGGTGAATCGGTTGAAGAGGGGCGCGACCAGGATCGGATAGACGAACGTCATCAGCGCGGTGAGTCCGGTGAAGGTTGCCCACCCGACAAGCCACCACCACCTGGGCTGCCACCGAACCACGGCAAAGAACGCGGCCGCCCCGATCGCCGCGACGACGATCGCGACGACGAGGCTCCGCGCTTGGTCGGAGGCCCACCCGCCCACATCCTGCGTCGAGAGCCCCCACGCATGCTGGATCACGAAGCCGCGGACGAACGACAGTGGCAACAGCGCCGCGAACAGGACGACCGCGACCACCGCACCGGCGGCGAGGGCGTGAACCGGCAATCCACCCGGCAGCGACTCGATCCACCCGGCCGCGCGCGCCATCGGGCCGCGCGCCAACACGATCAGCGCCGCGACCTCGACGACGATCGTAAGGCCGAAGGCGAGGTATCCGGGGGCGCGGTAGCGGCCGTGGCGGGCCACTTGCTCGTTCGAAAAGCGCGCGCCGAAAGATGGATCGCTTGCGCCCGCGGCGGGCTTCTGCAGCCGGACGTCACCGGGCGTGCGGGACGCGACGGCAACGACGGCCGCCGCCCCGAGCGCGACCGCTCCGAGAACGGCGACGGCGCGGACGATGCTCACGCTTCGGAGCGTAGTGCCCCTAACCGGTTTGGGCGGCGCCGCCGGGGGTCTCGTCGTCGGTGGCGGGCGCCCGCGGGCGAAACTTCAGCACCGGAATCAACCCGGCCTCGGCGAACGCCCCCAACGTGGGCTCCACGTCGTCGTCCACCTCGAGCGCGCGGGCTGGAGGATGCAGCACCGCGGTGACGAGGCAGTCGTCACAGGCATCGCTTTGGTACATCTCGCACTGCGTGCAGTCGATCTTCACGGCCCTCTCCCTTCGACGGTGACCCTGGATCTCAGACTAGGAAGAGGGTGCGACGTTTTCGCGGCCCGGCGGCGCCCGGCGGGATCAGCGGATCAGCGCCAGGAGCTGGGGGCTGGTCGCGATCGTGGCACCGTGCGCCCGGAGTCGCTCCTGCAGCTCCCGATCGCTCGTGACGACCACGACCGGATTCGGCGGCAGCCGCCGCACCAGCTCGACGAGGTGGTCGTCGGCGGTTTCGTCGGGCGTCGAGTATTCGACCTTGACGGGGCCGCGGAACGCCCGGCGCGCCGCGGCGTCGACCTCCGAGCCGTCGAATACGACGATCGCCGAGACGTTCTTGCGGCCGACGAGCGGGATCAGGTCGGCCACCAGACGTTCCCGCTGCGCCTCGAGCTCGAGCGTCCCGAAACCCCCCTTCGCCTTCGTCACGTTGTAGCCGTCGACGAGAAGGGTGACCCCGTCTGCGCCCAGCCATCCCTCGAGCGTCTGCGGGTCGTCGTCGAAGCGTCCCTTGGGGACGCCGAGGCGGGGCCGTCGGCGGGGCGGGACGCGCCGATCCGCCTCGGCCGCCTTGTCTACATCCCTATCTCGCGCCCCCGCCAGCTCTGCCTCGAGCGAAGCTATGCGCGCCGCGGCCGCGTCGGCGTCGCGGCGCGCCGCGGTTCCCTCCTTTCGTGCCGCCTTGAGGTTGCGCATTGCCTCGTCCTGCCCCGATTTCGCCGCGTCGGCGGCGCGCTCGGCGCGCCGCACCTCTTTGTCCCGCGCCGCCTCCGCGTCGGCGCGGCGGCGCTCGGCCGCGTCGAGATCGGTGCGGATCCGAAGAAGCTCGCCGCGGGCGCGCTCGAGCTCGCGCTCGAGGTCGGCAACCCTCCGTGCGTGCGACTCGACTTCGGCGGCCGCTTTTGCGCGGGCTCGCTTGGCATCGGCACGGGCGCGCCGCACCTTCTCCCGCTCCTGCTCCAGCGCCGCCTCGGCTACCTCGATCCGCCCCGACTCGGAGCGCTCCTCCGGCACCGGCGACGACCGCGCTCCCAGCTGCTCCTCCCACCCGTCCGGCCGCTCGCACGCGAGTCGCAGGAGAAGAACACTCTCCGCCGGCAGTTCGGGTTTGGCCTCATCGAGCCACGTCAGCACGTCGTCTCGAAACTTGTCGTCGTCCAACGTCGCCAGCAGGACCCCGCGGCGCGACGCCAGCGCCTTCGGGCGAAATGCCTGGAGGGGCCGCAGGGAGTTTGGGAGCTCGTGGCGCGGCACCGCCCGGACGTATGCGCCGATCGCACGCGCGAGGGCGTCCGCGATGTCGTCGGGAAGGTTCATCACACGATGTTGCCCGCGCGCAGCCGTTCCAGCTCACGCGAGTCGATACCCGCTTCCGCCAGAACGGCACGGTTGTGCTCGCCCAGCGCCGGCGGTGCTAGACGGAGGACGTCCGCCGGGGCGCCGGCCAGCCGCACGGGGTTGCCCACGTGGGTCCACCGGCGGCCGTCGGGCAGCTCTGCCTCGATCACCATGTCGCGCGCCCGGACCTGCTCGTCGGCGAACGTCTCGGCGAAATCGTTGACCGGGGCAAGGCAGACGTCGAGTCCGTCCAGCTCCCTCATCCACTCGCTCCTCGTCTTCGAGCTGAAGATCGCGGCGAGTTGGGCGGCGACCTCGGCGGCGCGGGCACCGGTGGCAAACGCGTCGTCGGCGAGATCGTCTCGGTCGAGTGCCGAACAGAGCTCACGCCAGAAGTGCGGTTCGAGCGCCCCGAGTGCAAGGTGGCCGTCGGCGGCGGGATAGACCCGGTAGCAGGGATACCTGCCCGACAGGGGCATGCTTCCCGGTACCGGGGCCAGACCGGTGGCGACGAACTCCGCCGCGTGGATCGACAGCCACGAGACCACCCCGTCGAGCATCGAAACATCGCAGAAGTCCCCCTCGTTTGTCACGCTGCGCCTGTGGAGCGCCGCCAAGATCGCGATCACCGCGTTCGCGGCGCCACCGCCCAAATCCCCCACCTGGACTCCGGGAATGACGGGCGGCCCATCGGCTGAGCCGGTGACACCCAGGATCCCTCCGTAACCGATGTAGTTCACGTCGTGTCCGGCGGCGTTCGCGCGCGGCCCGTCCTGTCCGTAGCCCGTGATGGCGCACACGACCAGCCGGGGGTTCCTCCCCCGCAACACGTCGCGGCCGAGGCCGAGGCGGTCGAGGACGCCCGGGCGGAACGACTCGATCAGAACGTCGAAACGTTCGGCGAGCCGCAGCAGCAGGTCGCGCCCCTCCTCGTGTTTCAGGTTCAGCGTGATCGAGCGCTTGTTGCGGTTGAGCGCGATGTGTGCGGCCGACATGTCGCCGACCATCGGAGGCGTCCAGCGAATGTAGTCGCCCTTGCCCGGTTCCTCGACCTTGACGACATCCGCTCCGAGATCGGCGAGCATCAGCGTCGCGTAGCCCCCCGGCAGCAAACGGGTCAGATCGAGGACCCTCACTCCGGCGAGGGGTCCGCCCACCCTCACTCCGCCTGCGGGGCCGTCTCGGCTACATCCGTCGAGCCACACCAGCGGCACACGACCTTCTCGATCTCGTGTTCGAGAACCTCTTCTTCCTCGATGGTGTCCTCGCCGCCGAGAGTCAGGTGATGAAAGGCACGCACCCGTTTCGATTCAAAGACATCGAACCGGGTCTTATTGCCGCAGGCGTTACATCTCAGGAACTTCACGCGTCGTCGGAATCACGCCACAGCGCAAGTACGACCGTATCGTCGGTGACTTCCCCGAATTCCTGCGCCCTGTTGTAAAGGCGTCTCGCGAGATCGTCTCGTTTCCCCCGCAATTCGGTGAGCGCCTCCCGCAACCCTTCGAGGCCGAACAACTCCTTTCCTCGCCGGGCCTCCGTGAGGCCGTCCGTGTATGCGACGAAGGCGTCCCCGGGGTCCAGCTTGAATCCCGCCTGCTCGAACTGCTGCTCCTCGAACGCGCCGAGTATCGTTCCGGGTATCTCCAAGACGTCGATCTCACCGCACGCGCGCACGAGGAGCGGAGGGGGATGCCCCGCGAGGGCGACCTGTCCTTCGGAGTTCTCCAAATCGAACACCGCGAACATGCAAGTGGCAAAACGGTCCTCGTCGAACCCCTGCACGAGCGCGTTGTTGAGGTGAAAGAGCACCGAAGCCGGCGACGCATTGCGCATTGCGAACGCGCGCAACATGTATTTCGCCTGCGCCGTTTGGGCGGCCGCCTCGGCGCCCTTGCCCGACACATCACCGACGACGATCCCGACACGTCCGTCTCCCAGGTCGACGATGTCGAAGAAGTCTCCGCCGATATCGGCGTCGAGGCTTGCGGCCTCGTACACAGCATCGAGATGGAACCCGTCGAGCGGCGGCGCCTCGGTTGCGAGCAAGCCCTGCTGGAGACTACGCGCCATGCGTCTCTGTCGTTCGAACCGCTGTGCATTCTCGATCGCCATCGCCGACTGGGCGCTCAACACGTTGAGCGCTTCCGTCTCGTCCGGTCCGAGTGTGATCGAACGATCGAAGAAGACCAGGATGGCGCCGCCGAGGGGGCTGTTCGTCATGAGGATCGGAGCGGCGACGATCGCCACGGGAACGTCGGCGTCTACGGCCGCCGCGCCCGTCTGCGCAACGAGAACGGTCTTTGCCTCGAGCAGGTCCGACCACGGCTCGTACAGGGGATCGAGGAGGGCCGGAGCGGATACCTTGTGGGCCTCGGCGAGCCGGAGAGTGTTGTGAGAGTCGTCGTAGAGGTAGACCGCACCCCCATCCCCCGACAGCAACCCCTGCGCCCCGCGCGCGATCTCCTTTACCACCGCGGAAAGCCGCGGGACGCGCCCGACGTTCAGCCCAAACGCCCGGAGTTCCCGCATGAGACCAAACTGCCGAGCGGTCGCGAATGCGATGGCGACCTGCCGCGCGATTCCGCGCGCCAGCGCCTCGTCCTTCGGCCCGAACCGGCGCGGGTGTGAGGATTCGACGGCGAGCACACCGAACTGCTCGCCCCGGCGCTCCAGCGGAATCGCAATGTACGCCCCCAGGTTTCGACGCTCGGCCATCTCCGGTCCCAGTCTCGGATCGCGCGCCGCGTCCGGCACGAACTGCACCGTGCGCTCGTCGAGGAGCGCCGCGCGCACCACGGGCAGCCCATCCGGCTGGGCCGCGAGATTTTGAAGGAGAGCTGCATGTTCCTCGTCGTATCCCGCCAGCGCCAGGACGATGAATCGCTGTCGCACGCGATCCCACGTCGCGGCGAAGCAACGCTGCGCGCCGAGCAGCTGCGGGGCGACCCGCACCGCGAGCTGGAGGGTCTCCTCGACGGAACGAACCTGCGCCAGCGTCGCCGACAGCCCCAGCAGCGCGTGTGCAACCTCGGCTTCTTCCCGAAGCGACTCGAGCGTCTGCTCGACGTCGTTCGCCCACGAGGGGCCCCAAATCTCCTGAGCCATGCGCGCATGGTAATCGGGGGCGCTCGATTTGTTTATCGAACATGTGTTCGGTACGGTGTTCGTCATGACCATGCAGGCCTCGTTCGTGGATGCGGGAACCCCCCTCGCCCTCGTCACCTTCTGCGTCGTCGACCTGGAGACGACCGGGGGCTCCCCCGCCGACGACGGGATCACCGAGGTCGCCGCCGTCAAGGTGAGGGGCGGCGAAGTGTCGGGGACGTTTCAGACGCTCGTCGACCCCGGCGTCCGGATGCCCGCGTGCGTTCGCTTACTCACCGGCATCTCCGAACCCATGCTCCGCGATGCGCCCCCGATCGAAGCGGTTCTGCCGTCGCTCCTCGAATTCGCAGGATCCTCGATCCTCGTCGCTCACAACGCCTCCTTCGACGTCGGCTTCCTCGACGCGGCACTGACCCGCAACGCCTATCCGCGCCTTTCGAACAAGGTGATCGACACGGCGCGCCTGGCACGGAAGATCCTGGCGGACGAGGTTCGCAATTACCGGCTGGCGACGCTCGCAGAGCACCTGAGATGCGCCCACCGTCCGGCGCACCGCGCGCTCGCGGACGTCCTCGCGACGACCGACGTTCTGCACGCGTTAATCGAGCGGGTGGCGGGGTTCGGCATCACGACCCTCGAGGAGTTCGAGGCGGCGTCGAGGACGCGCCTCGACGGGATCTTTCGCAAGATCGAACTCGCCCGGGCCGTTCCGAGGGCTTCCGGGATCTACCGCTTTGTCGGCGCCACCGGACAGACACTCTACGTCGGAAAGGCAACCGATCTTCGGTCGCGCGTCCGTTCGTACTTCTACGGCGACACACGCCCGCGTATGCGGGGACTCCTCGCCGAAACCCAGGAGATACGCATCGAGCGACATGTGACGATGCTCGAGGCCGAGGTGGCCGAGGCCCGAGCGATCGCCACCGAGATGCCTCCCTACAATCGCGCCGGCAAACGACGCGGGACGTGGTACCTGAAGGTGTGGATGCGGGCGCGCGTGCCGAGGATCGCGACGTCACGTTGCCCGCGCGACGACGGCGCGCTGTACCTCGGGCCGCTTCCATCGCGGCGCGCCGCCGAGGTCGTCCTTCTCGCGTTGCGGGACGGCCTCGATCTCCACAGGTGCGTCGACCCCGCACGTTGTCGAGCTTGTCCCTACGTGCGGTTCCAGACCTGTCCCGGCGACGACGTACCGCGGCATCGTGCCACGGTGCGGCGCGCCGTCAACGCGCTGCTCGGCGATCCGCGGCCGCTCCTCGATACCCTGGAAATCCGGATGCGCCGGCTGGCCGCCCAGGGCCGTTTCGAGGAAGCGGCCGAGGCGCGCGACCGTGCCGCGGCGCTGGAACGGATGGCCGCGCGGATGGCCGAAGTGCAGGGTCTCGTCGATGCGGGCGAGGTCGTGCTGCTGATCCACGACCGCAGAGTCATCATTCGCAGCGGGCGGCTCGCCGACGCAGGGGATGCCGCCCGCGTGAGCGAGTTCCCCCCTCTTGAACGTTTGGGAGCCGGCGGCGCAAACCAGCCTCTCTCCCCGGAGGTTCACTTCGAAGCCGCGACCGTCGCACGCTGGATCGTCCGTCACGCAACAGAGGTCCGAGTCATCTCCGTATCGGGGACGTGGAGCCAACCTGCTTGGGCACGACCCCCGGGGCGCTTCGGCTCCGGCGGGGGCGACGCAGGGGGCCGACGACGTAGGGCATGATGCTTCGGTGCCAATCAGTGACCGCCTGCGGCTGATTCTGCTCAGCTTCCTGATGCTGTTCGTCGAACTCGCCCTTATCCGGTGGGCGGGATCGAACGTCGTCTACCTGTCGTATTTCTCGAACTTCATTCTGCTCGGCAGTTTCCTAGGTATTGGGCTGGGCTTCCTGCGCGCGGAGGCCAAGGTGAACCTCTTCCCGTGGGCGCCGGTTGCGCTCGCCGCACTGGTCGCGTTCATCTCGTTCTTCCCCGTGAAAATCGACCGTTCGGGAAGCGAACTCATCTTCTTCGGCGAGTTCACGAGCACCGGCCTTCCCCCGTGGATCACTTTGCCGGTGATCTTCCTCGCGGTTGCAGCAGCACTAACGATGATCGCGGAAGGCGTCGCTCGCACGTTCGCGAAGTTCGAGCCCCTCGAGGCCTACCGCCTCGACATCCTCGGGAGCATCCTCGGGATCGCCGCGTTCTCGCTGCTGTCGTTCCTGCACGCCCCGCCGATTGTGTGGGGGCTCGTAGCGGTGTTGCTGTTCTTCGCACTGGGAGCCGTCACGACAATTCTCCAGGCGGCGGCAGTGACGGCGCTGGTGTTCATCCTGGCGATCGAGAGCGTGTCGCCGAACGACTCGTGGTCTCCCTACTACAAGGTGACGACCGCCCCTCAACCAGACGGCACCTACCGGGTCGACGTGAACGGGATTCCCCATCAGGCGATCAGCTCGACCGAAGTGCGTCGCGGAGGTGAACCCCTCTACTTCCTGCCCTACGAGCGAGCAGCCGGCAGCGACCTCGAAAATGTTCTGATCGTCGGGGCGGGAAACGGAACCGACGTCGCGATTGCGCTCCAGCACGGCGCCGAGCAGGTCGATGCGGTGGAGATCGATCCACGGCTTCAAGAGGTGGGCGCCGAGCTCCAACCGGACCGTCCCTATCAGGATCCACGCGTCGAGGTACACATCGACGACGGTAGGGCCTATCTGGAACGAACCGGCGAGCGCTACGACATGATTCTGTTCGCCCTGCCCGATTCCCTCACGCTTGTGTCGGGACAGTCTCAACTTCGGCTCGAAAGCTTCCTCTTTACCGAACAGGCCCTGACGGAAGCGAAGGAGCACCTTGCGCCCGGCGGCGTGTTCGCGATGTACAACTACTACCGCGAACGATGGCTCGTCGATCGTCTCGCGAATTCGCTCCAAAAGGTATACGGACACTCCCCGTGCCTCGACCTCAGCGGTCACGGGAACTTTGCGCTGATGACGATCAGCCCCGATCCGGCGGCCGTGGAGTGTCCCGCAACTTGGGCCGCCGAAACGACGCCGGTTCCCGAGCCGGTGAGCGACGACTACCCGTTTCTGTACCTTCGCGATCGGAGTCTGCCAAGCATCTACATGATCGCCGTAGGTCTGATACTCGTGGTCTCCCTTCTGCTCGTGCGGGGGGTGTCGGGCCCATTCGCAGGCATGCGTCCGTACTTCGACCTCTTTTGCATGGGCGCAGCCTTCTTGCTCCTCGAAACGAAGAGTGTTGTGCAATTCGCCCTGCTTTTCGGGACGACTTGGTTCGTGAATGCCCTCGTGTTCGGAGGAATCCTGCTGTCGGTTCTTGCGGCAATCGAGGTGGCGCGACGCTTCCCCACCGACAACCCCGTCTTGCTGTATGCCGGTTTGGCCGTGGCGCTCGCCATCGCCTACGCGTTGCCGCTCGACCGACTGCTCGTCCTTCCGGAAAGTATTCGCTTCGTCGTCGCAACGCTGATCGCGTTCGCACCGATCTTTCTCGCGAACCTGATCTTCGCCGAGCGCTTCAAAGATGTGGGGTCGTCGACGATCGCGTTCGGCGCAAACCTCTTGGGAGCCATGGTCGGAGGCTTGCTCGAGTACGCCAGTCTGATCGTCGGATACAAGGCGCTGTTGATAGTCGTCGCCGGCCTCTATGCGTTGGCGTTCGTCACCCGCCCGCGCACGCGCGCCGGGAGCGCGCCGGCGTCCGTGGCCGCCCGTATCTGAACATCGCGCCAGAAAGGTTACAAAGTCGCGCCGCGCGCGGTTTGCCTGCTAGCGTCGATTCGGGCGAGCGCCTCGACAAAGTCCTCGTGCGTCACCGCGGCGCTCGATGCACCGGGCGAAGAGGCGCCGCGCGCCATCGCCGCCAACGCCGCCTCCTGACACAGGGCTTTCAGATCCGCAGGAGACAAACCCTCCGAATCGCGCGCCAACTCTTCCAACCTGACGCCGACGGTCGGCATAGGAGCCGAGTGAAGGCGCAACATCGCGGCGGCGCGAGCGAGCTGAATAACACGAAGAAGACGAGCAGGATGATCAGGAGTGTGAACACGCCTCGATTGCTACCCAGATCGCGCTCCGCGAACCCGCGGCGGCGCGGCCGCCGTCAGGCGACCGAGCTCAAGCGATGTTGCGAACGCGCGCGACGCCGTCGAGCAACTTCCACACCGCCGCCGCGCCCGCCTCGGCTCCCGCTTCCGCCTCGGCGCGGGCGTCGTCGTCGCCTGCGACCGTATCGATCGCGGCGGCGAGTCCCGCCGCGTGTTCGACGTCGAGTCGGCCGTGGAGCGTGAAGTACTCGAGCGCGGGACCGTCCATCCCGTAGTGGTCCCGCAGCCCTTTCACCTTTGTTTCCGCGACCGCCGGCGTCTGCGCCTCGTAGCCGTAGAGCATGCCGAGGCCGTAGGCGACCGAGCGAGCGCGCGCCCCGGCGGCGAAGCGATCGACGCACGCGGCGGTCTCCGCCTCGACCACGGACGTGCGCACCTGTTCCTCGTCGGCCCCGAGCGCAGAGGCAAAGTCCAGCCACAGGCGGGGGTGGTCGTCGCCGACCTCGTCGCCCAGGTTTTCCTCGAGGGTCACCCGGGCGGCGCCCGCCGGAAGCCGGTCCGCGAGCGCTGCCAGGTAACCCGGGAAGGCCTCGACCTGGCGCCAGTACTGCGTTGCGTAGAAGCCGAGGTCGTCGGGCGTCAGGCGCCCCTCGGCCCACGCCACGTAGAAGGGGTGCTCGAGTATCGGGTGCCGGGCACGCGCTGCGTCCAGCCTGCCGGTGAGGTCGCTCATGGGGGCCTCCATGCTTGGTTTGTGGGATCCCAATCTATCGCGACGCGGCGGCGGATGCCGTGATCATTCGATCGAGGGTGGCGGCCGCGGCGCCGGAGTCGAGGGCATCGGCAGCGCGCCCGACCCCCTGCTCCATTCCGGAGACGATGCCTGCGGCGAGGAGCCCCGCCGCCGCGTTGAGGAGGACGATGTCGCGACGCGGCCCGGCCTCGCCGTCGAACAGCGACCGGATGAGGTGCGCATTCTCGGCGGCCGTGCCCCCGCGGAGCTGTTCGAGGGCGGCTAGGTCGAACCCGAGATCCTCGGGGCCGATCGTCCAGCGGTCGATCTTCCCGTCCTTCAGCTCGACGACCGTGCTCGGCCCCGACGTCGACAGCTCGTCGAGACCGCCGTGACCATGAAAGCCGATCACACGCTCGCTTCCGAGCCGTGCGAGAACCTCGACCATCTTCTCGAGCATCGGCAGGTCCGACGCGCCCACGGCCTGGCGGGTTGCGCCGGCGGGGTTCGTGAGCGGCCCGAGAAAGTTGAAGACCGTCGGGATGCCGAGCTCCCGGCGGGGGACCGCCGCATGGCGCATGGCCGGATGGAAGATGGGCGCAAAGCAGAAGCCGATTCCGGCCTCCTCGATGCACTCGGCGACACCCTGGGGCGACAGATCGATGACGACGCCGAGCGCCTCGAGCACATCGGCGGATCCACACCGCGACGACGCCGCACGATTGCCGTGCTTCGCCACCCGGGCTCCGGCGGCGGCACATACCAGTGCGGCCGCGGTCGAGACGTTGAAGGTGCCGCTGCGATCGCCGCCGGTCCCGCACGTGTCGAGCAACGGCCCGGTGATGGGCACGCGCGCACCGTAGGCGCGCATCGTGCGGACGAGGCCGGCGATCTCGTCGACGGTTTCGCCTTTGGCGCGCAGTGCGACGACGAACGCACCCACCTGCGCCGGCGTCGCCACGCCCTCCATGATGTCGCGCATAGCGGCGGCCGCCACCTCCTCGTCGAGGGGATGCCTCGCAAGCAAGGTCGTAAGGACGTTCGGCCACGACAAGTCCTCTTCCACGGGCACGAGCGTAGCCTCAGCGAGACGGCGCGAGCAGCCGCGCGAACGCAAGGGCATAGACAAGCGCACACTTCTCGAGCTCGTCCAGAGAAATGTGTTCGTGGGCGGTGTGCGCAACGGCGATGTCCCCCGGGCCCAGGACGATGACATCGGCGCCGGCGCCGAAGAGGAATCGTGCGTCACTCGCCCCCCGGAACCCGATGATCTCGGGCGGGCGCTCGGTCACCTCGGCGACCGCGGCTATCGCCGTTTGGACGACCGGCGACGTCTCGGGAACCTCGAACGGCAGGCACGCAAACGGAATCTCCACGGTGGCGTCGATGTCGGGAAAGCGATCCCGCGCTCGATCGATTGCCGCGGCCATCCACGCCCGCACGCTTTCTTCCGATTCTCCGGGAACCGTTCGCCGGTCCACCTCGATCACACACGAAGCCGGAATGATGTTGACCTTCTCCCCCCCGTGAATGGTGCCGACGTTTACGGTCGGGCCGCCGAGCACATCGTGGTGGACCTCCGGCAGGGTCTCCTCGAGGCGGAGAACGATCTCCGCCATGTGCTTGACGGCACTGACCCCGCGCTCGGGCGCGGACCCATGTCCGGCAACGCCGCGCGTCACTATGCGAAACCAGTTCGCACCCCGTTGCGCTCGAACGACCCTGAGGGACGTGGGCTCGCCCACGATCGCGACATCGGGCCGCACGATGCCTTCGTTTACGAGATAGCCGGCGCCCTTGAAGCCCATGGTCTCTTCGTCGGCCACGAGCTCGAGTTCGAGGGTCCCCGCCAGCGGAACCCCGGCGGTGCGCAGGATCTCGACCGCCTCGATCGCTGCGGCCACGGAGCCTTTCGCGTCGGCCGACCCTCGCCCGCTCATGATGTTCGCACCGGAATCTACGTGCGCGCCAAACGGCGGCGCCGACCACAGCCGTGGATCGCCCGCGGGAACGACGTCGAGGTGCGAACAAAAGCCGAGCGTCGGCCCGGCGCCGAAACGCGCGCGGGCGACCACGCTCGGCCGCCCCGGTTCGGCCTCGTAACTCGCGACCTCCATACCGAGGTTACGGCACCACCCGGCCGCAAGCCCCGCGACTTCCGCCTCGTTTCCCGGTGGGTTCTCCGATGGGGTGCGGACGAGATCCCGCAGGCGATCGACGAGCCGCGCCCGATCGAGGAAGGGCGCGAAATCCGCCACGGACGGCCTCGTCATCTGCCACACTCTCCCTCATGACCCTGACCGCCTACCAAATTTTCCTTCTGATCGTGCTCGTTACGTGGCCGTTTGCGATCATGGGACTCTTGTTCTTGATGCACCGGATGGAGAACTTCGTGAAGCGCATCGATGCCGAGACGCCGGAGGAGGCGGGGCTCGAGCCGGTGGCGGGAACGGCGCCCGACAAAGAGGTGACGATCGTCTTCGGAGACCAAGTGGTCGGCAAATCTTAAGTCGCTCGGTCTCATGCTATGTACGCGATGCATTCGACCTCGACCCGCGCCCCCTTCGGTAATGCCGCCACCCCCACGGTTGCCCGCGCCGGCGGCTCGGTGCCGAAATATGCGGCATAGGCATCGTTGAACTCGGGAAAGTCGTCCATGTTCGTAAGGAACGCCGTCACCTTCACGACGTGATCGAGCGAGGATCGCGCCGCGGCAAGGACCGCCGCGAGGTTCTCGAGGCAACGACGCGTCTCTTCGGCAACACTCCCCCGGATCAGCTCGCCCGTTGCCGGATCGAGGGGAATTTGCCCCGAGCAAAAAACAAGCCCCCCTGCAACCACACCTTGTGAATACGGCCCCACTGCGGCCGGTGCGTCGCCGGTTGCGACCACCACGTGCGCCATGAACACCTCCGGTTTCGGCCGAAATGTCGGAATTGCCAAGGGTAGGCTCTCTCGGGCGAGCAAGCGTAGCGGTGGAGGCCTTCCACGGCTACGGAGCGACCGAGAGGGGCACCGACGACCGACAAACATCCCGGCGAGCTGTTGCGGTCCTTTCGCGACGTCGGCCTCCACCTCACCGGCGATTTCGACATCGACCGCCTGCTCGAGGTCATCGTCGATCATGCAATCGAGCTGACGGGTTCGTCCTTCGGAGCAGCTGCGATATTGGACGCGGGCGGTTCGATCGCCCGCGTCGTCAATGGACGCGGCGAAAACGACGCGCCCGGTTCGTCGCCGCCGCTTCCGGACGAACCGCTGTGGCGCCGGGTGGCGGCCGAACGGAATCCCATCCGTTGGGCGGACGTCGCGGATCGAGATCAATCGCTCTTCTTGGGAAACGACGGCGCGCTCGACGCCGCCCTCGGAGCGTCCCTGCGGCATCGGGGCGCGGTAGTCGGCGCGCTTTGCCTGATGAAAACGCCGGGACTGCCACCTTTCTCCGAGGCCGACGAGGCGATCGTCACCGTCCTCGGGGCAACCGCCGCCGCCGCCATCGAGAACGCGCGGCTGTTCACATCCGAGGCGGAGAGGGCGGGACGAACCGCGCTCCTGCAGGAGATCGCGTGGAAGGTCCGGCACTCGCTCGACATCACCGACGTGCTCACCGACTCCGTCGAAGTGGTGGGGAAGGCGGCGGGCGTCGACCGCTGCTTCGTCCGGCTCGTCGAAGCCCCCGGGAGCGTACGTCTCGGGCCCATCGAGGTCGAGTGGGACGCGCACGGGATCGAGCCCCTCGAGCCCAGCCGCCACAGCGTGTCGCCGGTGGCGAGTGTCGCCGCCCGCACACGCGAGACTGAATGGACCGAGGACGTCACGATCGACCCCCGTTACCAGGGGCCGGAAGTTGCCGAGGGGATCGAAGCGATGCGGCGCGCCGGAGCCCGGGCCGCGCTGTCGACTCCGCTCGCATGGGGGGACGAGCTCATCGGCGTCATGTCGTTCCATTCGCTCGTCCCTCGGCGCTGGACCGACGCCGAGCGCGCCCTCATAGAAGCCGCGGCGCGCGAGGTATCGGTCGCGTTGCACCACGCCCGCCTCTATTACGAGGCGCTCGATCAGGCCGAAAAGCTCACTCAGTTAGACCGCTTGCGAAGCGACTTCCTGTCGATGGTCTCGCACGAGCTTCGCTCGCCCATGACGGTCGTATCCGGGATCGCCCACATATTGAAGTGGCGCGGCGACAAGCTCGGGGCAGATTCGCGCGACGAGCTTCTCGACACGCTCGAGCGCGAATCACGACGCCTGACGCGCCTCGTCTCGGAATTCCTGGACATGGACGCTATCGAACGCGGCCACATCGACCTCCAGCGGCAGGACGTCGACGTTGCCGATCTTGCGGCCGAGGCCATGGTCGACGGCGGCCAAGCGCAGCGAACCGCGCTCCACGTCGAAGGCCACGACACGATCGTGGTTGCAGACCGCGACCGGATCAAGCAGGTGCTGCTCAACCTCCTCGGCAACGCGGCGAAGTTCTCGGACGACGGCGCCCCGATCGACGTCACGATCAAATGCCACGACGAGCACGTCGTCATCGACGTTCGCGACCGCGGGCCGGGAATCGCACCCGAAGATCTCGATCGCCTGTTCGAGCGGTTCACGCGCCTGTCGACCACGGTCCACCGGACGGCCGGCTCCGGCATCGGGCTCTACGTGTCGAAGCACATCGTCGACCTCCACAACGGGGAGATAACCGTGACGAGCGAGGTGGGTCACGGCGCGACCTTTTCGGTACGCCTGCCGCGCCGCCCCTAGCCGCGCGGCGTTCTGTGGACCGGCATGACCGGATACCGGACGCCCGGGTCCATAGAGCCGGGGAGGCGGAGGAGTCGGCCTGTAAGCCGGATTCTGTGCCGCCCGAGGGCGGCGGTGGCCATCCATCTGGGGCCGCCGTCACCGGCGACCTCGTGCGGCCTACCCGGGGGTCGCCCGTTGCCGGGCGGGCGGGCCACCCACACCCCCTGCTTGGCCTTGCTCCGGACGGGGTTTGCCGAGCCGCACCGGTCACCCGATGCGCTGGTGGGCTCTTACCCCACCCTTTCACCCTCACCTCCGGTGACCCGGAGGCGGTCTGCTTTCTGTGGCACTGTCCGCGGGTCACCCCGCCTGGGAGTTTCCCCAGCGTCCTGCCCTGTGGAGTCCGGACTTTCCTCGACCCCGATTCCTCGGGGCCGCGGCCACCCGGCCGGCTCCTCCGCTTCACCTTCAACGATAGAGCGCGCGGGGAATTCCAGTTGCATCCGGCGCGCCGCCCGGTCGAGGGCCCCCAGGAGGGGCCGTCCCAGAACGACCACCAGGACCGCATTTCCGACGGCGCGGGCCGAATCCCACGCCAGTGAGGTCGCCGCGTAGAACGTGCCGTAGCGGGCGAGGTTGGCAGCGGCACCACCCTCGGGTGCCCACCCCAGCTCGGAGCCGCCCGCGGCAAACGGCCAGAACCACAAGTTCATGAGCGCACCAAACGCGAAGCCGCTCACGACTCCGTATGCGGCGAGCGCGGCGATGCGCCGACGCCACGCATTCGGTCGTGGCATCCACCCCGCGCCCATCCCCACCCATCCGACTGCCACCATCTGAAACGGGAGCCACGGCCCGAGGCCGCCGACGAAGAGTCCGGACGCGAACGTTCCGGTCGCCCCCAGGAGAAACCCGAACCCGGGCCCGAACGCGTTGCCGGCGACCAGGACGACGATGAACATGGCGGAGAACCCGCCGATGAAGCCGGGGAGGCGAAGGGCCACCATCGCCGCGCCGAGAACGCCGATCAGCGCCACCTCCTTCGCCCCCAACGCGCCGCGACCGAGCTCGACGAACAGCAACGCCCCGAGACAAACGATGAGACCGACCCCGACGTACGGCGCGTCGGCTCGCCCCGCGGCATCTCCCCCGAGAGCCGCCGGCACGACGAACGGCCACGCGAACGCGGCCAGCCCGAGCAGGTTGCACGCAACGAGCAGCGCGGCGCGCGCCGAACTCGTCACGATGACGCCGCCGCGATCACCTGCGAGGGGGTCAACCAGCCGGCGCCGAATACGCGCGTCATCTGCGGCGCAAAGACGGCGGAATCACCCAACACGTCCTCCGGCGCGCCGTCGGCGATCACTTCGCCCCCCGCAAGCATCACGACGCGCGATGCGGCGGCCGCCGCCAGCTCGACGTCGTGGGTGGCGAACATCGAGGTCCCGCCGCGTGCGGCGAAGCCGGCGAGGAAACCCGTCAGCGCCGCCTTTGCCTCGGGATCGAGCCCGCGGGTGGGCTCGTCGAGCAACAAGACCGGCGCTCCGGTCGCAACCATCGCCGCCGCCGCCACCAGGAGCCTGCGTCCGGCGGACAGATCGCGGGGATGCACGTCCGCGGCGTCGGCGAGCCCGAATTCCCGGATGAAGCGCCGCGGGTCGACATCGGGCCGGCCGGCGACCGTCGATGAGATCTCTTCGGCCACCGTGGAACAAAACAGCACCGACTCCGGCTCCTGGGGGCACAGAGCGACGTCGACGCCCGTCCGCGGCGGACCCACCGCGGTGCGTACGCTTCCCCTGCTCGGTGGGAGGACGCCGGCGAGCAACCTCAACAACGTCGTCTTTCCCGAGCCGTTGCGTCCCATGAGCGCGACGCGCTCACCTGCGCCGAGGACGAGGTCGACTCCGGTAAGAACCTCGGTGCCGTCGTAGCCGGCGGCCACCGAGCGTGCCCGAAGGACGGGCGGGCCGGCCGCGGGACGCGCTTCCTGCGACCGCCGCAGGCTCGTGGCCGCGGCGTGGCGGCGCGCGTCGCGCACGCTGAGTGGGGCGGGACTCCACCCGAGGGCGCGCCCGACCACCGTGACCGGCGGTCCCGATGCGAGCCGGTCGAACACCTCGGCGGGCCTTCCCACAATCACCCTGCCGGGAAGGCACCCGACGACGACATCGGCGAAGGAAGCAATCCTCTCCAGCCGATGTTCGGCCGCAACCACGGTCATTCCGAGATCGTGAACGAGGCGCGCGAGCGCGGCGAGGACGTCCTCCGCACCCTGCGGATCCAGTTGACTCGTCGGTTCGTCCAGCACGAGGACCCGCGGTCCGGCGGCGAGAGCGGCGGCGATCGCAACCCGTTGCCGCTCTCCGCCCGAAAGTGCGCGTACGCTCCGGCGCCGCAGCGAATCGATGCCGAGAAGATCGACTGCCTCCTCGATTCGCCTGCGCATGTGAGCGACCGGGGTGCCGAGGTTCTCCATTCCGTAAGCCAATTCGTCCTCGACCCGGTCGAGAACGAACGACGCCGCCGGGTCCTGCGGAACGAACGCCACGGCATCGGCCATATCGCGCGGCTTGAACATGCGCGTGTCGCGGGAAGCGGTGAGCACACGCCCCGAGAACCGGCCGCCCGAGAAGTGGGGCACGAGCCCGTTGATCGCGCGCAACAGCGTCGATTTGCCGCCGCCGGTGGGTCCGGTCGCAAGAACGAACGAACCCTCCGGCAGCCGGAGCGACACGTCGTCGAGGACCGCATGCGCCGCACCGGGATACTCGAACGTGACGCGTTCGAAGACGACCGCGTCCGTCAAGGTGAGTCTCCCTTAGGTGACAACGCCGGAACTGCCAGCAGGCATACCGATGCGACGAGAATGCTTTCTGCGCCGGGCCACGCGGGCGGAAGCATCGACGGAACTAGTCCACCGACGTCATTTATGGCAGCGATAAGGAAGATGGCGAGAGCCGTCATCGCCGCGGTCGCGACGATCGACGATGCCACCGTCCACGGAAGCGGTCGGTAGCGCGAGCGGCGGCCGCGGCCGTGTCCGCGCGCATCCATGCTCTCCGCGAGGACAAGCGCATCTTCCATGCCGTTTTCGAGAACGGGCACCGCGAGCGCCGGAAGCATCCGCATGCGGGATATGTGGATCCCGCGCAAGCGTTGCGCATCGCGAACGCGCGTTACCGCGGCAATCATCCGCGGGGCGAAGGCAAGCGCGAGCGCGGAGGCAAGTCCGACCTCATAAAACCGGCGCGGGGCGAGGCGCAGCACACCATACGGATCGGCAACCGAATTGAAAGTACCAAACACCACGAGCAGGGTCCCGAGGCGCAATCCCTCGAGGGCGGCAGCGGCGAGGTTGCCGGCGTCGAGCGTTCCGAATAACACAAGTCCGGATCGAAGGACGAGCGCAACCAGCGCAAACGTCAAGAACATCCGGAAGGAGCGGGCGGACGGACCCGGAATCCGGCGCGCCGAATACACGAGCCACGACACGCCGACGAGAGGAAGGAGATAGAACGGATTGGTCGTCAGCATCGCCACCAGCCCGGCGCAGAACGCCCACACCACCCACGCGCCGGGGTGCACGCTCATCGTGGGGCCGGCCGCCTTCTGCGGCGTGCGATCAAAGCTCCACCCGCCGCCAGAACGACCGTCACCCCGAGGGCGGCGAGGCCGCTTGCGGGAGGCCCATTTCGGGCCCCGGCGGGCGCCGGGGATGCAGCCGCGCGGGGGGACGGAGACGCGGGGACGGCCGGCTCGGCCGGCGCCGCGAACGCCTGCTTCTGCTGCTTATGCCTCTTCGGTGGGCGCGTTCTCGGAGCCCCTCGCCCATCGCCCCGCTCCTCGGGAGAGCCTTCGGAGCTGGGAATGGGAGACGGCCGCAACTCGGCCGTGGCCGAGGATTCATGCGCCCCGGCCTTCTTCGCGCCCTTCGGCGTTTTCTGCGGCGACCGCTCCGCCGGCGGTGGGCATACGTCGTCGAAGGTCGTCGGCGGCGGCGGGGGATGGGTCGAGCCCGAATCTCCCCGTCCCCACGACCAACCCTCGACGTCGCCGTCTTCGACCGATGTCGACATCGCGCCCGCCGACGACCACATCCACCCCCCGGCGCCGTCGCCACGCCAGTATCCCCAGAAGTCGGGGTACTCCTCGAAGCAGTCCCCGCCGTCCGCTCCGACGCCGGCGAGCCGGCAGACCGCGCCGCCGCCGTGCCCGAGCGCGTAGTCGAGACCGTGCTGCTCCCCCGCGAGCTTTATCAGCTCGATCCCGGAGACGCGTTCGCTTCCGAGCGCCACGCAGAACCGCAGCTCGTCGGCGCCGGTGTCGACGACGAGCACCGCGCGCGGCTCGCCGGCGGCGCAGGCAACATCCGGCGGAAGTCCGACCGGCAGCCAGGCGAGGGCAACGACGGCCGCGACCAGACTGCGGCCAAACTTCACGGCCTCAACACGACCCGCGTGCGGGAGCCGGCTCGGTGACTCTCGCCGGGAAAAGCGGCAGCGGCTCGCGCAGGAGTCCCATCACCGCGGCGATCGTGGCACCGAGGTTGGGATCGTCCTTCACGACCGTCCCGTCTTCCTGCTCGATCCACGTAAACGCGAATACTCCCCCCCGAGAACCGCAGAGGCGGTATTGAAGGCGCGCGAGCGCACGCCCCGCTCCGGATGGAACGTCCCGGCCGGCGGCCGCGTATGCCTGCAAGACCATCGAGGTCGAGTTCGAATCGGTGGTCTCGAAGCCCCACGAATAACCCCACCCCCGGAAGCGCTCGTCCCTGATTCGAGAGAAGAACTCGAAAGGATCGACGGCGGGGGCGGACACATCGTCGGCCGCTTCGAGCGCCTGGACCGCGAGCGCCGTCGTGTTGGTGTCGGACGCGAAGAAGTCGTTGGGATCGGCGGGATCGACGCAGTGGTCGTCCTCGGACGCGGCCGCCGGACGGTCGAACTGCCACCCACCATCGCGACATTGCGCGGTGACCAGCCACGTGGACGCATTCCTGCTGGGATCGGAGCCCGCCGCGATCAGGGCGAGCAGCCCGAGCGCATGGTCGAAGACCGGCGTGCCGTCGCCCAGTCTTCCTTCCGCGGTCTCGCTTCGCTTGAGCACTCGGACCAGGTTGCTGTTCCCGAAGCGCCGCGGGTTCCGGCCGCCCGCGACCGCCGCCAGAACCACCTTCGAGGTGAGGCCCACGCCGTCGACGTTGCGCTTGTTCACCTGCCGGGCGAGGTAGGTGAGCGCACGATCGATCTGCCTCGGCGCCCGGCGCGCCGCGACCATCGCCACGACCGCGTCCGCCGTCGAGCCCACCGGCGAGAAGGCGGGAATCGAACCATTGTTCTTCTGCTGCGTGACGATGTAGCGCACCGCGGTGCGAGCGCGCCGCTTCCTCGTGGGTCCCGCCTCGAGCGGTGCCGCAAAGGCAAGAATCAGTGCGAGCGCGCCCGCCGTCCCTCGAACCATCCCTGCCGAACCCATCCCTGCTCCTCCCTGCGGCCGGGTCGACTGGACCGGACGCACGCAAAAAAAGACCCTCCGGGCTCGAAGGGTCCTGCGGGCCGGCGTCTCGGCCGGTTTGCACGATTCCCCCATTCCGCGAGGGTCCTCGAGCCCCACGCCGGACAGGGCGACCTGGCTCGTCCGCGTGAGCGGACCTACAGTTGCGGGACAGCGCCGGAATCTGACCGGACTTCGCCTGTACGACGTGTGGTCTATGAAACTGTCAGTCCTTCAAGCCTACTCCCACGAACCCGTCCGCGTCCTCGTTTTTCATGCCCGAAGCCGTCCGTCGCGCCAAAATCGCCCCCGTCGCTCGGCGTCTGTGAGACCGAACGCGATGACGAACCACCACAGGATTGCAACCCCCACCAACTCCGCCGCCCACGTCGTCGGGTGGGCCCACGGCCGTGCGAACACATCCCACGAATAGGTCTCCGCCGGGACGGCTTCGAAGTCCCCGCCGAAGGCGGGCCACAAAAACGTTTTCGGCGCGACCCACATGCCGTCGGCGACGAGATGCGTGAGCCACCCCACGAAGATCCCGAACCACGCCAGTCGTCGCTCTCCCCGAAGCAAAACCACCACCAGGACGGCCGCGGCGAGCGCGGCTGCGAGGGAATGAGCCGGCCCCCGCCCGGCGGGGAGGTCGCCGCCGGCCACCACGACGAGCCCGTCGATCGCATCGGGAAGAACGGCGCCGAGAAGCACGAACCGGTAGTCGATCCGAGCTCGACCGAGGGTCAGGTAAACCAGGGCCGCGGCGATCCCGAAGTGCCAGAAGAGCACGTCAGAACAGCGGCTCGCGGCCGGGCAGGTCGACGATCTCGGCTTCGTCCATCGCGTGATTGGCGAGGGTATCGGCGCGCGCGTTCTCGCCGCGGGGGACATGCTCGATCTCCACCCGCTCGAAGCCGCGCATGAGAGCGCGCGCCTTGACGGCAAGCTGCCTGAGCCGGTCGTTCTTTATCTTCCACTCGCCGTTCAGCTGGCGGACGACAAGCTCCGAGTCGATTTTGATCACGAGGTCGGTGACCGCACTTGCGTGCGCAAGCTCGAGGCCGGCGATCACCGCCTCGTACTCAGCGACGTTGTTCGTTTGATGTCCCAGACTGCGCGCGACCTCGGCGATAACCCCGCCGCGCTCGTCGACGAGGACGACTCCGATCCCGGCCGGGCCGGGATTGCCGCGCGCTCCGCCGTCCGTATTGAGGATCGCCCTCATCGACACACCGCTAGCCGATGACGAGGATCCGGCGGCAGTTGTCGCAGCGTTGGAGGCCGCGCTCTGCTTTCAGGCGTTCGACCTCGCGCGCCGGCAGGCGAGTATGACATCCGGCGCACGTACCCTCCACGAGGGGCGCCGCTCCGATGCCTTGTTTTTGTTCGCGGATTCGCTCGTAGAGCGAACGGAGATCCTGCGGAACGGTCGCCGCGACCTCTGAGCGGCGCGTCGAGTGCGACAGGAGTTGAGCGTCGATCTCCGCGACGAGCTCGTTGACCTTCGCGGTCAGAGCGATGGCGCGTTCGCCTATCTCCGCATGCTCCGCGTCGAGACGCGACGTCGTATCCGAACTCGAGTCCCTCTGCACCATCACCTCGAGCAGGTCGTCCTCCATCGTCGCCTTCTTGCGCTTGAGCATCTCGACCTCGGCCTGCAGGGCCGACAGTTCCTTAGGATTCGATACTGCGCCGGCAAACAGCCGCTGCTCCTCGCGGACGATCTTGCCGTCGATCATGCCGACCTCGCCTTCGAGGCGCGCCCCCTCTCGCTCGATTTCTTCCTGCTGCTTGCGAGCGATCGCCAAATCCGCCCCGACCTCGGCGAGGCGCGCATTCAGCTCGGTCAGTTCGCGCGCCTCCGGCAACGCCGCCTTGCGGTCGGTGAGCCGCCGTATCTCGGAATCCTCCTGCTGGAGGTCGAGGAGCCGGGCGAGCGTCTCGTCCTCCACATGGGCGCTCATCGGCGGGAGCGTAACACCGAGGTCCCGGCAAACCACACCCTGCGATCGGGCGCGATCGTCTGTTATTTTGGGCCCCCGAAACCAACTTTTCATCCTCCTAACATCGCGAGCGGAGTGCATGGAAGACATCTTGTCGAAGTCGGACCGGGAGACGCTCAAGGCGATCTACCGGCTCGGTAAAGACGGCGCCGACGTCGCCACCGGCACGCTTGCGGAGGCGCTGCGGGTGTCGCCCGGAACCGTGACCGCCGCGCTCAAAAGATTGGCGGAGCGCGGCCACGTCGACTACACGCCGTACCGCGGCGTCGAGTTGAGCCCGCGCGGACGGCGGAATGCGCTCGGGGCCATTCGGCGCCACCGCATCGTGGAGCGCTTCTTATCGGACATGCTCGGCTACGCGTGGAACGAAGCGGACCGGCTGGCCGGCGCCTTCGAGCACGATCTGCCGCAGGAGGTCGAGGATCGGCTTTTCGTTGCGCTCGATCGTCCCGAGACGTGCCCTCACGGCTTCCCGATTCCGGCAGTGGAGGGTACGGAGCTGCCGGAGATGCCTCCCCTGTACGCGCTCGAGCCCGGCGACCGTGCGGTGGTGGCGGTCCCCGGTTCGACCGACCCCGCGGTGATCAGTTTCCTCGAGGAACTCGGGCTGCGACCCGGCGTCGAGGTCGAGGTTCGGGAAAAGCATCCGTTCGATGGGCCGCTCGTGTTACGCGTCGCCGGCAACGACCGAACCGTCGGCGAGAAGGTCGCGAGCCAGATCTACGTGAGAAAACCCGCGTCACCCTGACGCGTCACCTTTGACGAGGAGGGATATGGACGTCGTTCCATACCTTGCGATCGCCGCCGCAGTCTCTGGTCTCTTGCTCGCCGCCTACTTCGCGCGCGTCGTACACCGCGCCGACCCCGGGAATGCGCGGATGGAGGAGCTCGGCGCCGCGATCCGCGAAGGCGCGATGGCCTTCTTGCGCAGGGAGTACACCTACGTGGCCGCGTTCGTCGGCGTGATGTGCTTGCTTATCTTCGCGGTGCTCGACTACGGGCGGCCGTGGGGAATGATCGCCTACCTTGCCGGAGCCCTCTCGTCCGCGGTGGCAGGGTTCATCGGGATGCGGATCGCCACCGCCGCCAACCACCGCACGACTCAGGCGGCACGTTCGGGTGCACGCGACGCGCTGCCGCTCGCGTTCCGGGGCGGAGCGGTGATGGGCTTCACCGTAGCCGGCCTCGGACTCCTCGGGATTGCACTTGCGTATTTGATCTTCGTGGAGTGGCTGGACGTAGACGAATCCTTCCAGGTGGTAGCCACCTTCGGTCTGGGCGGATCGTCGATCGCACTGTTCGCCCGCGTCGGAGGCGGGATCTTCACCAAGGCCGCCGACGTCGGCGCCGACCTGGTAGGTAAGGTCGAGGCCGGAATCCCGGAGGACGATCCGCGCAACCCTGCCACGATCGCGGACAACGTCGGCGACAACGTCGGAGACGTCGCCGGTATGGGAGCGGACTTATTCGAGTCGTATGCAGGCTCAATGGTCGCGCCGATCGTCCTGGCGTCGTTGTTGTTTGCAAACGAAAGCGAGAGGTTGCGCGAAGCGACCTTTCTCTTCCCACTGCTCATCGGCGCGCTCGGCATGTTTGCGTCGATTGCCGGCGCCTTGCTCGTCCGGGGAAGCGCTAAATCGTCAAACTTCGCGCGCCAGTTGCACGTGAGCACGAACGTGGCAGCAGGACTCACGCTCGTGCTGGCCCTCGCCGGTTCGCAGTGGCTGTTTGGATCGGTCGTCGAGGTGACCAACGAGTTGTACCTGGGACTCACGATCGTCGTCGGGCTCCTCGCCGGAATGGCGATCGGCTTCACGAGCGAATACTTCACGTCCGACCATTACCGGCCGGTCAAAGACATCGCGGAACAATCCGGCACCGGCCCCGCGACCGTGATCATCGGCGGAATCGCCGAAGGAATGATGTCGACGGGCGCGGCGGTACTCCTCGTCGTCGGTGCAATTGGAGGCTCTTACTACTTCGGCCAGGAGGCGATGCCCGGCATCGATGCATCCGGCCTCTACGGAGTTGCCCTCGCCGCCATCGGCATGCTGGCAACCACGGGCGCCGTCGTGGCGGTCGACGCATACGGGCCCATCGCGGACAACGCGGGCGGCATCGCGGAGATGGCGGAGCTTCCTCCGGAGGTGCGCAAGGTGACCGACTCGCTCGACTCTCTCGGCAACACGACGGCCGCGGTCGCAAAGGGATTCGCGATCGGATCGGCCGCCCTCACCGCTCTCGCGCTGTTCAAGGCGTTCAGCGCCGCGGTCGACCTCGAGGTCATCGACATCTCGCAGGTGCCGGTGACGATCGGGCTGTTCTTGGGTGCCGTCACGCCGTTCATCTTTGCCGCACTGACCATGAAGTCCGTCGGGCGCGCCGCCCACAAGATGATCGAAGAGGTCCGGCGGCAGTTCCGCGACATCCCGGGCCTGCGCGAGGGGAAGGAGGGGGTGCGCCCGGAGTATGCAAGGTGCGTCGACATCTCCACCGCGGCCGCGCTGAAGGAGATGCTCATCCCCGGCGCGCTCGCCATCATCCTCCCGCTCGGGTTGGGCGTCGTCTCGGTTCAGGCCCTCGGCGGTTTCCTCGCCGGCGCGCTCGTCACCGGATTCCTGCTCGCGATCTTCATGGCGAACTCCGGCGGCGCGTGGGACAACGCGAAGAAGTTCATCGAGGCGGGCCACTTCGGCGGGAAGGGCTCGGAAAGCCACAAGGCGGCGGTGGTCGGGGATACCGTCGGCGATCCGTTCAAGGACACCTCGGGTCCGGCAATGAACATCCTGATCAAGGTCATGACGGTCGTATCGCTTGTTTTCGCGCCGTCGTTCATCGGCTAACCGCAATCGGCCGGATCGGCCGGTCTGAATCGGTGGGTCCGGTGGGTAAGGTCGGCGGATGCATTCGTGGCCCGGCTCTCCGCACCCCCTCGGCCCGTCGTGGGACGGCGCGGGCGTCAACTTCGCCGTGTTCTCCGAGCACGGGGAAGGCCTCGAGATCTGTTTGTTCGACGACGACGAGACGGAAACGCGGATCGCGCTGACCGAGCGCAACGGATTCGTGTGGCACGGCTACGTGCCCGGAGTCGGACCGGGGCAACGGTACGGCGTGCGCGTCCACGGCCCCTACGACCCCGCCGCCGGGCTCCGGTTCAACCCCAACAAGCTGCTGCTCGACCCATACGCCAAAGCAATCGCCGGCGACGTCGATTGGGGCGAGGAGAACTTCGGCTACGAGATGGGAGCAAAAGAAGAGGATCTTTCGTTTTCCCACGGCGATTCGGCGCGCCGCGTCCCGAAGTCCGTTGTCGTGGACGAGGCCTTTTATTGGGGCGACGATCGGCCGCCGGCGACGCCTTTCCACAAGACGGTCATCTACGAGACCCACGTCCGCGGGTTCACCATCCGCCACCCCGGAATCCCGGAGGAACTCCGCGGGACCTACGCGGGGCTTGCTCACCCCGCGTCGATCGAACACCTCCTCTTGCTCGGCGTGACCGCGATCGAGTTGATGCCCGTGCATCACTTCCTGCATCCCCAGTTTCTTCTCGACAAGGGTCTTCGCAATTACTGGGGCTACGACCCCATCAACTACTTCGCCCCACACGCCGCCTACTCGGCAGGCGGGATTCACGGCGAGCAAGTGGTCGAGTTCAAGCAGATGGTGAAGGCGCTTCACGAGGCCGGCATCGAGGTCATCATCGACGTCGTCTACAACCACACCGGTGAAGGAAACCACCTGGGGCCGACGCTGTCGTATCGCGGGATCGACAACCTCTCCTACTACCGAACCGTCCAGGACGATGCTCGCTATTACATGGATTTCACCGGGACGGGCAACTCGCTCAACGTTCGACACCCGCAGGTCCTGAAGCTGATAATGGACTCGCTCAGGTACTGGGCAACCGAAATGCGGGTCGACGGCTTCCGCTTCGATCTTGCCTCGACGCTCGCCCGCGAGCTCTACGACGTGGATCGCCTGTCGGCGTTCTTCGACATCATTCATCAGGATCCGGTTCTGTCGCGCATGAAGCTGATTGCGGAACCGTGGGATGTTGGTCCCGGCGGTTATCAGGTGGGTCAGTTTCCGGTGGGATGGTCCGAGTGGAACGGAAAGTTCCGCGACACCGTGCGCGATTACTGGCGGGGCGAGGACGCGTCGCTGGCAGACTTCGCTTACCGGTTCACCGGGTCGTCGGACCTTTACGAGTCCGGCGGCAGGCGTCCCACCGCGTCGATCAACTTCGTCACCGCACACGACGGGTTCACCTTGCACGATCTCGTGTCTTATAACGAGAAGCACAACGAGGACAACGGCGAGAACAATGCCGACGGCGAGAGCCATAACCGGTCGTGGAACTCGGGGCACGAGGGCCCCACCGACGACCCCGAGGTCAACCGTCTCCGCGAACGCCAGAAGCGCAACTTCCTCGTCACCCTGGCACTGAGTCAGGGGGTTCCCATGCTGCTCGGGGGTGACGAGATCGGACGCACGCAGCGCGGCAACAACAACGCCTACTGTCAGGACAACGAGTTGTCGTGGTTCGACTGGACTCTCGTCGATGAGAATCTGGCCCTGCTCGGCTTCACCCGTCGTCTGATGGAGTTTCGCACCCGTCATCCCGTATTCCGGCGCCGCCGGTGGTTCGAGGGCCGCGACGTCACCGGCTCCGGCCTCAGCGACATCGCATGGTTCAACCCCGACGGCAGCGAGATGACTGCGGATCAGTGGTCGAACGGGTTCGCGAAGTCGGTGGGCGTCTTCCTCAACGGCGAGGAAATCGCTTCGCCCGGCCCGCAGGGGCAACACGTAAGGGACGACTCTTTCTTCGTCTTCTTCAACGCTCATCACGACGGGCTGGATTTCGTGATCCCAAAGGATCACGGCGACACGTGGGTGGTGTCGATCGACACCGCCAACCCGGATCTGCTGGGCACCGAGGAACGCACCTTTGCGGCCGGTGCCGAGATCCCGCTCGAGGCGCGCTCGGTTGTGGTGTTGCGGCGTGCCGAATAGCGGCCGCGGCGTCCGCGCGAGCTACCGGCTGCAGCTGCATCCGGGCTTCACCCTCGATGATGCGGCAGGAGTCGTCGCCTATCTGGAGCAGCTCGGAATCAGCCACGTCTACTGTTCGCCCTACCTCCGATCGACTCCGGGATCGACCCACGGCTACGACGTCATCGACCACACACAGATCGACGAGGAGCTGGGCGGGCCCGAGGCATTGGCTCGCTTTTGCAACGTTCTCGCGCAGCACGGCATGAGCCATATCCTCGACGTAGTCCCGAACCACATGGCGGTGGCCGGGCGCGCCAACTTTGCATGGTGGGACGTGCTGCAACATGGGTGCGACGGCCGTTACGCCCGCTTCTTCGATATCGATTGGGATCCACCGGAAGAGCGACTGCGCGGCAAGGTCCTCCTGCCCATCCTGGGGGACCGGTACGGCGTCGTGCTGGACGCGGGCGATCTCGTGCTGCTCGAACTCGACGGCGACGTCGTCGTCTCGTACTACGAGCACTCCTTTCCGTTGGCGCCGGGAAGCCTCGAGCAGTTGCTCGGTCCCGAACCGTCGATCGAGCGCGTGAATTCGGAGCCGGCATTGCTGCATACGCTTCTCGAACGGCAGTATTACCGGCTCGCGTACTGGCGGACGGACCTCGAGCTGAATTACCGGCGCTTTTTCGACATCAACGACCTGGTCGCTCTCCGCATGGAGGAGCCGGAGGTGTTCGCTCACGTGCACCAGGTCCCCTTCGAGCTCGTTCGCGCCGGAAAACTCGACGGCCTTCGGATCGATCACGTCGACGGTCTCGGCGCGCCGAACCGCTACCTCGGAGACGTGCGCGCGGAAATCGGTGACGCCTATCTCATCGTCGAGAAGATCACGGAGGGCGACGAGAGTATTCCCGACGAGTGGCCGGTGGACGGCACCACCGGGTACGATTTCCTCAGCCTCGTCGGCGGGCTCTTCGTCGACGGGCGCTCCGAGAAAGACATAACTTCGCTCTACGAAGAAGTCATCGGCGCGCCGGAAGATCTCGACGACCTCGCGTGGGATGCAAAGCATCAGGTGATGACCGAGTTGCTCGCGGCCGACGTGGAGCGCCTCACCCAGCTCCTCGTGAAGGTGTGCGAGCGCCACCCCCACCACCGCGACTACACGAGGGCCGAGTTGCGCGCCGCCCTGCGAGAGCTGATCGCGGGACTCGCCGTGTATCGCACCTACGCCGACCCCGACACCGGCGTCGTGCGACAAGACGATGTAATGCGCATCCGGTCGGCACAGGCCGCCGCGCTCCAACGGCGCCCGGATCTCGATGCCGCCCTGTTCGAATTCCTTGCCGGGCTCCTCCTGCTGGAGCACGAAGGCGGTCCGGAGCGCGACTTCGTGCTGCGTTTCCAGCAGACCACCGGCCCGGTTACCGCCAAAGCCGTGGAAGACACCGTGTTCTACCGCTACGTCCGCTTCGTGGCGGTGAACGAGGTAGGCGGAGACCCGGGGCGCTTCGGCATATCGACGAGCGCTTTCCACACCCGCATGCAGGCGGCGCGGCCGTACTCGATGCTCGCGACCTCCACCCACGACACCAAGCGCAGCGAAGACGTGCGGGCGCGGCTGTCGTTGCTGTCGGAGATCCCCGAGGCGTGGCGCGAACACGTCGTTCGGTGGCGCAAGATGGGCGAGCGCCACCGCGAAGACGGTCTCCCCGATCCTCATGCGGAGTACCTCCTCCTCCAAACACTCGTCGGTGCGCATCCATTGTCGGCGGAGCGCGCCGTCGCGTACATGGAGAAGGCGACGAAAGAGGCGAAGCGTCTCACATCGTGGACCGTTCCGGACCAGGATTACGACGATGCGCTACGGCGCTTCGTGCATGCGCTTCTCGACGATGCCGAATTCACTGCGGACCTCGACGCGTTCGTCGCCCCTTTGATCGAACCCGGCCGCGTGAACTCGCTGGCGCAAACACTCCTCAAGCTCACCTGCCCCGGCGTACCCGACATCTATCAGGGCACCGAGTCGTGGGATCTCAGCCTGGTCGACCCGGACAACCGGCGCCCGGTCGACTTCGAAGTTCGACGGAGGCTGCTCGAGGCCGCCGTCGCGACCACGCCGGAGGAGGCGCTCGGCCGCGCCGACGAGGGATTGCCCAAGATGCTCGTGATCGCCCGCGCTCTCGCGCTCAGACGAGACGATCCCGACGCGTTCACCGAAGGCACGTACGAACCGATCGCGGCCGAGGGGCCCGGCGCCGAACACGTGGTCGCGTTTCGGCGCGCCGGGCGGATCGCGTGCGTCGTCCCCCGGCTCGTCTTGGGACGCCCGGAGAATTGGCGAGGGACCCGCATCCGGCTGGGCGACGGCGAGTGGGCGAACGTGCTGACGGACGAGGTTTCGCCCGGGAACACCACCGCCGGGGAACTGCTGGAGCGATTTCCGGTCGCGCTCCTCCAACGACGGTAGCAAACAACAGACGCCAAAAGGAGAAGAGACATGGCTATGCGGCTGCCGAGCCGGCGCGAGGACGAGATCGCGGAGGACACCGCAAGCTCGGCCGAATTTTCTGTGTGGGCTCCGGAAGCGGGCTCGGTCGAGGTGGCACTGGGAGCGCGTCGGGTGCGACTGGACGAAGGCGCGTACGGATGGTGGCATGCCGAGGTCGACAATGCCGGTGCGGGCGACGACTACGCGTTCTCGATCGGCGGCGGAGATCCGCTCCCCGACCCGCGCTCGCACTTTCAGCCCCACGGGGTGCACGGCCCGTCGCGACTTGTCGATCACGATACGTTCGGGTGGACGGACGACATCTGGCGAGGGGCGCCGCTCGCCGGACAGATCGTGTACGAGATGCACGTCGGGACGTTCTCGCCCGAGGGAACGTTCGACGGCGCCATCGACCGTCTCGACCACCTTCTCGACCTCGGGGTGACCGCGGTCGAGGTGATGCCGGTGGCGGAGTTCCCGGGCTCACGCGGCTGGGGTTACGACGGAGTCGATCTGTACGCGGTGCACGGCGCATACGGCGGTCCGGGAGGGTTCAAGAGATTCGTCGACGAATGCCACGCCCGCGGGCTCTGCGTCGTACTCGACGTCGTCTACAACCACCTCGGTCCCGACGGTAACTATCTCGGCTCTTACGGGCCGTACTTCTCGGACAAGTACAAGACCCCATGGGGCGATGCCGTCAACTTCGACGATCACGGATCGAGTGAAGTGCGCGATTTCATGATCGGTAACGCCCTTCACTGGTTCGAGAACTACCACGTAGACGGACTCCGATTGGATGCAGTCCACGCCATCCTCGACCTCTCCGCAATGCACTTTCTCGAAGAACTCGCGGTGCGCGTCCACGCCCTGTCCGCACGCCTCGGCAGGACCCTGTTCTTGATCGCGGAGAGCGACCTCAACGACCCGCGCATAGTGCGACCGCGTGAAGCCGGTGGCTACGGGATCGACGCACAGTGGAGTGACGACTTTCATCATGCGTTACACGCGCTGGTGACCGGCGAGCGTGACGGGTATTACGCCGACTTCGGGACGGTTTCCCAGCTCGCGCAAGCGCTCCAACAGGCCTTCGTCTACGACGGTACCTACTCGGAGTTCCGCGGTAGACACCATGGACGTCGTCCGGAGGGGCTATCCGGGCACCGCTTCCTCGCCTACCTCCAGAACCACGACCAGATCGGCAACCGCGCCGCGGGCGACCGTTCGGGTCACCTCATCGGCACCGACCTGCTGAAGGTCGGCGCGGCACTCGTGCTCACGTCACCGTTCGTGCCGATGCTGTTCCAGGGCGAGGAATGGGGTGCGTCGACACCGTTCCAATACTTCACCGACCATCAAGATCCAGAGCTCGGGCGCGCCGTGAGCGAAGGGCGGCAAGGTGAGTTTTCCGCATTCGGTTGGGATCCGACGCAGGTCCCGGATCCGCAGGATCCCGCAACCTTTCGTCGATCAATCCTCGATTGGTCGGAAACGTCACGTGCGCCGCACACCGACATCCTCGAATGGCACCGCAGCCTGATCGCGCTCCGCCGCGCGCTTCCCGACCTGACCGACGGGCGACTCGACCTCGTCGAGTGCCGGTTCGACGATGCCGCGGGATGGCTCCTGATGCAACGGGGATCGGTCGCCGTTGGATGCAACTTCTCGCGCGACGAGATCACCATTCCTCTCGCCGATGGTGCCGCGGGAGACGACGACGAGTGGACCATCCTGCTCGCCTCCTCCTCGGCCGACCTCGTCGGAGCCGTGCTCACGCTGCCGGCCGAAAGCGTTGCTATCTTGCACGCGGTGGCGTAGGCGCGCCAGCGCGGAGGCCGCGAGCGCACCGACGCAGAAGGCGACCAGCCACCCGACCGCGGGCGATCCCCGCTCCGGCCGCGCCCGTGATGCCGCCGCGCGCAGCGACGCGACCTCCGCCTCGAGCGCATCGATCTGCTCCGTTACCTCGGTCTCCAGGTCGGCGACGCGGCGTTCACCGTCGCGCGCGCTGCGGCGGATGCGCTGCGACAGACTCCGGTCGCCGCGCTCGGCGCGCCGCTCGATGCGGCCTGCCGTCCGCTCGAGGCGCATCCAGGCGCGTCCCTCGACCGCGCTCTCGACGACTCGCACGGTGCCCCAGGTGATGTCGCCGAAGGTCTTGGTGCAGGGACGATTGCAGTGGCGGACCTCGTAGTCGCCGGCGGCGACTTCGGGCACGGCGAAGTCGATCGTTGCCCTCGCCACGCGACTCAGCCGGTCGACCTTCGTGATGCGAATCGTGCCGATCGAAGCGCCGTCTTTTCGAACCGCCCAAAAACCGGCATCCCACGCGTAGCCGGCGGGCACGAGGTACGCGTAGTAGGGCCCGTCGGCGGGCGTGCCGGCGCGCCGCGAATAACCCCACTGGACGCTCGTGGCGAGGCGCGCCCGTTCGCCCGGCCGGTAAAACTGCTTGTCCGCATTCCACACCGCGCCGCCGCCCGCGGCCGCGGGATGGACCGTCGCCATGACCACCATTAGCGCTCCTGCAGCCCCGATCACCCGCACCATGATTCCGCCCTCCCGGTCCCGTCGCGTTCACCCCTTCGACTGCAACGCAGGCCGGAAAGTTCGGAGGTGTGAGGGCTGCCTCCCGCAGCACTAGCATTCTCAACGTGAACAACGCTTTTGCAGACAAGAGGAACAATGACTTCGAACGCCTCGTCGCCGAGGCTCTCGATTCGCTGCCGGAAGAGATCCAGCGGGCGATGGTGAACGTCGAGGTCGTGGTGGCCGACGAGCCGTCGCGCGCCCAGGTCGCAAGCCTGCGACCGGGTTACACGTTGCTCGGGCTCTACCAGGGGCATCCGCTTCCCGCTCGTCGCAGTTACTCGGGTGTGATGCCCGACAAGATCACGATTTTCGAGGGTCCGATCACGAGGATCGCCCGCACACCCGAACGGATAAGGGAACAGGTGCGACGGACCGTGATTCATGAAGTGGCGCACCATTTCGGCATCGGCGATCGGCGACTGCGCGAGTTGGGCTGGTGAATCACGCCGAGTTCGAGCAACTAGTAGTCGACGCCATCGATTCGCTCCCCGACGAAGTGACTGCGATGCTCGACAACGTCGAGGTTGTGATCGAGGATGAGCCTCCCGGCCACGTAGTCGAGGAGCTCGGCGACGAAGGTCTGTACGGACTCTACGAGGGCGTTCCTCTGACCGACCGGGGTGACTACGCGGGCGTGCTGCCCGACAAGATCTCCGTCTACATGGGTCCGTTGACGCGGGATTTCTCAACCCAACGGGAGATATGCGAGGAGGTCCGCATCACCGTCCTGCACGAGATCGCCCATCACTTCGGAATCGACGACGGCCGCCTCGACGAACTGGGGTGGGCGTAACCGCGCTCGGTCACCCCCACGACACGAGCCCCAGGTCCATCGTTCCCAGCAGGTCTTCGTGGGACGGGACGACCCTCACCGCGAATCCGTACAAGCCGGCCGCTTCGGCGAGAAAATCACCTGCATAGGTACACGTACCGTCTATGCACTCGACCGCCTCCATCGCGACGATCTCGGGCTCTAGCAGCTCGCCGTTACCTCCGACCCTCCCGTGAGCGAGTTGCACCGCAACATCGGAGGTCTCGAGCTTGCCGAGATGGACGGTCGCCCGGACTCGTCGCTCCTCGCCCACGTCGGCCGCAACCACCTCACCTACAACATCGACCACGCGGACTTCGCTCCAGAACGACCGGATGCGGTCCTTCCACTTCGCAAGCGAGCGAGCGCGCTCGAAACCGCCTTCGGTCATACGCGTCTCTTGTTCCGCCGCCGGCTCGTAGAAGCGAACCGTGTAGTCGCGCACCATTCTGTCGGCGACGATGAAGTCGCCCAGCGAGGAAATCGACGCTTTCATGCGCTCGATCCATCTGCGCGGAACGGGCCCTTCGCTGCGGTCGTAGAAACGGGGCGCGATGTCGCGGTCGATGAGGTCGTAGAGGGCATTCGAGTCGACGCGATCCTGTAACTGGGGGTCGTCGTAGGAATCCCGGCTCCCGATCGCCCAGCCGTTCTGGCCGTCGTAACACTCATCCCACCATCCGTCGAGGATGGAGCAGTTGAGGACGCCGTTCAGCGCCGCCTTCATCCCAGATGTTCCCGATGCCTCGAGCGGCCGCCGCGGGTTGTTGAGCCACACGTCGACGCCCTGAACGAGGATGCGAGCAACCTCCATGTCGTAGTCCTCGATGAATGCAAAGCGCGTGCGGAGCTCGGGGTCGGCGGCAAAATGCACGAGGTCGCGAATCATCTCCTTGCCGCCGTCGTCAAGCGGGTGAGACTTACCGGCAAAGACGATCTGCAGGGGCCGCTCGGTCGAAAAGATCAGCGAACGGAGGCGCTGGAGGTCGGCGAGTAACAGCGTCCCCCGCTTGTAGGTTGCGAACCGTCGCGCGAAGCCGATCGTCAGGATGCCCGGGTCAAAAGCGTCGGCACACCACCACGTCTCTGCATCCGATGCGCCGCGCGCCTCCATCTGAATTCGCAGGCGCTCGCGCACGAAGTAAACGAGTCGTTCCCGGGAGCGTTCGCGGGCGCGCCAGAGTTCGGCGTCGGGCACGTCGACGACGCGTCCGAAATCCGCGGCGCCGCCCTCGGCCCATCCAGGCGCAAGGTGACGATCGAGGACTTCGCGCATCTCGGGTCCGATCCAGGTGGGTGCATGGACGCCGTTCGTGATCGATGTGATGGGAACCTCGTCTTCGGGAACCCCGTCCCACAACGTCGCGAACATTCTCTGGGACACATCACCGTGGAGCTTGCTGACCGCATTGCTGCGGCCGGCGAGGCGGAGCCCCATGATCGCCATATTGAAGGTGCCGGGCACGGTGGGAGCCGGCTGTCCGAGGGCCATGAGCTCGGCGAGCGAGACATCGCATTCCTTTGCAAAGTTGCCGAAGTAGCGCTCCATCAGGTCGCCGGGGAAAACATCGATGCCCGCGGGGACCGGAGTGTGGGTTGTGAATACCGTCGATATCCGCACCGCCTCGACGGCATCTTTGAACTTCAGGCCGTGATCACACACGAGGCGCCGGATCCGCTCCAGACCTAGAAAGCCGGCGTGGCCTTCGTTCGAGTGAAGAACGTTAGGAAAGAGTTGCGCGGCGTCGAGCGCACGCACGCCCCCGATTCCGAGAACGATTTCCTGACGTAACCGGTGCTCGCTGCCGCCGCCACCGCCGTAAAGTCGGTTCGAGACGTTTCGTTCGTCGGGCTCGTTCTCCTCGACGTCGCAGTCGAGCAGCAGCAGGGGCACTCGTCCGACGTCGGCACGCCAAACCTGCGCCACACAGCGGGCCCCGGCGAGATCGACTTCGATCTTGAGGGGGCTTCCGTCCGAGGCGGAGAGGAGCACCAGCGGCATCGCGTGGGGATCGAGCGCCGGATAGCGCTCCTGCTGCCATCCGTCGGCGTTCAGCTGCTGGCGAAAGTAGCCCTCGCGATAGAGGAGCCCGACCCCGACGAGCGGGACGCCGAGGTCGCTCGCGGCCTTGAGGTGATCTCCCGCCAGCACGCCCAGGCCGCCCGAGTACACGGGAAGCGCCTCCGAAACGCCGAATTCGGGGGAGAAGTAGCCGACTGTTTCCAGTGCGCCCGCGGCATGATTCTGAAACCACCGGGGCTCGTCGAGATAGCACTCGAGGTCGTCCGCGATGTTGGCGAGGAACGCCATGAACGGCCCGTCTCCAACGAGATCTCGGAAACGCTCGGGCGAAACGAGTCCCAGCATCCGGACGGGATCATGCTCGGCCCGCTCCCATGCATCCGGATCGACCCACCTGAACAAATCGACCGCGGGCTCGTGCCACGTCCATCTCAAGTTCATCGCGATCTTCCGCACGGGCTCGAGCTCGGGAGGGAGCGCGGCCCGTACGGCAAAGCTTCGAAGTGCCTTCATAGCGGTGAAGTCTCCCGCGTCGCAGGAAAACGTTCAAAAAGCCGTGCCGGCCTGCGGCGACGCGCCTCCAACCCTCGCACGATAGTCGCGGTCACGGTGATGGGTACGCTTGCACGGACGAGATACGGACCCGACTCTAAGGGGGCAGGCAGGAGTGAAGCAGTTCACGAAGCGCGGACATATCGTCATCGAGCGCGTGGAGCCGGAGATCGACTGCGGCCGGTTTCGGACGAAGGCGGTCGTCGGCGATCGCGTCGAGGTCACGTGTGACATCTTCCGCGACGGTCCCGCGCTCATGTCTGCCGTTCTGCGCTACCGGGGCCCATCGGACGCAAAGTGGCAGGAATCAGCGATGCACCACCTTGAAAACGACCGCTGGTACGGATCGTTTCGCCCCACCGAAATCGGCCGCTACCGCCTTTCGATCGAGGCGTGGCCCGACGCGTTCGAGACGTGGCGCCGGGGCCTGCTCAAGTACGCCGAAGCCGGCGTCGAGCTCGATGCGGAGTTGGAGGCAGGTGCACTTCTGATCGAGTCTCGCCTCAAGGCGGTGCCGGCGGCTCAGCGCTCGCTCCTTAAGGACGCCCTTGTCCGCTTGCGCGCTCCCGGAGGAACCGCCCCGGGAGCAGAGGGACTCGACCCCCGCGTCGCGCCGATGCTGTCCGACGAGCTGCTCGCGGTCATGAGGACGAACCCAGACCGCTCGGGCGCGACCGCGTACCGACCGGCGCTAGAGGTAACCGTCGAGCGCGAGCGCGCGCGTTTTGGGGCATGGTACGAGTTCTTTCCACGCTCGACCGGCACGCCCAACCGTCACGGCACGTTTCGCACCGCGGCCACGCACCTTCCGCGTATCGCCCAGATGGGCTTCGACATAATCTACTTGCCCCCGATTCATCCGATCGGCACGACCAACCGTAAGGGCCGCAACAACACGCTAACGGCCGCCGCGGGAGACGTGGGAAGCCCGTGGGCGATCGGGTCGAAGGAGGGAGGGCACGACGCGGTCCATCCCCAACTGGGAACGATCGACGACTTCGACGATTTCGTGTCCGAGGCGGAGCGGATCGGCCTCGAGGTCGCGCTCGACTTCGCCATTCAGTGCTCGCCGGATCACCCCTGGGTGAAAGAACATCCCGACTGGTTCCACCATCAGCCGGACGGTTCGATCAAATATGCCGAGAACCCGCCGAAGAAGTACCAGGACATCTACCCGATCAACTTCGATACCGAAGATCGAGAGGGGTTATGGTCCGAGCTCAAGAGAATCCTCGACTTCTGGATCTCTCACGGCATCAAGGTGTTCCGCGTCGACAATCCGCATACAAAGTCGTTCCACTTCTGGGAATGGGTCATCGGCGAGCTTACGACCGAGAACCCCGATCTGATCTTCCTATCCGAAGCGTTCACCAAACCGAAGGTCATGAGGTACCTGGCAAAGCTGGGCTTCACCCAGTCCTATACCTACTTCACATGGCGAAATTCGAAATCGGAGCTGACGGAATACCTGACGGAATTGACGACGTCGCCCATGAGCCACTACTTCCGTCCAAACTTTTTTGCCAACACGCCCGACATCCTTCACGAATACCTTCAGGTGGGCGGCCCGGCGGCCTTCAAGATCCGCCTCGTCCTCGCCGCGATGATGTCACCTTCGTACGGGATCTACTCGGGGTACGAGCTCTACGAAAATACGCCGGTCCGGCACGGAAGCGAGGAATACCTGAACTCGGAAAAATTCGAGCTGAAGGTGCGTGACTACTCTGCTCACGGCAGTCTCGTGCCGTACATTCGCAAGATCAACGAAATCCGGAAGAAAAATCCCGCACTCGCAGAACTGACGAACCTACGTTTCCACACCGTCGACAAGGACAACCTGATGGCGTTTTCGAAGTCGTCGTCGTCGGGAGACTCAATTTTGGTAGTCGTCAACTTGAACCCGTTCAACTGGGAAGAAGGGACGATCTCGGTCAACCGAAGCGCCCTCGGCATCGAACCGGGCAGGCCGCTCGAGATGCACGACCTCATCACCGACGCGACGTATACGTGGCATGGAGACCACGCATACGTGCGTCTCGATCCGGCAGAGCCGGCTCACATCTTTCAGGTTCGCGCCTGACATGGCGGGACTCGCCCGCGAGCCGTTCTGGTACAAGCGCGCGGTTTTTTACGAGGCGTACGTCCGGTCGTTTTTCGACTCCAACGCCGACGGATACGGCGACTTCCGCGGCCTTACCGAGAAACTCGACTATCTCGAGTGGCTTGGAATCGACTGCATCTGGCTGTTGCCCTTCTTCCAATCGCCGCTCAAGGACGGGGGTTATGACGTCAGCGACTTCTACTCGATCTTGCCGGAATACGGAAACCTCAACGACTTCATGACCTTCCTCGAGCAGGCGCACGAGCGCGGAATCCGCGTTGTGTCGGATTTCGTGGTGAATCACACATCGGATCAGCACCCCTGGTTCCAGGAGGCACGCGTGCCCGATTCACCTAAGCGTGAGTGGTACGTATGGAGCGCGAGCGACGATCGCTACACCGATGCGCGCATCATCTTCGTCGATACCGAGCGGTCCAACTGGACGTGGGACGAAACTGCGGGCGCGTTCTACTGGCACCGCTTTTTCAGCCATCAACCAGACCTGAACTACGAGAACGCAGAGGTTCAGGAGCAGGTGCTGGCAGCATTGCGATTCTGGCTCGACTTGGGCCTCGACGGGTTCCGGCTCGATGCCGTCCCCTACCTCTTCGAGGGTGAAGGCACAAATTGCGAAAACCTTCCGGCGACACACGAGTTCCTCAAGCGGATTCGCTCGGAAATCGACAAGGACTACGAAAACATCGTGCTCCTGGCGGAGGCGAACCAGTGGCCGGCCGACGTGGTCGACTACTTCGGCGACAGCGGCGATGAATGCCACATGTGTTTCCACTTCCCTCTGATGCCCCGGATGTTCATGGCTGCGCGGCGGCAGGTCAGATATCCGATCGCAGAAATTCTGGAGCAAACGCCGGACATTCCGGATACGTGTCAATGGGCGATCTTTCTCCGCAACCACGATGAGCTGACGCTCGAGATGGTGACGGACGAAGAACGTGACTACATGTACAACGAGTATGCGAAGGATCCCAGGATGAAGTTGAACCTCGGTATTCGCCGCCGGCTCGCTCCCCTGCTCGAAAACTCGCGAGACCAGGTTGAGCTGTTCCATGCGATGCTGCTCTCCCTCCCCGGGTCCCCGATCATCTACTACGGCGACGAAATCGGTATGGGCGACAACATCTATCTGGGCGATCGCGACGGGGTACGGACGCCCATGCAGTGGAATGCGGACCGAAATGCCGGCTTCTCGCGGAGCGACTTCGCACAGCTTTATCTGCCGGTGCTGATGGATCCCGTGTACGGCTACGAACGAGTCAACGTCGAGGCCGAACAGCGGGATTCCAATTCGTTCCTGCACTGGTTCCGGCGCATACTGGCAGTGAGAAAACAACATGCCGTCTTCGGCTTTGGGTCGTTGTCGATCTTGCACCCGTCGAACGCCGCGATCTTCGCCTACGTCAGGCGGCACGGCGACGACATCGTTTTATGCGTAAACAACCTGTCGGGGCGGGCCCAGGCGGCGGAGTTGGATCTTTCGCCGTGGACGGGTATGTACCCGGTGGAGCTGTTGGGACGGGAAGAATTTCCTCGCATTGGTGAGCTTCCCTACCTACTGACATTCGCACCACATGGCTTCTATTGGTTCCAGCTGGTTACGGACGAAGATTGAGGAGGCAACGATCATCGTGATCGACGAAACGGGCCTCGCGCAGATGTTGGCGGGAAAGCGCTGGTTCGCACGGCGCGATCGCACGATCGAGCACGTGCACATTGTCGATCATGCGGTCGTCGAGGATGGACCTCCCGCACTCGTCACGGCTCTCGCCGAGGTCGCGTTCGGAGATGGATCGTCCGCGCTTTATCACCTCCCCCTCTTCGTCTACGGCGAGGAGCCGGCGCGCGATGCGGTCGAGGAGCCGGATCGACTGCGGGTCCTCGGCGATCTCATGGCGCACGGGACGAGCCTCAAGGGAGACAAGGGGACGTTTCACTACGGCGGGCCCGGGCTCGACCCCCTCTCCCCGCCGGGGAACCTTTCCATCCGCATCGTCGGCGCCGAACAAACCAACACCTCGCTGGTTCTCGACGATGCCGTCATCGTCAAGCTCTTTCGGCGGGTCGAACCGGGTCCGAATCCCGACCTCGAGATCAATCGAATGCTGACTACGGAAGGTTTCCCGCATGTCCCGGCGCAGGTCGGAGAGATCTCGTACGAAGGAGAGATGTACGCCGAAACGCTCGATTTGGGGATCGCACAGCGTTTCGTGCACGACGCCGAAGAGGGTTGGACTCACATGCTGGGTCATGTCCGCGCGCTGTACGACCAAGTGCACGAACAGGACGCGGCCGAAGACCTCGAAGCCTTGACCGGGGAGCGTGCCGCACGGTCGCTCCAGCTGATCGAGGATCTGGGAAACATGACCGCGTCCATGCATGTCGCGCTTGCCCGAGAGGAAACCGAACCCGACTTCGCCCCCGAACCGATCAGCGGAAGCGACGTAACGGAGTGGACGAACCGCCTCTCGTCGGCACTGCGAGAGGGCGTGCGCGCGGCCGACTACGGTGTCGGGCGCTTTGAGGACGAAATCCTCGAGAGGGTGAGCGGCCTGCACAACCTCGTGCCCGACCTTCTCGGCAGCAAGATTCGGATCCACGGCGATTACCACCTCGGGCAAGTCCTCCGGGCGCCCCGCGAGTGGCTCGTGATCGATTTCGAAGGCGAACCCCTTCGACCTCTCGTCGAACGGCGGGAGAAGGAGTCTCCCCTCCGGGACGTGGCGGGCATGTTGCGCTCCCTCTCCTACGTCGCCACCTCGGTGCTGTTCGAGCGGGCACAGCCCGAAGACCCGGAGTGGGCGCGCCTATCTCCGTGGGCGGATCAGTGGGAAGCTCTGGCGCGAGACAGTTTCCTCCACGCGTACCTCGCGACCTCCCACGAAGGAAGGTTTCTCCCCACGGACCGCGACGTCCTCACAAGCCTGGTGGACCTGTTCGAAATCGACAAGGCGCTTTACGAGCTCCGGTACGAGCGCGCGCATCGTCCGGAATGGGTACGAATTCCGCACCGCGGGATCGAAAAGGTCCTGGAACGGGGTGACGCTCGATGACAAAGGACCGGGCGTCCCTGCTCCGCGGCGAGTTGCGCGACCCGCATGCTCTCCTCGGTGCGCACCCCGACGGAGAAGGAACCGTCGTCCGGGCGTGGCGACCGGAAGCACAGAGCGTTTCGGTGGTTGTCGGCGGCGAAATTGCGGCCAAGCTGGAAAGCATTGACGTCCCCGGCCTCTTCGAGGGATACACCGACGAACGCATCGACACTTACGAGCTCGAGGTGGCATATCCGGACGGCAGCACGTTCCGACTGCACGATCCTTACGCATTCCTCCCGACCTTGGGCGATCTCGATCTTCATCTGGTGGGCGAGGGAAGACACCTCAGGCTCCACGACAAGCTCGGCGCCCACATACGAACGGAACGGGACGTCCCCGGCACGTCGTTCGCGGTGTGGGCCCCCAACGCTCGAAGCGTTCGGGTTGTCGGCGAATTCAACAACTGGGACGGGCGGCTTCACCCGATGCGCTCGATGGGCCAATCCGGAATTTGGGAGCTATTCATCCCGGACGTCGGCGGCGGCGCGTTGTACAAGTTCGAGGTCCTGGGAGCGGACGGCAACATCATGCTGAAGACGGACCCGTTCGGGTTCCAGACCGAGATCCCACCGGCCAATGCATGCGTCGTGCACGAACCGGCTCACGGTTGGAACGACCGCGAGTGGATGAGTCGCCGCGAGGACGCCGATCATCTCGCCCGCCCGATGTCGATATACGAGGTCCACCTGGGTTCCTGGAGGAGGACTCCCGAGGGAGGAACGCTGTCTTATCGGGATGCGGCGCGACAGCTTGCGGACTACTGCCGCGAGCTGGGGTTCACCCACGTCGAATTCCTTCCAGTGGCGGAGCATCCATTCGCCGGTTCGTGGGGATACCAGGTGAGCAACTACTTTGCCCCCACCTCTCGCTTCGGCGACCCCGACGAATTTCGTCTGCTCGTGGACACGCTTCACGGGGAAGGCATCGGTGTGATCGTCGACTGGGTGCCGGCGCACTTTCCGAAAGACGAATGGGCGCTGGCGCGCTTCGACGGCACCGCCTTGTTCGAACATCTCGATCCAAGAAAGGGAGAGCATCCCGACTGGGGAACGTACATCTTCAACTTCGGGCGCAACGAGGTGCGCAACTTTCTTATATCCAACGCTCTCTACTGGATAGAGGAGTTTCACATCGACGGCTTACGCGTCGATGCAGTCGCGTCCATGCTCTATCTCGATTACTCGCGCGAGGAAGGGCAGTGGCTCCCCAACCCGTTCGGGGGCCGAGAAAACATCGAGGCGATCGAGTTTCTCAAAGAGTTGAATACCGTCATCCACGCCGAGCATCCGGGGATTCTGATGATCGCGGAAGAATCCACCTCGTGGCCCGGCGTGAGTCGTCCGGTCGACGCCGGCGGCCTCGGGTTCGGCATGAAGTGGAACATGGGGTGGATGCACGACACCCTCGACTACTTCGAGAAGGATCCGATCTACCGCAAGTACCACCACAACCAGCTCACCTTCAGCCTCTGGTACGCGTTCAGCGAAAACTTCGTGCTCCCGTTCAGCCACGACGAGGTCGTGCACGGTAAAGGCTCGTTGATCGGCAAGATGCCCGGGGACCGCTGGCAGGCACTCGCAAACCTGAGGGCTCTGTATGCCTACATGTGGGCCCATCCCGGAAAGAAGCTGATCTTCATGGGCGACGAATTCGCCCAGAGCCGCGAATGGAATCACGACACGAGCCTCGACTGGCACCTACTCGACTACGACGAGCATCAAGGGATCCAACGCTTCGTTGCCGATCTCAACAAGATCTACCGGGGCGTGCCTGCGCTGTGGGAGGGCGACTTTTCCCCCGACGGCTTCCGCTGGATCGAGCCGAGCGACGCCGATTCGAACGTGCTGGCGTTCGTGCGCATGAGTCGCGACGGCAACGACCGGCTCGTGTGTGTTTGCAACTTCTCCCCCACCCCGCGGCAGGGCTACCGCATCGGCCTGCCCGATTCCGGAACCTATGAAGAGATCCTGAACAGCGACGCAGAGCTTTACGGTGGAGGCGACATCGGAAACATGGGGGCCGTGGTCGCCGAAGAGGTGCCGATGCACGGCTTCGATCATTCCGCGGCGATGACGCTTCCGCCGCTGGGGGTCGTATGGCTGCGTTCCTCCGACCAAACCTAGGCGGCCGTCGGCCGGTGGGTCAGCGGCCGACGAGCTTGAAGACACGGCCTCCGGCAAGATCCGTTACATAGAGCTCGCCGCTGCGATCGACACCGAACGACGAGATCCCGAGGTCGGTCTCGAGAAGCACTTCCGGCTCCTGCGGACGGTCGCCATTGGCGTCGACTCCGAAAATGGTCCCGGAGCAGAAATCGGCGAACACGTACGTCCCACGGAGAGATGGAACCAGTTTTCCCCGATAAACGTAACCGCCAGTGACCGAGCATCCGAGGTCGTGTGAATAGACCGCGAACGGCGGCTCGAGATTGGGCGGCGCGGGACATTCGACGCCGGTGAGGAAGCAGCGATCCCCCTCCATCAGGTTCCACCCGTAATCGACTCCGGCGCGGGAGGCGGCCACCCGGTTGACCTCCTCGACCATGTCCTGGCCGACGTCGGCGACCCACAGGGTGGTTCGGTCGAAGGAGAAGCGCCACGGATTTCGGAGACCCGTCGCCCACGTCTCGGGCCGCGCACCCGGGACCCCCACGTATGGATTGTCGTCCGGGATCGCGTAGGGATCATCGCCGTCGACGTCGATCCGCAGGAGCTTACCGAGGAGCGTGTCGAGCCGGCGCCCCGCAAGCATCGGATCCCCCGCCAGGCCCCCGTCGCCGGTCGCGATGTAGAGGTAGCCGTCGGGGCCGAAGGCGAGGTGACCCCCGTTGTGATTGGCGAACGGTTGATCGATCGTCAGCAGGACCTTCTCGCTCTCCGGAAGTGCTCGACCGCGCCGGGCCCGGTACTCGGCGACTACGGTGTCGCCGGCCAGGTCCGTGTAGTTGACGAAGAACCGGCCGTTGCGGCGGAACTTGGCATGGAGAACGAAACCGAGCAAACCCTGCTCGCCCGATGCCTCCGTTCGGTCGGAGATGTCGAGGAAAGGCCGCCCCCCGACGCGGCTCCCGCGCACCGTGGAGACGATGCCGTTCTGCCCGACCACGAGCAAGCGGCGCCCGCCGAGGTCCACGACGCCGAGAGGTGCCTCGACCTTCACGACCGGCTCCAGCGCCAGGCCCGCAGGCGCTCCCTCCGCCGCGGTCCCCGCGATGGCACCGAGAGCAAGCACGATCGGGAGAAGTGCGCGTTTCATCGCGAGAAAACTCTACTCCCGCCTCGGGGCGCGGGCGCCCAGCCGGTACGCTCTCGACACCGCGCCGAGGCGCGGCCGACGAAGGTAATAGCGAGACGGAGGTACGGTGCCCAGCATCGTCGTGCACGGTCATTTTTACCAACCGCCGCGGGAGAACCCACGGACGGGGAAGATCGACGAGCAGCCGAGCGCGGCCCCTTTTCACGACTGGAACGAGCGCGTACACGACGAATGCTACGGCCCCAACGTCCGCGTCGCCGTGAACGGCCGCCTGCTCAACAACTTCGAGCGCATCTCATTCAACGTAGGGCCGACCCTCTTCGCATGGCTTCAGGACGCCCGGCCGGACACCTACCGCCGGATTCTCGAGGCGGATCGCGCCAGCGAGGCGCGCCTCGGTCACGGCAACGCCGTAGCTCAGGCCTATCACCACTCGATCCTGCCGCTGTCCCCCCTGCGCGACGTTCGAACCGAGATCCGGTGGGGACTCGAGGAGTTCCGACATCGCTTCGGTCGAGGAGCCGAAGGTATGTGGCTCGCCGAGACCGCCGCTAGCGACGAAGTCCTCGGTGCGCTCATCGATGAGGGTGTCCAATTCACGATTCTGGCCCCCTACCAGGCGTCGGTCTGGAGGCGCAACGGGGGAGGGTGGATCGACGTTCGAGATGAGCCGTTGGACACGCGGGTGCCCTACCGGTACGAGCATCCCGACGGGTCGGGCCGATCGCTGGCGCTGTTCTTTTACGACGCGGAGATCAGCCGTGCAATTGCGTTCGAGCAGGCGCCATCGTCTGCGGCCCGCTTCCTCGATCTATTCGCTCGACGCCTCGGCGAGCGCGGCGCGGTATCCGCCGCCACCGACGGAGAAACCTACGGGCATCACCAGAAGTTCTCCGACTTGGGCCTCGCCTACGCTCTGTTCGAGGAAGCGCCCGCCCGGGGCGTGGACGTGACGAACTTCGCCGCACTGCTCGCGGCCGAACCGCCCGAAGGGGAGGTGAAGATCGTCGAGGGCGAGGGCTCGTCGTGGTCGTGCTTCCACGGCGTCGGACGATGGAAACACGACTGCGGGTGCTCGACGGGAGGACGCGAGGGGTGGAACCAGGCATGGCGGGCGCCGCTGCGCCTCGCTCTCGAGATCGTGCGCAGCGCCGCCGACGACGCCTATGCACGCTCCCTCCGTAACCTGCTTGCAGACCCGTGGGGAGCCCGCGACCGTTACGTGCGCGTGGTGATCGGCGCGACCGATCCCGAGGAGTTCGTGGGGGCAGAGAGTTCGGGAACACCGTCTCACGACGAGAGAAAACGCGCGTTGCAGTTGCTGGAAATGCAGCGAAACTCGTTGTCGATGTTCACCTCATGCGGATGGTTCTTCAACGACCTCGCCGGAATCGAGACGGTTCAGGTTCTCCGCTACGCGGCGCGGACACTCGATCTGCTCGATCGCATCGGCGCGCCGGTCCCGATCGATGCCTTCGTAGCGACGCTCGCCGGTGCGCGCTCGAATATTCCCGAAGAAGGAACCGGTGCCGATCTTTTCCTGCGCGTTCTCGAAGAACAGGCCGCGCAGCCCGCGTAGGAGATGGGCGCGAGTAGAGATCAGAGGCGTATCGCTCAGCCGGAGAAACGGAGGATGTCGAAGCCCCGGTTGTAATCGATCGCGTAGACGATGTCGTCGGTGACCCAATACGCGGCCGAGGTCGATCCGCCGAAGGGGAGGAACCAGCCGGCCTCCGAGATCTTTCCTTTTTTGTCGACCCGGAGGAGGCGCGTCCCGTGCTCGTACCACGCCATTGCCACCAAACCGCCGTTCCGGTAGTTGGGATGGGTCGAGAACCAATGCGCGCAGTAAAGATCGGCGGGTGCATTGCCCTCGGTCGGCAGTCCCTGCTCGACGCGGTACTCGTCGATCATCGTGAAGGTCTTGGTGTTCTTCCACCTGGTCGCATCCCACGTCATGAAGCTGGCCGACGGGCTTCCGCATTGGGGTCCACCGGATTCACCGCCGACCAGGAGGAACTTGTCCTTCATTCGCCGCGGCCACAGGTTTCCGTGAATGAATCGTCCGTCGTCGTTGGCGCCGATGGCGAGAATCTTCGGCTTCGCCGCATTCTTGCGTGCGTCGAGGAGGAGGAGTGGCTGAGACGATGTGAGGACGATGCCTCGCGCCACCTCGGTGACGTCGTGCGTCTGTCCGGCCGGCGCTCCCTCCAACCAGTTCCCCACCACTTCCGGCGACTCTGGGTTTCGCAGGTCGACGATCGCCCCCTCCGAGCCGTAGGCGTACGTGCATCCCAAGACGCATGAAAAGGTGTGTTCGTCGGTTCCGTCGAGCGTCGACATGATCTGTGGATTCGACTTGTCCTCGACGTCGAAGACGAACAGCGAGCCGAGGCTCGAGATCAACAGGATCTTTCCGTTGGTGTCGACGTCCTCCTCGGCGAAATAGGGCTGCTGCGGAAGCGGATGGATCCCCACGCGCGCGGGCGACTCCGGCGCGGAGACGTCGTAGATGTGCAGTGCGGTCGAGGTCGTGAGATAGAGGTAGTCGCCGAGAAGCCGCGCGCCGGCGGAATCGTTGTTGAGCGGGACGTGACCGACGTACTCGACGCCGTCCGAGGCCACGCCTCCCGGAGTCGGCCCCGCGTCGGTCCCGGCGACGGACGGCGCCGCCGGGACCGCAAAAAGCGAGATGGTGAGAGCCGCGAGCAGCCGCCTCACGTAAGGCTCGTCAACCGTTCCACCGAAGGATGTCGATTCCCCGGGTGTAGTCGACCGCGTAGACGATTTCCTTGTTGATCCAGTAGGCGGCGGAGGTCGACCCGCCGAACGGCAGGAACCACCCCTGCTCGGAGATCTTGCCCTTTTTGTTCACGTTGAGGAACCGCGTGCCGTGCTCGTAGTAGCCGGCCGCGACGAGTCCTCCGTTCTTGAATCCCGGCCTCTCGGTGAACCAGTGGGCGGAGCAGCCAAGGCCGTTAGCCGGCGGATTCCCATCGGTCACCGTCCCGTTCTGGACGCGGAACGTGTCGACGAGCTTGAACGTCTTCGTCTTCTTCACATTCTTCGCGTCCCATGTCATGAAGGGTCCGTTGTTCTCGTTGCAGCGAGTCTGGAAGTTCTTTTCACCCTGCATAAGGAGCCACCGGTCCTTGCCGCCGCGCGGCCAATTGCCGGAGTGGAACAGGAAGCCCGACGGGTTGGGGTGCTCTCCTAGGCCGAAGACCCTCGGCCTGAGGGGGTTGCGGACGTCGGCCACCATGAGCGGCGCCGAGTGGGGCGAAATGACCACGAACCCGTTCTTGTATTCGGTCACGTCGTGGGCGCGACCCTGCAGGCCGATCAGCTCGTGCCAGTTCCCCGGCTGTCCCGCCGCGGCGATGACCTCGGGCTTCGTCGGGTCCTTGAGGTTCGTGATCGAGCCGTCGGAGCCGTAGACGTACTTGCATTTGAGAATGCACGTCGAAGTGTGATCGCCGACGCCGGCAACGGACGCCACTTCCTGGATGTTCTCCTTGTCCTCGATGTCGTAGACGTGAAGGAAGTTCCGCGGCAGCTCCTCGGAGAACAGCAGGTACTTGGCGTCGGGCGTGATCTCGACGTCTTCGTTCTCGAATTTGAACCCGAGGGGGAAGGGAGTACCCACGATCTGCGGAGAAGTCGGGTCGGAGATGTCGTAGATCGAGATGTTCTTCCACGAGGTCAGGTACATGTACTTGCCCTTGACCGTGACACCGGTCGCAGTTCCTACCTCGAAGGGCACGTAGCCGACGTATTCGACGGTGTCCGAGCTAACGCCGCCCTGGCTCGGACCGGCGGTAGCGCCGTTGAAAGAAGGGACCATCAGCAGCGACAACGCGGCGACGATCCCGAACAGCCTCTTCTTCACCGATTACCTCCCTCAAGTGTTGTGTTTCTGTCAGGTTCGCCGGGTTGCACGCGCCTCCTGCACGCGCACGCTCGTTCTGGTTGCGACGCCGAACGCGAGCGTCATTGCGGTCGCGGCCGCGTAGAGAAAGACGGGAGCGCCGGAACCACTCGAGCGCGGCCGGTATGCCGACATCGCCAACTGCTCTTCTTCGCCCGGCTCGTTACCTGCCTGCACTGCGTAGGCGAGTTGCGATCGTTGCTCCTCTTGCTTGGCCAGCGCCCCCTGCGCCTGTGCCTGCGCCTGGGACTGCGCTTGCGCCTGAGCCTGGCTCGTGTACGCGGGCGGCGGCGGGGGCGCCGGCGGAAGGGCCAGAACGGCAAGCGGCACCGTGACGGAGGATGCCGCGACGAGAGGCGGATCGGACTCCGCACGTCCGGAGCAAACTACGGTTGCGTGCGCGGCCGCCTTGCCGACATTCCCGATCACTCCTTCGAGGACGACGCGGACGCGCTCCCCGCGCGTCACCTCGGTGCAGCGGTAGACGACGTCGAAATCGAGAAGGTTGACCGACTGCTCGACAACGCCCGAATACGTCGCGGGCGAGACGCGTGCCACCACCTCCTGTCCCCTGGTGACCTCGAGGCGGGCGTCGGTCCGTGTCTGCACCGCGTCCACGAGGTTCACGATCGGCAGGGCAAGACCGCCGCCCCGGGCAGCGCGGTTCGCCGACAGCTCGCACACGAGCGGGGCCCCCGGCGGCACGTCCGGCGCGCCGTCGCCGTCGCAATCGACCGGATCCGTCACCGCAACCGATCCCGTCCCCCGCGAGATCTTGGCCAGCTCCTCTGCGGTGCCGTCGTTGTTGCCGACCGAAATCCCCACGTGCTTGATATCGCGCGCCGACAGCGAAGAGATCACCTCGTTCCATCCGGGCGAGGGCGGCGGATTGCTCGATCCCAAACCGATCACCGGGCCGCCCTTCGGATGCTCGAACGTCCGCGAGTTGGTCGCATGAACAACGACCCGCAGCGTGTTGTCGCTCGATCTGAAGTCGGCTTGCTGTCCCGCCGGAACGTTGTTGACGGGACCCGGCGGAGAAACCTCCAGCTCGCGTCCGGTGGCAAGAAGATCGAGGGCGGCGAGGTTTCCCTCGTACCGCCCGCCGGCGTCGGCGGTCAGCCGTTCGAGCACCGAGATCAGCTCGCGCGGGTCGTTCGTCAGCTGAACCTGAAGCTTGTAGACGAAGTTCCGCTCGTCCGGAGTTGGGACCGCCTGGTCCGGGAAGGTACGAACCTCGGCGAGGCCGAAGCGGGCATCGAGATTGCGGCGAGCGAGGGCGCCGGCGATGTCTCGCAGGGTGATCTTGAGGTCGTTGATCACCCTCTCCATGCTGTCGGTCGTGTCGACCAGGAAGAAAACGTCGACCGACACCGGGCGTCGCGGTAAATCGAGGCGGTAGCGGACCCGCTTCTCGTCGCCGACGTCCAATTCGATCAACTCCCGGGCCGGGCCCAGCTCCGGATCCTTGACCTCGATCCCCTGCGGAAAGCCGATCCCGGGCAGATCGAGGAAATCGAGGTCGTCTCCACCGACCGGGAGCCGGTCGCCGCTCGGGCCGGTATACAGCGCGATCCGCCGGCCGGTATGGGCAAAGTAGATGGGGCCCGAGTTCCGCATGCCGCCTTCCACGTCGTGCAGACCGCGCCGCGGCGGCAGCAGATCGATCCACGAGAACGAAGCTGCGTGATAACCCCAGATCTTGCCGGCGGCCGAGATGACGAGGCTGCTCTCGTCGCGGGCGTGCGCGACCGACGTCGCCGTTCCGGGAACGGAGTTGCCGAACCATGTCGCCCCGCCGTCCGTCGAGCGCGCCATGTTGCGCCGGGCGGGACGAAAGACGGTGACCACGGCCTCGGATCCGGGAAGGTGCACGATGTCGATCGGGCCGGTGGGTTCGCCGGCAAATTCGTCGACGCGCGCGAACGACCGGCCGCCGTCGTCGGAACGATAGAGCCCACCGCGGCCATAGGCCCACAACGTGCGCGGATCGATGGGGTCGGCCGCCAGCCCCGTGATCCCTGCTTGAGGATTGGTCTCCATCACGTCGGATCGGAGCGACCACGACCGACCGGCATCGGTCGTCGCAAACACCAGATCGGCAGTCCCTCCGCCGACATCCACGAGAAGAAAGGCAACCTCGGGGGCGGCCTCGACAACCGCGAGCGCCTGTGGATCACCGGTTGGGGGCAGGCCGCCCGACGCGTCCCGCCACCTCGCGCCGCCGTCGTCGCTCACCGCCACGCCCGGGCCGCTCCGCCCCGCAATCGACCTCTCGAGCATCGCCCATCCCCGATTACCGGTGGCACCGAGATAGATGTCGCGAACCGCGGTCCCGTCCGGCGCGCGATAACCGGCGCGCCACGTACAGGGAGTGTTCGTCGACGCCACGATCTCGGAACCGTTCGTCGCCAGTCCCCGGTTGGGGCGAGCGCGCGCAATGGCGATGTCCTCGATGCCGGGTGGTCCGACCGAGAAGCGGGGCGCTCCAAACGTGACCCAGGAGCCGTCGCCGCCGCCCGGCGGAAGACAGTCGGCGAAACCCTGTGCCCTCACCGGCACGACCGACAACGACCCCCCCAGCAGGAGGGTCGTGACGAACGCCACCGCGGGGCGCGCGAGCCTACCGACGGCCGTCATCCAACGACGCTACAGGGCCGTAGCGAGGGGGCGGGCATAGTGAGGGAATTCGACGACACGACGGCCCCTCCTGTTGGCGAGCGTCCGTCGCCAACACCGTAGTGTCCGCACGAGCAACGTAGATCCGCAAGTCCGGTTGACGCCGGTCACCTATTCGAAATCAGCCGATCCAGCAGCGCGGCTTGCTCCGCTGCCTCGGCGTCCATTCCATCCTCGATCGGGGATCCGCCGGCGGCGTCGACCAGCCTCTTTACGGCGCGCAGCGCGTCGGGCGGTGCCTCTGCGAGCTGCGCCGCAAGGTTTCCCGTCGTCGTCTCCAGCTCCTCCGGCTCCGTCACGAACTCGGCGAGCCCGCGGCGATGAGCTTCGACGCCATCGATCTTCTCTTGCAACCAGATCATCTTCTTGGCGCACGCGGGACCGACGAGCGCAGGAAGACGTTGCGTGCCGCCGAGGTCGGGGATGATCCCGAACTTCACCTCGAGAAGCCCGACGACTGCATCCCGACTCATCACCCTCAGATCGCAGGCGAGCGCGAGTTGGAGCCCGGCGCCGAGCGCGTAGCCGTGTACGGCGGCAACGGTGGGCACCTCGAGGCCGGCGAGGGCGCGAAATCCCGCCTGCGCCCGGGCGATCGTCGTGGGCGCGTCTCCCGAATGAGCCTGGAGGGCGCCGAGGTCGATGCCGCTGCAGAATGCCCGTCCGGCCCCCGACACGACGACGACCTTGACGTCGGGGTCATGCACGATGGTCGTGCACGCCGCCGCCAGCGCGTCGAACGCGCCGAAATCCATCGCATTCAACACGTCCGGGCGATTGAGAACTATGCGAGCGAGGCCCTGCTCGAACGAAACGTCGACACTCACCCGCGCTCCTCACGGGCGCGCCGTGCGGCACGTTCGGCTTGCTCGCGGACCGCGATGTCGTCCGCCTCCGCAACGGTCGGGGCGGCCCCACCGAGATGAGCGGGCAGCCACCACGCATCCGCAGCGGTCCTCGGCCGCTCCGGGTAGTTCTCCTGCAGCGCCGTCACCATCCCGTCGATCGACGTCATGAGGCGCTTCGTCACGACGCCCGGATCGTCGTCGGGTTCGTACGGGATCGGTGCATCGAACTGCACGAAGATCGGTATGTGCCGCTCGAAGTTCTTGGGCCGGCCTTTGGTGAGAATTCGTTGTGTTCCCCACACTGCGCCGGGTACCAGGGGGACCCCCGCACCCATCGCCATGCGGGCGGCACCCGTCTTACCCTCACGAGGAACGAACGACCTGCTAATCGTTCCCTCGGGAAACATCCCGATCACCTCACCGCGTCGGAGCGCTTGAATCGACAGGTCGAGCGCCGTCCCCGCCTGTCCAAACCTGTCGACTGGGATGTGTTTCATGCCCCGCATGAGCGGTCCCGCCACCTTGTGATCGAACACTTCCTTCTTGGCGAGAAACCTCACGAGGCGGTTCCGCTCGCGCGCGCCGTAGCCGACGAACACAAAATCGAGGTAGCCGACGTGGTTGGTCGCGACGACCACACCGCCGGTGGAAGGAAGGTGATGAGCCCCGGTCGTCTCCACGCGCCAGTCCATCAGCGCGAGGACTGCGCGCGCGGCACCGATGACGGGGCGGTAGACGGGTTCCATGACGGGGCAGTCTAGGCGAACCCCCGTGCCGGCCGAACGCGGTCACGGCTTCGGCTATGCATCCACCTCGTGTCTCGTGAACGCTTTCCGCAGGCGCGCCACGAACAGGAGGTTGTCGAGGACGTCGAGCACGACGATCTCCTCCCCCGCCTTGATTTCCTCGTCACTCGTTGCGCTCAACGACCGCGTCATCCCCGCGTACTGAACCGAGACGCGGCCGACGTGATTGGGGCCGAGCCCGAGCGTGGTTATCCCGCGCATTGCCACTAGTTTCTCGCGATCGAACATGTCGATCGTTTCGCGGTGCTTGACCAAGGTGAACAGGATCGCGTTGATACCGCCCACGACGAGTGCTCCCCCGATAGCAACGAAGATCGACGCGGCTCCCAGCTCGTACACGAGGAGCCCGACCAAGCCGGCGGCCCCGAAGACCGCGGCGGCGACAAACGACACCGGCCCTGCGATCACCTCGGCACCCGGAAACTTGAACGGCAGCCGGGCAAGCTGGGCGTCGAACAGAAGCGCCACCGCGAGGAAGGCGACACCCGCCGCGAGCACAACCCAGTAGACGAACTCGAGCGTCACAGACCTCAGCCTCTCCCCGTTATCGGCGTGGATCATAGCGACGCCGCTGCGCGCCCGGCCACGCGGACGCGATCCCGAGCAACGCGAGTGCCGCGGCCGACCCCGCGAGCCCCAGAGCGATCGT
>Ga0247719_1000091_pt1 | contig 63057 bp, 74 predicted proteins | sample 41E_DmetaG_FD_189046 | JGI IMG/M metagenome (GOLD analysis project Ga0247719, IMG submission 189046) | Soil microbial communities from hillslope of Landscape Evolution Observatory, University of Arizona, Oracle, AZ, United States - 4-1-E_D | ecosystem: Engineered > Artificial ecosystem >...
CGTCGAAGATGGGAAAGATGTGCCCGCCCGAGAGCGTAAAGATCTGCTCGACCCCGAGCGCCTTCAACGCGCGCGAGACACCGAACCCGCCGTGAAGCTGTTCACCCATCACCCGAGCCTACCGGCGCGCCGCGACTCCAGGCTTTGTGTGCCTGTGCTTTCGTGTGGCGAAAGCCGTCGCGCACAAAGCGAAACGGGACGGGTCAGTCGCCGTCGAAGCGCCGGCGCGTGACGCCCGAATCGCCGGTCGCGGCGGTTTCGCCCGACGTCCGCCTGATCTTCTCGTCGTGCTCGTGGTCGTGTGCCGCCGGGTCGCTCGTGCGTTCATCCGACTCCTCGAGCATCGCGCGCGCCGCGGCGCGCGCCTGCTCGATGTTGTCGAAGCCGTTGTCGCGCAGCATCTTCTGAGCCAGGCGCTCGACTCGCTCGTCGGGATGTGTCACGGGGCATCGACCGTCCACGTGTCGCCCGACGAAAGGAGCTTCTCGAGATCGCCCGGCCCCTGCTGCTCGGCGGCGCGCCGCAACTGGTCCTCGAGGGCGTCGCCGTAGACCGGGCGGTCGACGTCGCGGAAGATTCCCAGCGGAGTGGGCGACGTCGGTCCGGCGGCCAGCCTGCTGAGCGAAAAGGCAAGACTCGGATCGTCGCGATGTTCGTCGTGCACGAGAAGCTTCTCCTCTCCAACCTCGGCGACATCGACGATCTGCAGAGTACCGTCGGATTTCTGTACGACTCCTCTCGAGTCGTCCGGGCCGAAGCGAATCGGTTTGCCGTCCTCGAGGTAGATGCGATTGCCGGAGCCGCCTTTCCCCGTCAGCGCGACGAACGCGCCGTCGTTGAAGATGTTGCAGTTCTGATAGATCTCGACGAACGCGCTTCCTCTGTGGGCGGCCGCACGCCTCAGGATCTGCGGCAGATGCTTGCGCTCGACGTCGTAGGTCCGGGCGACGAAGGTCGCCTCCGACGCGAGCGCGAGGCTGATCGGGTTGAACGGCTGCTCGAGCGAACCGAAAGGCGTCGACTTCGTGATCTTGCCCCGCTCCGAGGTGGGCGAGTACTGGCCCTTCGTCAGGCCGTAGATCTGGTTGTTGAACATCAAGATCTTGAGGTTGACGTTGCGCCGGAGAGCGTGGATGAAGTGGTTGCCCCCGATCGACAACGCGTCGCCGTCGCCGGTCACCACCCACACGTGAAGGTCGGGGCGCGCGGCCGCAACTCCCGTGGCGATGGCGGGCGCGCGACCGTGGATTCCGTGCAGGCCGTAGGTATTCATGTAGTAGGGGAAGCGGCTCGAACAACCGATGCCCGACACGAACACAAACTTCTCGCGCGGGATGCCCAGCTCCGGCATCACGGACTGGACCGCCGCCAGGATCGCGTAGTCGCCACACCCCGGGCACCACCTGACCTCTTGGTCGGAGACGAAGTCGGCGCGCGTCAGCGTCGTCACGCCACCGCTTGCCTCCGTGATGCCGCGGCCCTCTCCCGTCATGTGGTCACTCATCTAGGTGCTCCTCAATTCGCGCCTCCAGATCTCCCGCTCGAAACGGAAGTCCCTTCACCTGATTGATCGAGATCGTCGGGATCAAGAATTCCGCACGCAGTAGCTTCGACAGCTGGCCCATGTTCATCTCGGGGACGATCACGTTGTCGAAACGGGCCAGCACCTCGCCGGTGTTCTTGGGGAACGGGTTGAGGTGCTTGAGGTGAGCACGTGCGACCTTGCGCCCCCGCGCCCGAAGTCGACGGACTGCAGCCCCGATTGCTCCGTACGTCGAGCCCCACCCCACGACGAGGGTGCGCGCATCCACATCGCCGTCCCATTCGAGCGGATCGATGTCTTCCTCGATCGCCTTGATCTTGGCGGCGCGGAGCTGCGTCATGAGCTGGTGGTTGTCCGGGTCGTAGGAGATGTTGCCGGTCCCATCGGCCTTTTCGAGACCTCCGATTCGGTGCTCGAGCCCGGGCGTGCCGGGTATGGCCCACGGGCGGGCGAGGGTGACGTCGTCACGCAAATAAGGCCAGAAGTCCTCGCCCGCGTTCGGCTGGGCCGCGAACGAAACCGGAATCTGCGGCAACTTCGCCGGGGACGGGATACGCCACGGCTCTGCACCGTTCGCAAGATAGCCGTCGGACAACAGGATCACCGGCGTCATGTAAGTGAGTGCAAGGCGTGCGGCCTCCAACCCCGCCCAGAAGCACGACGGCGGTGAGTATGCGGCGACGATCGGCAGCGGTGCCTCGCCGTGGCGCCCGTACATCGCATGCAGCAAGTCGCTTTGTTCGGTCTTGGTCGGCAGTCCCGTCGACGGACCCCCCCGTTGGATGTTGACGACGATGAGCGGAAGCTCGAGCGCGATGGCGAGGCCGATCGCCTCGCTCTTGAGGTCGAGGCCCGGGCCCGACGTCGTGGTCACGCCGATGTGTCCCGAAAAAGACGCGCCTATGGCCATGGAGACCGCCGCGATCTCGTCCTCTGCCTGGATCGTGCGGACGCCGAAGTTCTTGTGACGGCTCAGTTCGTGGAGGAGGTCGGACGCCGGGGTGATCGGGTACGAGCCCAGGAACAGCGGCAGCTTTGCCTGCACTCCGGCGGCGACCAGCCCCAGGGCCAGCGCCTGGTTGCCCGTGATCCGCCGGTATCGTCCCGGCGCCAGCGTGGCCGGCTTGACCTCGTAGGCGGCGAGCTCGGCGGTCTCGCCGAATGCGTGGCCGGCCTTGAGCGCGGCCACGTTCGCCTGCGCGATCGACGGCTTCTTCGCAAACTTCTTCTCCAGCCACGCGACCGTCGGTTCGAGCGGGCGCCCGTACATCCACGAGATGACGCCGAGCGCGAACATGTTCTTACAGCGTTCGGCCTCTTTCTTGTTGAGATCGGTCTCCTTGACCGCCTCGATCGTCATCTTGGTCATCGGAATCTTGATCACGCGGTAGCCGTCCAGCGCCCCGTCCTCGAGGGGGTTAGCGACGTAGCCGACTTTCTCGAGGTTGCGCTTTTCGAAAGCATCCTCGTTGGCGATCACGAGACCGCCGCGAATCACGTCCTTCAGGTTGGCGCGCAGCGCGGCGGGATTCATCGCGACGAGGACGCTCGGCTGGTCCCCCGGCGTCAGGATGTCGTGATCGGAGAAGTGGATCTGAAACGCGGATACACCGGCGAGCGTGCCGGCGGGGGCGCGGATCTCGGCGGGGAAGTCCGGAAGCGTCGCCAAGTCGTTGCCGAAGAACGCGCTGACGGAAGTGAACCGGTCACCCGTGAGCTGCATCCCGTCGCCGGAGTCGCCGGCAAAGCGGATGACGACACGATCGATCTCTTTGCGGCCGCCCCCCTTTTCCTCGGGAGGCGCGATCTGGGACATCTGGGAGCCTCCTCCCGGTCGGCCGTGCGGGTCGTTCGGACCCACGCACCAATAGTCGCACAGCGGGACGCACGAACCGGCAAGAGATGCGGGCCGTCACGTAGAAAACGTCTTGGCCGCGAGCACGTCTCGGAGTCCGACCCGCACCTCCTCGCCGCGGCGGGTGACCACCGTCACCGCCCCGTCCGTCACCGCCTGAACCATCCCGATCGCTTCCGAGAACGGATGGTCCGGGTCGCCGCGGAGGCGGTACCTGAGCGAAATCTTCGTCCCCAGCAAGCCGCGCCAGGCGGCGGGGTCGCGCAGCTCGGCCTGCGTGAGCCCGCGCGTCACGGTTCGCTCAAGAATGCGTGGGCTACTCGGCCCGTTCCTCCGATGGGGCGAACGGCGACTCCATGGCACCGCCGGACGCCTCCGGGTGGTCCTCGAACCACTGCGCGTTCAGCTGGGTGAAGTTCTGCCATTCGGGCGGGACGTTATCGGCCGGAAAGATCGCATCCACCGGGCACGCCGGGAGGCACGCGTCGCAGTCGACGCACTCCTCGGGGTGGATGAAAAGCTGCTCCTCGCCCTCGTAGATGCAGTCGACCGGGCATTCGTCGACGCACGCCCGGTCTTTGACGCCGATGCACGGCTCGGCGATGACGTAGGTCATTTCCGCTCGTCCTCCTGACGGACTCGAATTTCTCTGTAGGCGCGCATCATACCCACGGCCCAGGGACGGATGACTCTCGCGGGCACAGGACAGTTCCCCACATTTTCGTAACGATCCGCGAACGGTCGTGGGGGAAAATCGAGCCAATGAAAGATCGGACCGCCGCGCGGCTCGCCGGGGTCGTATTCGGCTTCATCGCGCTCTCTTTCCTGGGCGCGGTGGCGTTCTCGGTGCTGAACGCGACCGCCCCGCACGCCTCCGGCTGGGACCCGGCGCCCGCGGTGTCGGGGCTTGCGGTGCTTTCTTTTCCCCTCGTCGGAATGCTCATCGCAAGGCGCCACCCACGCAATGCCGTCGGCTGGATTCTGCTCGCGATTGGACTCGTATGGGAGAGCGGCGACGTGAGCGCGGGATATGTGCGCTACGCCTTCGTCACCAATCCGGGATCGCTGCCACGCCCCGATCTGGTAGCGGTCGTGACGTCGTCGTTCTGGATCCCCGCCATCGGGCTGATGGGGACATTCTTGATCCTGCTGTTTCCGGACGGCCGACTGCCGTCGCCACGCTGGAAGCCGATGGGGTGGCTCTCGGCGCTCGTGCTGATCGGCTTGACCGTCGTCATCCCCGTCCTTCCCGCACCCGTGACCGACTTCACCGACATCGATGTGGGCCGGCGGGTCCCCAATCCCCTCGGAATCGAAGCGCTGCGGCCGGTCCTCAACGCGGTGTTCGGCCTGGTCCTGTTGGTCCCCCTGTGCATCGCCGGCTGCGCCCTGGGCCTAATCACCCGCTTCCGCCGCTCTGCGGGACACGAGCGGCTGCAGCTGAAGTGGCTGGCGACCGCAGCCAGCGTGGCCGCGACGATCTACTTCGTGATGATGGTGCTGAGTTTCGTTGTCGGCAGCGATACGGGCGACGGCTCCGGGGACTCGGCATGGCTCAACATCCTCCAGCACGTCGCCGTCTTCTCCTTCCTGCTCATCCCGATGGCGATCGGAATCGCCATCCTGAGATACCGGCTCTACGACATCGACCTCATCATCAACCGGGCCCTGGTGTACGTGGGGCTCACGGCGAGCCTGGCGTTGGTTTACACCGGCGGCGTGGTCGGCATCGGGACACTGGTCCGGACGCTCACGCGGCAGGAAAGCGACGACCTGGTCGTGGCGGCATCGACCCTCGCGGTCGCGGGGTTGTTCGGGCCGTTGCGCCGCAAGGTGCAGTCCTTCATCGACCGGCGCTTCTACCGCCGCAAATACGATGCGGAGCAGACCCTCGCACAATTCTCGGCCCGGCTGCGCGACCAGATCGACCTCGCCGCCCTCAATGCCGAGGTGGTGGCGGTGGTGACGTCGACGATGCAGCCGAGCCACGTTTCGGTCTGGGTAAAGCCGCCGAGCTCCGGATCAGCTTCGCCGTAGGGCCACGACGCGCCGGCCAAGCACGGTTTTGCGACCTCGTGCAGCCCGGGACGGCGCCGCGGAATAACCCGGCCGGGCCAGGTTGTCGGTTCGTAACGATCCCGGGACGGTCCCCCGTGCAAGATGGAGCGATGAAGGATCGTACCGCCGCCCGTCTGGCGTGGGTCGCGTTCGGCTTGATCGCTCTGTCTTTTGTCGGAGGGCTCGGCTTTTCCGTGTTGAACGCGACGGGGCCGCAAGGGTCCGGGTGGGATCCCGCGGCCGCCGTCACGGGGCTTGCGATGCTCTCCTTTCCCATCGTCGGCGTGCTCGTTGCCTCGCGCCACCCCCGCAACGCCGTCGGGTGGATCCTCCTAGCCATCGGATTCGTATGGGAGTTCGCCATCGGCATGAGCGAGGGCTACATCCGTTATGCCTACGTCACCGATCCCGGATCGCTGCCGCGGCCCGATGTGGTCGCGGCTCTGTACTCCTCGATGTGGGTGCCGGGGGTGGGATTGATCGGGACGTTTTTGATCCTGTTGTTTCCGAACGGACGCCTCCCGTCGCCGAGATGGAAACCGCTCGCATGGCTCTCCGCCGTCGTCCTGATCGTCTTGACCGTCGCCATGCCGGTTACGCCGGGATCGATACGAGAGGTGGCTCAGCTCTCCCATCTGCCCGAGACGCCCAACCCGCTCGGAATCGACGCGCTACGGCCGGTGAAGGGGTCGGTGTACGTGATCCTCCCGTTGCTCCCGCTGTGCATCCTCGGATCTGCGGCCGGACTGATCGCACGGTTCCGCCGCTCGCACGGCAGGGAGCGACTGCAGCTGAAGTGGCTGGCCTCCGGCGCCGCCCTCACGGCCGTCCTTTACCTCACGGCGATCACCTTCTCGGTCGCGTACGGCTCGGATTGGAGCGGTAACGACACCGCCCTGTGGCTCACCGTCCTGCAGAACGTCTCCATCCTCTCGTTCGTCCTGATCCCGGTGGCGGCCGGCATCGCCATCCTGAAATACCGCCTCTACGACATCGACCTGATCATCAACCGCGCCCTCGTCTACGGTGGCCTCACCGCCGCGCTCGTCGCCGTGTATGTGGCGGGCGTGCTCGGTATGGGAGCGGCGGCGCGGGCCATCACGGGGCAAGAGAGCAACGATGTTGCGGTCGCCGCGTCGACGCTCGCGGTCGCGTCCCTCTTCGGACCTCTTCGTCGCGGCCTTCAGGGCTTCATCGACCGGCGCTTCTACCGCAGCAAGTACGACGCCGAGCAAACCCTTGCCGAATTCGCGGCGACGCTTCGCGACAAGGTCGATCTCGGGTCGCTCAATGCGGAACTCGTGGGCGTCGTCAGCTCGACCGTGCAGCCGAGCCACGTGTCCGTGTGGCTGAGGTCGCCGGCGGCGCCGCCGTAGTCACCGTCCGGGGCGCGCCGTCCGGAAGTAGACGATGCTCACGTCGTCACACACACTGCGGCGGATTTGGATGAATCCCAGCACCCTCTTCCGGCTGAGATAGATCTCGGCCTCGAAACCCTCGTTGTCCTCCGTCACGATCTCGAACCCGGCGGCACGAGCCGCCTTGCGGTAGCGACCCAGCGCCTCCTGCACGCCCCACGGCGCGCCGAACGCGGCATTGACTCCGTCGGAGTACCTCTCGGCGATCAGGAGATCGGTTCCGTCGAGACGCAGCGCCTTCGGCACCAGCGCGCGTGCGAGCGAAGGCTGTGGTGCCGGGAGTCCGCACCCCTCGGGCGACGCCGCCGGATCCCGTCCTCCGCATCCCGAGAGAAACAGCGCCGCCGCCCCCACCGCCGCGGCGCGCCGGATCACGCCCGCCCGACGTTCTTGCGAAGCAAGTCGTACAAGCCGCCGCGGCGCGCCACGGTCGCAGACAGATCGGGATTGATCGCAAAGAAGACGTCCGCCACCTTGCCGAGACCGCCGGCAATGACTGCTTCCGGCTTGTTCTTTTCGATCGCCTTCACCGTTTCCTCAGCCACTTTCTCGGGATCCACCGCGCCGGCGATCTTCGGCGGTTCGCCGTGTCCGAGTGTGAGCGTCGCCATGCCGGTGTTCCTCACGAACCCGGGGCACACAACCGAGACGCCGATGCCGTACGACCGCATCTCCTCGCGCAGCGACCACGAGAAACCGATGAGCGCATGTTTGGAGGCCGAGTAGGACGTGTTGTACGGGACCGCGACCTTTCCCGCCGCCGAGGACATGTTCACAATGTGACCGCGCCTTCGCTCGACCATCCCCGGCAGCGCGTATCGAGTGAGGAGCATGGTTGCGAGCACATTCGTGTGGAGGATGTCTTCGATCATCCGAGGATCTACCTCCTCGAAACGGTCGTAGTGCTCGATACCGGCATTGTTCACGAGAAGGTCGACCGGTCCCAGCTCGGCCTCGGCGCGCGCGACCAGACGCGTGAGGTCGGACTTCCGGGTCACGTCGGTCGGCACCGTGATCGCCTTCACCCCGAGGGAGCCCACACGTTCTGCCGTCTCGACGAGGCCCTCTTCGGTGCGCGCCGCAAGCGCGAGGTTGACGCCTTTGCGAGCCAGGTGCTCGGCGAGGTGAACACCGATTCCTCGCGACGCTCCGGTGAGGATTCCAACCGTGTTCTTCAGCTGCACGTCGTCTCCCTTCGGGTGCGCCGCCGGCACCTCACAGCAGCCGCCACCGGCGCACGAGGCGGCTTTGCGCATAGACAACCACTGCGGTCATGACGAACATCACCAGGGTCATCGTCGCCGCGTAACCAAGACGGAAATAGACAAGCCCTTGCTCGTAGATGTAAAGAGGCAAGAACCTCGTGGCGTAGTTCGGATCGCCACCCGTGACGAGAAACGCGGGGACGAAGCTTGCTTGAAACGAGTAAATGACGTCGCGCAGCGCGAGGAGCGCGAGCACGGGCGCCATCATCGGCAGCGTCACCCGCCACAGGATGTATCGCGGCGATGCTCCGTCGACCGCGGCGGCCTCGTACAAGCGGTGTGGGATCGCGCGTCGCGCCGCGAGGGCGATTACGAACGCCTCGCCGATCTGAAACACGCTCATCAGGACCACTCCGGAGCGCGCCGCCCACGGGTCGGTGAGCCACCCCGGCGCCGGAAGACCGACCGCGTGCAGAGCAAGCGCCGGCGGGCCGTAAAGCGGGTTCAGCATCCACAGCCATAGCAACGCGTACGCAGCATCGGGGACGACGCTCGGCAAATATGCAGCCGCGCGCGCGGCACCGATCCCCCGGGCGCGTTGGTGGAGGAGAAGCGCGACGGCCGTTGCCAACACGAGCCGAAGCGGCACCGCCACGACGACGAAAACGAGCGAGTTGAAAAGTGCATGTGCGAACTGCCGGTCTCCGGCTAGTCGAATGAAGTTGTCGAACCCGCTGACACGAGGCGGTTGGACGCCGGAAAATTCGGTGAACGCAAGAACCAGCGTTGCGACCGCAGGCACCGCCACCAACAGGATGAGCCCGGCCAGATAAGGCCACGCAAGTACGGAGGATCGCCTCATTCGATTCGGCCCCCCGCCGAGTCGAACGCATGCACATCTTGGTCGGCGAACGCAACCGCGGCCTCCGACCCTTTTTCGGGAGCATCTTGCGGTGTCGTTCGGACGACGAGAGCATGCCCCCCGGCATCGACGTGCACGAGCGCATCGGCACCGGTCCCCTCGACCATGACGACCCGGCCGTGGAGGCGGCCGTTGGTTCGTACGAGGGCCATTCGTTCCGGGCGCAGACCGACGGTGACCGTGCCGTCGGGGGCGCCGAGCAGACCCGCGGGAAGAATGTTCATCGGCGGATTTCCGATAAATCGGGCGACGAAGACGTTCCCCGGACGCTCGTAGAGCTCACCCGGAGGCGCGACTTGTTCGACAGTTCCGTCGCGCAATACCGCGACGCGATCACCCATCGTCATGGCTTCGATCTGATCGTGCGTGACGTACAACGTCGTCGCACCCGCCCGGCGATGAAGATCCCTTATCTCGGCGCGCATCCGCAACCTGAGCTCGGCATCGAGATTCGAAAGCGGCTCGTCCATGAGAAACGCAACCGGCCGGCGCACGAGAGCGCGCGCGAGCGCAACCCGCTGCCGCTCACCGCCGGAGACCTCGTCGGGACGACGTTCGAGCGCGTCGGTGAGACCCAAGTGGTCGGCCGCCTCACGCACGGCCTCCTCGACTCCTGCGGCGCGCCGGGCGCGGAGACCGAAGGCGATGTTCTCGAACACGCTCAGGTGTGGATAGAGCGCATACTCCTGGAACACCATGGCGACATTGCGTTCGCCGGGCGCAGCGTGGGTCACATCCCGGCCGGCGATCTCGACCGTTCCCGAGTCGAGCTCCTCCAGGCCGGCCACGGCCCGCAGCAGCGTCGACTTTCCCGATCCCGAAGGACCCACCACCACGAGGAGCTCCTCGGCCGCGGCGGCGATATCGACGCCCTTCAACGCAACGATGTTGCGGGTTCGGCTCCGATACGACTTGTGAGCTTCCGTCACCCGCAGAGTCACGAAGAGCCCTCCACGAACAGCGGTCGCGTGAGTCGGTCCAGGTCGGAAACGGCATCGGCGACGGAATAACCCTCCTCGTAAAAGGCACGCGTCAACACCTGCTCCGCCACGGCCTCGATCTCCGGCCACGTCGGAAGCACGGGTGTCCTCCGAATGAACGGGATTCCGTCGAGGAAAACGCGCGAGCTCTTCGGCGGTTGGCTCGGATCGAGAAACGCACCCGAACGCGCAACGCGCCGCAGGGAGGGAACGGTGCGGCCTCCGAGCGCGGTGATGGTCGCGCCCTCTGCGCCGGTCATGAACCCGACGAACCGAACGGCCGCGCCCAGTTCGTCGGTCCCCTGGGCGAGACAGTATGCATCCGAATGGAGAATCCCGGCGCGCCCGCCACCCGGCGCAGACGGAAGGGGCGCAACGTCCCAATCGAGCCCGAGGACCTCACGGAAAACCGGAGTATCGCGGCGCGACGACAGGTACATAGCCAGCTTCCCCGTTGCGAAGCGGGTCTCGAGGTCCTGCGCCGCTATCTCTTCTTCGGTCGGAACGAGACCCTCCCGAACCAGGGAGACGACGTAGTCGAGGGCGGCCATCGCGGCGGGCTCGTCGAGCGAGAAGCCGTTCGGCGCCTCAAGATCGTCGACGACTTCGCCGCCGTTCGCCCATACAAAGGGGGCCATCCGGATGATGGTCGGTTCGATCCCAACCCCGCGCACGTCGCCCCCCGTCAACTCTCGCGCGACGCGCTGAAACTCCTCCCAATCCCACGAGCCGTCCGGTTTCTGTATCCCGGCACGGTCGAACAGACTCCGGTTGAAGTAGACGACGAGTGAGGAGATGTTCTGCGGCATGCACTGGAGCATTCCATCGTACGTAAACGCATCCACGGGGGCCTCGAAATAGCCGTCGAGGTCGATATCTGCGTCTTGGAGATGCGATTCGATGGGATCGATCGCATCGCGTGTGACGAACTGTGCATATTCACGAAAGTTGACGAGGAAGACATCCGGGGGACTTCCTCCGGAGAAGGCGGTCACCAGCCTCGCAAGATGATCGTCCTTGCTTGCGACTCCAATGAGTCGCACGTCCACGTCCGGATTTGCCTTCTCGAACGCACGCGCCGCGGCGCGATAGACGGCCACCTCCTCCGTCTCTCCCGCAACCTGCACGCTCAGCACACGCGCTCCAGCGCGGGAGGACCCACCGTCCTGCGGCGATACGGTCGAGCAGGCACTTGCAACGACTGCAAATGCAACCATCACCCGCCGCACATCACACTCCCAGCGTTCGGGTGAAGAAAGCACGTTGGGCGCCGAAGAACGCCACCACCGCGGGAAGCGTCGCGATCACGCTCGCGGCCAGAAGAATCGGGTGGTTCGTGGGCTCCAGCGTCTGCAGTTCTCGCAACGCAAGTGGAAGCGTCCCCGTCTCGGTACGCGGAAGATAAAGCAGGGGATCGATAAAGTTGGACCAGTGGAAGATGAACGCGAGGAGTGCAACGGCGAAGGCCGCCGGCGCCCCCAGCGGGAACGCCACCTTCCGCCATGTCCGCAGCGGCGACAGGTTCTCCAACGCGGCCGCCTCGAACAGGCTCCGTGGAATGCGCGCGTATGCGACTGCGAACAGCAGTACGTAGAAGGGTGTCGTCGCCATCAAAGCGGGCGCCATGAGCGGGACGAGCGTGTCGGTCACACCCAGCAGGCGGTACAGCGTGAAGCGCGGCACCCACAACGCGCTGAGCGGCACCATGAGCGCAACCACCGACACAACGATGATCGCCCGGCGCACGGCCGGAGACGAGGTGACTACGGCGAATCCCGCCCACGACGCAAACAAGACGGTGACGGGCACCGCGACGGCCACGACCAGGAGGGAGTTGACGACGTACGCCCCCAGCGGCACGAACGCGAATACCGTGCGGAAATTCTCGGGGCGCGCCGGGTTCGGAACCAGCTCGAGCCCGTCGGGTGGCGGTAGACCGGGCGCCCGAAGCGAGCCCAGCACCATCAAGACGAGGGGCGCAACAAAGACCAGCGTTGCCGCGGCGATCGTCACCGGCCGCGCCCACCTCGACGGTCGTGTCACGGCGCGCCCCTCTTGCCCCGGTAGTCCGGCGATCCGTACAGCAACTTGATCGTCACCTCTCCCGGGCACGGACCTTCGCGCAGGCGAATGGCACCATCTGTAGCTCGGCCGCGGGCGAAGAATATCTCCGCCTCGAAGCCCTCGTTATCGGAGGCGACGATCTCGTACCCGGCGTCGAGGAGCGCCCGAGCAAGCGGCGGATAGAGCTCGACCACCTGCGTCTCCGACACCACCGTCACGCCGACGTACCCACCTTCGACCTCGGCATCGACGACCCGGCCGTGCTCGGCCACCGGAACGTCCTTGGGGAGCAGCGAGAGATCGGAGATTTCCGGCTGCGACCGGCACGGCGCCGGGGCGGTGCGGGGCTCGGCGCCCGATCCGCACGCAACGAACACACCCGCCACAAAAGCCCCGATTGGGGTTGGTTTCACGGGGTGCGCGGTCGGGCGGGCGCCCCGAGGCGCGCCGATGCGCTCCGGTACTGCTTGCCGGCGTGGTAGCTCGAACGGACCAACGGCCCCGACTCTACCCACGCGAAACCGAGCTCTTCTTCGCCGAACGCCTTGAAGCGGGCGAACTCATCGGGATGCACCCAGCGGTCGATGGAAAGGTGCCACGACACGCTCGGTTGGAGGTACTGACCGATCGTCAGGACGTCGACTTCCGCGTCACGCAGGTCACGCATTGCTTCGAGGACCTCGTCCTCCCGCTCGCCCATGCCGACGATCAAGTTCGACTTCGTCACCTGATCCGCCCGAAGCTCCTTCGCCCACCGAAGGAGGTCGAGACTCGCCTCGTAGCCGAAGCCCGGGCGGATCTGCGGATGGATGCGCCGCACCGTCTCGAGGTTGTGAGCGAGCACATCGGGCCGCGCCTCGATCACGCGAGCCAGCGAGTCACGCGGGTTTTCCTTGCGGCCCTTGAAGTCGGGGATCAAGACCTCGATGCCGCACTCCGGCAGCGCCGCGCGCACGGCCCGGATCGTCGCCGCCCAATGCGCGGACGCGGCGTCGTCGAGATCGTCCCGGGCAACGCCGGTGACGACCGCGAACTTGAGGCCCATCAGGCGAACCGCGTCGGCGATCTTCTCCGGCTCGTCGGGATCGAGCGCCGCCGGCTTTGCCGTCTTGATGTCACAAAAGGCACACCGGCGAGTGCAGAGATCTCCGCCCAAGAGAAACGTCGCCTCGCGCGCCTCCCAGCACTCGTAGATGTTGGGACAAGCGGCCTCCTCGCAAACGGTGTTAAGGCCCCGCTCCCGCATGATTTCCATCAACTCGGTGAAGTTCTCACCGCGCCGGACCTTGACCTTGAGCCACTCGGGTCGCCGCGCGCCGCGACCGGCGCCGGGGCCCGGAGCATCTCCGAGACGAACCCCGCGCCGCAGATCGCGATCAATCTGCTCGCGGGTCTTGATGGTCGAAATGAGAGGGCCGGTCATCGACTTAAGCGTAACGCTGCGGCGCGCCCTAGAACTCGGCGACCTTTCGCATGTGTGACTCGATTCGATCGGCGTCGGCGAGGAACCAGTGCTCGAGTGTCGGCGCATAGGGCATCGCCGGCACGTGCGGCGCGCCCAGTCGGACGATCGGAGCGTCGAGGTCGAACATCGCTCGCTCCGCCACCTGGGCGGCGACCTCGGCCCCGACGCCGAGGAACTTATTGTCCTCGTAGACGATCATCACCTTGCCGGTCTTGCCGACCGAGGTGAGAACCGTCTCGATGTCGAGCGGGTAGATCGACCGAAGATCGATCACCTCGACCTCGATGCCGTCGCCCGCGAGCCTGCTCGCGGCCTCCAGGCACAGATGGAGCATGAGCCCGTAGGCGACACACGTCACGTCGGAGCCCTCCCGCTTCACGTCGGCTTTGCCGAACGGAATCGTGTAGCGCTCGTCGGGCACTTCACCCTTGATGAGCCGGTAGGTCTTCTTGTGCTCCAGGTAGAGCACCGGGTCCGGATCATCGAGCGCCTGCAGGAGCATCCCCTTGGCATCGTGAGGAGTCGAGGGGGCGACCACCTTGAGCCCGGGTACATGGGCGAAGAACGCCTCGATCGACTGCGAGTGATAGAGCGCACCGTGCACTCCCCCGCCGTACGGGGCGCGCATGACGAGCGGGAGGCCGAAATCTCCGTTCGAGCGATAACGGAATCGTGCCGCCTCCTGCACGATCTGGTTGAAGCCGGGAAAGATGAAGTCGGCGAACTGGAACTCGGCGACCGGACGCATATCGTCGACCGCGAGCCCGATCGCGACCCCGGCGATCAAGCACTCGTCGAGCGGAGTGTCGATGACGCGGTCCTCGCCGAACTCCTTGAGAAACCCGTGCGTCACGCGGAAGACTCCGCCGCGTGCTCCGACGTCTTCGCCGAGCACGACGATGCGATCGTCGCGCTTCATCTCCTCGAAAAGGGTGTCGTGGATCGTCTGGACTACGTTCTTCTCCGTGGTCGCGCCGCCCCCGGTCATCACTCCACCTCCAGGTCGGCGTAGACGTTCTTCGTGGCGGTCGCGGGATCGGGGAAGTCGGCGGCCTCGGCCTCCGCTGCGCCCTCGGACACCGCGGTCTTCGTCTCCTCCCGAAGCTCTGCGACCTTGTCCGTATCGAGAACCCCCACCGACATGAGGTAGTTCTCGAACGAGGGAATCGGGTCGCGCCGCTTCGCCTCCTCGACCTCTTCTTTGGTTCGGTAAGTGCGGTCGTCGTCGTCGGAGGTGTGCGAGTAGAACCGATAGGTTCGGAGCTCGATGAGCGTCGGCCCCTCCCCGGCGCGGGCGCGATCGACCGCTTCCTTCGTCAACCGGTACGACTCGAGAACGTCGTTTCCATCGCCCTCGAACCCCGGCATCCCGTATCCCGCGGCACGCTGGTAGACCCGACCGGCAACCTGCTTCGACTCGTGCACCGAGATCGCATATTGATTGTTTTCGCACACGAGGACCAGAGGCAGTTTGTGAATCCCCGCCATGTTCATCGCGCCGTGCCAATCGCCCTCCGAGGTGCCGCCCTCGCCGAACCACGTGCCGACCACTGCGTCGGACTTTTTGAGCTTCTTCGCGAGAGCAACGCCGGCGGCGTGCAGTGTCTGGGTCGCAATCGGCGACGAGCCCGTGATGATGTTGTGCTTGCGGCTTCCCCAGTGAGCCGGCATCTGACGCCCGCCCGACGACGGGTCGTCGACCTTGCCGAACAGCCCCAGGAAGACATCCCGCGGTGTGAACCCGGCCACCAGCACCAGCGCGAGGTCGCGGTAGTAGGGACAAAAGACGTCCTTGCCGCGCTCGAACGCCCAACCCGAACCCACCTGGGCGGCCTCGTGCCCGGAGACCGGAACGACGAACGGCGCTTTGCCCATTCGGTTCAGCGCCCACTGACGCTCGTCGCAAAAGCGCGCGGTGAGCATGATGCGATACATCTCCAGGAGATCTTCCTCTTTCAGCCCCAGCTCGGTATGCCGGTCCTTGCCCTTCGCCATCCCTCTCCTCCTCGAGAGCGAGTTGCGGACGATCAGCCTTGAACGCGTTCGGGCCGAGGGACGTCGGCCGTCTCCCGCCGCGCCGCCACGGACAAGGTCCCCGGGTGCGCCCACACGAGCGATCGGTCGAATACGTCTGCCGTGTGGTTGGCCGCAATCGTAGCGACTTCCCGCACCGATCGCCGAACGCCGGTCTCACGTTCGACCGACGTCACCCACCTTCCCTGGATTCCACAGGGCACGATTCCGCCGAACATCGCGAGGTTGGTGGTCACGTTGAAAGCGAAGCCGTGCATCGTGATCCCTCGGCTGATCTTCACGCCGATGGCGCCAATCTTGTCGTCGCCCACCCACACGCCGGTGTGCTCCGAATCACGGCGCGCCGCGACGCCCAAGTCTGCTGCCGTTCGGATCAGCGCCTCCTCGAGTGCCCGGAGGTACTTGACGACGTCGTAGCGGCCCTCGTCGCCGAGCATCATGATCGGGTATCCCACCACCTGGCCCGGCCCGTGATAGGTGGCTCGTCCCCCCCGGTCGACGCGGTACAGCGCGATCCCTCGCGCCGCGCGCGCGCGGGCGTCGTAGACGAGATCCTCCTCGACCGCGCGCTTGCCGAGCGTGTAGGTATGCGGATGCTCGAGCAACAGCAAGGTATCTCCGCGGTCGCCGTCGAGCCGCTCGAGGAACAGGCGCCTCTGAAGATTCCATGCGTCGCCGTAGTCGACGCGCCCGAGCCAAAGCCCGGTCAGTGCAGCGGTCGGGGCCCCGCGGTCCGCCACCGGCTGCGCTCTACGCGTAGGGGGCAAGGTCGCCCGAGAAGTCGGTGGTTTCGATTCGCTCGCGGAGGGCGGCGAGGAACTTGGCGGCCTCCGCACCGTCGATCGTGCGATGGTCCCACGCCATGTCGAGGAACCCCATCGAACGGATTGCGATGGTGTCGTCGTCGGTCACGACCACCCGCTTCTGGATCGCCTCGAAGCCGAGGATCCCCGTCGTGCCCTGCGGAATGATGGGAACCGAGATGATCGACCCGAACGGCCCCGGGTTGGTGATCGTGAACGTGCCGCCGACGAGGTCGTCGGGCGATAGTTTCTTGCTGCGGGCGCGGGTGGCGACGTCGCTTATCGCGCGTGCAAGCCCCACGAGGTTCCTCTCGTCGGCTCCCTTGACCACCGGAACGATCAAGCCCCCGCCGTCGAGCGCCACCGCGATGCCTAGGTTCACGTAGTGCTTCACGAGGTTGGCATGGTTGTCGGCGTCGAACGAAGCATTTACCTCGGGCATTTCCAGAAGCGTGTCGCACAACGCCTTCGCGAGAAAGGGCATGTAGGTGAGGCCGAACCCTTCCCGCTCGCGGAACCGCCCCTTCACCCGCTCCCGAAGCTTGGCGACGTTCGTCCAGTCGACCTCGACCGCATTCCACGCACGTGCGCTCTCCAGGTGCGCCGCCACCATGTGTTCCGCCGTCCGGCGCCGGATGTTCGTCCACGGAACCAGCTCCTCGCGGCCCTCGCGCGGGGCGGCCGCCGGTTCGGATGCGGCCGCCGGTTCGGGGGCGGGCGCCGTTTGGGCGGCGGGCCTCGCCTCGGGCCGCGCCTTTCGCTCCTCCACGAACCGGAGCACGTCCTGCTTCCGAATGCGGCCGCCGGTCCCGGTGCCGCTTACCTCGTCGAGGCTCACGCCGTTCTCTTCGGCCAACCGGCGAACCAGCGGCGAGATGATCCCGCGCTTCGAGGTGTCCCCCGAGGTGTCGGTCTTCTCCACGTGCTGCTCGGCGGCCGGCTCCTTCTCCGCCGTCGCCGCCCCCGCGGGAGCTTCCTCCTGCTGCTCGAACTCGCGCTCCTCGGCCGTCGACTCGGTCGGGCCCCGGGCGCTGCGCGGCTGCCCTCCGCCCGCCTCGGCACCTGCGGCCTCATCCGCCTCGGGGCGCGCCGCGGCTTGCGCCGGCGCGGCTCCGTCGCCCGATGGTTGCTCCCCCGCGTCTCCGACGAGCGCGATCGCGGTGCCGACCTGGACGGTCTCACCCTCGGGGACGAGAATCTTCTGGATGGTTCCCGACGCGCTCGACGGAACCTCGGAGTCGACCTTGTCGGTAGAGACCTCGACGATGTACTCGTCGGCCTCGACCGTGTCGCCCTCCTGCTTGAGCCACTTGGTGATGGTGCCCTCGACGACGGTCTCGCCGAGCTGCGGCATCTTGATCTCGGTAGCCACTGCCCCTCCTCGGGCTGTACGGATCGCCGGTCGACAGCGACCATGCCCACAGGTCACGTCGGATAGGCGTCCAGTATCCCACCGGAGCGGCCGCGGCCGCCCCCACGGGGCCGGGGCGGCAAGAAAACGGTGACACAATCTCTCGATGGAACGCGACGCCGCGACCAGGGCAACCAAGCTCCTGATCGAGAACATCGAGGGGGTCATCCGCGGCAAGCGGGCTGCGGTCGAGGCCGCGGTCACGTCGCTGCTCGCCGGCAGCCACCTGCTGGTGGAGGACGTGCCCGGGGTCGGCAAGACCATGCTCGCCCGCTCGATCGCGCGCAGCATCGACGGCTCGTTCAAGAGAATCCAGGCGACGCCGGACCTCCTTCCGTCCGACATCACCGGCTCGTCCCTCTACAACGAAGGATCTCGCTCGTTCGAATTCATCCCCGGGCCGTTGTTCGCAACCGTCGTATTGATGGACGAGATCAACCGGACCACGCCGCGGACGCAATCGGCCCTTCTCGAGGCGATGGACGAGAACGCGGTGACGGTCGACGGCGTGCGACACCCCCTCCCGGCGGCATTCTTCCTGATCGCGACCCAGAACCCGGTCGAGCATCACGGGACGTACCCACTCCCCGAAGGACAACTGGACCGCTTTGCGATTGCGATGGAACTCGGATACGTCGACGCGGCCACGGAACGTCAGATCGTGCGGGCCCAGCTTCGGCAGCACCCGATCGAGGAGCTCGAGCCGGTCGTATCGACCGACGACGTGGCCGGGATCCGGGGCGCGGTCCGGGCGACGCACGTGTCGGATCACGTCCTCGACTACGTGACCGAGCTGGCGCGAACGACGCGGGAGCATCCCGAGCTAGAGCTCGGGGCCAGTCCGCGCGCGTCGATAACACTCGTGCGCTGCGCACAGGCGCGCGCCCTGATCAACGGTCGCGACTTCGTCGTGCCCGACGACGTGAAAACCCTGGCCGTCCCGGCGCTCGGCCACCGGGTGGTGCCGGCGGCGGGCGCACGGCTCGAACGGGATCACGGTGCTCGGATCGTGCGGGGCATCGTCGACGCGACTCCGGTCCCGGTGTCGTCGGGCTGATCGGCGTGAAGCGACCCACCTCGCGGTCGGTCCTGCTCGTCGGGATCGGAGTCCTGCTGCTGCTGGCAGCCACCACCGCACAGGCGGGATGGCTCTTCGTGCTCGCGGCGGGGACTTTTGCGCTCCCGGCGGGCTCGCTCGCGGTGGCGCATCGATTGCGCTCGTGCGAGGCGGGGCGCGCGTTGCCGGCGCGGGTGGCGGCCGGCGACGAGGTGGGGGTGCGGCTGTGGGTGCGAAACGGGGGCGACAAGCCGGTGCCGGCAATGCGCATCGAAGACCTGCACCCGGCGTTGCGGCCGGTCGCGGCCGCGACCGAGCGGCTCGATCCCGGTGCCACCGCGTCGCTGGAGACGATTCGCGTCGCGCCGCGGCGCGGGGTGTTTCCGGCGGGAGAGATCCGGCTGGTGTCCGGCGCGCCGTTCGGAATCCTCCGAAGCCGCAGGGCCCTCGACGTCCCGTCGCCAACGATCGTCGTTCCGCGCCACGTCGAGCTTCGGTCGTTTCCATTGTTGGAGCCGTCGTCGTTCCCATCCGACGTGCTCCACGAGCGCGCCCGCACCGGTGCCGGTGAGGAATATCTCGGCGTGCGCGAATACCGGCCGGGCGACGCGCGCAAGGCGATCCACTGGCGCTCGACCGCGCGTGCGGGGCGGCTGATCGTGCGTGAGTACGAGCAGGAGGTTCTCACGCGCGTCGCCATCGTCGTGGGCGGTATCGACCACGGCGCGCCGCCGGATTCATCGTTCGAGGTGGTGGTGGCCGCGGCCGCGTCGGTCGCGCTGTACGCGTTGGTGACGGGTCATCCGGTCGCGCTACACGCGCCTCACGAGGAGCAGCGTTCGGAGCTCAGCGAGCCGAACCGGCTCGAGATCCTGGACTGGCTCGCCGCGCTCACACCCAGCGACACGAGCATCCGCCCACACGTGGAGCGCGCTCTTCGTCATCTCGGTCGCCGCGGCACGGTCGTCGTTGCCTGCTCCACCGGCGGAACGACGGGGGCCGAACTCAACGACACCGTTCGCCGCATCCAGGCGGCGGGGGCAAGGGCAATCGTGGTCGCCGCGCGCGCGGGAGACTGGTCTTCGAACGACCCGGCTCTCGCCGCACAAGACGACGACATCCTGCGCAGGCTGGGCCTCGGTCGTTCCCGCATTCGAGTCCTCGAACGAGGAAAGGATCTCGCGGCGTGCCTGCAGGTGTGATGGAGAAGATTCGCAGCGCGAACGAGACGCGCGCGCCCGAGGATTCGGTGCCCCTGCGCGTCGCCGTGATGGGCGCGGTGCTCGTCGGTGCGCTGGCGGTTGCCGTTGAAGGTGCCGTCTCGCCTCCCGCGGCGGCGGCGGTCGGGGTGCTCATCCCGTTCGCCTACTGGGTGTCGTGGCGCAGGCGCCGCGACGACAACTGGCACATCAAGCTGGCGCTCACGATCGCGGCCATCATCGGATTGATTCGCTTCCTCGGCCAGGTGCGCGGCATAGCCTATCTCGACGAGGTGCGCTTTCCTTTGGCCGATCTATTCCTGTGGGTGCAGGTGATCCACAGCTTCGATCTCCCCGCCCGTAAGGACCTCCACTTCTCGCTCGGCGCATCGCTGACCCTGATGGCGATCGCGGGATCGCTCTCTCAAGACACCCGATTCCTCGTGTTGTTGATCCTCTACTTCGGGCTCGTCGTGGTGTCCCTCGTGCTCGGCTACCGATCCGAGATATCCGAAAACGCCGCCGGCTGGCTGCGCCCCGCGGCGCGCCGGACCGGTCTCCCCCGGGCGCGCGACCCGCTGCGCGCGGCGACGATCTCGGCGATAGCGGCCACGCTCCTCTTTCTCGTGATCCCCCGGCCGCAGGCGGCGCAGACGTTCGCCCTGCCGTTCTCGCTCGGGGCCAACACCGGCAGCCCCGCCCTCGGCGGCATCGCCAACCCGGGGTTCTCCGGGGATGCCTCCACCCGCATCAACCAAGCCGCCTACTACGGCTTCTCGCAGCAGATGGACCTGCGCGTGCGCGGAGATCTGCCCGACGATCTCGTGATGCGGGTTCGCTCGACCGCGCCCGCGATGTGGCGCGCCCTTGCGTTCGACCGTTACGACGGCACTACGTGGAGCGCGCCGGAGTCGGAGCCGACGCAGTTTGAAGGCGATCCTCCTTACCTGTATCCGGCGCAGTTCCGCAGCCTCGGCCCGCGCCAGGAGGTCGTGCAGACCTTCTACATCGAGGCCGAGAACGCAAGCGTCCTGTTTACCGGAGGCCAACCCGAGCGGGTGTGGTTCGAAAGCGCCCTGAGCTACGACGACCTGGGCTCGTTGCGGACGTCGGGCACGCTCACCGAGGGCACGGTTTACAGCGTCGTCAGCACTAGGGGCGCGGCGACCGCGGCGGAGCTACGGCGCGCCGAAGGGCCCCCGGATCCGCGCGTCGAGCGCTACCTGCAGCTGCCCTCCGATTTGCCCGAGCGCGTCGGGGCGCTGGCGCAACAAATAACCCGCGGCGCCACCAACACCTACGACCGGGTGAAAGCAATCGAGCGCTACCTTGCGGATCGCTATCGCTACCGCACCGACTCCCCCGTGCCGCCCGAGGGGCGCGACGCGGTCGATCACTTCCTGTTCGACACCGACGTAGGCTTCTGCGAACAGTTCGCATCGGCGACCGCGGTGATGCTGAGGACGCTCGGGGTTCCGGCGCGCGTGGTCGTCGGTTATACGCCGGGGTCCCGGAGCGCGTTCACCGGTCTCTACGACGTGCGTGCGAGCGATGCGCACGCGTGGGTCGAGGTGTGGTTCCCGAACCTCGGGTGGTACGAGTTCGACCCGACGTTTGCGGTGCCGGAGGCGGAGGTCGACCTCGCCCAGGTCATCCCGCTCGTCGCGCTGATCGAAGCTGCGATCGGGAAGCTCGGAGATGTGTTCCCCGGAGGGGTGGGGGGGGTGCTGCGGACCGTGCTCGTGGCGCTCCTGATCGCGGTGTCGGCATTCGCACTGTGGTTCGTTCTCCGTAAGAGGGGGCGACGGCTCGGCCCTCCACCCGCGGCCGCGCCCGATGGTTCGGCCCTCGGGCCGGTGGCGCGAGCATTCGCGCGCTGGGAGCGCGCGGCACGTGCCGGCGGGCGGGCGCGGTCCCCTAGCGAGACCGCCGCCGAGTTCACGCACCGGCTCACGTCTCCGCCCGACCCGTCGATTCGACGCGCACTGGGATCGTTCGAGCGAGAACGCTACGCCGCGGCGCCTCCGAACGACGGTGACATCGCCGACGCGATAAGGAATTTCGACCGACTCGCCGCCGAAGAGAGTGCGGGAGGCCGAACTACCTAGACGCGCACGACGCGCATGAAATCGGTGCGCCCGGCCCGGGGACCGGGGCTTCCGGCAACGACCGCCACGAGATCCCCTTTCGACACGACATCGGCCGCGAGCGCAGCCTCTACCGTTCGCTCCACGTCTTCGCGGATGTCGGCCGCCTCCGGCACCTGCGGCATCGCAAGTGGAAGCACTCCCCACAACAGCGCGAGGCCCCCCAGGATCTCGGTTCGTTGAGCCATCCCGACAACCGGCATCGCGGGGCGGAAGGCGGCGACCCGACGAGGGGTCGAGCCGGAGTTGGTGGGGCAAAGGATCGCCGCGACCCCGAGGTCGTTCGCCGCTTCGATCGCAGCATGGGCCACGGCCCACGAAACCCGGTCGTCGTCAAGCTGAGTGGAGGCCGGCAGCACGTGATCACCCGGCCATGTCTCTGCAGTCAACGCCGTCTGTGCCATGACCCGCACGACCTCTGCAGGATCGTCCCCCACTGCGGTCTCCTCCGACAGCATGAGTGCATCGGTGCCGTCCACGACGGCGTTCGCGACGTCGGCGACTTCGGCCCTCGTCGGCAAGGGAGCATGCGTCATCGACTCGAGCATCTGCGTCGCCGTGATCACGGGCTTCCCCGCTTTGTTGCAGACCGCGATGATCTCCTTCTGAAGGAGCGGGACGCGGTGGAGCGGGGTCTGGATACCGAGATCACCCCGCGCCACCATCACCGCATCCGCCTCGCGCACGATCCACGTGAGGTGGTGCACCGAGGAGCTGGTCTCGATTTTCGCGACGAGCAGCGGCCGGTGGCCGCGTTTGGGGAGTTGTTCGCGCACACGCTTGACGTCTTCGGCGTCCCGGACAAACGACAGACCGACGAAGTCGACCTTGAGCCTGAGCGCGAACTCGAGTGCCTCCTCGTCGGACCTCGTGAACGCCTGAACGCGTCGCTCGGCGCCCGGTATGTGCATACCTTTGCGCGAGCGAAGCACACCGCCGCGAACCACTTCGGTCACGACATCGGTGCCGTCGATCTCTACCACCCTCAACACGATCGTTCCGTCGGCGAGAAAAATCTCGTCGCGCGGCGACACCAAGTCGGGAAGATTCGTGACCGTCGTCGAGACCGCGCGCTCGTCTCCGTCGATCTCCCGCCCGGTGAGCGTGAAGATGCTGCCGTGCTCGAGCCTCACCTCCTCCGCCGCGATCGGCCCCGTCCGCATCTTCGGTCCGGGAAGATCGGCGAGAATGCCGACGCAGCGGCCGAGTTCCGCCGCCTGTTCCCGCACCTTTTGGGCCGTGGCAGCATGCACCTCGTGCGTTGCGTGCGCAAAGTTCAGCCGGCAGACGTCGACGCCGGCCTCAAGGAGCGCGCGGATCTGCTTGGCCTCGATGCTCGCCGGCCCGAGGGTGGCGACGATCTTCGTCTTTCTCGTTCGCATGGGCGTCATTGAATGAACAGGCAGAAGGGGTGCCCGGCCGGATCGAGGCAGACGCGCACGTCGTCCTGTGGCTGAAAGTCGGCAAGCGTTGCCCCGGCCGCCAGCGCATGCCTGAGCGCCCCGTCGAGGTCGTCGACGAGGATGTCCAAGTGCAGCATCTTCTGCTGCTCGCCGCTCCGTTCCGGCCACACCGGCGGCATGTAGTCCGCCTCCGACTGAAACGACAAGCCGGTCCCGCCGCCGGGGCCCTCGAGCCGCACCCAATCCGGTTCACTCCACTTCACGTCCCAGGCGAGGAGCCGTCCGTAGAACTCGGCGAGGTCATGCGCGTCGGGGCAGTCGAGGACCACCGTCGCGAGCGAGAACCGCGGGCTATGAGACACCGGCATCTCCAAATCTTCGGCATCGGAAACCGATTGCGATCAGCCGTGAAGCGGCTTTCCCGCGAGGTGCATGAACGTCTCGCCCACCGCCTCCGACAGCGTCGGGTGGGGATGAATCAGCTCGGCGAGCTCGTTGGGATACGCCTCCCACGAAGTGGCGAGCTGCGCCTCCGTGATTATGTCGGACGCCCGCGCCCCGACTATGTGGACGCCGAGAACCGCCCCGTCCCGCTGCGCCACGGTCTTCACGAAGCCCTGACCGCCCCCCAGCATGAGCGCCCGCGCCAGTGCGGAGAACGGATAGCGGGCGGTAACGACGTCGTAGCCGGCCTCCCTTGCCTTCGCCTCGGTGAGGCCGACGGCGGCGACCTCGGGCTGGCAATAGATCACGTGGGGGATGTTCTGGTAGTCGACGGGCACCGGGTTCTCGCCCGCGAGATGCTCGGCGAGCTTTATCCCCTCCGCGAATGCAACGTGCGCCAGCTGCGGATGCGGCCACTTGGCATCGGGCACGTGGATGACGTCTCCGATCGCGTACACGCCTGCGACGTTGGTGTGGAACATCTGGTCGACGGTGATGAACCCTCGGTCGGCGGCGACCCCGAGATCCTCGAGGCCGATGCCCTCGCTGTTCGGTGCCCGCCCGATCGCCACGAACGCCCGATCCGCCTTGAGGGTCTCCTCTTTGCCGTCCTTCTCGACGCGGATCTCGACACCGGAGCTCGACGTCTCGGCGGCGACCACCGATGTTCCGGTGTGAAATTTGATGCCGCGCCGCTCGAGCAACTTGAGAAGCGCCTCCGAGATGTCGTCGTCTTCGGCGGGAGCAATCTTCGGGAGCATCTCGACGACAGTGACCTCGGCGCCGAACGAGCGATAGATGCTCGCAAACTCGAGACCGATGTAATTCCCGCCGACGACGACGACGGAGGCCGGGATGTCTTCGGTCAGCCCGTGGTTCGAGTTGTGGACCTTGTCGCCGTCGGAGGGAAGAAAGGGCAGATCCCGCACGACGGAACCCGTCGAGACGACGATTCCCTTGTCGGCGGTGAGGGTGCGGTCGCCGCCGGCCGTCGTAACCGAGACGGTTTTGGGGTCGACGAGCCTGCCTTCGCCCTCGACCAGCTCGATCTTCTTCTTTCGGACGAGCCCGGACAGCCCCTTGTACATGCGGCCGACGACCGAGTCCTTGAACTCCTGGACCTTGCTCCAGTCGTAATCGGGCTCTCCCGCCTGGATTCCGAACTCGCCGGCGGAGCGGAACTCGTCCATCAGGTCGGCGCTGTGAAGCAGCGCCTTGGTCGGGATGCACCCCCGGTGGAGGCAAGTGCCCCCCACCTTGTCGCGCTCGATCATTGCGACCGAGAGCCCGAGCTCCACGGCGCGGAACGCGCACGAGTAACCGCCGTTGCCGCCGCCCACTATCACCAGATCGAAGGAGTTCTGTTCTTCGGCCACCTGTCTACCTCCTTCGGGTCCGGTGGGCTCGCTCTCGGTCACTCGACGATACCGCGCCGGTCCTCGCCTCCTCGCGGGCGGCGTGCGACGATGGTCGTGTGAAAGGCGACAGGGTGGAGGTAGTCGTCGACATCGGCGACGGCACCCGGACCTACGAGATCGAAGCGACCAAGGCCGGCCGTCGCGTCGAGGTCGCAACCGTGCGCGGGACGGTCGAGGTGAGCGAGGTGACGCGGAGCGGGGACGCGGTGCGAACCGGGCGCTTCATGGCGGCCCGGGTGGTGGCGGTCGTCGAGCATCCCGCGCACGAAGACGAGCATCCGCGGCGCGCCGCTCCCCCGTCGAACCAGACCGCGCTTCTGTAGCCGCTCATCCCGGCGCGCCGGAGCGCCGCCCGGCGCGCGATCTGCGGTTCTTAACCCGAAATAACGCGCTTTTTGACGTTCTGGTGGGTTTAAAACCTCGGATCGCGCGGCGGTGGATCCTGCCGGCGCGCCGCCCGGCGCGCCGGATGAAGGGTTAGGAGACGTGGGTGCCGCAGTGCTTGCAGTAGGGCGCGTGGCGCGAGATCAGGCCGTCGCACTCCGGGCAGCGCGCCGGTGCGATCAGCCCCCGGTCGGTCTTGCGTGCGATCCCGACCGCGACTCCGCCGAGCACCACGATGAGGCCGAGCAACAACGCGGTGCCCACCTCGAGACCCACCGTCACGCCCACCACGATGGCGAGCGCGGTCGCCGCGATCACGAACCCGGTCACCGCCGGCGCGAATCCGATGCGGCCGAAACCGCGGGTCATCGCAGCGTCCGGCGGAGCCACTCGAGGACCAGGTCGACCACGCCCGGCTCGAGCCGAAGACGGTGTCCGGCACCGTCGAGAATCCGGAGGTCGACCCGCTGTGATCGTGCCCCGATGCGGCGGGCGTGGTCCACCGGGACGACGTCGTCGGCGGTGCCGTGGAGCGCGAGAACGGGGACCTTGACCTTCGCGATCGCCAGTTCGGGCGTGACCCGGTCGAACTCCTCTCCCCATGCCGCCGGGTTCGCGCTCACCTCGGGCGCGACGACCATGCCCGCATCGCGAGTGATGCGTTCGACTCCGTGCGCGGGATCGCGCGCGAACGTCCCCCACTCCGCCGGTGCGGCGAGGAGGACGAGCGCATCGGCCGGCGCGCCGCGCGCGACCACCTCGACGCCGACCGCTCCCCCGGCCGACGAGCCCACGATCGCAAGCGGAACTCCGGCGGCTCCGTCGAGCGCGCGCGCGGCATCGACGATCGCCCGCGCGTCCCGAACCCACCCCTCGATCGAGAACGTTCCCGGCCCCCCGTACGCGCTCCGGAAATCCGCCCACACGCCCGTCCATCCCGCGGCCGCGAACCGTCGCGCCAGACCCGGATAACCCTCGTCGCCCGGCTCGGGCGGCCCGGTCGACGGGATTCCGTGAAACAGCACGACGATCCCCCGGGGGCTCTCGGGAACGACCGCGCCGCCGCGCAGACGCAGGCCGTCGCAGACGACGGCGAGCGGATGCTCGGTGGTCGACATCCGCTGATTCTCGCCCGGCCGAAGCTCACCCCACGACGGCGCGCCGGGCGAGGTCGCGTCCCGCGTCGGTCAGGCGAAGGAACTCACCGCTTCGCTCGATGAGGCCGCGCCTCGATGCGCCGGCGACGACACGCTCACGGAAGCCGCCGTCCCACCTCAGGCTGTCGCCGAGATGGTCGATACCGCTCTCCTGCTCGGCATCGGGGGAACCCTCGTGGTTGAAGAGGTGGATCGCCAGCATCGTGTGAGCGAACTCCCACCGCTGGCGCTCCCTCAGGCGCGCCGCGGCGATGAGCCCGCGCTCGGGAGCGAACAAAAGCGCGATCGCAAACAGCACCCCCGCGGCGGTTGCCATGCTTCCGGCAATCGAGGCATCGAGCCAGTGCGCAACCCAGAATCCCGCCACCGCGCTCACCGCCGAGGCCGCGGCCGACAACACCAACATGGTTCGCAACCTGTCGGTGAGAAGGTACGCGGTCGAGGGAGGGGCGATCATGAGTGCCACGACCAGCACCGCGCCCACGGCGTCGAACGCGGCAACCGCGGTGACCGAAACGACGCTCATCAGCGCGTAGTGCACGACGACGGGCGAGATGCCGATCGCGGCCGCGAGTCCGGGATCGAAGGTCGCTACTTTGAGCTCCTTGAAGAACGAGACGACGAACGCAGTATTGAGCAACAAAACGATCGACATCATCCACATGCTCTTGGGCCCGAGATCCCATCCAAACGCGAACCACCGCTCGTAGGGGGCAAACGCGAGCTCGCCGAGCAACACGACATCGCCGTCCAGGTGGACGCCCGACGGGAGCCGAGAGATCAGGATGACCGCAATCGAAAACAACACCGGAAACACCAGTCCGATAGCCGCGTCCTCGCGCACGAGGCGGGTGTGGGTGAGAACCTCGACCAGCCACACCGTGGCGACGCCCGTCAGCGCCGCGCCGACGATGAGCAGCGGAGATTGGATCGTGCGGGTCACAAAGAACGCAAGGACTATCCCGAGCAAGATCGAGTGGCTGATCGCGTCGCTCATCAGCGACATCCGTCGCAAGACGAGAAAGACGCCGGGCAGAGCGCAGGCGAGCGCGGCGAGGACCGCGATCGCCTGGATCTCGAGCTGCACCGCGCTCATCTCTCCACCTGCCGATCGCGACGAATGCGGTCCCGGCCCGCATCGGTGATCGCCCACTCGCCGTCGGCGCTGCGTTGCGCCAAACCCTGGCCTTCGAGCGCATCGAGGTCGGCTCCCACGCCGGCGCGCCGGCCGGTCATCGCTTCAAGCACCGAGGTTGCGTGAGCATGCCCGGGGTCTTCGTGCTGCTCGGAAAGGGCGTAGAGATGTTCGAGCACGTGGCGTGCCCCGAAGCGACGGCGGGTACGGCGATCGCGAAGCCGCGCAAACACGAGGCCGCGCGCGGGAGCGAACAACAGCGACACGGCGACGACGCTCGCCGCGCACAGCACCACCGTCGGGCCCGTCGGAACGTTCACCGCACGCGCACTGATGACCGCGCCGGCAATGCCGGACGCTGCACCGAACAGCGCGGCAAGCGCCACCATTCCTCCGAGGTGGTCCGTCCACTGGCGCGCCGCGGCGGCCGGAGCCACGACCAGGGCGCTCATGAGAACCACCCCCACGGATTCAAGTCCGATCACGATCGCCACCACGAGCAGAGTGGTGAGGACGACGTCGATGGCACGCACCGGAAAACCGATCGCCGCGGCAAAATCCGGATCGAAAGCAAGCAGCTTGAACTCTTTCCAGAAAAGCACGATGAGCAGGAGCGCCACCCCGCCGGTGACCGCCATCGCGATGACGTCCCGCTGCAGCAGGGCCGCCGCCTGACCGAACAGGAACTTGTCGAGGCCCGCCTGCGTTGCATCCGGCCGCCGCTGAACGAAGGTGAGAAGCATGAGGCCGAAACCGAAGAACACGCTCAGGACCAAGCCCAGCGTTGCATCTTGCTTGAGGCGCGTGACGTTCGACAGGCGCAACGCAAGAAGGGCCCCGATCCACCCCGCGATCGCGGCCCCCAACACCAGGACCGGTAGGCTCTTGCTCCCGGTAATGATGAAAGCGATCGCGATGCCGGGAAGAGCCGCATGGCTGATGGCGTCGCCGAGAAGACTTTGCCGCCGAAGGACCGCGAACGAACCGAGAACCCCGCTCACGATCCCGATCGTCGCCGCCCCGAGCGCCACCGTGCGAAGCGTGTAGTCGGACAGCCAATCCAACATGCCGCCTACCCCTCCTGGGGAAGCACTGCTACTTCGCCTCCGCCTTCCGGTGCCGCCCGCGCGACGTCGGCGCCGTTACGCGCGGCAAACGCAAGTCGTCCCCCGTAGGTCAGCCGGAGATTCTCCTCGGTGAACGCGTCGCGCACGGGGCCGTTGGCGATGAGGCGCACGTTCAAAAGCGTCACCCAGTCGAAGTACTCCTCGACCGTCTGAAGATCGTGATGCACGACGACAACCGTCTTTCCGGCGCGCCTGAAGTCGCGCAACAACTCCACGATGGCGCGCTCGGTCGTTGCATCGACGCCCTGGAACGGCTCGTCCATCAGGTACACGTCGGCGTCCTGGACGACCGCACGCGCGAGGAATACACGTTGCTGCTGGCCGCCCGAAAGCTGACTGATGTGACGGTCGGCGAGATCGGCCATTCCTACTTTGTCGAGCGCCGCGCGCGCGAGATCACGGTCTTCACGCCGCGGACGACGGAACAGGCCCAGCTCTCCATAACGGCCCATCAGCACGACGTCGAGGACCGTCGTGGGGAAATCCCAGTCGATGCTTCCCCGCTGCGGCACGTAGCCGATAAGCCTCCGCTGAGTGTCTGCGGAAAGGCCGTTGATCGAAACGCGTCCCGCGGCGGGCTTCACCAACCCCAGAATCGACTTGATGAGAGTCGTCTTTCCGGCTCCGTTGGGCCCTACGATTGCTGCCAGCACACGCCGCGGAATAGCTACGTCGACGTCCCACAGCACCGGCTCGTCGCGATAGGCGACCGTTAGATCTTCGACCTCGACCGCGTTCACACCATTCGTCATGTTTCCCCTCCGAGCAAAGCACCGACGATGGTGTCGACGTTGTGACGCACCATGCCGACGTAGGTTCCTTCCGGCGTACCGGGATCACCCATGGCGTCGGAGAAAAGTTCGCCTCCGATGCTCGTATCGAATCCGCGCGCCCGGACCGCCTCCCGCACCGCTTCGACGAAACGTACCGGGACGGAGGATTCGATGAACAACGCCGGGATCCGACGGTCGACGATGAAATCTGCCAGCTCCTGAAGGTCGCCGGCACCGGCCTCCGACACCGTGCTTATGCCCTGAAGCCCTCGGACTTCGAAGTCGTAGGCCCGCCCGAAGTAGCCGAATGCGTCGTGTGCCGTGATCAAGACGCGTTGCTCGGGGGGTACCCGGGCCGCTTGTGTTCGCACGTAAGCATCGAGCGCGTCGAGTTCGGCGCGATATGCATCGGCATTTGCCCGATACAGATCCGCATGCTCCGGGTCGAGATCGATCAGCGCGTCGCGGACTTCATCAACCGTCAACGCCCACAGACCGACGTCGAACCACACGTGCGGATCGAACTGTCCGGCAAAAGCCGGCGGCGCGACCAGCCGCTCGCGCGGGATGCCGTCGGTCACGGCAACCGCCTCGACGAACGAGCCCATTCGCTCGAACACCTCTGCCATTCGCGCCTCGAGGTGCAGACCGCTGTAGAAGACGATGTCGGCTTCGCCGAGGCGCGTGACGTCGCCCTCGCTCGCCTTGAAGAGATGCGGGTCGATCCCCGGTCCCATCAGTGGGGTCACCTCGACGCGCGCGCCGCCGACGTTGGCGACCACGTCGGCCACCATGCCGGTGGTCGCGACCGCGTTGATCCGCCGCCCACCCACGTCGGGCCGCTCGAGCGCGCCGACCGGCCCGCATGCCGCGCATGCGCACAGCATCGATAACAACAGGCGGCGCGGCCACGTCATGGCGACACCTCCGTCACCAGGATTCTCCGTGCCGCATCGCGTCCAATGGCGTGCTGCTCGCCCGAAATCTCGACGGTGATCGACCCGCCGAAGGGCTCGGACGACACCGCGGTCACGCTTGTCCCGGGGAAGAATCCGCGCCCGCCGAGGTAGCGAAGCAGTTCGGGATCGCGATCGCTCACCTCGGCGATGGTCCCGCGTCGGCCGGGCTCGAGCTCGGTCAGGGGCAGCATGGTGCCGGCGGAGGATGCATCCGCAAGGCCCAGGTCACGGGGGGGAATCGGATGTCCGTGCGGATCTTCGGTGGGATGGCCGAGGCGGTCGGCGATTCGTTCTTCGAGCGCCTCCGAGATGACGTGTTCGAGGACCTCGGCCTCCGCGTGCACTTCGTCCCACGGCACACCGAGCGCCTCGGCGAGATAGGTCTCGATCAGGCGGTGGTGACGGATCACTTCGAGCGCGATCTTTCGCCCCGGCTCGGTCAGCTCGGCGCCTTTATAGGGCCCGTGGGAGACCAACCCCATTCCATCGAGCTTCTTCAGCATGTTCGTGGCCGACGCCGCCGAGACCCCGAGGCGCTCCGCCACCTGTGTGGTGGTCACGATGCGAGCGTGGTCGCCTGCCTCCGACTCGCGCTCGATGAGAAACAGGTTCTTGAGGTAGTCCTGGACCGCGGGCGAGGTCCCGGCCACGGGCGAATCTTGGCGCGTCATCATTTTAATTTAGCCGCGGCTAATCAGTTGCGCAACCGCCGGTTCCGTAGGGTTGCATCATGATGCGGACGCGAGCCGAGCGGGCGGCCCTGGCCGCCCTGGGGGCGACCGTAATTGTCGCGGGAGCAAAACTCGCGACCTCGGCCGCCACCGGAAGCTTGGCGGTTCTCTCTCAGGCGCTCGACTCCGTTCTCGATGTAGTGGCGCTCGGGCTCGCGTTCTTCGGGGTCCGAATCGCGCTCAAGCCGGCCGACGCGGAACACCACTACGGACATGCGAAAGCGGAGAACCTCGCCGCCTTCACCCAGACGTTGTTCCTCGGCGTCGTGGTGCTGGGGGTGGCCGTCGAAGCCGTTCGTCGCCTCTCCTCGCCCGCACAGGCGGTGGCCGCGCCGGGCTACGCGCTCGCGGTGATCGCGGCATCTGCGGTCGTAGACCTCGTGCGCGTCCGAATCCTGTTGAGCGCGGCGAAGGCGGACGACTCGGACGCGCTGCGCGCCGGCGCCCTCAACTTCGCAACCGACGTTGGAACTGCCGTGATCGCGCTCGTCTCGCTCCTCCTCGTGCGCGGCGGCATCCCACGCGCCGACGCCTTCGGTGGCTTCGTCGTGGCGGTTGCGGTTGCGTACGCGGCTGTGAAACTCGGCAAGCGGTCGGTCGACGTTCTCATGGACCGGGCCCCGTCCGTCCGAAGCGACACCATCGTCGAAGCCGCCGAGCGCGCTGCGGGGGTCGAGGAGACGCGGCGCGTTCGCGTCCGCAGCGCGGGAAAACAGGTGTTTGCGGACGTCACGGTGACGGCGGGGCGCACGGCGACGCTTGAACGCGCGCACGACATCGCGGAGGCCGTGGAGCGTGAGATCGAAAAGGTGATGCCCGGTACCGATGTGATCGTTCACGTCGAGCCGGCACCCGAAACGGGCGGCCTGATCGAGCGGGCACAGGCCGCCGCCAGTCGCGTGCCCGGTGCGCGCGAGGTGCACAACGTGAGCATCCACTCTCTTCCGCGCGACGCGACCCACGGCCTGCACGTGACCCTGCACGCGAAGGTCGACTCCGGGACGTCTCTCACCGCCGCGCACGAACTCTCGGAGCGCGTCGAGGAGGCGGTACAGCTCGAGCTCGGCGACAACGTCCGCGTGGACGCCCACATCGAACCGCTCGAGGCGACCGCACTTGGTCGCGACGTGACGGCGTCGCGCGCGGACCTGGTTCGTGCAGTCGAACGTCTTGCGCTCGAAGAGGCGGACGTCCTCGACTGCCACGAAGTTCTCGTCACCGACGCCGGTGACGAGCTTGCCGTCGTCGCGCACGTGCGCGGGCGCGGCTCACTCCCGCTCGACCGTATCCACGGAGCCAGCCGGCGAATCGAGAAGTCGCTCCATGCCGAGCATCCCGAGGTGGGCGCCGTTGTGATTCACTTCGAGCCATCGTGACGATTCGGCGCGCCGCGCTTACCGTCTTGCTCGCAACCGCTTTGATCCTCGCCGCGTCGTGTACGTCTTCGGCCCCCGAGGAGGCAGCGCCGGGACCGACCAACTCGAGTGCGCCCCGCGGCAACGACAACAGGCACGGGTTGCCCTCTGCTTCGCATCACAAACAAGCCGCGGCCGAGTCGCGCGCCGGATCGAACCGCCGCCGATCGGGGTAACCGGCGTCACGCTCTTCTGCCTCGACTAATGCCTCGGCACTAACAGTTAACGCGTGTTCCGGGATCCTTGCGTGCCTCGAATATGACGGTCACCCACATCACCGGGCCAACCTCTCCCACGCCCACACCGACGTGCCGGAATGCCGAGAGCATGATGTTGTGGCGGTGGGGCGGCGAGTTCAAGAACGCCTGGTGGAGCACGTCGACGCCTGCACCCACGCCGACGTTCTCTCCGAGGGTCTTCCACCGGGTCACGCGGCGCGCAAACGCGTCCGACGGCTGGTGGTGCAGCAAATCTTTGTCGATCATCTCGTTCGTGTGGAGACGGGCGACCCGCGACAACTCCGGATCGAGGCGGAGACGCCCCTTTCCCTGCTTCGCCCGCGCCTTGTTCGTCAAGTCGTGGAATTGACGTTCCGCCGCGCTGAACGGACGGCACAACTGGGTTGCCGCGGCAAGCGACGCATCCGGATTTCCGAGCAAGACGGATTGTCCCGATGCAACACCGGTGCTGAGGGTTTGCTGCATGCCCAGTTCCGCCTCGGAACGATCTACCGGCTGTTCTCGCCCGAGGACGTTTCCGGAGGCGGCCGCGGAGCGACTCGACGTAATCGTCACCCCGTCCTCGCCCGGGAGGGACGGAGTCGCGTCGGGAACGCCCTCACCCGTCCACTCGACCGTCTGCCGGCTGTTGAGGAGACGGACGTCGAGGGCGGCGGCCGACAACGTGGGATCGATAACGAACGCGTCGTTAGGAACGACCTTCGCGCGCGCCGCGCCGATACAGGTCGGCACACACGAGATCTGGCCGACGAACGCCCGGGTCACCTCCGCGCCCGCACGAGACATCGACTTGAGCCCGTCGACGTACACCAATTGGGTGGGGCGCGCACCCGACGTCCACTCCGCATGCGCATGTCTCGCGCCCGACAGCGCGGGCTCGGCGGGGTTTCGCTCGGTCGCCGGAGCTGCCAGCCCCGGCGCGTGAACGGTGAGGACTGCGGCCGCCGCGGCGAGCAGCGGCCTCGAGCGACGCTTCTTCCGGGTCCGTAAAGTCACTGTTTGTCCACTTCTGGCGATGCGGGCGGGCGTGGCGTCTCCTGTTTGTACCCCCGCCGGTGTAAGCCACGCCACAGCGTCGGTTCAGATCGTACGGTTCGCCAGCGCTAGGTGAAGTCCTGTGTAGTGCTCGAGGTTTCGGCGCTTGCGCTCGTCGAGGATCTCGCACGTCCAGCCCCAGTGGATCGACACCCAGTCCCCCACCTGTGCCGCGTCGGCGAAGCCGCGTCCGTCGAGCGAGCGCCTGATCCTTTCGCTACGCGGGTCGTCCAGCACCAGTTGCGAACCACGAAGGACCACCGGCCTCCGGTCGACGACGAGCTCCGATCCGTCGATCGCAGTCACCCTGCCCCAGCTGATCCTGCATCCTTCGATCGCCGCCATTCCGACCTCCTCGGGTTCGAGATGGCGATAGACGTCGGCCACATGAAAGAAGTGGTGCGGCCGCGCTCCCTCACGTGGCTTGTGCAAGACGTGGGGTCGCATCTTCGGCGAGAGGTGCTTGCCGAACCGCTCTTCGAGGGAGTTTTGCAGCCGCCCCGAATCCACCCTCTCGAGGAGGCCGTTGCCTATCCAATACGCCTCGACTACCCGTTCGTCGAACGGATCGCGAATGCCGTTGGCGCCCGCGATCGTCTGCAAGTAAGGAAGCGCGCCGCCGAACTTCGCAAGAAGCGGGATCAGCCGGTCGTCGGGGTTGCCGTCGGTCGCATGCTCGAACAGGGTTTCGCTCTCGGCGCCGCCGCAATAGCCCAGATGATTCGGCATGAACGCATACCTGACGAAGGAGAGCATGCCGGAGGTCGTTCCCGTCACGGGCATGTCTTCACCCTACTCCCGGCGGCTCGACGACGTTCATGTCACGTCGACCGCGACCGTATGCAACCCGGCCGCGCCGTTCGGATGCGGTGGGGCGGGCGTCGCCGACTGGACGTTGCCGTCGCCGTCGGTGGCCCGGCACCACACCTCGGCGGTCCCCGCCTTATCGGGCGTCCATCGGTACGCCCACAGCGACCACGCCCATCTCGATGCCGGCGGCTTGACCCGCGCGCCGGACCAAGTCGCCCCCGCGTCGGTCGAAACCTCGACCTTCGAGATCCCGCGGTCGCCGGCCCATGCAATTCCCGCGATCCAGGTCGGTTCTCCCCGCCGCGCGGCGTGGTCGTCCCCCGCGACATCGATGCGCGACTGCGTGCGCACGACTGCCTCGTCCGACCACCCCCGCTCCTGCCAGTAGCCCTGGTGATCGCCCGCCACGACCTCGATCGCCTCCAGCCACTTGACGTTCTTCATCCCGTAGATGTTGGGGATGCGAACGCGACACGGGAAGCCGTGTTCGCGCGTCAGCGGCGCGCCGTTCTGCGACACCGCGAGCAGAACGGCTGGATCACGTGCGACATCCATAGGGATCGAATCGCTGTAGCCGTCGGCCCCGCGCAAGACGACGTCGTGGGAGCTGCCGCCGGCACCTGCAGCCTCGAGCACATCGGCGAGGCGGACACCGCCCCATGCCGAGTTTCCGACGAGATCTCCTCCTACTTCGTTGGAGACGCAGGCGAGGGTGATGAACTCTTCCACGACCTCGAATCGCCGCTGCAATTCGTCGAAGGAAAACTCCAGCGGTCGCTCGACCTCGCCGGTCACCGCCAGCTTCCATCCGTCGGCTTCGACCGCGGGCTGCACGAGGTTGATGTCCACGACGTAGTGAGCTTCGGCCGAGGTCACCTCGGGGGTGAGGCCCGGGATGCGCGGGAAGTCGTCGGATGGAACGATGCGCGCCGGATCCGCCGGCGCAACAAGATCAACGTCGGTGTCGGGGCCGGCGAGGCGCGACACGATCCATCCCAACGCCCCGCCCCCCGTTGCGATTGCGGCCGATGCCCCCAAGCCGAAAGCAATCGCGCGCCTCCGCCCGGCGTCCGGCGCGCCGTCGTCGCCGGCAACCTCCGCCCGGCGCGCCGCGGCGCGCCCGACGATCACGTAGGCCGCCGCGGCCGCGACGACCGCAACCGCCACCGCGACCGGGCGCGGCTCCTCCGACGGACTGAAGGCTGCGGCGCCCGCCGCCGCGGCCGCAAGAACACCCGCCGCGTGCTCGAGGCGCAAGCGCGTTCCGGCGACACCTCCGAGGACGAGTGCGCCGGCGAGGGTTCCGAGCGCCAGGAGCCGTCGCGCCCACGGACCCAGCGCCTCTATGAAGAACGTGGCAACGTCACCGGGCGTCGCACGCAGCAGCAGGTCGCCCACCGCCGACGGCGCGAACGGCGCGCCGTTGAGCAGCATCGAGAAAACCCACAGGACGGCGAGGGCGGCAGCCGTTGCGGCGATTGCCGGGCCGACCCGATCCGACGGGCGTGTGGCGTCGTCCATCTTCTCCATTGTGCGCCCGCCGTCGCCTTACTTGCGTCGGTCTACCAGCCCCGGTCTCGCCACTCCGGGAGGTGCGGACGCTCGGTCCCGATCGTCGTGTCGTCGCCGTGTCCCGGGTAGATGCGCGTGAACTCGGGAAGCGTGAACAGCTTGGTCTCGATCGCCTCGATGATCTGCGCGAACTTCGCCGGATCGTTGCTCGTGTTTCCCGGACCGCCGGGAAAGAGCGTGTCACCGGAGATCAGGTGCTTCCCCACCAGGAGGCAGATCCCGCCGGGAGTGTGGCCGGGAGTGTGCAGCACGCGCGCCTCGCACTCGCCGAACGAGATCACATCGCCGTCGCCGACCTGGTTGTCGATCGCGACCGGGTAGTCCTCGGCCGAATGCGCGTGTACCGGAACCCTCAGCGCCTCGACGAGGTCCGGCAGCGCCTGGACGTGGTCGAAGTGACCGTGGGTCTGAACGATGCCGACGACGACCGCGCCCTCACACCCGGCAAGCGTCTTCTCCGGCTCGAAGCAGCCGTCGACCAGAAGCGCCTGATGGGTTTGCGGGCATTCGAGCACGTACGTGTTGTTGCCCATATCGCCGACCTCGATCTTGCGGACGATGAGGTCGTCACCTTCATAGTGATGCGCCACGTTCTCGCGCTCGAGCCTCAGCCGGCCACGGTCGCGTCGACTCCGCCCGCCGTCACAGACTCACCCGGCTCTACGGTGTGCTTCAAGACCGCGATCGCCTCGCCACCGGCTGCGGACGTTACCGTGCCGATCTTCTCTTCGTCCTTTGTGACCTCGGCGCCCACCGACAACGGCGCCGCGGCCGACAGACGACGCACCTTGCGGTTGACCTTGCCGCGAAAATAGATCTTGGCCACCGCCTCCTGCCCGACGTAGCAACCTTTGTTGAAATCGAGCGCCCCGAACTCCTCGAGGCGCGCCTCCTGCGGGATCGTCTTTTCGTTCATGTCTCGACCCCACCGCGGACGCCCATGTGCGATCCGGATTTGTTCGATCTCTTCCTCCGCCACGACCCGCGCGCCGGCCCGCGCGGCGGTCTCGATCACCGCTTGGATGTTGCCGCGAGGAACCCAGATGTGGCCCGCGGGCGGTCCGATGAATTGCGTCTCGTGCGGGATCGACGCCTCGATCTTGCCCGCCAGATCGCGCCACCCGTCGCCTACCAGGACGACGAGCCCGAAGTCGTCCGTCACGTCTTCGATCTCGACTTGGGTTGCGAACACGTACCGGCGGAGAGCGTCGGTGAAGCCGGGCAGGAGCTCCGGCTCCATGTGAGCGAGCAGCGCATCGTCGGTTGCGACCGCGTCGAAAAAACCCACCATCCGGCCGTGCACGGTCAGCATCGCCGCCGCACGAGCGTCTCCCACCTCGATGTCCTCGAAGCGGTTGGTAACGATCTGGTGCAGGAACCACGCACGCTGCTCGCCCGCGAACCGAAGTTTCCCGCGCTCCGAGACGTCGGCTAGAAGGATGTCGCCGAATGCCATGCCCCCTATCTTGCATCCTCCGGCGGCGGATCGGGTGCACGATCACGCCGCCGCGTTCGTCCCTCCGTCACCTCCCGGGCCCATCCGATAGTCCGGCAGGAGCGGCCGGTAGCCGTTCGTGATTCACGTTGGGCGATCAGGGGAAGTTCCCGCGGCAGCTCGATGAAGTTGGGCGGTGTAAACAAACGGGGGTGTAGGTTTCGCGCCGCGGCGGGTAGAGACCGCCGGAGGCCGAAGAAGCGGCAGAGAGGAGCCCGGTCATGTCGCATCACGATCACGACGTCCCCGGCGGCATCGTGAAGGTAACGGAGCTCGTCGGCAGCTCGACGCAGTCGTTCAGCGACGCCGTCCGGCGCGCCGTGAAGATCGCGTCGAAGACGATCCGCAACATCCGCGGAGTCGAGGTGATCTCGTCGACCGCAGACGTGGACGAGAACGGGGAGCTGACCGTCTACAAGGTGAACGTCAAGATCGCGTTCCTGGTCGAGGGCACCGCCGAGGAGTAATCAGGTACCCGGCGCGTATGCCGCCCCGTCGCCCAGCAACGGAGGCGGGTCGTAGTGAACATCTCCCTCCGCCAGCTCCGCACCCCCCCACACGATGAGCTCGTCGCCCGTCCACACGAGGCTGGGGAACTCCCGCGCGTGCAGAGGAAAGTCCGGCAGCACATGCCACGAGTCGTCGGCCGGGCGATAAGCGAGCCCGTCGATCACGATCTCGTCGTCGAGCGCAACTTGTGACCACGATTGATTCGGCGGGGACGGCGCGGCCGAATGAGCGCGCCATTGATTGCGGGCGACGTTCAGGATTCCTCCGGTTTCGTAGGGCCGCGTGTAAGTGTTGGTCTCGCCCCCGTCGACGGTGCCGCCCAGGCTCAGGAGGAACAACTCGCCGTCGAGGAACGCGCCGGGGGGACTCACGTACGCGGCCATCGGCGGCCGGGGGAGCGACCGCCACGTGTCGCCGGCCGGGTCGTAGGCGGCCGCCTCCGCGCGTTTGGGGGCGTTCGCGGGCTCGTCCCCAACAGGAGTTGCTAGAACGACGACCTCGCTCCCCGTCCACGCTCCGGTCGCGTCGTAGCCGGCCGGCAACGGGCTCTCGGGCAACTCTCGCCACGAGTCGGTGCGAGGGTCGTAGGCGGCGCCGCGCCCGTCGTATCGCTCGCGGCCGGCGCCGGTGAGGGACCCGCCCCACACGATCATCTCGGTGCCGGTCCACACCGCAAGACGCCCCCAACGGCCCGCAAGAGGACCCGGGGCGATACGTCGCCACGCGTCCGCCGCGGGATCGTAGGCGGCGCCGGACGCACTCCCGTCGTCACCGCCGCCCCACAGGATCATCTCCCGTCCGGTCCACACAGAAGACAGCTCGGCCGCCCCGCCGAAGGGAGCCGGGGAGACCTTGCGCCACGAGTCTTCGTCGGGATCGTAGGCGGCGCCGTCGGACGCGGAACGGAACTCCAGTTGATCTCGGTCGGACAGCTCGGTCCCGCCCCACAGGATCATCTCGGCTCCGGTCCACACGGCGTGGTGCCCCGAACGCGCAGTGAGGGGGGCATCCGCGAGCACGCGCCACGACCCCCGTCCGGACGCGCCCGGATCCCCGCCCGGGGCGCGGGTGGTCGCAGTGCCGCACCCGACGAAGAGCGAGGCGGCGATTGCCCACACGAGCATCTTGCGCATGAACGTGGGACGCCGCGGGCGACGGCGATGTTCCCGCCGCGCGCTCAGGCGGCGGAATCGGCTCCTGCGATCGCGCGGATCAGCTCGTCCTTGTCCATCGAAGCTCGGCCCGGGATCTCGAGCTCCTGCGCCTTGTTGTAGAGCTCGCCCTTCGTCAGTTTCCGCAGGTCCGACTCCGCCCCGTGCGCCTTCGCCGGCCGGTCGCCCGTCGCGGGCTTCTTCGGATCGCGCCCGGCGCGCGCGGCCGCGACCGACTGCTTAAGTGCTTCCATGAGATCGACCACGCCGGCGGGCTCCTCTTGGGGTTCCGGGACGAGGATCTCCTCACCCTTGATCTTCTTGTCGATGATGTCCTGCAGCGCACGGAAGTAGTCGTCCTCGAACTCCTCGGGGGAGAAGTCCCCCGTCAGTTGCTGGACGAGTTGGCGCGCCATCTTCTTCTCCTGGTCGCGCAGCGTCACGCGTTTGCCGGCGGTGGCATCCTGCTCGCGGATCTCCTCGGGCCAATGCATCGTGTGCAGCCGGATCTCACCGTTCGCGACCCGAATCGCCGCGAGGTGCTCCCTCTCTCGAACGGCGACCTTCGCGATCCCGACCAACTCTTCTGCATCGAGGGCGTGTACGAGCAGACGGTATGCCTTGATACCTGCCTCTTCGGGAGCGACGTAATAGGTCTTGTCGAAGAAGATGGGATCGACCTGCTCGAGCGGAACGAAGGTCGCGACGTCGATCGTCTTCAGGGACTGCGTGTCGAGAGCCTCGAGTTCGTCGTCGGTGAGGGTCACCCACCGGCCCTTCTCGTATTCGTATCCCTTTACGATTTCATCCCAATCGACCTCGTGGCCTTTGTCGCACACCCGCTGGTAGTGGATGCGCTCGCCGTCCTTCTCGTGAAGGAGGTGGAGGTCTATGTCTTCCTTGCGTCCGACTGCCGTGTAGAGCTTTACCGGGATGCTGATCAGACCGAAGGTGACGGCGCCCGACCAGATTGCTCGCGCCACGTTGTGGAAGCGGTCAGTCTTCGCTTACGAGCGCGTCGGCAAAGAGCCGGTCGTATCGCGACAGGTACTGGCTCAGCGCCTTCTTTGTCTTGCGGAGCGTCGCCGCCCACGCGTGGAGCCAGTCGGATCCTTCCTCGGTCAACTCGTAGGTACGGCGCGCCGGCCCGATCTCGGACGTCTGCCATACCGAGCGCATGAGGCCTTCCTGCTCCATCGCCCGAAGTGCGCGATAGAGGCCGCCGGGATCGGCCTTGCCCACCCCGACCTCGTCCAGACGCTCGAGCAAGTCGTAACCGTGCGACGGCTGCTCGCTCACCAGCAACAAGAGGCACGCGCGCAAGTAGTTCTTCGGCAACCCGATCGACAATCCGTCGTTCACAGACACGGCGTCCTCCCTCAGTGGTCGTGCGAGTGGTCGTGCGAGTGGTCGTGGGAGTGGTCGTGGTTTGCGATGCGCCCCGTCGCACACGCTTCGGCTTCATCCGGATCGGCGTGACACCAACAGTCCGGACCGCACTCGCCGTGGGTCGGACCGGTCAGCTCGGAGAACTCCTCGGCGAATACGCGACCGCCCAGTGCCCGCCCCTCGAGTGTGAGCTCGTAGCGGCCGTCGGGTCGCTTCACAAGCAGGTCCTCCTCAACGAGGCGGTCGAGATACTTGATGCCGATCTTGGCGTCGACCCCGAGGAAACGCTCGAGCAGTTGGGAGTCGACCTGATCGCCGAAGCCTTCTCCCTGGAGCCAAAACATCACCTGAAGGATCTCGTCGCGCCAGAACATCGCCCGCAGTTCTTCGGTCTTCGGCTCGTGCAGCTTCTCCATCAATCCCCCTAACCGACCGTTGCCAGAACTCTGTTTGCAACCTCCGCCAGCGCACGCACCGACACCGCCCCGGCGTCGAAGTCGACCGGGGCCACGCCCGCCCGGTCGGCGTCGCCGAGCACCTCGTCATAGGGTACGACCGCGAAGAGCTCGATGCCACGCTCGTCGCAGAACGCTTCGATCGCGGCCCGGTCGGTGTCGTTGCGCACCTTGTTGGCCAGCATCGCCACCCGGGGAATGCCCAGCTCGACCCCGAGCCCGGCGTAGCGGCGCGCGGTCTCGAGGGACTTGAAGTAGGGCTCGCCGACCACGAGCATCAGGTCGACCGCCTCGGTCGTGGCGCGGCTCAAGTGCTCGGGCGACGCTTCGGTATCGACGACCACCAGCGAGCGCGACTCGGGGATCTCGTGCAAGAGGCCACGAACCGTGGCGTAGGAGGAGCACATTCAGCCTTTCCCCGCCCCGCTCGGCGCGCCGAGTTGCAGAAGGGTGACGTCGTCGGGGCACCGCACGCCGTAGGTGTCGAGGAGATCGTCGAGCGGCCGCGACAACGACAGCGTCACCTCGCCGTTCACGCGCCGGTGCTCCATCAGGCCGTGAGGCAGCGGGGTCACCGAATCGAATCCCGCGCGCCCGAGGCCGAGCGTCACCGCGAGGTTCGGGTTCGAGTCGGCATCGACCGCCAGGACCGGGGTCCCGGTACGGCCGAGCAGCCGCGCCAGGGTTCCGGAGCAGGTGGTCTTTCCCGACCCGCCCTTGCCCGCAATCGAGACCTTCACCGACCCCTCGATTTCATGAGATTGAACGCCCGCTCAGATGTCGCTCGTCTTGAGCTGTTCGAGTTCGTCCTCGTAGGCCCCGCCCAAGGTCTCGAGAAACTCGATCGACGCTTTCGCCTCCGCCTCGTCGATCTTCGACATGGCAAAGCCGACGTGGATGAGGACCCAGTCCCCCGGCCCGATGCCTTCGGGCGCGACCAGTCCCACGTTCACCGACCGCTTGACCCCCGCCACGTCCGCCGTGGCGATGTTGGTTTGGGGATCGACGATCTCTACGATCTGCCCGGGGATTCCGAGGCACATGTGGCGCTCCCTCCATGCCGAGCTCTATATGCGGGACACACCTATCATCGCGCACCGGATGACTCGTGGCGACCGCAACCCAAGAGGTGGATGGGCGACGCCGGGAGGGGCGGCGTCACCGGGGCTCGGGGAGCGGCGGCGGCTCCGGCCCGGGCGGATCCTCGGCCTCCGCGTAGACCTGGGGGTACATCGAGCGAATGCCGCCGGCGACTTGAACCAGATAGTCCTCGTTCGGACCCAGCTCGCGGGCCTTCTGTGCCGCCCACACCGCTCCGGACGCATCGCCCGAGCGCGCCAGCATCTCGGCGGCGGCCCCCAGCACCTTCCACGTCTCGGCCCCGGGGCGATGCTCGCGCACCGCGCCGACGGCGAGCAAGCGGATCTGGGGCACCGATTCCGCCGGCGTTCCCGACTCCGCCGCCCCCAGCACGAGCGTCACCGTCGCATAGACGACCGCGGCGCGCGCGTAAGTACGTTCGAACGACGTCAGTGTGGGTTTTGCGAGCAGTTGCCGCGCCTCGTCTCGCAGCACATTTGCCCGCCGGACGGCGGCGTCGACCTCGCCGGTCCCCAGCAGTTCCTGGGCGGCCCGCACGTCGTCGAACAGCTTCTTCGCCTGCCTCATCGAGACGAGAGCGTAGTGCGCGATGGTCTCGTGCACTACTCCCCCGTGCAGTAAGTGGCGGAGGCATATAGAATCACCCGCACCTATCCGGGCGACCACGGGAGAGGCGGGAATGCGGGTGAGCGAAGAGCGGCTGGGGGCGGTTCTCACCCGCGGCGATCTTGCCGTGGGGCTCGCCGAGGCGAACCCGGTCGCGGGCCTGATCGTCGAGAGCCTGGCGGCATCCGACCCGGAACATTCCGAGGGAGTTCGCCATGCGGGGCGGTTCTTCTTGGACCTCGTACGGGCGAACGAACCCGACGCGACAAAGCTCACGCTCCCGGTTGCGATGCAGACCTTGGGCCGGGAAGAGCTCGTGTCTCGGCACGAAATGAAGGAGTACCTTGCACGGATCGCGGCCGAAGATCTGTTGCTCGGGATGTCGCTCGATGCCTTGCTCGCCGGCGACCGTCCGGTCCGCGAACGCAGGGCGGTCATACACGTTCTCTATCTACTCATCAGGATGTTCGAGGCACAGGAAGAGGCGGACCGGCTGGACCGGGAATTCGAGAGATCAGGAGAAGCTGGATGACACTCTGGTGGATAGCGAATGTGATTTTCTTGCTGGTCGTCATACCGGTGGTGCTCTTCCTCCTGAACCGTGTGCTCCGGCCTGCGGTCGAGATCAGGAAGTATGCAGACGACGTGCTCGAACACGGCGTCAATGCGATTGCAGCACTTGATGCGACGGAGGAACTGCTCAGGACGCGGGACCTGGTAAAGCAGGTTGGAGCCGGGGTCGGCCGGTACGGCCAGGCGCTGGCAAGGATCATCTAGGGGGACACATGGAACTCGCAGCAATCGTAACGCTGATCGGCGTCGCTCTGACGGTGCTCGCGCTCGCGGTTTACCTCATCACCGTCGCGGCCATCCTTAAGCACGTGAACTTCACGCTCGGGACCATCGTCGCAGGGCTCCGCTCGATCGCCAACCAGACGGAACCACTCGATGTGGTCGTGAGTGAGATAAACAAGGATCTGGCCGACGTGCGCGCCGCGCTCGAGGGCCTTGTTGCACAGGCAACGGATAAGTCGTCGACCCGTTCCTAGAGAGGAGCTTCGTCAGTGGCCTACGAATTCAGGTGAACTGATGCCGGCGCGACCTGTCGCGGCCATTTTGTTGCGAATTCTCAGGAAGAGCTGCTGAATAAGGTGGCGGCTCACCTCAAGGAGAAGCACAAAGTTCAGAACGTCAGCAAGACGCTTCAGAACTTCGCATTGAAAACGGCCAAACAGCGATAGGAAGCTCGCCTCAAGTCTTGAGGTGAACGACATGGCGAAATTCGCCGTCACCACCCGCTCGCACCTTAGGGGGACTCGCTTCTTCCCCTCCATGGTCCGGGCGTCGCTACGTATTCGCAAGCAGCTCCGGGAGTCCCCGGGCTGCTTGCGCTTCGCGACCATCGTCATGAGCCCGCGCGACTTCTGGACGATCACGGTGTGGCGCACGCGCGGCGAAATGCTCGAGTTCATGCGCTCGGGAGCGCATGAGGACATCATGTGGGAGTTCTCGCACTGGCTGGACTCGTTTTGGCTGATGAGATGGCGCCCGACGGAGCACGAAACGGGACACTGGCGCGGCCTGTGTCTCGCGGAGCGCCCGGAGCTGCCCCCCGCGCCGCCGAAGCGGACGCCGGAACAACAAAAGGCACTCGACGCCGCGTTCGACGCGGTACCTAGACTGCGCGCCGCGGCCGATCCCAGCGGCGCGGCAAGCCTCGCGTATGCGCCTCATCAGCGGCGCGCCCGAAAGCAGGTCGCGGCGGCGGTAGGAACCACCGTGCGGGTCGAGGTTCCGTCTCGCACAGAGGGCGTCGCCGCGTGGCGCCGCCTGGCCCGCATCCGCAAGACACTGCTTCGATCCGAATCTGCCCTACGGGTTGCGTTCGGCACGTCGAACACGCGCGAGTTCTATCTGCTGACCTTGTTCCGCGATCACCGGACGTGGGAGGAATTCTTGGCATCTAAGGCGATGCAGGATCTGCAGAACCGCTGGCCCGAAGGCGTATGGACGATGCGGTGGGACGGCGACAACGAGTTCGGGCATTGGGACGGGATGAGGCTTCGCCGCGCCAAGCTGGGCACGATGGTGACGGTCCCGAAGGCGGCCGAACACGCGGCAACGCCGCGGGAAAGCGATTAGTTCAGGCGCTCCAGGCGTTTTAGGACGTCTACCGGGACGACCTGGGATCTCCCTCCGACGTCGATCACCAACGATCCGAAATGATCGATCGCGGTCGCGGTGCCCATCACTTCACCGCGGGGCAGCAACAGCGCGCGGACCGATTGCCCGAGCGTGCGGCATCGGGCGCTGTAGTCCTCCAGCAACCGGGGAACGTCGAGGTCATAACACCGTTCCAGCGCGCCGAGGATCGCCGCGAGCACGACCGAGTGATCGGGTGAGTCGCCCGACTCGATCCGAATGCTGGTGGCGATTTCGCGCAACGGTTCGGGAATCTCGCTCTCTTCGACGCCGACGTTTATGCGGCAGGAAACGACCGCACTGGCTATCTCTCCCGGACCGAGCTGCGCACTGACCTTCACGCCGCCGATCTTTCGCCCGCCGACCAAGATGTCGTCCGGCCACTTCATGTCGACCTCCAGGCCGGATACGGCGGCAACGCCGTCCGCCGCCGCCAAAGATGCGAGCAGCCACAAGAGACCCTCGCCGTCGGGGGGCAGCCCGGGCCGCAGGACGGTCGAGAAATAAAGGCCGCCGTCGGGGAACGGCGTCCACGGCGGGCCCTTGCGCCCGCGCCCCGACAGCTCCTGACGCGCCACCACCGTCGCACCTTCGGCCGCACCTTCGGCACGCGCCCAACCCAGGGCGAGCGCCTCGGTAGTCACCGCGACGGGGTAGAAGCGGAGCGGCCGTCCGAGGCGCTCGGTGTCGAGCTTCGCCCCGAGCCTGTCCGCCGCCTCCTGATCCGTCACGTGCTCCGATCGCCTCCGTCGTCCCCCGGACGGGGAACCAAGCGCTCGATCTTCCATTCGTCGCCTTCGAGGGAAAACACGATCGAGCCGGCGGACACCGCGGTGAGGAAGTCCGGCGAGTCCGGCCCCAGCCGCACCAGGTAGTGAACGCGGACCTGCATCGGCGCCTCCGGCTCCGCCTTCGACTCGAACGCGAGGCGGGCAAAGTCGACGCCGGCGAGGTCCCTTTGGATGCCGGTCATCAGGTCGCCAAGGAAATCGTCGACCTCCTCCTCGCTCGCAGTGCCGGAGCGCAATCTCGAGGTGAGGTCGAAATCCATTCCGCGCTCGTGGCCGAGGCTGAGAATATAGGCGCGCGCCGCCTCGGAAAACTGCTCCCACAACCCGCGCGCGTCTCCCGCGGCTACCGTATGGAAGAACAATTCTGCCGCGGCGAGAACTCCCTCGCTGGCGGCCTCCTCCGGCTCGAGATCCGCGCCGGGGTCGTCACCGGAGGGCACGAAAGGGTCTCCCACGTTTGCTCCTTAGCCTCGTCTTGCTTTCCGTCGGTATATGCCCCTTACACGTAGCAGTGCGCATATAGCCGCTCACTCTATATATTGCGGCACAGGGCAGACCGCTGCATCTTGTGGGGAAGAAAGGAGCCCGGGGTGGGAAGAACACGGCAGGCGGTCAAGAGGACCACTGCGCAGAATCGGCGCCAGGGCGTTCTCAATCTTAACCCGATGACTCGCGTGGGCGGGGGGTTCGGCGTGCGCGCCACCACCGACGGAGCGCAGATCACCGACGCCCACGTCTCGGGAAACTTCTTCCGGGGTTACGAGAAGCTGGCCGCCGGCCGCGACATCCGAGACACCGTACCCATCGTGTCGCGCGCGTGCGGCTGGTGCGGGGGCATTCACCAGACCACGGCTTCGATGGCGCTCGAGATGGCCACCGGAGTGAGGCCCCCGCCCATGGCACTCGTGATGCGCAACATCGCGCAATGCACCGAGACCATCTGGGTACACGCGGCACAGCTTGCGACTCGGGCCGGGCCCGATTACTGCGCTCCGGTGATGGCCGAGACGACTCCCTCGGTTTGGGCGAAGGCCCAAGCGACGGCGGCTCCGAACGCGCCCGTTCACGGCTACGCGACCATCGCCGACATCATGGAGGCGATGACCCCATTGACGGGCAAGTACTGGACCGAGACCATCCCCGCCGGTCGCCGGGTGATGGAGATGATCAGCCTTTTCTACGGAAAGTTCCCACACCCGTCCGTCCTCCTCCCCGGAACAGTCGGCATCCCCATCACCTGGGGAAGCTTCACCGAGTACTTCACCCGATTGGTCGCATCGGTCGACTACGTGAAGCAGGTGTGTGCCCTGTGGGACGACGTCATCGACTTCCTCTACGAAGCCGACGATCGCTTTGCGGAACTCGGCGCGCGCCCTGCGAATTTCTTGAACGCAGGTTGCTGGGATGACGTCAGGTCGCCCTACTCTTACGAGACGCTCGACGAGAACGGGGCCGCGCGCCTGGCGCCTCCCGGCGTCATGATCGACGGCCGCATCGTTACGAATCGTCTGTCAGAAATACACGGCGGGATCGAGGAGCACGTACGGCACTCCTATTACGACCAGGAGCGAGTCGACGTTCGCGGTGGCCCTTCGCTGCCCGCGGACCATCCGTGGTTCACGAGAAACATCCCCCGGCCGGGACCGTTCGATCCCTCCGGGCGCTATTCATGGTCGACCGCGGCGCGCTGGAAAGGGCAGGTCGTCGAGTCGACCCCGCTGGGGCGGCTGTGGCTAACGGCGTTGCGCGATGACTTCCCGCCCAACGACTTCATCGAGTGCACGGGGGACGGCATCCGAATCCTCGTGCCGATGAACTTTCAACCCGAGACGAAGGTCGAGTGGAAGATCCCGAATCGGGTGAACACCCTCGAGCGGCTGCGCGCCGACGCATACGGCATCGCCTTCGCCGGACTCTGCGCGGCAATCACTTTGCTCAAGGGCTTCGAGCTGACGCGTCTCGGCGAGATGAACAGCACAGAACCGCTCAAGCTGTCCGGCGACGAGATCTCGGGCGTGGGATTGTGGGAGACCGGACGCGGCATCAACGCCCACTGGGTTCATGCCAAAGGAAACCTCGTCCAGAACTACCAGATCATCGGGTCGTCCACGTGGAATGCGTCTCCGCGCGACGACGCCGATAACCCGGGGCCGCTCGAGGAGGCTCTTATCGGATCTCCGATAATCGAAGAAGCATCGGACGGAGAGCTCACCGGCGTCGACGCGATGCGGGTCGTTCATTCGTTTGATCCGTGTATGAACTGCGCGGACCACTAGGGCAGGAGAGAGAATATGACGAACGTCCTGACCGACAGAACCCACTTCGATCCGGAGAGCGTCTTCTCTCCCAACTCGGTGCGCAGCCGGTTGATCGTTGCACCGACGAGCAGCGCCGGGATGGCGCTCGGGCCGATGGACAAGATCTACCTGATCTGGTTGAACGGCGGCTCGTGTGACGGATGCACGGTGGCCGCGGTCGCATCGACGAAGCCCCCGGTCGAGAAGTTGATCGCGGGGCTCGTGCCCGGACTGCCGCGCGTCGAGTTGATTCACCCGCTGGTTGCTCTCGAGTCGGGACCCGCGTTCATGGAAAACCACTTCATGGCCGAACGGAACGAATTGGATGCGCCCTACGTGATCGTGTGGGAAGGATCGGTCTTCGACGAAGATCTATCCGGCGACGGGTTCTTCTACAGGTTGGGAGAGGAAGCCGGATCGGGGGCGCCCATCACAACGACCGACTGGCTCCGGCGCCTCGCGCCCGGCGCCGCCGCCGTCGTCGCCATCGGAAGCTGCGCGACATGGGGAGGAATCCCCGCCTCGCACGGAAACCAGACCGGGTCGGTCGCGGTCATGGACTTCCTCGGACAGGATTACCGAAGCGCATTCGGCGTGCCGGTGGTGAACGTACCGGGCTGCTCCCCCATCGGGGACAACTTCATGGAGACCGCGGCCGCCGTCCTGCTGTTCCTACAGGGGATGGGCCCGCTGCCCGAATTCGACGCACTCGGCCGTCCCGCGTGGCTGTTCGGCGAGACCGTCCACCGTCACTGTCCGCGCGCCGGTTACTACGAGGAGGGCGTGTTCGCCGACCATCACGGCGAGAAGGAATGCCTCGTCGAACTCGGATGCTGGGGACCCGTCGTCCAGTGCAACATCGCCGAGCGCGGCATGGTGAACGGCGTCGGCGGCTGCATGAACATGGGGGGGATATGTATCGGGTGCACGATGCCCGCGTTCCCCGACAAGTTCTCACCGATGTTCTCGATCGCGCCGGGGTCGCTGGTGTCGTCGACCACGTCACGAGTCGTCGGTGGATTTATTCGCAGGATGCGCAGGGTGACCGCGCAGGACAAGAATCTGACCCCCCGGTGGGAGAACAGAGACAAGCCCTCCGGCTGGGCCCGGTTCCAGCCGGGTCCAACGAAGTCGGCGAAGCTGATCCACAAGCTCTATCGCGCGTACCAACACACGAAGCTCAGCTAGTCGGTTAGCGGCGGCGGGAGGCCGCCTGCCTCGACGACGTCGCTGAGGCTGGGGGCAGACGCGGTTCGTTTGTCGTTGTCGGCGTCGATGAAGAAGGGTTCGCCCGCCTTCCAGCGGCCGAACTCTTCCCACACATCGACGTTTGCGATCGCGGCATTGAGTGCGGCCAGCATCAGCCGCGCCTTCTCCGGGGACGGCTCCTGGGTGCCCGCCAGCCACGCTGCCGTGGTGGCCGGCGTGCAGTAACACCCGCGATCGACGAGGAGACGGCTCAACTCAACCTCGTTGTGAGCACCCGCACGTGTCGACGCAACCGCAAGCCACTCGCAAAACGGAACTCGCGGCGCGCCGCCGGCTTCGTCGTTCATGATCGGCATCAGGTATGGGAGTCGTCGCCGGACGGCCTCTCGTAACCCATCTCGTAAAGCGTGTCGCGGACGCGGATGCGCTGCGGGGCTAGAAGCTCGTTCTGGATCGCGTGATCGAGGATGCGCCGCGCCCGTGCCTCGCCTGGTGCGTCCAACAACCCGTGGACCTGGATCCGGGCGAGGAGCCCTGCCGCGAATTGTTCGTGCGGCAGCTCCATCAAGATGTTCAGCCATGCCGACGTTAGGCGCGCGGCGGCATCGTCGGAGAGACCCAGAACGGCAACGTCCAGCTCCGCCAGCACCTGTGTGCGGCGCGGCTCGGGAAGCGTCGTGAAATCGGCGAGGCGGTCGCGCAGAACGGCAACCAGCGAGGCGCCGCTTTCCTCTGCCGCGACCCTGACGAAATGCTCCGTCCTGGTTCCCGCTTCCCCCCGCTCCTCGAGCGCCCGCTCCGCAAGCTGCAGGTTGTTGTATGCCTGCTCCCACTGCTCGCGCTGCGTGCGAACGTCGAGGACCTGCAGGGCATCCTCGAACGCCACCACGGCGCGCCGTAGCGAGCCAACGTCTCCCACTTGGGCATAAGCGAGCCCCAGATTGTTCTTGGCAAGCGCATGCTGAAAGGGAAAACGGTTCCTCGTGAACACCCTCAGAGCCTGAGTGAACGACTCGGCGGCGTGCGCCGGATCGGAGATCGCGGTGAAGGCGACGCCCATGGAGTGGTTGATCAGCGCCCATTGGTAAGGGTGCTCGTCGGGATCGGCGAGATCGAGAGCCTCCCGGAACCTCTCCACCGCCCGCGCGACCTCGGTGGGGTCGTCCCCGGCCGCCAGGGCCTGACCGAGATTGTGCAGCGCGGCGAGGCGCTGCCGAACGAGTGCGGGCGCCGAGAAGGCCACAAGCGCCTCCTCGAATGCGCCGATCGCCTCGTCGCGGCGCCCGAGCTCGGACAGTACAAGACCGAGGTTGTTCAAGGCGGCGCCGTGCTCACCGGGATTCGCCTGTGCCGGCAACAGCTCGGCCGCCCGACGGAAGGCGGTCACCGCCTCTTCTCGCTGGCCCAGCTCTCTCAGCGCCGCGCCGAGGGCATTTTGCGTGCGCCCATGCTCCGTCCCCTGCGCGGCCGGATCGAACAGATTCGCCGCCTTCTCGAGCGACGCCACCGCACGGCTCAGGTTGATCGAGCGCTCCCCAACGGGAAGCTCCTGGTACGCCAGGCCGAGCTGGTAGCGCAAGACACCCCGCTCGAAACTTCTCACTTTCGGCGTCCTGCGAAGCTGTTCCTCGAGCCGGGTGATGGTTGCCCGAGCCGCGTCTGCCTGTTCCTCCGGAGTGGCGGCGGGAGCGCGTGCATCAGTCACCGACGTCCTCCCCCACCCTCGGTTCCGCCTGCAACTCGTCGATCAAGTTGCAAATCTCCTTTACGGCGACATCGACCGCATGCTCGACCGCATGCGATAGACCCTCGCCGTAACGCTCCGCGTCCTCCGGCTGGCACGCGACCAGCAGGGAGCGCTCCGGCAAGATTTGCAGCGCCCGCGCCAGCATCAGCGCCTTTGACGGCTTCGTGTAGTGCATGTCTGCGAGATAGTCCATTTTCTGCTGGAAAGACAATCCCTCGGTCGTTTCGATCTCGGGCTCGATCACCATGACGGTACCCGGGCTCTTCTCGCGATCGACCACATCGACCACGATCATCGCGTCGTAGCCGGCCAGTATCTCCTGGACGAGGTGGATTCCGCCGATGCCGGTTTCGGCGACCGTCACGCCTGCCGGAAGCGTCATGTTCTGCAACCGATGAGCGACTTCGACGCCGAATCCGTCGTCTCCACGCAGCAGGTTGCCGACCCCGGCCACCAAGATCCTCATGACCGTTGATACTAGGTGGCGGTCATGAGCAAAGAAACCATCGGGGGCGGGATGGAAACTACTGCAGGCGTAGCAGATGCACTGGAACGCGCCGGGTATCTGTCGGATCAGTCGACCGCAACGTCGTTGTTCCTTGCGGAGCGACTGGGTAAGCCGTTGCTAGTCGAAGGCCCGGCCGGAACCGGCAAGACCGAACTGGCACGCGCGGCGGCCGACTCATGGGCAAGGCCGCTCATCCGGCTCCAATGCTACGAGGGGCTCGATGAGTCCAAGGTCCTGTACGAGTGGAACTACCGGAAACAGCTGCTGCAGCTACAAACGGACGGCAGAGGCGCCGGCGGCGCTTCGATAGAGGACATCTTCTCGGAGCCCTACCTGCTGGAGCGCCCGCTGCTCAAAGCCATACGGTCGCCCGAGCCGGTCGTCCTCCTCATCGACGAGATCGACCGAATCGAGATGGAAACGGAAGCATTGCTACTCGAAACCTTGTCCGACTTTCAGGTCACGATCCCCGAGCTGGGGACGATCCGGTCACAGACCCGCCCGCTCACCATCCTTACCTCCAACGCAACACGCGAGCTCTCCGAAGCGCTCAAGAGACGATGCCTGTACCTATGGCTCGACTACCCTTCGCTCGAGCGAGAACGGGCAATCATCCTCAAGCGGGTCCCCGAGGCGGACGCAAAGCTCGCCGAGCGCGTGGCCCGCATCGTTCGCTCCCTTCGAGGCTTGAACTTGAAGAAGGCGCCGTCGATCGCCGAGACGCTGGATTGGACCAGAACGCTGGTTGCACTCGGGGTCGACCACGTCGACGAGGAGATTGCTGCGCGTACCGCGGGTAGCTTGCTAAAGCATCCGGCCGATCTGTCGACCGCCCTTGCGGAACGTTTTGGAGCCACGGATGACGATAACTAGCGCCGTCTCGGATCTCGCTTCCGAGCTCCGCAACTGGGGAGTCCCCGTGTCGGTAGCGGAAGTCGAGGATGCGGTCAACGGATTGTGTGCCGTCGACCTGGGGGACCGGGACGAGTTCAAGATCGCGCTGCGCGCAACCCTCGCCAAAGAACCTGCCGCCGTGGCGGCGTTCGACAGGCTTTTCGACATTCTCTTTCCGTTGACGCGTCCCGCGCCCGATGACGGGGGCGAGGTCGAACCCTCCGGCGAAGATGTCGAGGATCGCCTCGCTCGGGCCCTCAAGAACATGGACCGACCGGCGCTCAAGCAGATCGCTTCGCAGATGGTTCAGGGCCGCGCCGGCGTCCAGCCGGGGGCGCCCGTGTCCGACGAGCACTACCGATACCGGGCGCTTCGGCACGTGGACCTGGAGGACATGTTGCGGCGTCTCGTGCACGACGACGTTCAAGGCAAGGGAGAGACCGCGCTCGACCGGCGCCTCATCGAGGAGGATTTCCGCGACCGGATGAAGGAGTTCTCGGACGACGTCACCGAAGAGATTCGTCGCCGTCGAAAGGTTGGGGTCGACCTCCAGAGCCAACTGGACGAGGCGAGGCCGAGAGAACCCGAGACCGTCGACTTCTTGTGGGCTAAGGAATCCGATCTCGACAGCATGAGAGCTGCGATCTATCAGTTGAGCCGTCGCCTTGCGGCTCGTCTGTCACACAAGCGCCGGGCGGGCCGCAGGGGCCGGCTCGACGTCCGGCGGACCATCCGTCGTTCGCTGTCGTTCGGCGGCGCTCCGGTCGAGCCCCGCTGGCGCCGGCCGGTGGGCGGCAAGCCGGAGCTGTGGGTGCTGTGCGATATCTCCGGCTCGATGCGGAACTTCACCAGGTTCACGCTGGAACTCGTCTACGCGTTGGCGACGCAGTTTCAGCGCGTACGCTCGTTCGTGTTCGTCGATGGCGTCGATGAGGTGAGCGACAAGCTGTGCGTGTCCGACGACTTCGTTCGCGCGCTCGAGAGGATCGATGCAGAAGCGAACGTCGTCGCGTTCGACGGTCAGTCGTGGTACGGAAACGCATTGTCTCAGTTCTGGCACAGGTACGGGTGCGAGCTTTCCCCCCGGGCAACGATGCTCGTGGTCGGAGACGCTCGTAACAACCAGAGGACCAGCGGCGCCGACGTCCTTGCCGAGATCAAGAGAAACGTCCACCGGGTGTGGTGGCTCAACCCCGAGCCCAACGAGTATTGGGATTCGGCCGATTCGATCGCCGGCGAACTGGCGCAGAGCACCGATGGGATGTTCGAGTGCCGCAACCTCGAGCAGCTCGAGCGATTCGTTTCGAGCGCGTTGTGACCACATGTCCGAACTGAAGATCACGGTGATTCTCCCCGCCGTCGTGAACACCCCCGAGGAAGCCGAGTCGCTCGACCGACTCATGGCGATGCTGGCAACGGAGGCAGGCCGGCTGGCCACGCTCCAGCGAGGGCACGGTTTGGGACAGACGGAGGGGACTCCCCGGGTGTTCACCGCGCGCTTCTCGGAGGCGGAAGCTCTCGCCGCGCTCATGCGCGCCTCCGGCGGCTGGTTCATGCGCAACCCAAAGGCGACGGTTACCTTCAAGATCGAGAGCGGGAAAGGCGGAAAGACTCTGCAGCTGACAAGCTACTCGCCGGTGGCGATGGCGCGGGCGGCGGCAGAGATGAAGGAGTACCTTGAGTAGCATGTCTCACGGGCCCGAGACCGGATCTTCCCGGCGCGCCGCCGGCGCGCGCCGGGTGGAGCTCAGGACGTTCGGACTGGTCGGCGTCCTTCCCGAACCCATCCTGGAGCTGGTCGACAAGTTCCTACAGGGCGACAAAGACGAACTCACGTCGCTCCTCAGGGACGAGGCCGGGCACCCATGGGCGGCACACAGCTTTGAAGACAACTGGGAAGAAGATCAAGAGGAAGCTCGTCGCAGGGGCTTGTTCGACTTGATCTGGCATCGACGCGCCCTGCAAAAGGATCCTTTCCTCGCGGCGCACGATTTCGCCGGCTACGACATCCTCCTCGACGCGGCCCAACAGGTAGCGCCGGAGGCAGGCACCTTGCTCGCATCGTTAGACGGAAGTAACCCCGAGAACCCGCGTGCGGCCGATGGACCCGAATGGTGGAAGGCATGGCACGTCGCAGCCGGCACTCGACCCGGTGGATGGCTCGACCACGACGAGGTGAAAGCTCTATGCGATTCGTGGTGGAAGATCGCGACGCCGGAGGTCGAGGAGGCGTGCCTGTCGCTTCTCGGGGCCACCTACACGCATCCCGGCTGCTGGACCCTGCTCTCCGACCTCGGCGGCTTCTTTGCGCAATGCAGCTCCGAGCGGCGAGTGGTCGTCGCCGAGCTCGACGCATAGCCCCCGCGGCTACCCGAGCGCCCCCAGGATCTCCTCGATCTCTGCGTCCGATTTCCCCTCGTTGCGGAGCCGGTCGGCAAGGTAGCGGCGGAGCTCTTCCTCGGTCGGCTCGCGCTCGCCGAACTCGGCCTTCACGTCGCCCACCAGCCCGAGCAACGTGTCGTGCAGCACGTTGGGATCGACGGAATCGTCCGGGGTTCCGGAGACACCGCTCATGTTTGCTCGCCTTTCTCGGGGTAAGGTGACGCTCACACTACATGCGTTGGTCATGTAGCGGCTTCCGAAAGGGGTGGTGAGGCTGATGGCGGAACAGGACAACATCCACGAGGGCGCGGCGGTCGAATCGATCAGGTGCGCCGAGGTCAGCGGCGTGGCCGACTGCGACTACGTTGCCGAGCTCGACGAGTCGGTGGAGCGCGCCGATCGGGGAAGCATGGCGGATCAGCTCCTCGCGCAACTCACATCGCACATCGCGAAGAAGCATCCGGAGCGGGCGCTCTCACCGGACGACATCTCCCGCCTCAGAGACAAGGTGTCGGCCGGCCCCGAACAGCGTCCAGGTTCTTGACCCGCACCGGTTCTCCGACGACCCCGTTCACGCCCTAGCCGGCCGGACTCGATAGCCGGTGGTAGACGTGCTGGACATCACGCCTTCGTTTCTCTCGTTTGCGCGCAAAGCAGGCCTGGAATCCCCGTTGATCCGGGAGCAGCTGTGGCGGGAGCACTACGTCAACGCGCATCCCGATGTATTCGATGGATTCTTCGCGACGCACGGCGCGCCGGAAGGCGCGCATGCAGTCGTGCGGCAGCTGTCGAAGGTGCGCGCCCGCATCGAAGAGGCGCGCGACCCGGTACGGGCCGCGATCGAAGAGCTCGATCCGGTGATCCGGGACGCGCTGGGTGTGGTCAAGGAGGAGACCCCGCTGCACGTGCTGATGGTGGGAACCCTTTCGGCCAACGCCGCCGTGGGGCGCATCGACGGGCGCGTTGCGCTGTTCCACTGCCTCGAGTGGTTCCAGTCGGCGCCGGGAACGAGAACGCTGGTGGCGCACGAAGACACGCATGCGTGGCACGAGATCGCGCTCGGAGAAGCGGGTCCGCAGGACGACCTCGCGTGGATGACCTTTTACGAAGGAGTTGCCATGAAGGCCGCCCGCGAGATCGTGCCCGGTCGCCCCGAGGACGAGTACTTCTGGTACGGCCACGAAGGGTTCGAGGAGTGGCTTCCCTGGTGCCGACAACATCGAAACGAACTCGTCGACGCGTTCCGCGCCGGGCTGGACGACCCCGACGGCGTGGAGCTGTTCTTCGGGAGCGGCCTCGTAGACGGAAAGTGGCGAACGGGATTCTTCGTCGCCGACCTCCTCGTGGCCGAGCTCGATCGGTCGCTCGCCGAGCTGGCCGCAATGAGCGTGGAAGAAGGAACCGCGGCCATCCGGGAGCTGCTCGACGGCAACGGCGCTTCGCACAAGGAGTAAAGCCGCGGATCCAGGTTCTATTTGTAGTGGCGCTGGGCATCTATATGGGAGTTTCATCTAGCGAAGGAGGAAGCAGATGAACGAGAAGGGCAACGATCAGCCGGCCGAGAGCAAGGTCGACGAGTATGCACCGAAGTACCCCGAGCCGCCCGAGGCGACGGAGGTCCCGACCGAGGATCGGTCGGGAGCCGGCATCGGGCCGTCCACGTGGGAGTGCCTGACGTGCGGGACCGTCTACGACGAGGACCACGTCAAGTGTCCGAAGGATGGGCGGCCGCTCCGCAAAGTCGGCGCGCACGCCACCCCGCAGGTGGGGAAGGTCGCCCATTCACAGGAGAACATCGAACGTCCCGCGGGCGGGCCGAAGGATACGCCCGAGGGTTACAAGGGCGCCAAGCCCGGAACCTCGGGCGACGAGCCGATCGGGGGGACGTTCCAGGGAGAGCAGGCGGCGCCGCCCCGCGGTCCCGGGCAGACATCCGGGTAGGTACCGCGAGCCCGCCTCAGGTGAGGCGGCGCAACTCCTCCTCGATCGCCTCGCGCGGCCACCCCTGCTTTTCCATCCGCTCCCGGACGAGATCCCGCAGCCCGCCGGGTCGGGGCGCGCGCGTCGCCTCGTACCTCATCTGCTTGACGATGGGGAGATCTTCGTGCCACCACCACGTGTCGCCGTCGGCACAGGGCGGGAACGCCACACCTTCGACGACCTCGGCTTCGTGCAGGTGGTTGTCGACGTACGTTCCCGAGTACTCGCACAGCTCGCCGGTTCTGGGCATGCGCCCGCCACCCTTCGCGGCACTGGCATCAAAAGGACGGCCGACATCCTAACCGGCACAAACAGGACCCGCACGGCCCGACGGCTTCGCCCACCAACCCGTAGACTCTGCCGATGCCGGACATCAACATTCGCTCGGAAGAGACGCCCAATCCCAACGCCCGCAGATACCTCGTGAACCGGGGGGTTCAGGATCAAGCAAAGGGGCGCTTCTTCGTCTCCGGGGCCCAAACACAAGAACCGCTTGCGGACGCACTGCTGGCAGTGGAGGGCATCGCCGCGGTGATGCTCCTTCCCGGCTCGGTCACCGTCACGAAGGAGAACGGAACTACCTGGGAGTCGATCGAGCCGGCGGCTCTCGGAGTCATCGAGCAGCAGCTTGCGTGACCGGCGGAATCACGCAGGGGCGGCCTTTTCCGTCAGCACTTCCGCAACCCGAAGGGCATAACCCTTCAACGTCCACCACGCGAGGTAGTTCTCGAGCGTCGCAAACGTCTCCCGATCGATCTCGTCGGAGCCGTGCGACAACCTTCGTTCGACCTCTCCCGCGATGATGCGGTCGAGCGCGTCGACGACCAGCGGCTCGGGGTAGAGAAGGAGTCCATCCGCTCGTTCGTCGCTGATCCGCTCGGCGATGTCGTCCGTGAGCTCCTCGAGATCCGACACGACGATTAGATCCTCCGGAATACTCGGGGTTCCCGATGCGTCCGACTCCTCGAGCTTGCGCAGGCAGTAGCCGACGGTCATCGCGTAGCCGGCCCAGATCCCGATCTCTTCGGCGGACTGATTCTTGCGCTCTAACCCGATCGCATGCATGAAATAGGACTGCGCCCTGCGAGAGAAGGGATGGGCCTGAGCAAGTGCCCTCGTCCTGAAAACGATCTCATCGAGGGGAAGGGTCATCCCTTTCTGAGGTTCTGAATCTGCAGCAGCTTCTGCGGCGCTTCCTTCTTCTCCTCTTCCAGCCCTTCGACCTCGATCTTCCGGAAGCCGGGCCACCTCTCCTTGAGGATCTTCTCGACGCCCTGCGTGAGCGTGATCGTGCTGGAGGGACAGCCGTCGCACGACCCCATGAGGCGCAACCTAACGACGCCGCCCGTGACGTCGAGAACTTCCATCTCGCCGCCGTGCGAATGCAAATAGGGTCGAATCTCGTCGAGCGCTTCCTCGAGCGACTCCGCCAGATCCTCCGGCTCCTCTTCGTCCTCCGAATAGGTCTCGATCAACCGATCGATTACCGGGTCCTCCCTGAGCGCCTGGAAAGCGTCGAAAGGAAGAAGGCCCACGATGCGCGTCACCGCCTCACGATGAAACCCGTCGATCCAATCGAGAAGCTCGAAGACTTTGTCGCGCAGCTCGGGATCGGCTTCGGCATCGAGTTCGCCGATCAACCTGCCCATGTGGGAGAAAGCCTCATCGAGGTCGAGCTCCTGGGCCTCGGCATGGCCGGAAAGACCATCCTGTGGTGTCCCCACGTCGCTCACCGCGCCACCTCCTCGCGAACGAGACCGATGACGTGCTCGAGCTTGTCTTCGACGGAATCAGAGAAGCCGGTCCCGAACGTGGTGTCCTCGGCCTCTATCTCGATCACCATCGTGTCCTCCGGAAGAGCCTTGAAGTAACGGGCGACGATCAGCGTGTGATCGAAGTCGATCACACCCCCGGCCGCTTCGCCCATCATCGCCGCCACGTCTTCATCGTCGGGCATCGCCGATTGATCCACCGGATACCGCCTGACCGTCCCCGGAGCGTCACCGCGCGGGAACCCCGACACGAACACTACTCGTTCGGGCCGGAGTTCCTGCAACAGGTGCAGCACGCGGTGTGCCGAGACCGAGGCGTCCTCGATCGCGACATCCTGGGGCCACTCGTAGTTCGCCACGCGGCGAACGAACTGCGGCCCGAAGTCGAGATCCCTGAGCCAGGGATTCCCGACGCCGGCGACGAGGACGCGTACCTTCCTCTCGGTCCCCAGAGCTACTCGAGCGTGCAGGAGCAGGAGTTGATCTCTCGAACCATCACGCCTTTACCGGTGTCGAGGTGCGTGGTGCACGGCATGCACGGGTCGAACGAGCGGATCGCCCGGAGGACGTCGATCCCCTTCAGCTCGTCGTCGGCCGTCTTCTCGAGCAGCGGCGTGCCGATGACTGCCTCCTCGTACGGCCCCGGGTTGCCGAACGGATCCTGCGGCGCCGCGTTCCACGTCGACGGGGTGCAGATCTGGTAGTTCACGATCCGGCCCTTGTCCATGATCATGTGGTGCGACAGATAGCCACGGCCGGCCTCGGTGTACCCGCACGCAACGATCTCGCCCTTCGGGATCTTGAACTGTGTCCACGCCTTCGTCTCACCCTTGCGCCACAGCTCGAACGCCTGCAGCAGCATGTTCATCGTGATCGCAGCCGTGAACGACACGGCGTACGCACGGGCGCGGTTTCGCTCGAACGCGTTGATCTGCGTGGGAATCTTCCACTCGAGCTCCATCTCGGGGAGCTCGAACTTCGGCATGAGCATCTTGAGGCCGTCGCCGGTGGTCTGGATGAAGTCGTTCTCCTTCATCACGTTGGCCGCGGCGGTGGTCCACATGCGCCCGTAGACCCCGGTCTCCATGACGGCCCGGTCCCAGCGCGGGGCGACGTCCCACGAGTACTTCTCCTTGAAGTTCCGGCCCTCGGGCCGCGGGATCGTCGTCTTGTTCCAGAAGTGGTACGGGGAAATCGGGTTTCCGATGGGATCGGTCGCGTACTTCGCGTTGCTTCCGGATGTCCATTCGTCGTAGAACGAGTGGGTCACGAACTCCTCGAGCCCGCTGTTGATGTCGTGCAGGTTCGTGGTCACGAGCTCGCCGTCACGGATGATGCCCGGCATCGACCACCGCATGTTGCCGAATTCGCCGAGCTTTTCGTAGACGGGGTCGTAGCCCCACGGGTCGTCCCAGATGCCCGTCTGGATCAGGTTGTTGGGGCGGGCGCCGACGAGGGCGTAGTCGGGGTTGCAGTCGAGGAAGAAGTCGAGCACGTCGTCCCACCAGCCGGCGATGCGCTTCGAGTAGTCGAAGAACTTGATCAACCGGCTGTAGAACTCGTTGAAGCTCGTGGTGGAGAGCGTGGTCATCACGCCCCCGGGGATGAGCGTCGAGGGGTGCGGGTACTTACCGAACATGTAGTTGCACATCTCGCGCCCGAGGCGGGTGAACTCGATCGCCTCGAGATAGATCGCCCCGGTGAGCGGGTTCATCGCATCCATGATGTCTTTGACGGTCTTGTAGCCGTGGATGTTCGCGTGGGGGGCCGGTGTGGTCGCGGCCTTCTTCACGATCTCCGGGTTGGTGACCTGCACGAGCGCGGTCGAGTAGTCCGGCCCCGACAGCAGCCCGAGGTGAATCGGGTGGTCGTAGAGCATCTCGGCCCCGGCACCGAGGTTGCGCGCGGCAACGCCCATGGGGGGTGGCTTGACCCCGAACGCCATGTCGAGCAACTGGGACGACACGGCCGCGTGCACGCCGCCGCACACTCCGCACGCGCGCGAGGAGATGTCGATAGCGTCGCGCGGGTCGCGCCCTTGCAGGATGATCTCGTAGCCGCGGAACAGCATGGCCATCGAGTGCGACTCGACCGCCACGCGCTTCTCGACGTCGAGCCCGACGTGGATGGCCAAGGCGCCGGCGACGCGGGTGATCGGGTCGATCATCCAGTCGCGCACCTTGCCCTTCGTAGCGACCGCACCGCCCGATACCGGCCGCTGGATCCTCTTGGTGTAGCTCTTGGCCTGCTCGCCGTCGAGTGCGTAGGCATCGGCCACGCCCTCCTTGACCCGCGCCTTGCCGTTCTCGTCGAATTCGATCGGAAGGTTCTTAAAGCACATGACGCGTCACCATCTCTCCCTCGCCCATGATCGGTTAGCCGCCGATCTTCGTGTGCTGATATGCCCGGTAAAGCTTGTGCATCAGGGTCGCCGAGCCGCTCGGCTTCTGGTGGTAGCGGGCCCACCCCGACGGAGTATCCCGCCCCTCCCACCGCGGAGTCCTGTTCTTGTCCTCCATGGTGACGCGCCGCATGCGTCGGATGAACCCGCCGACCATGCGCGAGGTCGTGGACGAAATCATCGAGCCCGGAGGCATCGAGTAGATCGGTGAGAACTTGTCGGGGAAGCCGGGCATGGTGCACCCGATGCAGATACCGCCCATCTGCATGCAGCCACCGGTGCCGTTTACGATGCCGCGCTCGGCGATGTTGCACTGAACCACCGGGCCCCAGCAGCCGAGCTCGACGAGACACTCCTTGTCGCCGTAAGACTTGGCAAACACGCCCTCTTCGTAGTAGCCGGCGCGGGGGCAGTGGCGGTGGACGGTCTCTCCGAACAGCCACGCCGGACGCCCGAGCTCGTCGAACTCCGGCAACGGCGCCAGCCCCTGCAGGAAGAGAACGACCGCGGCGGCGGTCTCCATGAAGTTGTCGCCGATCGGCGAGCAGCCCGGGACGTTCACGACGGGGACGCCGAAGGCGCTGCGGTAGTCCTTGCCGAGATAATCCATAAGCGCCATCGACCCGGTCGGGTTCCCTTCTGCACCGGGAATGCCTCCCCAGGTCGCGCACGTTCCGATCGCGACGACCGCGGCCGCCTTGGGTGCGATCCGCCGCATCCACTCGGCCGACGTGATCGTGCGTCCGGTTTCGGGGTCCTCGCCGAGACCCATGAAGTAGCCGTCGCCGGAGCGGGTCTCGTCGAACATCGAGCCTTCCCACACGACGACGAACGGCGCGTCGAGTTCGCCGCGCTCTGCCATGAACAGGTTGTGCACCCACTCCGGGCCGGCCTCCACCGACGTGACGGTGTGGATGAGCTCGATCTTGGGGAGCCCCGGAACGATCCCGTTCAAGAGGTGCTCGACCCGGGGGTTCGTCGCTCCCGTCACCGCGATCGTGCAGCCGTCACACGAGCCGCCGACGAGCCAGAAGAGGTACAGCTTCTCCAGGGGGCCCAGCTGCATGAGGGCGTTCGCCTGGGGCAGCACGGAGGCCGCGCTGCGCATCCCGACCGACGCAAAAGGGTCCTCCGGAGACAGCTCTTCGGGCCGCTTACCATGTGAAGTATGGGCTTCCGCCATGACATCCCTCTCCGGTCAGCTGCGCCCTGTGCGACGCAGGTCTTCCGCCACCGATATCATCCGTCGCTCCGTACTAGATGAGCCTAACACTTAGTCCCGTTTACGTGAAACCCGGACCTCACATTTGTGACCGCGCCGTAACGACCGATCATCGAAGGAGCCCGCAGTGAAACCGCTCGTGCTGGGAGTCGCCGCCGTAGCCCTCCTGCTGGGGGGGATGT